>Ga0307517_10001336_pt1 | contig 41402 bp, 29 predicted proteins | sample 23_EM_MG_FD_194515 | JGI IMG/M metagenome (GOLD analysis project Ga0307517, IMG submission 194515) | Populus trichocarpa ectomycorrhiza microbial communities from riparian zone in the Pacific Northwest, United States - 23_EM | ecosystem: Host-associated > Plants > Roots > Unclassified | place...
CATTTCGTTTAATGAGGCAAGCACCGGGGTTCCGTATTCATTATATGCAAGGTAAGTTTTGTTTTTTGTTTTTTATTGCTCAACCTTGTGCTGGCTTGTTGCAAGATTGGGTTTAATTTTGTCTCAAGTTCTCAAACTTGATTGTTCACAAAAGTTCATGCTTATTCATTTATATGAGAGTTGAAGAAAACGATAAAATCGGTTTCCTGACAGAAAAGCTGCTAAATGAACACAAGTTTTTTTTTCCTTTCCTGAACAATAAATGTTATAACCAAGGATGACCAGGGTTATTTGTTGTAATGCTTCAAGAAACAGTATATAGTTCAGAAATTTCTTACCATTGTTCCATTCTATATGCAGGATCGAATCTATTCAGTCAAAGGAAATTCAAGGAATATCTGGTAATGTAAAGAGGAAAGAAATCACTCTTGTTGATAACGATGGTGTCAGGCTAGAATTTCTCTTGTGGGGAGAGCAGGTTCTCCTTGCCAATCTTTTCAGGTAAGCTTTTTCCACTGGACTTTTTCAGTGTTCATATTGTATTTTCTTCTGTTGATGCCTATAAGCTGTGGTGCTATGCCCTTGCAGTGTTGGAAGTATGCTTGCACTTGATAGACCATATATTGCAAGTTCTGCAGAGAGTGCCATTGAAACAAGCCATGAACTTTGTCTTGAATATGGTAGTGCAACACAACTGTTTTTGGTACCTTTCCTGCAACACGAGGAACAGGTAAGTCAACAGTGATTTTTTAATGATATATTATCATTTGGAATTCAGAGCTAACTTCTGTCTTACTTTGTTTATCAGGTATATATACCTTCGACACAGAACCGATATCAGGGCTCAAGACTGATGAGTACGGTAGATCCTGCTCAGGGTTTTAAGGTTTCACAAGTGGCATTGCCCTGTGATTCTCAGGGGTCCGTTGACTTCAGTAGCTATCCTTTTCAAGTGAGTATCTCTAACTCCTCATTCAAGCAGATGGCCTACATGTCTTTATCTTTCGGGAGTCAGCAGCACGTGTCCATTGAAGAATGCATCAATTTGAATGTGATTGGTTTCTAGTTCTCCAAGTGCTGACATTATAACTAGTTGTCACTGGTTTCTTATACCCAGAGAACATTAGGGCATAAATTATGTAGAATATCACCATTGCTGTTTTTGTTGTGAATAGGAGGAAACATATTATCTCCTTTTTTTTTTTTTTGCTCTGCTTCAAGTATAATGCCCTCCTATCTGCACTCATTTTTGTTTCAGTATAATTTTCTTGCTTGAAGGATGTAAATGGTAGACCTCAGAGATAATGCTTTTATGTAGCTTCCTTTTCATACATGCCATCTTTTATTAATTCGATTGTTATTAGTAACTCTTCCCACTTTTTCGAAGTGCTGCAGTCATTTGTAACTGACCTTCATGACAAGATGACCAGCGTCAGCCTCTATGGTGTTGTTACAGACATTTTCCGTGAAAGAAACACTCCAGAAGTTATTTTCTCCTTAAAAATTGAAGATGCAACGGGAGCAATTTGGGCAAAGCTACACTTTGCTAGATCCTGGTATCAAGAACGAGCATAATCAATACTGTGGGCTATATGACAAATTGATTCCCTCTAGAAGTTAATTCTTTTACATACTAACCTGCTTCTCAGGTCATTTGGGAGATTGGGTATTGGTCACACAGTATATTTAGCTGGATTGTCGTGCCATTTGAGAAAACATAGTGGGTGAGTATGTTGAAAATATAGTCACTTATCTTTGTTAATTGAAGCTGATTAGCATACGTGTATTAGGTGGATGAGTTTCTGTGGTTTCTAGTCTATTCTGGCTGTTTATTGTCTTACAAGAATCTCTTTTCATCATTGTTTACTTCACTTGCAGCCTTGAAGCAACATGGTATGATAATGCAGCAGGGGCATTCTTCGTAAACCTTAGTTGCTTGCCAGCATTGCTGAACTCGTCTTGTCTTCATAAGTTGTCATGCCTCTCTGATCTATCCAGTGAAGCCAGTTGTACATATGTAGGTTCTCACCATTAGTGGCTTGGGTTTCCTATTCTTGAATGATCTTTTTACTTATGTTTCTATATGCTTATTGTTGTCTATTCTGAGTCAGCTTGAATGACTTTAATTTCCTAGATATGACTACAACATACAACAAATTGCTTGCCCAAATGTAATAGGGGTAAAAGAAGTAATCATTTCATTGTGGTAATGGCATGCATAGTGGTGACAGAGAATCTCCCAACCCCATTTCAAATTTATGCAGTCATTAGCAATACAACCACCATTATTTGACAACTATATTTGACTATCTCAACTTTCCTTTGTTATACTAAAGTTTCAAGGACCTTGAGGTTCAGTATTGTTGATATAGTAAACCATTTGTTGGATGTTTGTCTTGAATGAAAAGGGAGTGTTTATGCTTTCATCTGCTAATCCTGTTATTTTTCCAAAAACATGTTAACAGATTTGTCGAGTTCGACTTGACCAAGTTGATCAGTGTCATGTGAATACAAGATTTTCACATTCTCTTTGTGGTCATGTTGTTAACAAGATGCCTAGTGGGGATGTTGAATGCAGCTTCTGTCATTGTAATTGTGATGCTGAAGTTGTGCGCACATTCCACCTGAAAATCACTCTTGCAGATGAGACTGGAAAGATGTTTGCTTGGTGCATCGGTCAAACTGCTACAGAGTTGCTTCAGATATCCCCCGATGAATTTTATAATCTTCCCGAGGTAAGGACCAAGCTCACCGATTCATTTTATTACACAACACGAGACGGCTTCTTGCTTCTGTTCTACGAACTTGTCTGTATGTGATGGTATCAAAATGATGTCATTTGCATGTATGCATATTAGACATGCACATTTGCATCCACTCATGCATGCATTGATTAAGGCATTAAGCATGGTAATTTTTTGAACAATAATAAATATTAAAAGAAATTTCCCAATCATTTTTGGTGCAATTCATGGCTGTCCAATTTGCTGCTCCATGCTCAACCGAGGAACGGTTCCAGCTGTTTCCTAGGTTCCTCGGTTGACAAACCTATTTCCATGACACCTGAACAGTTAAGCAGGAGATGACAATCTGAAGTGCTGAATGTAATTGTAAGCATAGTGACCACCTCAAAATCTAGTTACGAAGAATCTCTTGGACTATTATTCTTTTATTTGGAAAGGTTGTAGTTGCTCGCTTCATTATTGATTATTCGTACGTATTACAGGATGAGCAATTCATGTATCCTTCATCTCTAGAGAATGAGAGCTTCATAGTTGCATTAGTGAATTGCCAGGGGCAGGGTTATGGACTCAGTCAGAGTATAACCCAGGAGGCTGATGCAATTCCGTGGGAGATCACTCGTGCATTAAGGTGTGAATAGTATTGGACAGAAAACAATTTGCTCTGAGATTTCCAGAAAATATAGCAAGAATCACGCTCAGCATGGATGCGGTTTCTCTGTGATCCTTGAACAAGATAAGAAGGCAAGTAGGCAATCATGCCATGGTTGTCAGTTAGGTGTAAAAGTGCAGCAACTTTTTTTATTTTTATTTCCTTAAAAATTCATCCTTCTTTTTTCTTCTTTTTTTAATTTTTAAGAGCATCCTACTGCTTTGAAACGATGCTGTTCCATCATCATAGTGCACGTGATTAATTTGCAAATTCTTATTTTTGTTTACTTTCACGTTTAAAAGGATTTCTAAAAGAAATAAATTTATTTTTTATTTTTTTTTAAATTAATTTTTTTAGTATTTTTAAATTGTTTTGATGTATTAATATTAAAAATAATTTTAAAAAAATAAAAAAATATATTATTTTAATATATTTTTAAATAATTTTTTTTTTTAAAAAACAACAAACATCTGTACATTTAAAATCAGGAGAACGAGACGCAAATTGACTGGATTTGACCTTGAGAAACGCTGACATCAAACTTATTTCTTAATCGAGACATTGTTTGCATAATTTCCTTTAGCGATCCCAATCTAAAATTCAATTAGTAATGCAACACCATATTGAATGCAAAAACGTGGTTTTAAAAAACCATGTATGAAACTCGAAATACTGTTTCCCTGTCAAGGTAGCTTATGAGGTTCATGAAACGTATCTCCTCTCTTTAGGTTTAGGTGTGTTTAGAATTTCAAAATTTATTTATTTTTTGGTTTAAAATGATCTTTTTTATATATATTTTTAATTGTTTTAATGTATTAATATCAAAAATAAAATTTTTAAAATAAAATTTTTTTATTTTAATGCAAAATTGAAAGTACTTGTCAGTGAACAAAATACATGTTAACTAGAGCTTAATATTTTAACATGTGAATATCAAAAATATTTTTTAAAAAATAAAAAATATTAATTTAAAATATTTTTAAATAAAAACACACATTAAAAAATTATTATTATTACACTCGCAAACACCATCTAAATCAGAATCATTAGGTTTCTCTTGTATACAAAATTTAGCTTAAAAAAGTATCGAGCATCTAAACGAGATTGAAATGCATCTTGATTTCCAATCAGATAAAAGTTGTGAGTTAAGGATGCTAGAAAATTGCGGTTCTGAACAATGGGAAGTCGAGATCACAAAAATCATAGTTATTGGTGAAACGGATGAACAAGTGGTGGCGATCCTCAAAGGATCACCCTCAGTCCTTTCAACCACTAGTGCTGCTAGAGTTTTGTTCTGATAGGATCTTCAAAACATTGATCAGCGCTCGTAGCCTATCCCATATGTTCAGGCCATAGAGAGCTTCCACAAGAGACTGCTGGAACTCAAAGCCATTCTCCCCAACAGGATACTATTAACAGCCAAGAGTCTAAGTATCAGTAATTCCAGCATATCATGATTATGCAGGTTTCTGCTTTCACCCCCTCCCCTGGTTCAAGCAACAAAGCAGAACCTCAGGTTTCCATGTTGTGAGTTTTTACATTCTTTAAAAACAATCAAGTGGATACATTTATTATTAAACAAACTCTTCTAAAGAGCATCGATGCCTTTCTGCTTATCTTGATTTCTTTTCTTTTATTTTTTTCATATTTTCACTCACGTTTCCTTGGGACAAATTTCTGTAATAAAAGGTAAAGAACTGTCACTAAATTCTTGGATTTGCTCTTAAGTAATCAGTATCACTTTATTTTGAATAAAGCCACACGCTTTCTGCAACAGTTTCCAGGATGCCTTTCTGCTTGGAATGCAAACACTAATAATCTATTCCTTTCATTCACCAAGTCATCTTGGATTCTTTTATATCTCGCGAGTATGGTCTATATATACTAAACTCAACATTATAGCAGATGAATACCTTTTACTCTGGCATCTGGTAGTGGCCGAGTAAACACCATAAGGGCTAGGTCAGCTTCTCCTTGTTGGAAGTAATTCCTCGAGAAACTCTACAGCCACAACAGCAAGGTACATGGCCCTAAAACATACTTTTTTTATTTTCCTTGTGAGGTTTTGCTTCCACATAGCGTGTCTAAATTTTTGCCAAAAAGTATATCAAGCAAACCCATGCAAGCAAACTTTTTTTACCTGCTGAGGAGGCGGGGGGGATTAAACAAGAACTTGAGAACCTGGATTGTTTTAAGATCCAGATTTCTGTTTTGAGTATCTTTTTCCATCGAATGCAGTATCAAAAAAAAATCTGCTACCTGTCAAGAAACCGATAATCTCACCAGTTGTAGAGGAGACATTTTCACAAAGCTGCAATTGCAGGTTGCTTTGAGTTCATTTGACCATGGAGATTTCCGATTCATCTGCAAGGCAGACGCGAAACGGAGACCATATTTCAATTGAAATCAGGCATGGCGACCATCTCTTAGCTTCTATCAGAAGAAAAATGGAGACGATTTCTTGTTCGCATTCCATTTGCAGGGTCAAGGAAAACATTCGCAATGCAAATGAGAAGGCATACATCCCTGACAAAGTTTCAATTGGTCCATACCACCATGGCAAGCAAGGATTGGAAACCATGGAAGAGCACAAGTGGCGGTACATGGATGCACTCCTCAGTCGAAAGCCAGACCTGGAAGCATCCCTGGATGATTGTCTCACAGCTCTAAGGGAGGTGGAACATAGAGCACGTGCATGCTATGAAGAAGAGATCAACGTCACAGATGATGAATTCCTGCAAATGATGTTAGTTGATGGTTGTTTCATCATTGAACTCTTCCTGAAGTACTCTATAAAGAGTTTAAGACGCCGCAATGATCCTGTATTCACCACTCCTGGAATGCTCTTCGATTTGAGATCCAATTTGATGTTACTAGAAAATCAAATTCCCTTATTCATTCTTCAAAGACTATTTGAAGTGGTCCCAACTCCTAAACAATGCACGCATTCCCTCGCCACGCTCGCCTTTCATTTCTTCAAGTATATGATTCCAGGAGATCCACAAATCCATCAGCAGAAGTTTAACCAGGAAGGGAACCATATACTCGACTTAATCTGCCACTGTCTGCTTCCAAGATACCCAAGAGTGCCGGGAACCAAGTCAGATCAGAAACATTTTCGTTGCGCAACAGAACTCCAAGCTGCAGGAATTAGGATCAAGAGGGCCAGAACAAAAAACTTATTGGACATAAAGTTTGTCAGCGGAGTCCTTGAAATCCCAAATGTACTAATCCATCAATACACGGAAAGTCTCTTCAAGAATCTCATTGCGCTAGAGCATTGTTCAGGTGACAGTGTGCAACACATCACCTCCTACGTTTTTCTCATGAAGAGCCTAATTGGAAGTGACGAAGATGTGAAGTTACTTAAAAAAAAAGACATCCTCACAAACTATGATGTCAACGAGAAAGAGGTTGCTAAACTGTTTGAGAAGTCATGTGAGGAGGTGAATTTGAATGAATCTTATTATGATGGGTTGTTTGAACAAGTGAAAGGGCATAAAAGCACCAGGAAGACTTGGCATCTACGGTCTGAGGAATTTAAGCGAAGTTATCGTAGAAACCCATTACACTCTTGTACATAGCCATAAATTTTACTCTTGTACATAGCCATAAATTTTACACAGGCAAACTTCAAAAACCCATTACACGACCGACGAAGATCCCAACAGAAGAAAGCTTCCATATATCTTGATTACAAATAAATCAAAGCCCATAAATAAATGAGAGATTTAAAAAACAAGTTAGGTGGGTTTAGTGGATTTGAGTTTTGATGCAGGGGGGATACACGGTGATAAGAACGTTGAAGGAGGACCCAAGACAGGGTGGATTAGAGTTTCCACTGAGGCTGCTCTCCGACGTTAGTCTCGATTCTCGCGTGGCGTAGAAAAGACTAGACTCCCGGCCCTCCCCGAGTGAAAGTTGCCACTTGGCCAGATGATCTGTTTATTTTTCGCTTACAGAGCGTGCGGCTGTGCACGGTTGTCTCGCACCGAATTACGGGTGATAATTGTGTATTTGACTAACTAACCTAGATTAATTAATTTTAATTTAGATTGATTTATTATATTATTTCTTAATATTTTAAAACGATATTCATTCTGTTGTTTTTTTAATATTTTGAAAAAATTTCTTTCAATACATGTCAGATTTTGAATTTATAAATTATCTATATATATATATAATATTTAAATATTTTTATTGCATTTTAAAAAAAAAATTAACATGCGACATAACACCTACCAGTCTAGTTAATTAAAAAAAAAAAGTGGACAAGTCACTGGAGTCGAGGGCCTGTATCCAAAGGGAAGCCCATTGAAATGGATCCCAAATATTGATCAAAACCAATTATCAATTAAAACCAAATATTGATTTTTTTTTCCCATATCTTATACGTGTAATATTATTATAAGAATGAGGTCCATTATAAGAGCATATAGTATTAAGTGGAACTTAATATATAGTTTCTAATTAATATATTATTAAAGAGGCACAGAGAAGTGGCGACACACCACAACTCGTCCCCGATAATTTTGTTGGTGTGAGTACAAGTTGCAAAAATCAATCTATTTACAATTTTGTGATTTTTAAAAAAAATTTCATGTATTTTTTCTTGATTTTATTATTCTTCGGTATTGAATTAATGATAAATTATTTTTTGTTTTTTTTTATCATGTATTAAGCTAAAATAAATAATTTGACCCAGTGAAATTCATAATTCTAGTGGAAACTTTTGCGGGTTAACTAGAGTTAACCTGGTCTATTTCTTTGCTATTTTTACTTCGAACTTGTCAGCTAGCAAGGTTATGTTAAAATAATTCTCACATGATTTAATTTTAAACTCCGACTAAGTAAAGACTCGGGTGGAGAATTATTAAATTTGAATTATTATATCAAATTTAATAATGATGATAAAAATTTTCAAATAATTTAAATATTTTTTTTTATTTTGATATTTTTTTAATCCAACTTGCTGATGGTGGTAGGGCAGGAAATGAATTAATATAAGATAAACTTCCATCAATAAACTTAAATCAAGTTCGATTCATAGTTAGCTGAACTTGCTGTCGTTAACGTTAGAAAAATAATAATCCTGCAGGTTCTATAAATTCACAACTCAACACAGTTGGATTACTAGTCACCATAAGTGAACTCCAATAATTACTGACAAACTTGTTTATAGTTTTTTAAAATATTTTTTTATTTAAAAATATATTAAAATAATATTTTTTATTTTTTTAAATTTATTTTTGATATCAACACATTAAAATGGTTTATAAATATCAAAAAATTATTTGAAGCATGGAAAAAAATAAAATAAAATATAATTTCTTTCAAAAATATTTTTAAAATATAAAAACAAACATGCTCAATTATAATGAGAGATAATCGAAAGAATTTATAGGTTAGGGACTAGTGAGTGTCATGCATGGATGGATGCCTTGTTTTTAGTTAAAACTAGATCATCGCCGCATGTTTCGCCATGTTAGATCAAAGCTTTTTTAATGTAAAAAAAACTCAGGTAAATGCTAATGTGTTTTTCTAGCAGAAAAATAAAAAAATTTCCGTGTGAGGGTAGAGCCAATGTAACTTGATTGATGTGGCAAGTTCAAAACAATTCGAATGACCAATAAAAATATAATTTGACACAAAAAAATCTAGGACATCATCTTTTTTTAAGTATTGAAATGACAATATATTGGATTAACCCGAATTTAGGCTGTCAAATCCACAACCCTAGTCATTAAACAATGATAACCCCATAAAACAGAAGTCGAAACAAATTATGAAACCTAATTCACAATCAATCAAATGTTGAAGGATGAGATTGAAAAAATAATAATAAGAAAAGAGAATCTAAAGAAAAACTCAAGTTAACTTGTCAACCCGTAACCCAGATTATGAGATCAAGATAACCTCATAGAAAGCAAATCAAAATAAATTATGAAACTCAATTCATAATCAACTTAGTGTTGTATAATAAAATAAAAAAATCAATTTTAAAAAAATAAAAAACTCAAGTTAACCCGGCAAATCCATGTCACGGGTTACAAGACTAGAATAATCTCATAGAAAGCAAATCGAAAAATCAATCCAAGTTAACAAGGGTTAACTTGCGAAACCCGCGATCTAAGTTATGAGATTGAAATACCCTTGTAGAAAGCAATTCAAAACAAACTATGAAGTAGAATTCTCATTCAACCCAATGTTGAAGGGTAAGAATGAAAAAAATCAATTAAAACATTATAAGAAATGATACGAGTCAACTCGGGTTAACTTGCCAAACCAATGACACAAGTCATGAGACTGAGATAACCTTGTAGAAAACAAACTGAAATAATGACTTAGGTCAACCTTGGTTAACCCGCTAAATCTACAACCTGGGTCATGAGGTTGAGATAACCTCATTCATACAATCAAATTGAAACAAATTATGCAGCGCAATTCCCAATTAACTAAATGTTTGAGTGATGAAATTATTTTTTAAAAAAAATGATTAGAAAAATGATTAAAATCAACTTAGATTAACTTTCCAAACTTGTGATTTGAGTTATGAAATCAAAATAACCTCATAAAAATAAATTAAAATAAATCACGAAGTCTGATTCACAATTAACACAATATTAAAAGATGAAATTAAAAAAAAAATTAAAATAAAATGAGTAAATTGGGTTAATTATTAAGTTTATAACATGAATCATAAGACTTAGATAACCTTTAAAAAGTAAATTAAAACAAACTGCGAAGATCAATCATTAACAAATTAAATGTTGAATGGTAAAATTAAAATTGAAAAAAAAGGGGTTAAACCGTTAAATTTATAACCGTTATGAGATTATGATAACATTGTAAAAAAATAAATCGAAACAAATTATAAAATTTAATTTCTAACAAATTAATTATTAAAAAATAAAAATAAAAATAAAAAATATTAATAAAATATAATATTAAAATAAATAAAATTTTGTGAGGTGGTATACAAATAAAAAAATATTTTCTTAAGTGTTCTGCTAACCAATAATTAACATTAAAAAAAGAATACAGATAAAAAACTATTAAAACTAATAACGTGGAGGTTCACCTCTTTGGTGCTCTGTTAATAATAATAATTGATTAACATTACCGTGGTCTTTGAAATATCATAAGAGGTTGAGAAGAGAGAGAAGAAAAAAAAGAAGAAGAAAACCAAAACTGACCACCAGAGAGAGAGAGAGAGAGAGAGAGAGAGAGAGAGATGGCAGGAGAGAAGATAGTGGGTGTAGCCGTTGATTTCTCATCATGCAGCAGGAAAGCACTAAAATGGGCCGCGGATAACATTATCCGTGACGGGGATCACCTTGTCCTGGTCATTGTACAACCTGAAGGTTACTATGAAGATGGCGAGATGCAGCTCTGGGAAGTCACCGGATCACGTATGTATCTTCTCTGTCTCTTCTTCTGTTTTTTTTTTTTTTTAATATGTTACTTTCTGTTTGTTTTCCGGGAAAATCTTTCATTTTTGAAAGAAATGCGTTGTCGTGTGTTATTAGGACGATTCGTCTAAGGATGGAATATTCCATCGGTTGTTTTGTTCTTAGTATTTTTCTCTCCTTTGATGTTCATCTCTTCCTTTTCCTTTTATATTTGTTATTTTCTTGGAATTTCTGACTCTTCAAATTAACAAAAAGGAAAAGTTTCAATTTAATTTGGATAATTTGACTGCCATTTTACTGGGTTTGATGTAATGGGAGTTTTGTGATTGTTATATCTGTTGACCGTTGGTCATATTTTGTGCTTGTGTTATTTATCTTGATTCTAAAGGGTGTTCGTTTACTTGCTTTCTCTGCAGCTATGATCCCTCTATCAGAGTTTTCTGATCCCGTGACCATGAAGAAATACGGGTTGAAGCCTGATCCTGAAACTCTTGATCTTCTCAACACTGTTGCTCACCAGAAAGAGGTTTGCATATAAGCATAATCATCGTCAAAATCATGGATTAATCATTAATTAAGTTAATTATTGTGATAATATTGCAAGTCCTAAAAATAGAGTATTAACCATGTTGTCGAATTGTAAGTAGATCGTTGTGGTGCTGAAGATCTACTGGGGAGACCCTCGTGAAAAGATATGTGAAGCAATTGATAAGATCCCTTTGAGTTGCCTTGTAATTGGCAACAGAGGACTTGGCAAGGTTAAGAGGTACAATAATCCCATCATAGATTTGGCTTCAATTCGTTGATTCATTAAACTGTAACGTGGATTCTTTATATTTTCTGTGTTTGTCTTCAATGGAAATCAATTTAATTCTTGCGATGTCGCATACTTTCAATTGGCTAATGATGTGAAGTCAATGAGCCATGATATGAAGCATGTTAGACCTTTTCAATTTGGACTTTGCAGGCAAGAATGTTTTAGATAAGGTTTTCCTATCCTGTTTGTTCACTGCATACACAGTGATGAACGGAAAGAATTTTCTGAGGCACATCGAATTTTTCTTTTTCCACGTCTAGTATTGAAAAGAAAACTGCTTTTAAACAATGGGCCCAAGTGCTGTTTTCCTTTTTTCGTGCTTGTGGTCAGATCTCTAATGGTAGTGATATAGAAAGAGATGGAGGTAGATATTCTGTGTTCAACTTGTAGCAGCTAGCGTTGTTTAAGTTCTTTTGGGCAATAATTGAGGTCCCTTGGCTAGACTGCCTGACCTAACTTGAACATGGATTTTTTTTTTTAATTGTTGTTTGTTTGTACTTTTGCAGGGCCATCATGGGTAGTGTAAGCAACTATGTGGTGAATAATGGATCCTGCCCTATTACTGTTGTGAAGCAGTCGGACCACGAACAGTAAGCCCATTTACCCTTTCCACGAGGGATAATCGCTATGTTCTCTTTGGATTGAGCTTGGATTTCTTTTGCTGTCTAGGAGCTTAATTTGCATGGCATGTGAAATTATGCTGTATCAAATAAGGATTGTTGAATGTTGTTTGTTACTTGTTGAAGTTGGAAAGATTTCCGAACAGTGTGTAGAGCTCACAGACCCCATCAAATGTTAACAGCTCTCTGCATTCTAAACATACATGAAGCGGAATTATCCAACGTGTGATGGTGCTAATAGATAGGCTCACCCACCATGTTAATAACGAGATCGATAGAAGCGATGGTTAAATCCTTAGTAGTATTCGGAGAGGATCGCTTCAAGTCAATATTCTAATCGACAAAACAATTGAAGTTGTTTTGTCGAAGGGCTATTTTTCGGTTAAATATTATACCATCGGGCACGCTCAGTTACAAGTTCTTTCTTTTAAAACAAAAACAAATACAAATAGTTTCGAAAATATAAAACAAACCATGGTTAAACTCCGTGAAATAATGCTCGTTTCCTTCCAGCAAATCAACTTATTCAAGTCATGAATTCAAAAGATTTTAATTCTCACGATTTTATTCTTTTGTTTAGTATTTAATATGTAAGGGAATATGGGGTTAAATCAGAGGCTTTGATACAAACAACCTCTTCAACTTTCGCATACGAAGTTAATTAATCTTCCGGTATACTTTTATCACTTCTTTCAAGAATATTAAGATGTTCTTTACAAGTTTTGATCCAGAAAAATATTTCAGGGACCACCTTTTCTTATCCCTTGTTCCACTGATTTTACAAACTACAAACCTAATGTTCCAAGTTCCAACACAACATACCAAGCTTAATCATATGGAATCTGAAAAATAATAAAAAGAAACTCCTTTAAAATTCTTCGAAGGAGTTGATATATGATTGCTGTAATCTTCTATCTCCCTTTCTCTCTTGACGAGGCCTCTTTCAAATTCCGTGCTATAATAATTCATAAGCTACTCATTAGGGTCATTCTAGTCTTACATTTGCCGCATAGCGTGTTGAATGTACTAATACCTTGGCTTTAAGCAATGGTCTTGATATAGTCTTCAAATTTCTCCACCCCTTTTCCCCTTTTCAATAAATATCTATACCGTGTTTTTGTGGTGTAAACTGTGCATTATTTGATGCTTAAGTTTTGATGACGCTGATTCTAGGATTCTAGTTTTAAAAAGGGAAATTCTTCGGGAAGAAAGATGTCTGGTGAAAGTGCTGATGTGAACAGAACATTCCATTTTGAAGCAGTTCGAAAGAGTAATCAAGTTCCTAAGAGGCGTGCAATGGATGTGGAATTTGATGAAGATGATAACATAGACGAGGAAGTACCTTACCTTGGAAGACTCAGTGCTTATAAGGAGAGAAAAAGAGAGATATCAATGGTTTCAGATGATAGGCAAGAGGATAAGGATTATGTGCAAGAAGAAGAACCAACATCAGTTGATGAACCTAGATACACAATCAAGAAGCTGGGATTCGTTGGAGGAAGGAATGAATCAACTACAATAACACATAATCAGGCTCTTCAGACAGCCAAAGATGATTTTCTTGTTCCTGGCACCAGTCTTCTTGAGTTCTCAAATGGTTTACCTTCACCCCCTCCTAAAAGGGAGTGTTTCTCTGTCTCTATGTTCTTTGGATCAGTCTCATTTTACATCTTGGATAGGGAATGATATAAGATAAAATTATTTTACACCTTGAGTAATAGTGGCTTGATGCTAAACCTATTTTATTTCCTTTATTGGTCTGTTGATGGCAGAACAAAAGACTAAGCTCTCGAAGTAGAGCAGCAATTAAAGAAAGCTGAGGCTGCACAGAGGCGTAGAATACAATCAAAGAAGGCAGCTAGGGAGGCTGAGGTTTGCTAATCATGCCATATGGTAGTTTTACAACTTATTGGCATTGGATGGGAGAACAGTCTAACTTCATATATTTTAGGCCGAGGCAATCAGAAAAATATGCTGCCTGGATTATGAAAGAAAGAAGGAAGAAAAGATTAAAGAAGCGGCACGATGAAGTGGTTCAGGTATTAGGAAAATAGACAAGCAGCCTCTATCTTCTCCATCCCATGCTCTTTAGCAGCATTCTAATCAAGAATAAATTTTACCTGGTGCAGGCAAAGGCTGCCAAGATGGATCGCTTGGACCAAATACTGTTAGATGGGTCATTGGTCCGACTGGAACTTTGGCTTATTTTCTCTGATGACATTGGTCTGCCACACATATTTAATTCAGTGTCGTGCAGGTACAAGTTCACCTTCTCATCTCCCCAAGTTTTGTCTCTAGAATGCTCTGTAGACCGTAAATGTTGGCAATTTATTTTGCTCTGCAGACTGTAAGTATTGGCATTTTGTTGATTGTTAATTATAACTATCCTTACCTTCTTTGTGGGATTTACAATGTGGCGATTTGATTTGCAGTTATCCTCTACCACATGAAAAATGTGCAGGTCCAAATTGTACAAATGCCTACAAGTATCGAGACTCCTCCATTGTTACAACGCAATACATGAAAAGATGCAACCTTTAATTACCTGCTGATATCGTAACTGTTCTTCCCAGGTCACTGAAAGAAATTGATGGCTGTCTATTTTGTAACCTTGTGTTGCTGCAAAGACAGCATGATTAGTCTCAGCGTGAGGTCGGCTTAGTCAAATATGATTTATAGCATTCCTTTGTCATATATTTTTCTTTTTCAAAATGAATGCACCCCATCATTGAAAGAGAACTCTATGATTGTCCTGTTTCTCCTGGCCCGATAGATTGTTTGGTCAAGGAGGGAGATCCAAATGTCAACAGATAAGTTAATTATGGCCGTCTAAGAGAATGGCTAAGACCCGAATTCAGTTCATTGCAGACTAGTCCTGATTCTCTGCTTTCGGCATGCACACATGTTCATCTCTTGCATTCCTCTAGTAGAAAAATGACCAAGGATGGAAAATTGCGAGGTCCAACAACTTGGATGGTTAGGGTCCTGTGAAGTTCACACGAAGGGGGATTATGTTTATTAGAGACGTTAACAACGATCAAATAAAGATAACTAAAATACTTACAAATTTGTCAATGTAAAGGTAACGCGCCTCCACATTATTAATTAAAACAATGGAGTAAGTAAAACAGATCATGATATATACTAAGAAATACAAGCTCTCTGGATATAAAAATGCTGTGGGTTTTTCTCCCCGTCTTTCTTTTTTCTACAAATCGTTCAATGAAATATCACTGCTTCTAAGATCCATCCATGAAGAGAGCGCCATATCCGCTAGATTTCATAAACTTCTTCAGCAAAAGAACCACAATCGCAATGGTTAGTCCAACAGCAGCCCATGTGAACAACCGATCATCAGCTGGTTTCTGAACCCTGGTCACTGGCCTTTGCAGTAGCTGATCAGTTGGGCCTCTAGCAGGAATCTCTCTGGATACACTGGTTCCTGTAGGACTAGGGTTCACATTAACAGGAGCTTCATGCACTTCTTCGATGACCCTTTCACCTACTTCCTGAATTTCACCAACTGCTGGATTTGGAAGCTCTTCAGCAGCAGCAACTACTCCAGCATCTTGCGCCTGGGCTTCCCCCTCATTGTTGCCAGGGTGTTCTTCAGAACCCTGCACTGAGTTTTGTTGAGGAACAGACGGTGCCTTACCAAGCATGTATTGATGAATCTGAGCCATCAAACAGCTCATTAGCACAAAATGTAACAAAAGAAGAAAAACACAAGTAAAAAATAAGCTCCGACAAACCTCATCAATGAGTTTTTGACGTTCAGGAGTCCCAAATCTTGGTGCTGCTTCACGAGATTTAACAGCCAAAACACGCCTTTCCTCTTTCTTGTAGTCTAGTGAGCCCAATGCACCATTTGGGCTAGTAGGCATGAATGCAATAAGTGCTAGTAGAGCTGTTCGTACTGCCAACCACAATAACCAATACCATGAAACATTAGCCAAATGCAGGGCTACAGTATCAACACCTTTGAACTTTTAAAAAGTATCAGAGACTCGTGTCCTTGAGTGTTAGACCTAAATAAGTGAAGAAAAAGGAAGCTCAAGGTTAACATTTTACACCAGGAATGACTTGTCATTCAGTACACCAAGTCAGCCTTTTCCTAGTTAACATAAAAAATATGACCACAGCCAGTTATATGTTAACATGAAGTAACAAACAGAGAAATATTAGTTCTTCAAGTAAACTGGATAAACAGATAGAGGCCAACAAAATTGTTCTTCTTCAACCAAGGCCTAAACATAGCCTAATCGTAGGGCACGTTTCTGTGTATGATTGGATTGGCATATCAAAATCGAACTCATTCACGCACTTCAATTAACTTAGTTCTAAAGAGAATTCGCCAAATCCTCTTTGCATACCAAATTTAATAAAATCGTCATTAATGCAACCTGATAATTTAGCTATCTATAAACATAATTTGATAAAGCCAACAATAGAAATTAAAAACTTACCACTCCACGATGGCTGCCAATGCTCAGGATGATGATTTGATATGCTTAAGCATATCTTCGTCTGCGTTTCGAAACGCCCATTTGGCTGTCAAAACAAATACAAGAACAAAAAAAGTCATCAACCCATTAAAAATTTCAAAAGAAAAAAGAAAAAAGAACAAGGGTAAAATCTTCATGAGGTATTACCGTCAACAACATAAAAGAAGGAGGCTTAAATGGATACTCAGCAGGCAATTGAATCCTCCCATGATAAATCCCTCCTTCAAATTCAGTCTCTCCTGGTCCTCTTATAGCGAATTGCCACTCAAATATATTCTCCTATTAAAAATGAAAAAGAATATAACAAAAACACAAAATTAATAAATAATTTATTTTCAAATTGAACATACCTCAAGAGGGAGGCTCATGAAATCATCAGATGGGCTCGATTGCATCTCTCTAACTTCCTGTAAAATCCTCTTCACAGATGGATTTTTGAGGTTATACTTGTCCACTGCCATTACTTTCCTTTAGGTCGTCTAATCTGATCTGATCGATCTACAAATACTACCGTTCGATTAGCTGACCAGAGACCGGTCGTATAGAGACTATTTAAGTTCTGTGCGTTGATAAGAACGAAGATTTACAGGAGAAGTTAAATAGATATTTGCATGTGTGTTGGAGCTGGAGCCAACGAAGACGACGATTTTTGTTGACACGTCATTCGATTCATAACTGGTCACGTGGCTTCCTGTTATTGGATTCCATTGCTTGAAGGAATTGTTTATGGGCTGGGGCTGCTTCGAATTGGGCCTCGCTGAAAGGACGGGGTCATGGATAGATTTTTTCCTTCGAAGTTTTAATACGAAGGATATGCTCGAGAACACGGTATTCTCGGTCAAGTGTCAGCGAAAGTTGCCGTGAGGTTATGAATTGTTTGAAGTGTTTGAAGTATTAGAAAATATTTTCTAGTATTTAGCTGAAAAATAAACTTAAAAATAATTTAATAATAGAAAACACTTTCTAATATCCTGAAAAAGTTGAAAAATTGATTAGTGATTTATTTTCAATCTTCCAAAATAGGATTTTCTTTGACATGTTAGACCATTAGATAAACCCATAGCCACAACTCTATTGCCCTCCTTCCTGATCTTCAATTTTTTTAAGTAAGAACCCTCCTTCCTGATCTTCCGTTTTTTTTTAAAGTAAGAACAAGAAGAGGGAATACGCCTAGTGGGGACCGGTTCGAGCCAAAATTAATGTCCCTTGGCATTGTTCGAGATCGAGGAACTTTCCAGTTGTCAGCATCGAGCCCAGGCATTCCAGGTATCATACCCACTGCACCAGGTATAGGACAAAATGTGGGCTCCAGGAATGCCTTGTCAAATATTAGTGAGATAACACCCTTTAAAATATCTGGTGTTGTAATTCCAGAATCAATCGGTTGCCCTTGGAGAAAATCAAGCTTCTATGGTGTCAATTTGTTTAATCCTTTCACTGTCTTCAAAATGCGTTCCTTCTAAGAGAAATTCCCTCTTCGAGCTATCCATAACACTTCAGCCTTGATCAGAGCAGGAGCAGACCCTACCCCTTGATCAGCACTGATTTGAGCCCTTGCAAACTCGAAGTTTAACTGGCCTTGCCTATTTGGAAACTCATTTCCTTGAATTGCTCCCTAAGATCTCTCCTCTCCAAGAGGTCCTGACCTACCAAGCCAATCACGGTAGTGTCTAGCTCATAATAACGACTTTGAGATTGAGGGCTGCCATCTTCGTGGCTCCAAATTTGATGGTCACCAACAAACTCAGACTCAATTTCTTATCTGATTTTCAGAATATCCTCTGGTTATTTTCTATCTCTTCAAGCTGCAAGTCACCAGTCTTGAAGGAGGGAGAATATTGAGAAACATTAGAAAGAGAAGCATAAGCATGGTCAAAGAGAGGGGTGAAGAATCTTGTGCCACGTGAGCCATCACTGCTTCCTCCTCATGATCTCAAGTTTATCACCATATGATCTGCCCCATCAGGAACTGAGTTGTTGCGTCCTTCCCTCTCTGCTGCCTTATTGGCCATGAAAGACTTCAAAGTAGCCATTATAGTATCCAACCGCAAGCTAAATTGTTCATTCTTCTTGGTTTTCCCTGTTGCCATTTCTTATAGTTTTTCATGCAAGTGTTGTATCTGTTTGTCCACCTTCCTACCATGTTCTTCCAATGCTTTGATCCTATTGTTTTTCACCATGGATTACATCGGATGTGTTTACTGTCAACTTCTATTAGCGGCGAAGGACTCTTTGGCTCTGATACCAACGTTCTCACCTTAACAAAGCTAAAGAACTTGAGAATTGAAGAGAGAATTAGAAGAAGAAAAGAAATTTAGGGAGACGTAGAAGAAAGAGAGGGGAGAGAGAACTAATTTCCCTCCCATCCAACTACCTAACACAATCCTAACTAACTCAACCACCCCACTCCTAACTAACTTCACTGCACTTCTTCCTCTTCTGTAACTGTTGCCACTGTCCTGGTGTTCCTTCTGTCAACCAATCCCAGATTCGTAACAAATCCATATCTATCAATTTGAGGGGAGGTCCGTGGAACAAAAAGAAAATCAGCAAGGTTGCAGGTTCAGTTTTTTTTAGGGAGGGTAAACCTAAATTCCTAAACTATCAAAATAAGAAAGCTAGTTTTAATGCAAATAATATATATATATATATATATATATATAATTTGTTATTTGGTTTGATTAACGGCAGGCCATTCATGTCCGATTAATAGGATGTGTAAGAGTTTTTTTATTTATTTTTAACTTAGCCCCAAGAAATCCACAGGGCTCGAATCCAATGTCACGCGTTAGACAGGCAGACATATGCGACATGCCCAGCCCCTCTCAACCAATTTTTTTTTTCTCCCTGTTTTACAACCTATAATTATTCAATCGCGGAGACCAAGGAAAGAGAACACATTGGGTTGTACCGACCAAAAATTCGAGAAAACATTGCTGCGCTCATACCGCACTCCATCTAATTGCTAGACCAAGCACAATACAGGTTTCTTTAATACCAGTATGATTTTTTATTGCTGCACTATGATATAATCACCTTGCAAATAGCCAAAGGCCAAAAATGTTGATAGTGATATCCCGTCTTGACCTGGTCTGGTCCTGTCTGGTTGTTTCATTGGATAATGACAACCCAGGTGAGTTTTCTTGAAGTCAGAGGACTAACCAAATGAAAAATGCAGAAAAACCTGTCAGATTGGCAATTTCAATGTTAATTCTTGCAAATCTGTTTGATTCAGGCTACGTTGTTAGTTTCCTGTCCGTATTCCCATTTAATATTTCTAATTGTATATAAATATGCACACAAACACACGCGAACCATATTATTTGTCAAGCTGTGATACTTGTTGCTTAATTAATTACCGCCTGTGTTCTTTTAGCTTTTGTACCATTCCTGGCTGAACCTTTCAAAAAATTTGCTGTTGACGCTTTCTTGAGAGTATGATATCAGCTTGAATTTGCCTTTGAATGCATTTTTTGGATTTTAATCCTTGTATTAAGCTCTTAAAAGAGTTTCTATCATATAAATGGACAAAATGTGTTGTTAATTTTCAAAGCAATGGTATCCAGTAGGCATTTGAATTATCAAATTATTCAAATGACATGGTTTAGGCTGTCCGCCTGGTTTATATAGATGATTTTTAGAGCGGGGAACTTGTCCATTTGACCAACTTACAATATGCAATACAAAGTGTACGTCATGATGAAGAAAGAATCAAGAATCAGAAGACTACAGAAACAACAATCTTGTTCACAACTTTTTCTCAACTTACAAAGCTAGTAATACATACCACCAAGATTTGAGAGACAAAACTGTGAGTTAGTTTTTGATTTGAGATAGAAGAAGCCATGTTTTCTTTTCAGGATTACAGTTTTGATGGGATTCAAGATATGTTGAGCTCTAAAAGTAGAAGTCGTGAGAGTGTGGAAGGAGTGAACACAAGGAAACAAAGTCATTTCTATGGATTTGAGGCTGAGGCTGGGGGCGATGCTTATGGTTTTTATCAAGATGTGTCAACGGGGGAAGGATTCTTTTTCTCCAAGTATCAGAATCAAGAACAGAAGCAACAATCATACTTAGATTGCGGACTTCTTGACGACCATAGTTACAATATCCTTTCTCCACAGCTTCAAACATCTCTGGACGGTATAGAAAAGCTTGATGAAATCCCAGCAGTAACTCAAGATGGTTTACAACCCTGGAAGGAAAATCAGTACCCATTTTCCTTAGCCTCGTTAGAGCTTCATGGTGATCGGCAATTCGATGGTGAAAGAACAGTTGAGAGAAGCAGTGGTGCACCACGCGCAAAAGTGATTGGCACAGAATTATCTACTGAAGAAATCATGAAGATGGCTGGAGCAAAGTTCATCCAATCCTTTTCCCGAATGGTTGATACTGCTTCCATGCTTAACAACCCGTTTGATCTCTTTTTCTCTGGCCTTTCTGAGGAAGCAGCAAAAAATGTGGAGCTTGCTGAACTCCTTCTAGCTTCTGCTGAGAAAGTAGGTAATCAACAGTTTGAACGCGCCAACAGATTTCTAAACTATTGTGAGCACTTGTCTTCCAATGGAGAAAGTCCAGTTCAACGAGTAGTTCACTATTTTTCCGAAGCTCTTCGAGAAAGGATTGACCGAGAAACAGGTAGAATCACACCAAAATGGCCTGAGAAATCACATTCATTTGATCTTGATAGGGCAATGATGACTCTGAATCCTGCCATCCTAGCATGTTATCAAAATGTTCCATTTTCCCAGGTTGCACATTTCGCTGGAATCCAAGCTATTGTAGAGAAAGTAAACAGGGCTAAGAGAATTCACATAATTGATCTTGAAATTAGGAACGGAGTGCAATGGACAGTATTAATGCAAGCTCTAGTGTCTCAACATGAATCTCCCCTTGAGCTTCTCAAGATAAGTGCCATTGGGTCTACTTCAAAAGAGTTGATTGAGGATACAGGTAAGAGGTTAATGAGTTTTGCCGAGACCATGAATATACCTTTCTCCTTCAAGGTAGTCATGGTATCGGACATGTTAGATCTAAAGAAAGATCTGTTTGAGCTAGGTGCTGAGGAAGCAGTTGCTGTCTATGCTGAAAATTCTTTGAGGAGCCTGATTGCACTGCCAAATCGTCTGGATTCCATAATGAAAGTGTTCAGAAATATCAACCCACGTATAGTGGTGGTCATGGAAGTTGAGGCCAACAACAATTCACCATCATTTGTGAACCGTTTCATTGAAGCCCTTTTCTTCTACAGTGCTTATTTTGATTGCTTTGATGCTTGTATGGGGCGTGACAGTCCAAACAGGATGATTGCAGAATCAAAGTACATTCGTCAAGAAATCAGAAATATTGTGGCCACTGAGGGGGAGGAAAGGAAGATTCGACACGTGAAGCTTGATGTTTGGAGGACATTCTTTGCTCGATTTGCAATGGTGGAAACAGAACTGAGCAAGTCATCCTTGTACCAAGCAAGCCTGTTGCTAAATAAAATTGCTCGTTGGAGTTCTTGTACACTTGACATGAATGAGAAAAGTCTCGTTATTGGGTGGAAGGGTACACCAATGCATTCTCTTTCTGTTTGGAAATTCGACAAGAATCGAAAAGGGTTGAAATGATACGGACTTTTCATACACCAAATAGCCCTCTTTTATTAGCCAAGTTATGCATTCACTGATCAAACAGCTTATTTCTGGCTATTAACTTTTGGCAACAAAAAAAATTGCATATGCATATGCTTATACTATATTTTACATTTGTTTGTGTTTGAAATCTTTTTTTTCCGACCCCAACGTACGTACTTCACATGCCAGTCTAAGATCACCACTGTACCAATCATGTCTTTGGTCCTCTGTACAGTTGATGAAGGTATAAGCAATGGATTTTTTTTTAATCTAATTTTGTGACTCTCTCTATTGTTTTGAGAATTATTTCTGAAGAAAGCCTTCTTTCTGTCAGGGCTATCTTCTGACTGCTGTGCAGTTGTCTAGCTTTTTTTTCTTTTAATCTGCATGTATTGCCTGCTGACGGTGTTAGTAAATTTAACCCAGATATTCGTTCTTTGATATTGAAGTTCTTCCATATCTTTGTTATAGTCATCCATACAAGCATACAGGTTAAAATGAATTTTGTTCACAAACAATTTATACCTTCACATATATCATTGTATCCCTCAACTGCAGGCTGTGTGTTTGAACTGTTCTCCATCAAGAACAAATAAAAGATTAAAATTACCATTAAAATCAATACCGGTGAAGGTTTTGTTTGGATTCCAACCCTTCCTTTAAAATTACCATTGAAGTTTAGATGTTATCTATGCTGTATTTTGTTGTTATCCGAATGGCATTTACATCGTAGACAATATGAGCGGCCTTGAGCGCATCAAACATGCCAACCGAACTGTCACTACCCGAATTCAAAGTTCATGACAAGAGCGATGTTACGGAACACCTCATTTATACTAAGTTTCAGAACATAAATATCATAAAACAAATATATATATATATATATATATATATATATATATATATAAAATTTAGACAATATTTTATAATATTTCAAATATTCCTCAAAACCAAAAAAATAATTTATAATTCAAAATACCTTTTACATTAAATAAAATTCAATCTTTGAAATAAAAATTTAAACTTGAATGAAAATAACATAATAATAAAACGTCTAAGACATCAAATCACACAGAATAAGAAAAGCATTGCGAAAACAATCAAGACATATCAACAAACAAAATAGCAGGAACTCTTAATTAAAGGTCAATCTGCTAACGAGAGTTAAGAACCTAAAATAGTATTAAAATGAAGGAGTGGGTTCAACCAACTCAATGAGGGAATAACATTTAATATACATTTTAGCTATTTATAAGTATAATGGTTGAAACAAATATATAGATATACATTAAGCATAATAGCATATGGTAATGTAATACATGTGAGAGATCAGGCAAAGCCATTGGCTTAGATAACAGACGAAACCCTAAGGTTTCAATAATAGATGAGGTTTGCGGCCCCGATTACCATGAGAGGATCAGTCGCCAAAGAATGATGTCTCTCTCATCAGTTAGGTATACAAAATACTATGTGCTTATAGACTAACTATGCTATATTAGTATGAAGTTATTGATAAGTCTGATATCCAGTCATAACAAATATTTATATAATTATCAAAGCAACTAAATGTCATATCAAATATAATTTAATCCAGCATAATGCAAATATTTATTCAAGAAACTGATGAGTTTTGGAAATAAATCAACACACACACACATATATATTTAAAAATATCATCCGTACTCATTATATAATTAACATACAAAATTTATTTATATTATATGCATATTAAAGATTATCACACTCACCCATCAAATAAAGGCAAAAAACAAACAAATATAGAACTGGAAACTACTAATAATTGTTAAGAGGAACGTTAACAAAACCTATAACAAATACAGAAAAATATTAAAAAACAACTCAAAGCAGATAACATAAAAAATTATAACTCTAAGATTTAAGACTAAAACGTAAATATAAAACTAAAATATATTGATCTGTTCGATCTCGAACAAGTCCTAAGCTAACCGAACTTAAAAAAACCAGTCGAATTTTATTGTTCAATTCACAGGTCGATCTAAATAACCAATCAGTTGACCGACACCATCAAGCGAATCGGTCATCTGGTTCAGCCAGCCATTTCTCACAAAGATATAGTTTGATACTTTCATATAAGTTTATAGCAAGAGGAACCTTCATCCTTTTCCAATTTCGATGACCATTCACAGGATACGTGGCAGCCACAAGCTCACAGGTGGGAATGACTTTTGTTTGGAATTTCCACAGTTCCAAATAAAGTTTTAACACACGTAAGTAGAAACAGAGCAGATACCTCATGAGTATATATACTTATAATTAAGGATGATTTCATATACATCGGTTTTTACATCAAATTAAAGATCAGATCTTCATGAATGTTTTTCGTTAATGTTGTAGATCGAGCTTGTTGCACCAAAGGAAGTTGCAAGTCAGTGTCCGCTTAAATCTTTCAAGTTTTACAAGACATAGGAACTTCCCACTGGATCCCTTATTTTTTTTTATAAAAAAAAAAATACATAAACGATGTATCTGTCAAGAGAAAGAAAATATTGTTGTATTTTTCGGAACATTGAATATTCGAAATCCTTGGTGGTATTTTTCGGTGCTTAAACAACGACTCAATAAAATTACCACTGTAATACTTGTAGTGAATTCAATAAATTAAAATTAATGGATCAATGACAAACATGTGTGTTTTGGATATAAGAAAATTTTGTAATATTTTTAAATTTTTTAATGGTTTTTTTAATTTTATGATTTTTCGAAAAGTCATTATAATTTATACTTGAATTATTATGCTTGTAACTAACGCGGAGCTAATAGAACCTTTTTTTTTTCTTTCCATGAACGAATTGTCACTCAGTTTACAAGGAGAGGGAGAGAAATGTTGCAAGATACAATGAGTTTCGTAGGGGCCTTCTATTAATATCCATCTCAAAAGGGAATGGTGATTTTCAACTTGTTTTTTTTTATTAAAATTAAAATTTTGTTTTTACTTTAAATTAATTTGATTTTAATGATCGTTTTGATATGCAAATATTAAAAATAAATTTTTAAAAATAAATAAAAAATATTATTTTTCCAATAAAAATACTTTGAAAAATAAACACCTCCAAACACCCTCCTCACAAATGATCAAGAGATGATAGAAACTCTTCATCAAGTACATGATAATGAAGTGGAAGAGCTAGATCTTCTAGTGGGACTCATGGCAGAGAAGAAAATAAAGGATTTGCCATTAGTGAGACTGCTTTTATTATATTCCTTATCATGGCATCCAGGTGTGTGTGTGTGTGTATATTTTACATAAAATAGCTTTGCAGCCAACAGCTAGAGGCCAGATATTTTGCGTCCATAACTCTGTCCAACCTCTCTAGTTGTCAAAACGGAACAAATTTATCTTGCAACAACAGAGATAGAAATCTAAGCAAAACTGTTGGCTTTTCATTTGTACCTTTTCTATGCTGTTTACTTAAAGTTTTCCATGTACCCCAGTTATTAATTAATAACTATCATGTAATCTTTTTATTGGATCGTTTAGTTAATCAACCTCTACTCTATGTTGTTAGCCTTTGTATTTGTTGGCTGTATTTCCTGGAATCGTTTGAAAGGTTCTGAGAATGTGATGCTGCCCTGGTTTGGATCCTTGAATCTGAATTTCAGCCATTGTTGTTTTGCAAGATCACATCATAGTGGGGACCAAAAGTATTGAACAGAGGGGCATCTACCTGCTAGCTTCCAAATAACCTTGCTTGATTACATTTAGTAAGAACCTAGTGAATGCACCATATTATAATGAGAAATGTTCCCTCAGTGGGGCATTTGGTGCGAGACGTGTAAAATTGTTCTGTCTTCTTGTCCACCTATTGCTTCGTTAATCAATCAATAAAGCTAGTACCTTGTAATAATCGATTTACACAACTAGAATTGAGAAACAAAACTGTAAGCGTTTACTTCTGCTCAAAGAAAAAAAAAAACTGGGAGCTAGTTTTCTAGGCGAATCCAATGTTGTCATTCTAGGAGTCCAGTTTTTGTGGTGTGTGACTATGGAAGGAATGAATAGAGGGAAATATGAACCGGATGGCTGGGAAGAGTTTGGAACTGGGAGTAATGATTGTTTTTCTTCTGATTATGTACTCCCTCACAAAGATTCCTCAGAAGGAGGATGTAGGTCCTCTAAGTTTGAGCAACTAGAACAGCAGAAAGAGCCATTTTTGGATTACAGACAGTTTGAAGATCTGGAGCTCGATGTCCTTTGTCCACTGCTTCCAGCATGTCCAAATCAAATCGCAATGCTTCGAGAAATCCAGGAGGAAATTGAAGATATTGTAGCCCCCAAGATGCAAAATGAACGTCCGTTTTCTTTATCCACACTTGAGCTGCTAAAGGATTATACAAAGGGTCGTAGACGTTTGAACGTTGAACCAAGCGATGCAAATTTGGCAGGCCAGAAGTTGTCAACTGAAGAAATCATGAGATTTGCTGGAGTGAAGTTTATTCAGTCTTCTATCCAAATGGCTGGTGTTGGTTCCCTGCTTAAGTATCCTTATGATCTTTCTTTCTCTGGTCTCTCTGACGAGGAGACCAAAAATGTAGAGCTTGCTGAATGCATGCTGGCTTCCGCTGAAAAAGTAGGCAATCAACAGTATGACAGTGCCAGAAGATTGCTAAATCAATGCGATCTCTTGTCTTCCAATACTGGAAATCCTGTTCAAAGAGTAGTTTATTATTTTTCCGAGGCTCTTCGAAAGAGAATTGATCGAGAAACAGGAAAAGTGGCATCTGAGAGTCTGGAAAGTGACCTTTTTGATGTCTATGAAGCAGTGATGATTCCAAACCCAATTATCCAGGCATGCTATGAAGGAATTCCATTCTACCAGGTTCCACACTTCGCCGGAACCCAGGCCATTTTAGAGAACATGGCCGAGGCAAAGAGGATTCACGTAATTGATCTGAAAATCAGTAATGGGCTGCAATGGACTGTCTTGATGCATGCTTTAGCGTCTCGAAATGAATGCCCTCTTGAGCTTCTCAAGATAACTGCTGTGGGGACCAATTCAAAGCAACATATTGAGGATACAGGTAACCGTTTAAAGAGTTTTGCTCAGACAACTAACATACCCTTTTCTTTTAAGATAGTTATGGTATCAAGCATGCTTGATCTCAAAGAGGATCTCTTTGAATTAGATGCCGATGAACAATTAGCTGTATACTCTGAATATGCACTAAAGAGCTTGATTGTGCAGCCAAATCAGCTGGGTCATTTAATGGAAGTTTTCAGGAGTATCAATCCGTGTGTGTTGGTGATGATTGAAATAGAAGCAAATCACAACTCGAGGGTCTTTGTCCATCGTTTCATTGAAACTCTTTTTTACTTCAGTGCATATTTTGATTGTGTTGATGCATGTCTGGAACATAATGATCCATCTAGCAGGATGATTATAGAATCCATTTACTTGGGCGAAGGAATCAGGAATATTGTGGCTAGTGAGGGAGAGGAAAGGAAGATTCGAAATGTGAAGATTGATGTGTGGAGAAAATTCCTTGCACAGTTTGGAATGGTAGAGACAGAACTGAGCGAGGCATCCTTGCATCAAGCAAACTTTGTTATCAAGAAATTTGCTTTTGGGAGCTGCTGTACATTTGATACGGATGGGAAAAGCCTGCTTATTGGGTGGAAGGGCACACCAATTCTTTCACTTTCCACTTGGAAGTTCATGTCACAAGACTAGTAAGGATTTGTTTGTTCAATTGCCAACAGATTTTAGCAGTTGTTCCTTTTTTGGTGGAAAAATCCTGTTACATAAGAATTTGTCTGAATTTTTAATTTTTTGGACAGACTGTTTAAAGGCAGTTCTTAATGAATTTTCTTTTGAACTGAATTAAAAATTTATAATATGTGCTGTATTCACTTTACAGATGAAAATGATTTTGCCCAAATTCCAAAGGCAAGGCCCACATATGAATAAGAGTAAGCTTGATTTCAGGGATCCCATTCTTTCAATGGATGAGCTTCTTGGGAAAAGGGGTTTCTGGAAGGATTTTTGCTAAAATTAGCATTTACTCAGCGAATAATACACTGAATGGATAATTTCAAACCAGGCCCAGTATCAATAAAATTGCCAGGCGCAGCCCTGCAAGATACCTGTGGTCGAATCTAATTTCAATTTAACCCTTTACTGTTCGTTTAGAAATGTACAAGGTCCTACTTTGAATAAATAAAAGACCTTATACATAACTGTCCTTAAAATCCCCTTCAGTTTCTGTCCTTTACCTAGCCATTACATGTCGCATGACACTGAGAACCATATTGGCTGAGCTTCCAAAGTTACAACTTTGGAAACAAGGATAGTTCTATCAGTAGAAAGTATGGTACACGAGGTTGTTAATCTATTAGAAGATCGAAGCTAGGATTTGGTGGCCATTCTGGCACACTCACATAGCTGCACAAGCATGGCTATTTATAGCCATCATACACGTTCTATACATTTTTCATCACTAGCCAACCGACTTGTGGTGGACAATTCTAGAATATTATTCAAAACATGATTTAGTTTCTTCTTTAGAGGAATCATTCCTCACACTTAGCCTTTAAGTCTTCTACATGCTTCCTCCATTATCCTAGAAATATCTTGAGAAGTGTATTAACTTTCAACAGTTATATATATCAAGCTTTCAAGTTTCTGCGTGCAATGATGCAAGCAGCCTTCGATCCCATCAACACCAAACTGGCTGTATTTGATGTTTTTAGCTATTTCCGTGGAGTTCAAGGTGATTTCAGTTCAACACATATAAGTTCGAGAGCAAGGAAGGAGAGAACAGAGGAGATGAAATTCATTTCCGTAGAGCTGATAATAATATAAATTTAAGTTTGACCAAACATTGAATAGGTTCTTCGTTCAAAACACTATACGCTCTAGTTCCCTCTTTTGATTAAAATTAATTTTTAAATTCAAAAGGTTTTTAGTCAAGAAGGTGTGTTCGAAAATAGAAGAAACTCACCTAACAAAGAGACCTAACCTAACAAAGAGACCTAATTGAACCCGAGAAGGAAAAGCAACTCCAATTCTCATCAGCTTCACTTTTACTGTTACCAAATCAAGCCCGCAGTCTCAAGCGATTAAACAGCGAAAGACAAATTGAGCCAAGCAATGATGAATCGTCCACTGAGATAGTCATGCGAGAATTGTCAACTGAAGAAATCATTAGGATAGCTGAAGCAAAGTTTATCCAGTCTTACGAAACTGTCGATGCTGACATCATTCATCCTTTCTGCTGACGAAGCTAAAAATGTGTACGTAGCTGGCTGAACCTCTTCTGGCTTCTGCTGAGAAAGTAGGCAATCAATAATTTGACAGTGCAAGCAGATTGCTGGATTTATGTGATTACTTGTCTTCCAATACTGGAAATTCAGTTCAAAGATTAGTTTGCTATTTTTCTGGAGCTCTTCGGGAAAGAATGAATCAAGAAACTGGAAGATTAGCCACATCAAAAGGCTTCAGAAAAGAGCAGTCATTCAATATCTGTGAGGCAATGATGTTTCCAAGCCTCCGCATCATGGAATTTTACAAACAAAATTCCTTCTCCCGAGTTTTACACTTGGCTGGAATCCAAGCCATTGTAGAAATGTGGGCGTGGCAAAGAGAATTCACATAATTGATCTCGAAATCCGGAGTGGACTGCAGTAAACAATCTTCATGCAAGCTCTGGTGTTTCGAGATGAATGGCCCATTGAGCTGCTCAAGATAACTCCTGTTCGGACTGTCAAAGAACCATCTCAATCCAATAGCTTAAGCTGTTAGGTGAGGTCCCAGGATATGATTTATATTATTCTCTAACACGGACTACTTCAAAGCAGTTAATGGAGGATGCAGGTGAGTTTTGCTCAGACCATGACCCTGCCCTTTCTTTTAATGTGGTTATGGTATCAGATATTCTGGATCTCAGAGAATATCGCTTTCAGCTGGATGATGAAGAAACAGTGGCTGTATTTTCTGAATTTTACCTAGCAAGCCTAATTGCCTCGCCAAACCGGCTGGATACCATAAGAAGAAGAAGCTTTTGGTGGGAAATACCTAGAAAGTAATTTTTTTCTGATAGTATATTCCTTGCACATCAAAAAGTGATCAGAAACATCAATCCACTTGTAATTGTGATCATTGAAGTTGAGGCAAATCACAACTCACCGGTTTTTTAAAACAATTTTCAACCGCAGAGCATATTTTGATTGCCTAATTATTGTATGGAACGAGATGATACAAACAGGATGCTTACAGAATCAATATTCTTCGGTGAGGGAATTAAAAAAATTATGGTCGCATGCAGAGGGAGAGGAAAGGAACATTCAGAACATGAACATTGATGTCTGGAGAGCATTCTTTTCACGTTTTTGGATGGTAGAGACAGAAATGAGCATGTCATCTATGCTCCAAGCAAACCTAATGGCTAATTAATTTGGATGGGAAGAGCCTAATTATTGGGTGCAAGGGTACACCAATTCATTGTTTGTTTGAAAAGGAGTCGAAGGAGTTTTAGATATGAATTCATTGTACAGCAGCCCTAAGATATGATTTATATCATTTTCTAACACATTTTTTTAATTAGAAAAGAAAATGAGAGTGGTGAGATTCAAACTCGTGTTGTTTGGTCATCAAGACTCTGATACCATATGAAAGAATCATCTCAATCCGAAAACTTAAACCGTTAAGTGAGACCTCAAGATATTATTTATATTATTCTCTAAGACTGAAAATTGTGATTTGTTAACTATGCAATTGCTCAAAGTCAATGGTTGTTTCATTTTTAAGAATTTTGTTCAAGTTGATCTGCTTTTCATACCCTTTCTTTCTTTGTTTTATAATTTCTTGCAAGTAATTCTTTAAGGTAAAGGTTGACTGCAATGCAATTTGAAGAAATTTACTCGGGTTTGGGTTAATACATAGTGCTTTAAACTTGGATAAAAATGCAAGCACAAATAGCACTGTTCCACACATCTTCCAGAATAAAAGTGGCCACAACTTTCCAGTTCTGGGCTGGTAAATGTTGATGAAGTATGTTGGAAAAATCAGGGCATAGCGACAATAAAATAAAATTATTCAGAAATAAATATCATATCAAATAAGGAAAATAAATCAATTTATCATTATTGGCTGAAATAAAAAGCAAGTTCTTTTTGATAATTCTTGGCTGAAATCCCAAAGATCCAATGAGATTTGGTAACCGAGTAACTGGTGAGTACTTAAAGTATGATATTGGAACGGCCTGATTGAGCCTCCAAACATTATTGGTTTTGCTTTTAGTTCTTGTAATTAACATCTATCTGTTTTATGCTTATGTTGTTTACTTTTTGTGCTTTCTTGATGAATCTTTCAGGGAATATTGTTCGCAAGATTCTGAGTATGATGTCAGCTTGAATTATGTTGTTCAGTTTCAGTCCATTCTGCCAGTCTCGTTAGAACCGATATTTCTTTAAAATATTTGGCTGCAAGTTACCACATACTTGCCATCTGTAGTGCAAGCTGCCTTGATTACATCAATGTCAAACTGACTGTTCTTGATGACTTTAGCATGAAACAACATGTGTCACGTATTAGAGTATAATACAATATAGGAAACGTCCACTCACCGAGAGGATATTATAAAGCCAAAGGAAACCTCATGTCTTCCAGTCCAATTATAGTACCTTTGATTTTATCTACATATAAAAAAACTAGGATTCCTTATGAGAAAGAAAACTGTGAGCTCCTTTCCAATTTGAGATGGCAAATGAAAGTTTCTTACTTGAGGAATCCAATTTTGGTGAAGTCCAAGATGCGTTTAATTCAACGCATAAAAGCTTTGATAGTAAGGAAGGAGAGAAAACACAAGAAATTCGTTTCTTTGGAGCTGATGAAGAATTGGGACAGTCATGGAGCAATGATCCCCAAAGTTCATTCATGTCTCCACCGCTTGAAACATGTTTGGAGGAAATCTCAAAGTTAAGAGGAATTGAAAGTGGAATTGGAGATCTTCTTGAACACAATAAGGAAAAGCAACTCCCATTTTCATTAGCTTCACTTCAGCTGTTACAAAAGTATGGAAATGGCCTCAAACGTTTGAACGATATAGAAAGACGAATTGAGCCGAATATTGATCCATCAACCCCGAAGGTCAAAAAGCAAGAATTGTCAACTGAAGAAATCATGAAGATAGCTGGAGCACGGTTTATCCAGTCTTCCAATACCGATGTTCACTTCAACCATCCATTTGATCTTTCTTTCTCTAGCCTTTCTGCTAGCGAGGCCAAAAATATGGAACTTGCCGAACTTCTCTTTTCTTCTGCTGAGAAATTAAGCAATCAACAATTCAACAGTGCAAGCAGACTGCTGGACCTATGTGATTTCTTGTCTTCCAACACTGGGAATCCAGTTCAACGACTAGTTTACTATTTTTCTAGAGCTCTTCGAGAGAGAATTAATCAAGAAACAAGAAGATCCACGTCAAAGGAGCAGTCATTCAATATATACGAGGCAATTATGACTCCAAGTCTCAGCAACATGGCATTTTACAAACAAAATCCATTCAACCAGGTTTCACACTTCGCTGGAATTCAAGCCATTGTGGAAAATACGATCGAGTCAAAGAGGATTCACATAATTGATCTTGAAATCAGGAGTGGACTGCAATGGACAATTTTCATGCAAGCTTTGGTGTCTCAAGAAGCATGGCCCCTTGAACTTCTCAAGATAACTGCCATTGGGACTACCTCAAAGCAGTTGATCGAGGATACAGGCAAGAGGTTGTTAAGTTTTGCTCAGACCATGAACCTGCCCTGTTCGTTTAATGTGGTTATGGTATCAGACATACTGGATCTCAGAGAAGATCGCTTTCAGCTGGATGATGAAGAAACAGTGGCTGTATTTTCTGAATTTTACCTAGCAAGCCTAATTGCATCTCCAAACCGGTTGGATTCCTTAATGAAAGTGATCAGAAACATCAATCCACGTGTAATGGTTATCATTGAAGTTGAGGCAAATCACAACTCCCCAGTTTTTGTAGACCGTTTTGTTGAAACACTTTTCTACCTCAGTGCATTTTTTGATTGCCTCGACACTTGTATGGAACGGGATGATCCAAACAGGGTGATTTCGGAATCAATTTACTTTGGTGAGGGAATAAGGAAAATCTTGGTCGCAGAGGGAGAGGAGAGGAATATTCGGAATGTGAAGATCGATGTATGGAGGGCATGCTTTGCGCGTTTTGAGATGGTAGAGGCAGAAATGAGCATGTCATCTACATGCCAAGCAAACATCATGGCCAAGAAATTAGCTTGTGGGAAGGCTTGTACACTTAATATGGATGGAAAAAGCCTAATTATTGGGTGGAAGGGTACACCAATCCATTGTCTTTCTGTTTGGAAGTTTGCTTGACAAGAAATCAAAGGAGTGAGGGATGTGAATTTCCTACACAGTAGCCATGTCAATGCCTACCAGAGATCATTTACCATGAATTTCTAGTTATTAATTGCTGTTTTAAACTTTTAAGCTCTTCACCAAATGTTTAATAATTATTGGAGCAGAACCAACCGTAATTTTTAAGAATTTGTAATGGTAGTTTTCCATTATTTCCTTGTGGCATGGATATCTGTATGAAGAATTCAAAACTTTGAAAAAAGGAATCAGCTACTCCTAACAATTATCAGATAGAAAACTGAAAAAATAAATATTTGACATGCTCCAGTTGAGATGTTCCTGCTAGCAGTATGCCATGGCTTTAAGCACCACATGTTTTCAGAACATGGCTCCAGAAACTTTTCTTCTACAGCAATACGAGCCTCAGCTTCATCAAAGATCACTTTTTACATGGTAATTTTAAAAGTTTTCCCTGCTAAGCTGTTAATTGAATCAGTTTGCAAAATAAAATACTGAAAGTTGAGCAAGTATATAAAAACCTATTGAGTTAAGCTAACTCCTAGAGGGGATACTCTAATAGTCTGCAGTATGGAATTATCTTGATATGCAAATATCATTCTGCTTCTTGTAAATTATGATTTAATATTAATATTATACATTGCAGGTTGGATGCTTTTTGACAAGTATCACTCAGTTGCCGCGGACATTAATTAGATTTGAATAGTTGATGTGAGCAGAGTTCTCATCACTACTGATTTAATTTTAATATTATACATTGCAGGTTGGATGCTTTTTGACAAGTATCACTCAGTTGCCGCGGACATTAATTAGATTTGAATAGTTGATGTGAGCAGAGTTCTCATCACTACTTGTGATCATGATTTCATAGAGCAGGCTATAACGATCAGTGTTAATGGAGAGGTTCATAAAGTAAGTGTTAGGGAAGAGACTTGCGATAAGATGCTTGACAATTGGTTTTCCAAAAACAAAGTTTTAGCTAGGAAATCCTTGTCACCACAATCAACAGACTCTGATGTAGGAAGTGAAGGTGTTGATCTCAATAAGCAGAACAATTGTGATAATTTCGACAGTGTGGTTTTCTGAATTAGGGAGGAAGTTGAGGCTGGTATAGCAGCTGAGCAGAACGATTTTCAAGGATCTATTGAAGTTGAATCTCATCCATCATCTCCTCATGCTGAGCGGCATGAAGTTTATTTATCAACATCTGTCCCAAGTGTTGAGGACATACCAAACAGAGAGTGTGCTAACCCATCATCGTCGAACTCCTCAATGTGTTCCATTCATAGTAAAAAGTAAATCTCTTAGCTCTGACCCTGAAGTTGATATGCTTCTCTCAGATTTCATTGAAATCAGGGGGGAAGCAAAGGCTAGAGTTTTATTTTTTATATGTAATTTTCTTGACATTAAGGGAAGTTTTGATAAATTGAACAAAAATTGCAGGGTTGTAGACTTTTCCAACCTGCGTTCTTTTTTTTCTCTGCCCTTTTCTTCTCTTTCTTTGGCCTTTTCTTTTCTTTTTCATTAGGCTTCAAATCTTTTTTTGTTCCGCATCACGTAGTTTTTGCTTTGCGTTGGAAGGCTGTTTTGTATCGTGTTGATAGTCTATGTTATTTTTTTATGTCTGCTGTACGTTTTCTTTCTCCCTTGGTTGGTTTGTGTCTGCTGTAAAGCAATATCATATTTCTTGCTGGTTTCACTGTGTTCTATATTCATATTTGTTTCAATTGCTGAAGCCTGAACTTCTACGGAGAAAATTTAAGTTTAAACTTAAAATTTCCCCTCTGCTTTTTTGTCTTTTCCTGCTGTTTGGATGCAGATACATTTTCAGTCTCTTTAAGAGTTTTAGAAACAATCACCCGTTTCTGTTTTCACCTCACAAGACAAATTAGCTGGCAGCATGGATGAAATCGACATGTCAATATCAAAGTTGTTGTTATCTCCATTCACTTTGGAATAGGAACAAAACATTTGATGTCGATCATCCGTCCATAAAACATGGTGCCTAGGCTACTTAATCAATCTAGTTTATGATATAAGAGGGAAAGCAGCAGACCAGTTTCCATTTTGTGATTGTAAATGGCATTTTTCTGGCCCTGAGATTCAATTTCAAGGAAATCTAGCACATAGTCTAGCAAGAAACGGACCTTTTCTTAAGAAGAACAGGAAGGAGACATGGGTTTTCATTGTCCAGGACTTGAAACCAAGGGAAAATCCCATCTGAAACCTCAAAGCCTAGGGGAAGGGAAGGACAATCAAGCTTCATTCTCTTTAGAAGCATTTCAAGTCCTGAAACAGTATGAAAAACGAGTGAAGCATCTAAACAAGGAAAAATTGGAAGAACCAAGCAATATCATAGAACGCAACAGCGCTGATGTCCTGGCATTATCAACAGAAGAAATCATAAAGGTCGCAACAGAAACTTCTCTCGAATACCATCTCCAAAGATCTGACAATCTCTCCAGCTTGTCTTTTGGTTGTGCACCTTTTGTTCTCACCAGTGACGGTGTGAAATACGTGGAACTCATTCAATTTCTTATAGCCGCAGCCGAGAAGGTTGGCCAACAGCAATTTGATCACGTGAGTGAAATGCTCAGTATGTGTGATCAAATGTCTTCTGCTACAGGGAATCCAGTTCAAAGGATCGTTTACTATTTCACTGGAGCACTTCGAGAGAGAATAGATCGAGAAACTGGAAAAATAACACCCAGAGGATTGTTTACTATTTCATCAAATGTGGAAGAGGCAATGGTGAGCTTGAGCCCTGCCATTCTTGAATGTCACCAAAGAATGCCCTTTTGTCAGATTGCACAATTAACCGGAATCCAAGCTATTGTGGTAAGCGCAGCCGATGCAAAAAGGCTTCATGTCATTGATCTAAAGATTGATTCTGGGGTGCAATGGATAGCATTGATGCAGGCTCTTGCGGCTCGGAATGATTGTCCCACTGAACTACTTAAGATAACTGCTTTTGGGACAACATCAATGAGTAAAATTCAGGAGACTGGTAAGAGGCTGGCACAGTTTGCCGAAACTGTGAACTTACCCTTTTCATTCAACCTAGTTATGGTTCTCAACATAAATGATCTGAAGAAAGAGTCCTTCGACATAGAAGCTGGAGAATTCATTGCCGTCTACTCCTCACTCTTTCTTAAGAACTTGTTAGCACACCCTAATTGCTTGGAATACTTAATGAGGGTAATAAGAGATCTTCGACCACAAATAATGGTGATCACAGAACCGGAGGCAAACCACAATTCACAAGCTTTTAAAGATCGTTTTGTTGAAACTCTCCTTTATTTTAGTGCAATTTTTGATTGCCTGGAAGCATGCATGGACCGGTCTGATCCAAGTAGAATGGGAGCAGAAGGTCTTTACTTAAGTTATGCGATAAAAAATAGTATTGCAAAGGAAGGGAAGGAGAGGACATTTCAGTGTGTAAAGATTGATTTCTGGAGGGCTTATTTAGCAGAATTTGGAATGGAAGAGACAGAGCTGAGCATGACGTCCTTGTATCAAGCAATTCAAGTAGTCAAGAAGTTCGCTTGTGGGAGTTACTGCACACTTGATATGAATGGCAAGTGCCTAATTATTGGATGGAAGGGAACGCCAATTAATTCCCTTTCTGTTTGGAAGTTCTGTTAGATGCAGGCTTGTACTTCTTTAACTTTTTGTTCACTGAGATTTGTACGAATGATATTTCCTGTTAATAGAAGTGTTTTTTTTCTCCTTTGCCAGTATGCTTAATAGATTTGTGGGTATGCCTGCCTGTGTGAGCAGCTATAGAGCATGCCTCTAAAACTATGTTGCAGGCTTTGTGCAATGTGTTATGTTTTACTTTTAGCCACCAAATGAAAAAATATATATATATTCAAGCTTAGATTGAGTCATCAACATTTTAATAACCATACAAGTTAAATTAACATGCAAAGCCTCTTTTCTCGGCTTATAAGAAAAAGATAAGTAGAAAGTAGCCAACATAAACTTTCTCTGAATGAGCCCGATCCTTGTGTCTTCATATAATCACAAGAAATGTCTAAGAATAAATTTAAGCAGGGCACAAAGTTTTCTGGAAGTTTCTCATATAAATAACTTTTTTCCATTTTCTTATCACTCTCCAAGGTTTGGACAAAACCATGAAATTTCAAAGTTATAACAGCAATGGTCATATCTAAGATTTAATGTTGTCACTTGCTATGGAAGAAATGGTCCATCTGTCTTCAACTGAAACGCTTTTTTCTGTCTGTTCATGTAGTTTAATTGTTTAACTTGTTCATTTTTCTGATCATTTAAAGATGCATACGTACTGCCGGCTGATGCTCTCAGGTAATTTTTTGCCCGTGCCTTGTTGGTTTCATTCTAATTAATTAAGATTCTTATTGGACTCATGAAGACAACCTGTATAAGCTAAAGAAGTATTTTGTTTTCTAGTAATTCATAGAATATCCTTGCATAATGTCACTGCAGGCTGATCCGATAGCTTCAAGAATTTTTCTGGTCAGACTATTCTCCATCAAAAGAAAATTCACAAGGTAGAGAGAGAATTGGAATCAATTGTCTTGTTAATGGGGACAAGAAGAAACTATCCACTTCCACTCATCTACCTTTGTAATACAGATATAACAGACTTCAAAGGAAAGTAAATTAATTCCTGTTTCCGAATGTGAATCATCTTCTTTATTGGAATCTTTCCAATTTTTTATTGGTTCTGAAGAAATGAAGCAGTATTTTTTTAAAAATAACAAATAACAAATTGGAGGCCATTAAATACCTCTCCAGAGAAAAAAGCTAAAGGACCAAGTTGAAGAGTTGGAACGAAGAAAAACAAGAGTAGCCAAGCTTTGCTACACTTGAAGCCTTGAACTATGGTTCCTGACAGTAGATTATCAACTGAAGAAGTCATGAGGGTAGCAAGAGCAAGGTTCATCCAAATTTCTTGCCAGCAGCACATTGATCTCTCCTTGCTTAACCATTTCTTTGATGGCCATGTTGCTCAGTTTGGCTCCTCTGGCAAGGAGATCAAAGACATGGAACTTGCACTACTTCTTCTAGCTTCTGCTGACAAGATTGAAAATCAGCAATTTGATAATGCGAGCAAATCCCTTAACTTGTGTGGTTTCTTGTCTTCCAAGAGAGGAAATTCAGTTCAACGAGTTGTTCATTATTTTGCAAAAGCTCTTGGTGAGAGGATTGAACGAAAAATTGGGGTTGTCACATTAACGGGAATGGAAAGCAAAGGTCAGCTATTGCATCCCGAAGAGACAACAGTCACTCTGAATCCTGCTCTTATTGCATGTTCCTTACGACAACCCTACAGTCAAGTTAGTCAATTCGCTGGAATCCAGGCAGTTGTAGAGCGTTTGACCTCTGCAAAGAAAGTTCATTTTATAGACCTTGCCATTAGAAGTGGAGGGCACTGCATAGTTTTGATGCAAGCTCTTGCCAATCGACATGAAAGCCCAGTCGAGCTTCTAAAAATAACTGCTGTTGGAACAACGTCAGAGCAGAAAATGGAAGAGGCAGGTGTAAAGTTGTCCTGTTTTGCTGAGACCTTGAGCTTACCATTTTCATTCAAAGCTATTACAATTGAAAACATCAAAGATTTAAAAGAAGATATGTTCGAGTTAAGTGATGGAGAAGTCGTAGCTATCTTCTCCAGGATTATGCTGAGAACCATAAAACCACACCGTGGTTGCATGGAATCTCTTCTAGGAGTGCTAAGGAACCTAAATCCGCGTGTGATGGTGATCACCGAGTTCGAGGCAAATCACTGCTTACCAATATTCATAGATCGGTTTCTCGAAGCACTATTTTTCTACAGTGCTTTTTATGATTGTCTTGAATTTAACATGGATCCGTGTGATCCATATAGAATGACACTGGAAGCATGTCTGGGACAGGAAATCCGAGATATTGTTGCTGCTGAGGATGATAAAAGAATGTTCCAGCACTTGAAGATCGATGGCTGGAGGGCTAATTTCGCAAAGCTTGGAATGGTGGAAGAAGAACTTAGCACGTCATCTTTTTATCAAGCAGAGCTGGTGCTTCAGAATTTTGCTTCTGGAAATTTATGCACACTTGACAGGAATGGAAAATGCCTTATTACTGGATGGAGGGGAACTCCAATTCTTTCAGTTTCTGCTTGGAGGTTCCATCAACAGGAACAGAAAAGGAAGGGTTGTACCAAGAAATATAAATCATGTTAATGGAAATGGTTAGTTAACAGAACATCTATTCATAGAAATACTTTAATTTTCATGTAGAAAATCTTGTTCAAAATCAATGCAATTCAAATTCCTCATCGGTTTTTTTATTTGATTTTTTTAAATCAAGTAAAATATTTCTAACCTTAAATTGTGATATTGTTGAGCAGATCTTATTAGACAATAATTAGGCTAAGATTTCTTGTTTAATTGTTTTATTAAAAAATCAATTTTATTTGATAAAATGAAGGGAAAAAATTGCAAGCTCTAATTATGTTTATTTCAATCTTGAAATTCGCTTTAACATTGTGGAATTTTTATTTTTATTACTAATCTTAAAATGAAACGTAACTGTTTTAAATTTAAAATAAAATTTCATTTTTTTCAATGAATAATACTGGAGCCATAAGATATTGATTATAAAATTCTTTATAAAAATATTTTTGTGTTGTATTCATCTTTTTCACACTTATCATAATAAAAAAATCAAAAATTATTTAGATAAATAATTTTAAGGATGCACGAAAATAAAAATACAGAAAATAGTATTTTAAGGTTGTGTAGAAATAGCAAGTAGTTTTGAAGAATTAAGAAAATAGAAAAAAAATCAAATAAAGTGTTTATATATATAGGGCTAGGCTACGACAAGCCCACACGTTTGGATGCGTGGGCTAAGCGTTCTTGGCCCAAGCTTCCCTGTCCCGGATGCTAAAAAAGCAATTTTAGTGACCACAAAGGGGCCAGCGGTTTTGACCATTCAAACTCAATTTTTCCATTATTTTTTACCCAAAACACATCAAAATGATCCCCATAATACGTAGAAAAACATTCCATAATATTAAAACATATTTTAAACCCACCAAAAACAAATCAAATTAAAAAATACAAAGATTTTTTTCTAGTCCCGGTCCCTCTCTTTCGACCATTTCGTGTATTAAAACTACCACCAACGAACTTCCTTATAAAAGAAAACACATGGCACCAAAGTTGTTGGATAAACATGTCCTGGTATTATCAGATAAATGAGTTTCTTGGTCCTGATCATTCCAAGCAGCTTAAAACAATATGCAGTCGTTTTCCTGTCAGCTCTGGCGGGAATGAGCAAAAAAGAAAAGGTAAAGGTCACTAACCACTTGGCTAAGCACATGTCTCCTGGAGCTTTACTGTTGCTACTGAGTGCACATGGAGCTCGGGTACAGGAATAACCTGTCATAGATCCTAGCGTTCTTCAAGGCTTTGAAGAGCTTTCAGTCTTTCATCCTACTGATGACATCATAAATTTTCGTATTTTAGCTATTTAGCTAATGCAAGCGACAATCGTATTTTTTCCTTTCATTTATGCTCTGAATCCTCTGCTTATCCATTTAGCATAAGCGTTCCCTCCATTGCATGATAATTCATTTGAAAATGCCATATTTTAGTTTCTATAGAAATCTTTACTCGTTTA
>Ga0307517_10001337_pt1 | contig 41398 bp, 33 predicted proteins | sample 23_EM_MG_FD_194515 | JGI IMG/M metagenome (GOLD analysis project Ga0307517, IMG submission 194515) | Populus trichocarpa ectomycorrhiza microbial communities from riparian zone in the Pacific Northwest, United States - 23_EM | ecosystem: Host-associated > Plants > Roots > Unclassified | place...
AAAATTCAGGTTTTTTTTTTAAAAAAAAATTAAACCTTTATCCTATTTTCTATGAGATTATTTTAAAAAATTATCTGAATTTTCTATTTCCATTTTTTAAAAAAATATCCGAGATAGTTCCAAAAATCTGATAATTAATTTTTTTAATTGAGCCCAAATGAAGGCCCAGTAATCGGAGCATCTCTAAGCAATACTATAGATGGGGTGGTCAGTGGTGGCATTCAAAAACAGTTTAAACAAGATTGTAGACATGAAAACCCTAACTTGTTTTTTTGGCAAAATAAGTTATCATTTTATTTTATTAATCTCCTTAATTATACAGGCCGATTTGTATAAACGATTAATTCTGCTGTTTTTGCCATGTTAGGGAATGTTATTTACTAATAAAATCGTGTTTATCGTTTTGTGATTTTCAGCACGCTTTTGTTTTCAATCATGAATGAAAAACCTATTTTAAATCTCTGAAATAAGTTATCACCTTCTGATCTCAAAAGTTATACTTTTGGTTTTTTTTCTGGAAAAGAGGAGGGCTTTTTGCGGTGTTAATTGTTTTTGAAGAGGATGGATTCTCAAATTGCATCTGATAAGTCAGAAACAGGATGTGGCTAATTTCTCTTCTTTTCCTCTTGTTTTCCCTTTGCTTGTCAAATTGATTAAGTGCAATGAGTTATCTATTGTTTCCTTTTCTGCTGATCAGGTTTTGGTTTCTTTAATTAATTTAGAAAACTATTTATCTCTACCATCGTTTTGTATATTTAATTAATTCTGCTGTTTTATTTTCCATGTTAGGTAATGTTAGTGTTTTTAATTTAGTGATTTTCAGCATTTTTTGTTTTCAATCATGAAAACCCTAATTTAAATCTCTGAAACAAGTTACCATATATATATATTTGGCAAAGAGGAGGACTATGTTAATTATTTCTGAAGAGGATGGATTCCCAAATTGCATCTGATAAGTTAGAAACGGTAAGAGTAGTCACGGGGCTAATTTCTTCTTCCTTTTTGTTTTCCCTTTGCAGAGGGGGACTGATGGCTACCTCTTTAGATGGAAAAGCAGGTGAGAGCAAGAACTGCAGCTGTGCTAGTTTTCTTTGTTCAAGTTTACCAGATGATGTGCTGGTTGACATCCTCTGTCGGGTTACTGATCGCAAGCATCTCATTAGACTTAAAAGCATAGTTGTTAAACTCGGACCGGACCGGCGGGTTGAACCGGGACCCCGGCTGACCCGATGATTGGACCGGTCCAGGTTTCATAAGTAACCGGTCGGTGCAATAACCCGGAAAAACCCGATCGACCCGGAGGGTCAACCCATGACCCGAGCGAACCCGGGCGAAACCTGGTTTTTTTCTTCAAATATGATTTTTGTCCTTCGGCTTCCCTTTTTATTTCTTCATCTTCTCTACAATGAGCTGCTGTTAGCAGCGGAGAGGAAGAGAGAATGAGGAACGCTGCTATCTTTGGTTGCTGCTAATAGCTGGTCGAAGGAGAGAGAGCTGGGTAAGGCCATCTGTGAATCACTAGTCATTCTGGAATACATTGAAGAGACATGGAAGCAAACTCCTTTGTTGCCTGAAGATCCTTACCAGAAAGCCAATGCTTGTTTGCAAATGTTGATCCATAAAACCCGGGACCCGGTTCTTTAACCGGGTCAACTCTCGAGTCGGGTTTAATAACTATGCTTAAAAGTGTTTGCAAATGTTGGAACAATCTGATTACTGATGCTTGTGTTCCAAAAATCTCAGACTCTTCACCTCTTCGTGGCTTTATTTACCATGCGTTGAGGGTCAGAAGCGGGAAAACATACATTGATTATATCCCCTGCGCCATGACTCCAGCAGTTGCACCGGAACCACATGAATTTGTCAAGTCCTATTCTTCGTTGTTGCCTTTTGAACCTGCCCGGGGTGATTTCCTTGATTGTTGCAATTGTTTGCTTTTGTTTGTTGAGGGTTCTATTTCACAGTACTATGTTTGCAATCCTGTGACAAAACAGTGTGTGGCGATTCCTAGAGATTTTATGCTCGAAAACATATGTTCTGCAGCCCTGGCATTTGATCCTTTCAAATCACCTCACTACAAAGTTGTTTGCTTTGATTATTCAGAGCCCAAGCCCCCCCCAAAGATTGCGCGTGTTCTCATCAGAGACTAGCAGTTGGACTATCCAAGAAACCCCTTTTGGATATGGATCTAAGAAGTCTAAATTGGCCAAGCATTGTATTTACTTGGATGGAGTGTTGTACCGTGAATCTGCCTCAAAACAGATTGACTTAAAACGACTTTATGTTTTGATCTTAACAGAGGAAATTCTCGTGCCATTGAGCTTCCAGAGAAGGAGAGACTTGCTCCCAATAACAATGGATGCATTAGGCTATCGAGGCGCCATTTATGTTATTCCGATCTTGTTGGAACTGCATTTTACTTTTGGTTGCTTAAGGATCGTTGCAAGAATGACAGATGGACTCTGATTCACAATTTCAATGTTGATTATTTGGGAAAACACGTGCATCGGCTGGATAGGATTACTATTGCCAGATTTGGTAAAATTTCAGCTTTGAGGCCCTTTGCTTTGCATCCAACTTCTGAAGTTATCTTCTTTGGGACTCGGGGTGCTATGCTCAGTTATCATCCCGAAGACAAAAGGGTGGAATTGATTTATAGAAGAAAGAAAGACAGGCAAATAATTAAGGGGCAGATCTCAGTCTTTCCATACACACTATGCCTGGTGAATTTGAAAGATTTTGGTCAATTGGATTGCAGTTTGAGCCAGCCATGAGTAGCCAGCCCAATTCTTTTGTCTCACTAGATGATATTTTCTGTATCCTCGTTTTCTTTTAATACCATTTATGTTATTGATGGAACATTATTATCTACCGTAGTCTCCTACAATTCAAGCTGTAGAAGTTTTGGTTATTCAGTTAATTTGTGTGTGTGGAGGGGTGGGTCAGGGTTTTACAAGATTGGTTCTTGGTCCAGTAGAATCAAACCAATAATTTTATGAGATTAAAAGGATTCTTGATCTCCTTCATTGGCAGTTGGATTGTAAGGGTTTCTGAATTTCAAGGCAACAACCAGTCCATTACAGCCACACAGCTTCATGCTTTTGAACTTGAATTCCAATTTCTTTTTCCTAGGGCAGAGAGAAGATACTTAATAAGTTTTGTCTTGCAACAATTTTAGAGTTCTCATTTCTCAAATTAATAATCACCAAGGCAACAAGTTTTTCTTCCTTCCCCTCCTTTTTCCAAGATGGTTTTCCTTGTTTTACTTGTTTTCTCCATATTTTGTCTTAGTTAACTTGAAATCAATGATCTTTTTGTTACACTTTCCATGTTACTTCGTGTCTGATCTCTATTTGGAACATTAGTTAAGCTGCTTCGCTTTGCAGCCATGTTCTGACCTTTGGGCATTGATGGTGTTATCATTTTCTTGGTTCCGGGTATTACCAGACTTGAAGTTGTTGTTCTTGAAAAGAGGACAGACTGCAGTCCTAAGCGACAGGTTGCTGAATCTGATGATGTTACACGCAAACCACCATTGGTTTCGTTGATGCATTATGTATCGTACCATTGTTCTCAATCAACAATTGGAAGTTCACCATCAAAAGGTATTTGATCCTTCCAAATCACCTCACTAGAGTTCAAAACACATGCTAAAGACTTAAACCTATGAATATGTCACTGTACACTCACAGGCATTCATTATTCACCAAACAATGGATACCTTCCGCAGGGCCAGGTCTGTGCTTCATCAAGAGATCCGTACGTCTTCATCAAATTTCTAATGCCTGACCAATTGATGACCTCCTTTGAGTCGCATCTACTTCCACCAGACAAGGTTTATTGCTCCATGCTAACATATGTATAATATAATCCTTTTATCCACTCTTAACAACGAGTAACGGGGCAATCGTGGCACCTTGTACAGCAAGAAAGCAATCAGTTCTCTACCTTTCTGAGTGGAGGTATCTTCACATCATCTGAAGCATTGAGCTACCGCACCTGGTTTGTTCTTTGACTTCATCTTTACAGTACACATGTTGTATTAATAAAAACTGATTTTTTAACTTCTTAGAGGTGTATATGATATTCACTTCGCTGTTAAATATGATTCCTCTACAGTTCAGATGCAATAACTGCAATGTTATCTAGAATATTTCAGGATAGAGTACATGTTCTCTCTCACTTTAATTCCTTGGTGAAAGCTACCACTACGCACCCTAGTACACAGAATGTCAACGTGGCTTGTGCGGCACTTTCATAGTGTATGTCTATACTGTTTAGAAAATGGATGCTATACCTTTATATCATCACTTCAATTTGAAATACTAGAAGATTATTTTAGCTGGGCAATTTTGTATGTTTCGATTATAATTTCGACGAGCTATTTAATTAGTTTTGGGGAACAATATGGCTATTCCATTTCCTTCTCTCCCTCTCTCTTCTTTCTTCTATTAATCGTGTTATAAGAGATGTTTTCAGTGTAATTATTGGCTATTGCAGTAGAAGATCCTTTTCCTTTCTAGGATGCAAGTTTTCTAATTTTCCTTCATTTCCTAGCTAGGATGCAATTCTATGGTGTGTTTTTTTCAGGTGGCGTAAATGTTTGTAGGCCTGTTAGAAATTTGAGATTTTAAGGGTATTGTTACCGTGATGTAGAGAAGATGTTTTGGACAGAGTTAGTACTCAGTAGGAAAGATCAGAGAAATGAATCTTCTCAATGAGACGATCTCCTTATGGGGCAGGGAAGGTGAACCCCAGAGATCTCTAGAGAGAATAGTGGGTTGTGATGGAAATGGATGAGTGAATGTTATGTGCTTTCATCATATCCATTAAATGTTTAAACTGTCATCTACTGATATTTGTAACTGGCTTTGTAACATGTTGTTTTGGATTGGATTGAGTAGCTTTGGTAAAGGTGATTGGAAAAGCATCTCAAGAAATGTGGTCATTACCAGAAAAAGTAGCTTGACATGCCCAGAAGCACTTCCTTCCCACGACATAATTCTATGAAGAAAGAGAGGAAATGAGCATGAGCATGAGCATATGACATAACCTCGGTGCATAACAAAGACAGCTGCTTCATCATCTGATGATCATTGGGTTACTCCGAGCAAGGCGAAGGATGCCACTGCAGAGCCAGATAGCAGGGTATTATATCTTTAGGTAGTATGTAAGTTTAGAGGTTTTTGTCATGCTTTATAACTTTTTTTGGGTCGAATTATGTTAGTATGGGAGTGGTTTGACTATATTTTTTAATTTTTTAAAGTTATTTTAAAAAAAATTAAAATTGATATTTTTTTAGTTGTTTTTTATAATTTTGATATCTTGATATTTAAAAAATATATGTTAAAATAAAAAATATTTAAAAAGTATTTTTTTATTGTATTTCCTTACAAACTTACAAACATCTAATAAGATATAGTTTTAATTTGTGTTTAAAAGACAATTAAAAAAAATACAAACTAAAAAACAAGTAAAAACTTTGTGACCAGCATTGAATTCGCATCAGACACTTTCTGGTCCAACTTTTTTTTCCATTCTTTTACTGTCTGTTTAGTTTTGGTCTATAATTTTATTTTGCTTATTTTTTATTTTTTAAAAAAAGAAAAAGTTGTTAGAAAAATGAAAAAAAAAGAAAAAATTATTGATTGACCAAGTCTTGAAAATAATATTATTTTTCTATTTGATTTTGTGTGTTTTTTACAGTTTAGTGCTATTTCAAGTTGAGAAATTGATTTCTATATACTTTAATAGTGTTTATCATGTGTTTTTACATGGTACTAATTTGAAAAATATTTATTTTTATTTGAAAAACACTTGACTGAATTTTTAACCACATCTTTAATTATTGAAACTTAGACAAACAAATAATGTATTATTTATTTTTTACAAGCAAACTCAACCATGATCACAAATTTAATTCTATTTGTGAATGCTTTTATTGGTATTTTTCTATTTCAAAACCAGCTTTATTTGTGAATGCTTTTATTATTATTTTTTTATTTAAACTCATTAAAATTAAATTATTATAATTTTTCTAGGAAGGTATCCAATTAAATACCACTCAAGTTGATTTTGTTATTTTTTATATAAAAATATAGCCTTTTTTTACAACGCTAACAACCACTCTTCTAGCACAATTCTTACTATTTTTTTTAATTTTATTTGTTGTTTTTATTGCATGTCTTTTTTTTACAACATGGGATTTCAAAAAATTCATCATTTCAAATAATCTATAATTAATACCGGTATTATTCGATTTTGACAAGTGAATTGAGTCGGACAATTCAAATGTTAGCGATGAACCGGTTTTTTTAAATATTCCTAGTTCTCCCATTCATTTCTCTACGAAATTACGAATTCATAAAATAAATAAATAGATACAAATACAATAATCCTAGCCGTTCCATCACTACCTTCACGAAAATCTTAATCTCTCCGAGATAAAGAAAAAGAGAGTGTGAGACAGAGAGCAACAAAATCAGATAGCAATTAACAAAACCCTAGATTACAATGGACCGCTCCTTCATACACACCCGTGACGACCGTGATCGTGACCACCACAAACACCGATCAAGAGACGATAAGCATCGAGACTCCTCCGATTCTCACCACCACGGATCAGAGAGAGAATCTCACCAACGCGAGCATCACAAATCATCCAGGCGCGATGATACAAAGCGCGAAAGATCTCACGAACGAGAAGAGAGTGTGGATAGGCGAGAGAGATCTCACGATCACAAATCGTCTTCCTCATCGAGGCGTGAGGAGAGAGAGAGGTCGTATGATGCGAGAGAGGAGAGAGAAGGGAGTAGAGAGAGAAAACGCGAGAAGAGAGAGAGAGACTGTAGATGAAGATTGTTTGGAGAGAAAGAAAAGAAAGGAGAGAGGAGGTAGTGAGGATAGGGCTGTTGTTGAGAAGGAGAAGAGGAGTAGAAGAAGATTTGGTGAAAAAGTGAAAGAAGAGGATAATAGGACTGACAACAATGATAATGGTAATAGTTTTGAGAATGTGAAGAGAGTGGATTCGAGTGAGGCTGGAGTGAAGGAGGAAGTCAATGATGAGCCACTTGGTGGCGGCAGGGGCAGCACCACAGAAAACGGTGGTGTTTAGACTACAAATGTAAGTTTTCTCTCCGACTCGATTTTGTTTTTTAGTTTGCTTTTTTCGATGTGTGTTTGCTGTTTTGCGGCTTATTAAGTGTAGATGTTTATTCCAGATAAATGGGCTGTCGTGATATATTAAGAATAGAGAGTAGGGTCATGCTCTTTACGTACTCGCATGTTTGGTTTAATTAGCTATTTTTATTGTGTGTTTGGATTACATGCGGGATAATGAAGGTGGGGAGCGGCGAGATGGGATTAGTGGTTCGTCACAGTATTTGATATAGCTCTGTTAAGTTTATGCCTGAAGCAGAAAATTGGGTTATGCAATTTCCTGTGTGGTCTGTGTGTGATTTGGAGGTGGACTGGGAGTGGGGTTATCTCCGGTACCATGCTTGCTTTTGCTGGCTTGTTATAGTTGAATATGGTGTGCATGATGGCGGTTACTGATTTTTGTACAGGTTTTTCTTTTGCTGTGTTTCTTATTATGTGTATGTTTGTCACAGCTATAAGCTATTTTATTTCTTGTTACGTCTCATGTATGATTGACTGGGACTGTTATTGTGTGTTTCTATGTATGTAATATGAGAATGGAGGTGTTATAATGGATAATTTGTGGTTTTTTAATTGTAAGATGATTAGTATCTGTGTTTTGTTAGAAATAGAAAATTTAGCGATTATTTGGCTCATGTTGATATTTATATGTTTCAAGTTACATGGTTCTGTAGGAAAAGTAGAGGTCAATTTTAGTGCTAAATGATGGAAGACATAGAGTGTTCGTGGCCTATGTGGTTTGGCAAGTAGTGTTCTTAATTTTCTTATACAGAGGTTGTGTAAAGTGAAAGCTGGTAAGTGAAATTTTATTTCCTTTGGGTGCAATATTTGCTTTCAGAGAAATGCTGTTTCATCACTTTTACATTGCTAGTCATGTCGTTCTTATGTTGTAGGCATTTTGGTGACCCTTAATGCATTGCTCATGTAATTGTCCCTTGCATTGTAATTAAAACCATCCCACATCAAAAACAAAAAAGAACTGCCAGGTCAGTCTTGTCTATAAATAGGGGTCTGCTACCACACGTTTCATTAGGAGATAAAGCCACGTAGCAGCGCACTACAGGTAAGTCTCTCTACTAGATACTTCATTTTCATTTAATTACTGGAAAAAATAAAATACCTGCTTGTAATGCCTTGACACTTGGAGAAGAAGACAAATTAATTAGGAGATAATGACAGTTTGTTTTTATATTTGTTTGTTGTGATATGCTAGTCACATGTTCATTCCAATAATGATATATATAACCATGATTTGTGTGTGAAATTATGATATGTATTTTAAATTTTAATCAGAAATAAAAACTAATCAATTAGTAGAATATCTGTATAATTTGATCAATAAAATACGATCCCTTGAGTTTGCCAAACAATACTATGCTTAGCTTGTTTTATTCTACATATTATCTTTTGTTTGCCTGTCTTGATAAGAAGATTAATCTTCTTGTATTAATTAGCAAAAAAGTCATTAGTAGTGATACTAATTAGGTGTCTTTATCTTTAGAATTCTTTCTCTATTTTTGCTGGTGTTTTTTGCAGTATTCTTCAAAATGAAAGGTACCAGATTTCATTAAGAATTTTGCGAAATTGAACGCATTGGTTGATATTTTTTTCACCTTTATTTTCAATAATATTTTTTTTTGTTAAATTTCATTGGGTTTATTTCATTAAATATTTCAGGAAAAGGGATATATGGAATAGTTTTTTTATGCAGACATAAATTGAATGGACAAATGTATGCTGTGAAGATCGTAAAATTTAATAAACATCATGATCAAGATAAAGTGTTGAGAGAAGTGAAAGCGTTGGCCAAATGTAACCACAATAATATGGTAGGGTATTTCACTGCATGGATTGAATTGAGGGTGGTGTGGTCTTCTGATGAAGATGAAGGTTATGATGAAGAAGTAGGCTGTGATGGTGCTACTCTTAAAGATCCGGATGCTATGCTTTTCATATAGATGAAACATTGTCATCAGTGAATAAATTTTTAATAGTTAAACTGTTAAGTTTTGTTTTAAAATAGATAGTCAAGATTTCTATAGAAGAGTAAGCTTGTTAGAATAAAGAACTACTATTTTAAAACAAAATTTAATAGTTTAACTATTAAAAATTTACTTACTGATGACAATGCTCTATCTGTATGAAAAGCATAGCATCCGGATCCTTAGGAGAAGCACCATCACCACCTCCTTTTTCATCATAACCTTCATCTTTATCAGAAAATCGCACCACCTTCCATTCGATCCATGTAGTGAAATACCTTACCGCATTGTTGTGGTTACATTTAGCCAATGTTTTCACTTCTCTCAACACTTTATCTTGATCATGATCTTTATTAAATTTTACAATTTTTACAGCATATACTTGTCCATTTAATTTATGTCTGCATAAAAAAACTATTGCATATACCCCTTTTTCTGAAATATTTAATGAAATTTAACAAAAAAAAATAAAGTATTATTGAAAATAAAGGTGAAAAAAATACCAACCAATGCGTTCGATTTCGTAAAATTCTTGATGAAATCTGGTACCTTTCATTTTGAAGGATATTGCAAAAAACACCAGCAAAAACAGAGAGAATCCTAAAGATAAAGGCACTTAATTAGTATCACTACTAATGACTTTTCTGCTAATTAATACAAGAAGAATCTTCTTATCAAGACAAGCAAACAGAAGATAATATGTAGAATATAACAAGATAAGCAAGATATTGTTTGGCAAACTCAAGGGATCGTATTTATTGATCAAATTATACAGATATTCTACTAATTGATTAGTTTTTATTTCTGATTAAAATTTAAAAAACATATCATAATTTCACACACAAATCATGGTTATATATATCATTATTGGAATGAACATGTGACTAGCATATCACAACAAACAAATATAAAAACAAACTGTCATTATCTCCTAATTAATTTGTCTTCTTCTCCAAGTGTCAAGGCATTAACAACAAGTATTTTATTTTTTTAGTAATTAAATGAAGCATCTAGTAGAAAAATAATGATGTAGAATAACACAAGCTCAACATAGTGAGAATGCTAATATTGTTTGGCAAACTCAATGAAGCATATTTATTGATCAAATTATTCAGATAACAACATTAGTTATGGAAAGAAACAGGAAAAAAACCATCATTAGGTTCTAAACATAAACAAATTATCCTAATTGCTTAGTCTTTGTTTTTTATTTGAATTTCAAAAACATATCATAATTTCACAAAGAAACCATGGTTGTATACATTAATTCATTGTTGGTGGAATGAACAAAGTGAATACAAAAAACATATCACTATTAAATCACAACAAACAAAAGATGAAGGAGAAAAAGAATGAAAAAATTGCATGAACAATGCCAATGGGTGTTGGAGCACAGTTGATGAACAGTCCTGGTCATTGCTAATTGGAAATTAGTAATGGTAATTAATTAATTTTGCAACCTCCCGATTAATTGGTCTTCTCTAAGTGTCAAAGGGGAATAAAGACAGTGACACTAGTTACTATATTCAAACGAAGCTTTCCTTCAGTTTTATTTTCGTTTCACATTCCCTGTCATAGGTATTTTCACAGGTAAAGAAGGAGAAAAAAAAACAAAAAATGAAGCAGAAAAAGAATGAATAAATTGCATGAGCAATGCAAAGGGTCTTGGAGCACAGTTCATGAACAATCCTGGTCATTACTAATTGGAAATTGGTAATGGTAATTAATTAATTTTGCAGGCTCCTGATTGTCTTCTCCAAGTGTCAAGCAAACATTGGGAATAAAGACAGTGACGCTACTCACTGTATTCAACCTAAGCTTTCCTTCAATTCTTTTTTTTCACATTCCCTGTCACAGGTAAAAAGAAGGAGAAAAACAACAAAAGATGATAGAGAAAAAGAATGAACAAATTGCATGAGTAAATGCCAATAGGTGTTCGAGCATAGTTTATGAACAGTCCTGATCATTGCTGATTGGAAATTGGCAATGGTAATTAATTAATTTTGCAGCCCCCTGATTATTTTGTCTTTAAGTGTCAAGGCAACAGAGGGAATGAAGTCAGTGACGCTACTCACTGTATTTAAACGAAGCTTTCCTTCCTTTTTATTTTCTTCACATTTCCTGTCGCAAGCCTTTTCACAGATAAAGAAGAAAAAGAAAAACAACAAAAGATGAATGAGGAAAAAATGAACAAATTGCATGAGCAATGCCAATGGGTGATGGAGCACAGTTCGTGAATAGTCCTGGTCATTGCTAATTGGAAATTGGTAATGGTAATTAAATAAATAATTTTGCAGGCTCCACGTGTGAAGACAATGGAGGGAATGAAGTTAGTGACGCTATTTACTGTATCCAAACAAAGATTTCCTTTATTTTTATTTTATTTTCACATTCATTGTCACAAGTCTTTTCACATGTAAAGAAGAAGAGTCCTCTCTCTTCTTTTCATGTCACATGTAAAAAAAAGCATATAACCCCCCAGTTATAGTTGATTGCTCCAGTGGGTAGTCAAGTCCATAGTAAGCTTGTTAGACTATTAAAAATTTATGTACAATGAATAGCATAGCATTTGAATTCTAATGAGGAGCACAATCATTGCCTTCTTTTTCGTAATAATCTTCATCTTCATTAGAAAATTGCACTATTCTCCAACAATAAAATATTTTATCATATTGTTGTGGTTATATTTGATTAATATTTTTCCTTTTCTCAACATTTTATTTTGATTATGATCTGTATTGAATTTTATGATCTTCACAGCATATACTTATCCATTCAACTTATGCCCGCATGAAAATATTGTTTCATATACTTCTATTCCTGAAATATTTAATAATATAAACTTAATGAGATTTAATTAAACAAAATAAAGCATTATTGAAAATAAATGTGAAAAAAAATATCAACTAATGCAGTTGAATTTGTCAAATTTTGATGAAATCTGGTTAAATGATAGTGCCTAAAACAACAGACAAAAAACATTCATTATAAATACCAGTAAAAACAAACAAAAAATTCTAAAGACGAAGGTATTTGATTAGTATCATTACTATTGATTTTTTTGCTAATTAATACAAGAAGTGATTTTTTTGCTAATTAATACAAGAAGAATTATCCTCCAAAAAAACATAAGATAATCAAGATGATGTAGAATAACACATAGTCAAAATACTAATATTATTTGACAAGCTCAATGGAGTATTTATTGACTAAATTATGCAGGTAACAGTATCGGTTATAGTCATCCAAAATTATTCTATTTTTTCAAACTACCTTATGAAATTTTTTTAGAAAATCTTGAGAATGAAAAATTTGGATAATTCTTTTTTTAAAAAATAGCTTGGAAGAAAATGGGTAAAGGTTAAAAAATTACACACAACCAGAGTTATCCAAAATTAAAAGAAAAAAAACAAATTAATTCATGAATGAATATATAAGTAATTCGTTATTAGGTTGGAAAATAAATGAATGCATTGAGAATGGGAGACTTGAATTATTTTGGATCCATAATTTTTAAAACATTATTTCAAAGAATAAAAATGTTTTATTTAAATTGTCTAAACTCATCCTTCGATATTGTAAATAGTAACAGTCTAATGTCAAATTAATAAATATAATAAAACACTTATACAATACACGTACATAAATTGATATTCTACCCAAATTATCCAAATGCTCATCCCAGTTACACATCCTTGAACGGTGACATCCCCACCGCTCATGCGTTTTGCCTAGTTTCCATAATTTTTATGAAAAAATCATGGAATAAAAAATCTCTTTAATTAAGCCCATAAAATTAGCCCATAAAATTAGCCCAAAACTTAACTAAAACAAGGCCCAATAATCTTAATCCCATGTAAGCCATCTCTAGAGAAGTGTGGAGAGAAGTTTGGTGGCAACGAAAACAGTTCAAATGGATGATCAGATTGCATACCTGAAAACCCAAATTTTTCTGCTAAAATCTCTTATCATTCCAATTTTATTTATCTCCTTGATGACATTTACACTCAACTTGGCATTGTCGAGGAACAGAAAAAAAGAACACTGTAGCAGACTGCCTTTTATAGACAGGAATGACTTGGCAGTTACCATTTGTATTCGATGTGGGATTGGTGTACACTGGGGACACTTACCAGCGCTATCAGTGTCATGCGCAATGAATGATGAAGCCCTTTTCTTGTGATTTTGAATTTATTTTATTATTTTGATGTATTTTTAAATAAAGTATTATACTTCTGGGCATGGCTAGCTAAATTTTCTGGCGATGACCACATTTCCTGAGATGCTTCTCCGGTCACCTTTACCAAATCTACTCAATTCAATTATGAAAGAGGGACCCGGCAACATTCATTCATCTCCCTCGCAATCCACAATTCTCTCCTGGAGTAGAGCTCTCTGGGTTTCCTCTGTCCCAGAAGAAGAAGAAGATCTATCTTTCCTTCGAAGTAGGAACTCTGTGCGAAAAATCCTCTCTACACCACGCTAGCAGTACCTCATGCATCTAGGAATGTTCAGATGAATAGAAATTGCATCCTGGAAGGGGAAAAAATCTAGTTAAAAACCAATGATTTTAGTTAAAAATACTACAAGGGCTGAGATAAACAAGAAATACCAGATATTCTTCGAGCTTATTATGCTTTGTACTGCACTAACCCCTTTCATTATACATCCACCATAAAAAGAAAAAGCCCTCAATAGATTCCTAAAAAATATATACTGACTGTCGCTGTAATTTTATATCCTATGAAGCACGAACTCTTCTATCTAACAATAACAGTCCAAGTTAATCAAGATTAAATTATATTTTTTTATACTAATTTGATATATTTTTTAAAAAATTAACTAGCTCTACTGGCTATTGGTTCTTAAATTTAAAAACAAGTTGAGGCGTGCTTTTCCAAGCCATGAAAATACAATTTTATTTTTTATAGAAGCATTCCATATTGCCGATTTTATTATTTGTGGGTTTTTATTAGAAGATTGATGCTATTAAATTATATATTTTTTTTATATTAATTGATACTATTCAGCAAGAACAATTATCTATTTGCTTCTAATATATATCTTAAAAAATTCAAATACAAAATAATTTAAATATCTTTTTAACCCAATACATCTCCTTTCTTTCCCTATCTAACAACAAATTACTTATACACCCATGAATTAATTTATTATTTTTTAAACTTTTGGATAATTCAGCGTTTTTGAAAATCTCACACCTTTACCCTATCTTTCTCTAAAATCATTTTTATCAGAATTTTCCATTTTTTACTTTTTTTTTTTTTGTCTTAAAACAAAAATCTGAGATAGTTTGAAAAATCTGGATAATTAATATCTTTTTAATCGAGCCCAACTTATTAGCCCAAAACTTGATCAAAACAAGGCCCAATAATCGGAGCCAATCTAAGCAGTAATATAGATGAGGTGGTGGCATTCAAAAACAGTCTAAACAAGATGGCAGACCTGAAAACCCTAATTTGTTTTTTGGCAAAATAAGTTATCATTCTATTTTATTTATCTCTTTAATTACGTTGGCGATGCAGCATCTGATAAATCAGAGAGAGGCTATAAAATAAGCTAATTTACAATAAGTCATCTTAAGTAAGGTATTGTTTTCCGCGTTGATTTTTAGTTTCTTTAATTATATCGATAATTTATAAAATTATTTATTTCTACGAGCCGGTTTGTGTAATCGATTAATTCTGCTGTTTTTTCCATGTTAGGGAATATTATTTATTAATAAAATTGTGTTTTTCGTTTTGTGATTTTCAGCACGCTTTTGTTTTCAATCATGAATGAAAAACCTACTTTAAATCTCTGAAATAAGCTATCACCTTCTGCTCTCAAATGTTATAATTTTGGTTTTTTTTTCTGGCAAAGAGGAGGATTGATTAAGTGCGTGCGAAAAAGGCAGAGGAGGATTGATGGCTGCTTCTTTAGATGGAAAAGCAAGTAAGAGCAAGAACTGCAGCTGTGCTAGTTTTCTTTGTTCGAGTTTACCAGATGATGTGCTGGTTGAAATCCTCTGTCGAGTTACTGATCGCAAGCATCTCATTAGACTCAAAAGTGTTTGCAAATCTTGGAACAATCTGATTACTGATGCTTGTGTTCCGAAAATCTCAGCTTCCTCACCTCTTCATGGCTTTATTTACCTTGCGAAGAAGATCGGATTTGGCAAACCATACATTGATTATATCCCTTGCGCCATTACTCCAGCAGTTGCACCAGAACCACATGAATTTGTCAAGTCCTATTCTTCGCTGTTGCCTTTTGAACCTGCCCGGGGTGATTTCCTTGATTGTTGCAACGGTTTGCTTTTGTTTGTTGAGGGTTGCACTCTGCAGTACTATGTATGCAATCCCGCGACAAAACAGTGTGTAGCGATTCCTAGAGATTTTATGCTCGAGAACATAATTTTTGCGGCCCTGGCTTTTGATCCTTCCACATCACCTCACTACAGAGTTGTTTGCTTTGATTATTCAGAGTCTAGCCCCCTGTAAGATTGCAAGTGTTCTCATCCGAGACTGGCAACTGGACTGGGCATGAAACACCTTTTGGATATTCAAATAAGAAGTGTAAAGTGGTCAAGCATTGTATTTACTTGGATGGAGCGTTGTACTGTATATCTACCTCAAAACACATTATCTGTTTTGATCTTAACAGAGGAAATTCCCGTGCCATTGAGCTTCCGGAGAAGGAGAGACTTGATCCTAATGGCTCTGGATGCGTTGGGCAGTGGAGGGGCCATTTATGCTATACTGATCTTGTTGGAACTGCATTTTACTTTTGGTTGCTTGAGGATCGTTGCAAGAATGACAGATGGACTTTGGTTCACAATATCAATGTTGATTATTTGGGAAAGCTCTGGCTTCAGCGGGATAGTATGATTACTATTGGCAGATTTGGTAAGATCTCATCTTTCAGGCCCTTCGCCTTGCATCCAACCTCTGATGTAATTTTCTTTGGGACTCCGGGTGTTATGCTCAGCTATCATCTTGAAGACAAGAGGTTGAAATTGATTTATAGAACAAAGAAAGACAGGCTAATACTCATGGGGCAGCTCATGGTCTTTCCATACACCCCATGCCTGGTGAATTTGAAAGATTTCGGTTAAAGGGATTGCAGTTTGAGCCAGCCATAAGTAGCCAGCCTACTTTGTTTGTCTGATATTTTTCTGAAACTACGGTTTCGGTTTCTTTCAATACCTTTATGCTATTGATGGAACGTTATCATCTACGGAGATGATAAGCAAAATAATCAATACAATTCTAGGTGTAGAAGTTTTGGTTATTCAGTTAATTTTTGTGTGCGGAGGGGTGGGTCAGCATTGGTTTCATGGCTGCATTCTGTATCGTACCATTGTTCTCAATCAACAATTGGAAGTTCACCATCAAAAGGCCTTTGATCCTTCCAAATCACCTCACCAGAGTCGTTTTCTTTGATTGTTCAGAGTCCAAACCCCCCTAAGATTGAGCCTTTTCTCATCAGATACTGGCAGTTTGACTAGCCATAAAACATTTTTTGAATATTAATCTAAGAAATGTAAAGTGACCAGGCATTGTCTTTAGGGCGTGTGTTTTTATGGATGAAAATGTGTCTCATAAATTTTTTTAATTTTTTTTGTTTGGAATTATTTTTTTATGTGTTTTTAGATTATTTTAATGTAAAAAAAAATTATTTTATTATATTTTTATATAAAAGATATTCTAAAAAATAACCGAATATCACATTTTCAAATACTTGTTGCGCCGTATATCAACCTCAAAAGTCAAAGCACCTTGTCCGTTTTGATTTTAACAGAGGAAATGCTCGTGCCGTTGAGCTTCCAGAGACGGAGAGACTTGATCCTGATGATTTTAACAGAGAGTATTATCTATCTGATTTTAGCAGTGGCATGGCCAGCTATCTGACCCTGCAGTGGCAGAGTCATGCTCCACAATCACAGTAGAGGGCATCAAACAAAGATTGAAGCAAACTCATTCAGCTGGACAATTGGACATCAAACAAAGATCGAAGCCACACAATTAGAAATTAAGAAAATAACTACTATTGAAAAATTTAACAACTCCAAGTCTCTGTTCATACAGTCTCTTCCAGAGTCTCCGCCTAGAGCTAAAATCAAGACCAATGGACAGTACCGACTAATAGCCTACAAATGTAAAAGTTTGATTCAATGAAACGGGCTGAGTATAATGATGTTGCAAATTACAAAATACATCTTTACAAGGGGAATCTAAAGTCTCGGTAACCCTATACCGGTGCCCTACCTCGATCAGTTGGAGGACCAGGCTGCGCAATCCAATTATCTTCAGATGATGAGGCAACTGTCTTGGTATCCACGGCGGTAATGTCAAGAGTGCTCGCCCTTCTCCTCCCTCGCCTCTCATTATTCGCAGAATTCTGTCGCAGGAAGTACTTCTGAGCATGACTAGTTACTTGAACGGGTGTTTTGGTAATGACTGCATTTATTGAGATGCTTCTCCAGTCACCTCTACCAAACCTTCTTAATCCAGTCAAAAACCTCCTGTTTCAATGCTAGCAGAGAGTCATTTACCAGAATGCAAAGATCTGAAGACATCAGTTTAAACATTCAATACACAGAATGGAGACATAACATTCTATAATCTCAAGTATATCAAAGAGGGAGGCAACAACATCCATTCATCTCAATTCTCTCCTGGAGTAGAGCTCTCCGGGGTCCCCCCGGAAGGAGATCTCCTGGAGAAATTCGTTTCTCTGATCTTTCCTACACCATGGTATCAATACCCTTAAAATCTTATTTTTCTATAACAGCCCAACAAACATTTACAATCCACATAATTAAATACGAAGAAAAATTGCATCTTTCTGGGAAAAATTTAAAAAGAAAGAAAAATTGCATAGTTCTAGGAAAAAAAATCCAACCGCAGGTCCACAACAGCCAATGCCAGTAACAAATACTCAAATTACGATATTGTGTTCAAAATCCACAAAAATCTGCAGAAATTGTTGGGGACAAAGATTCAAGATTCTTAAATTTCAGGAAAAAAAATTATAAACAAAGATTATAAATTTATTTACTCCAACTTACTTATGTTCTTCCTCTGTCCAAGGGTTGCCTTTCCTTCCCTCAGCTTCTTGTTTTGCTTTACCACCACAAGAAATCTGACCCGACGGCGCTGCAGCAGCCACCATGCCGCCGGAGTCCCAACTCACAGCTTCTTCATCTTTATAACGTGGCAATTCAATACGGTCCGAATCAATCTCATAGACATCCTGTATTAGAATCTCGTAGCGTTCTTTAACTTCCCACGCCGATTGTCCCACGTAAGCTCCGATTCTTTGCCACCGATCCCGGAATTCCTCGGGAAAGTTCACCAGAGCCGCTTCAAATTGTCCTCCTCGCGAATCCACAGAGCGGAGGAATGATGAGGAGACTGGGTGGAACACCGAGTTGGAGGGTTAGTGTATTGATGCATTATGGTTCTTGAAAGTTTACGGAGAGCTTTTTAATGGGGTTTGGCGGGAGAAACTGAGAAGATGATAGTTGGTTGGTTGGGAGTGTTACTAAGGATTTTGGACTTTGCAACAGTGAAAGTTTTGTTGAATTGAGTTATAATTGTTTAGTTCAATTTAATGTTAGCTAGATATTTTGCATATAAATTAAGGGGCAGAATAATATTAATTATACAACTATAATAATTAAATTTATCATGCACGTAAATAACATAAATAAATATTAAAATAGAAGCATAAACTGGAATTTGAAAACAATTATCTCTACTATAATATGAACCTAAAAACTAAAATTTATTATATTTTTAACTAGAAAATATATTAATTGAAATAAACTCGAATAATCTAATGGGTTAAGTATGATTTAATTAATCTAGTTAAATTTTATATTAAAAAGGTTTTTTTTTTAAAAGAAAAAATTCTTCTAATAAAAAAGATATTAATCCGAATTAACTAGTGATGGAGGTTTAATCTTATAGTTTTTTCGGATGACACTATGATCCAAAGTTGTGTCTCAACCTGTCCGGAAACTATGATCCAAAGTTGTGTCTGAATAATTGAAATCTTGTAATTGCATGTTTAAGTTGCCTTAGTTCGCATTGGAGATAGAACTTTGAGTAGAGGAAACAAATCTTGACAACTTCATAAATCACAGCTGGCCATCAAGCCTGCAACGAACAGTGTTCATGCATGACAAAAAATGTTCAAGGGCACAACTATAAGTGCCTGATTCAGTGGAATTACTCCGCACAGAAAGCACAAATCACCCATTCCATCACATATTCAATTTGTTGGAAGGAGATGTATACTAGTACCATGGCCTCAACCTTGCTAAATGCAGTTCTTTTTGTGACATTTGTTGCCATGGTCACAGCAAGTGATCCAGATATCATCACAGACTTCGTAGTCCCAGCAAACTCTTCAACAACCATTGATGGGGATTTCTCTTGATGGTCGGAGTGTTTCCTTTGCTGTACTTGAGTGCCCTGCAGGTACAATCAACCCACCTCACACCCATCCTCATTCTGCTGAGCTCCTTTTCGTTGTCGATGGAAGCCTTGAGGTCGGCTTCATTGACAGCACAAATAAACTTTACACTCAGAGACTTCAACTTGGTGACATGTTTGTGTTCCCTAAGGGACTTGTGCACTATCAGTCCAATGCCAATGCCAATGCCAAGAACCCTGCCACAGCTATCTCTGCCTTTGGGAATGCAAATGCTGGCACTGTGTCTGTTCCATCAACCGTGTTTGCTACTGGCATTGATGATAACATCCTTGCCAAGTTGATATTGCTACTATCCAGAAGATCAAAGCAGGTCTCGCCATGAAGGCATGACATGATCCTAGTCTTGCTACTGTAGCTTTAGTTACTTCTTCTTTCTACCTGATCTTTACCATTTCTTAATTCGAGTGTCTTCTGCAGAGAAAGAATGAATGTTGTGGTAACAAAACGTTTGCAGTCTGGTTCTTATAGAATTCTTTTGGCTAAACTTGAATCCTACTTTATCTGGATCTGCAAAGTGACCATTTCGCATGTCCTTAAGATCAGTTAGACACCAGAAAAATCAATATAAAACAGTCCTAGTTTTTGTGAAATAAAAGTTAATCAACGATATGCAAATGACGAAGGAATTTAAGTATGGTCGCCTATGAAAAAAGGCATGGCTGAACCCTTAAAATGGATCACAAAAATTAAAAATCAATAAAAAAGAAAACAAAGAGAAATGATGATGCTATTATATAAGGCTTAATGCTGCAGCAATCTGGTACTGTGAACATACTACACATTATGTGCTTTTAACTTGAAGCTGAGACACCTGATACTCCAAATCTTCATTTGTCATTTAGAAGAAGTGAAAAGGCATATGTTCAGTGAACTCTTTTCTGACAAAGAAGAATGAAGGGTACGTTTAGGTTTATCAATGAATACCATAGACTTCCTCTTACTCCATCTTCGAACGAAATTAAACCGACAAGTGCTTCGGGTTTTCTGAGGGGAAAGTTACTAACGAAGCAACAGATTGATAATGTGAGAGTATTTCACAGTCAGCGTGCGACTGGCAAACTCTATAAACTTTGCTACACTGTTATTTATCATCATTTGCTCATGAGTTAGAAACAAAATGAAGAAATACACCAAATGAAAATAAATCACCACAAAATCCTTCATTGAGCCGTGATAAACACTTATTCAGTTCATAAATAAGATGGAAAAAACTGGGAACGTTATGTTAGAGCTCCATATCAGGCCTTGGGTCCCAAACCTGCCTTGAGTTTTTCTATGGTACCAACATCAGTCTTGAAAGCCTTAGCCAAAATCCCACTATCAATGCCAGTTATGAACAAAGTGCTCGGAATCAACACGGTTCCAGCACTTGCGCTACCAAAGGCAGACACTGCTACAGCCAGATTGTTAGGATCATTATTATACTGGTAGTGAACAAGTCCCTTTGAAAACACAAACATGTCCCCCAGATTCAAGTAACTGAGTAAAAAGCTTGTTAGTTGTGTCAACAAAGCCCACTTCAAGGCAACCATCAACAAGAAACAGCAGCTCAGCTGACCGAGGTTGAGTGTGAGGAGGGTTCAGTGTACCGGTTGGATATTGTAAAACTGCATAAGAAACACTGTCCATTGAGAGCTGGAAATTCTGCCACGCTTACTTTTGAGGCGGTGAAAGCTGTTGGTGGTTTAGCCCCAACAAGAGACCTTAAGCTGGTAAAAGTGAACACCTTGCCATCAACTTTGGTAACATTTGGTGACACTACAAAATCAGAGATTATATCTGCATGCATCTCCGGATATTGATATTTGAAAGCAGGAAAAGGTCAGCACTAATATCAAGAAGAAACCTTGGTTAGTGTTTGAAGCCATTAAAAAACCTTTAATGATCCTACTACAACCTGCTATGCCTTTTTACATTTAACAAGAAGGTTCCCGTTTATACAACTAATTAACCCTTCAGTAACTACTTTTGCAGGCCTTGGCAAGCTGGAGTTCCTTGGCATTGTCGATTTATATTTTCTTTCACAGCTAATCCACACGAATACAGAAAATGCCAAAAATTCTAATCGTCATCAAGGCTTTGTTTTTTTCTTATCTCTTCTGTTTACTGCATTTGAGGCTATATACATTGAACTGTTTAATGGCCTTTCAACTGTTTAAAAGATCAAATGACCAGACTATATAGTTTTGGTTGCACAAGGCAGACCAATAAATACAGAATTTCAAATATATATATATATAAAACGCTCTGGACTAACTCGGAAGTTGTGGCTCGTAGCAAAGATTTTAACTTATTCTCCTTACTTGTTGAAAATATTTTGCCTCCTTCAACCAAGCTGTAAAGATGCCCTGCTTCAGTATATACCTACTATGAATTGAGCCTGAAAGAGAAATTTAAAGACCCTTTTCGATAAGGTCTTCGGGTACACAACCTGCCTGGAAATCTCAGAAGAGTCCAATTCCTATCTAGCTGGCGAGTGCTATTATGGAGGAATGCGATTGATTTCTTCGGTGAAAACATGAAAAGTAACATAGAAATTTCAGCACTTTCTAGCAAGCAGGAGGTTTTTCAGCCTCAAAGAAGCTATAAAGGCTTTGGTAGACTATGATCCAGACAACCAAATCCAATCAGCACAAAACTTGAAAGCTCAATATTCAACTGTTGAGCTTACAGCTTATCGATCATGGCCATGAATTCACTCAAACCTATTTCCTCATTTCTTTTCCTGCTTGCCTTGGTCACTGCCAAGACTGCCTTAGCAAGTGATCCTGATATACTTTCGGATTTCATTGCACCAACTAACACAAGTGTTGATGGAAAGTTCTTCACTTTCACAGGAATGCGTGGGGTTATTACAAAATTTCCTCAAAACTTCACTTTAACAAAAGCTACCATGAACGAGTTCCCAGCTCTCAACGGGCAGAGTGTGTCATATGCTGTGCTTCAATACCCTGCCGATGGTCTGAACCCACCTCACACCCACCCTCGCGCTGCTGAACTCTTGTTCCTTGTGTATGGTAGCCTTGAAGTTGGATTTGTTGACACCAAAAATGTGCTTTACACCCAGAGCCTCCAAGTTGGAGATATGTTTATTTTTCCAAAGGGTCTTGTGCACTATCAATACAACCCAACCCAAAAATCAGCAATTGCGATTTCTTCTTTTGGTAGCGCAAATGCTGGAACAGTTTCTGTGCCTTTGTCTGTCTTTGCAACAGGAATCGATGATGGTATTCTTGCCAAGGCATTCAAGACTGATGTATCTACCATTCAGAAGATCAAGTCTGGCTTTAGCAAGCCCTAAACTGAAGGCTAGCTAGCTACTTCCTGCCTCGCAAAAAATGCTAGCACCTCAAATTGGTGCTGGCTATCTCAAATAAATGGCATCATCATGTATTTTCATCTTTTCTAGTGATTTTCCTTTTGTACTCCAAGCTATCAATAATTGTTCTCGTGGCTCAGAGTCATGTAATCTTTGTTTGTTCATCATTGTCATACATTTCATTGACTTAAACCCTTCAGTCAAGACTACTGATATTTCAAGCAGCACGTTGCTGTAGTTGAATCCCTTTGGATTTAGATGCTTCTCGTGATCTTCAAAGGAAGATTTGAACCAAATTCGTCAAAAAGTGACCACTTGTAATCAGAAATGAAGTAGCAAAACAGCCATCCAGTCAAAGACCTCTTTTCTACTTTCAGACAACAAATTAGTAGCAGGTAGGTCAGCTGGTTTTAGGTCAAGCATCAACAATTGCCGCATGAACTCAAATGTATAATGGGAAATCGTTCAGAGCATCAAAAAAAGTAAAGATAAAACGAACTACGAATCCAGATCGGTCAAAATTAGGAAAGGTAAACTTCCAGCAGGTACAGAACCAAGTAGACGAGCATGGCTATGTTTATGACTGACTGTATTCAAAAGACAAGTCTGTACAAACACCAAATCTCAATACTAGTCACATTTATTTCAGAAGATTATTGCCACAGCAACATTACAGCCTCTGGTGCAGATAACCCCCATCAGGATTTCTGGCTCCCTCCAGCTTTCTGCAAAAAAGGACACAATAGAGGTAGATAAAACTTAATTTTCAAAGAAAAACTGCAATAACCAAAAGAAAAGGAAATCAAGTAGAAATCTGCGTCAAGCGTAACAATCACCAAATCTGCAGTTTACACCACACCAACCATCTCCTCATATATTATGATACTAGAATGCATAAACTCAATCCGTGTAACCAAAACTGCAGTTTTCACTACATCAAGATATCGATGTCGCACCACCGACCATTTCCTACTGTAGTTTGTTACTAGAATGCATAAACATAATCTATATAACCCAGTATCGATTACTTGAACGACATGCATTTAAAATCATTCAGGTAGTCATTACATTAAACATCAAAGTTGGTGAAACTTGAAAGTAGGGAGTATTGATTTTGAAACACGATAGAAAACCAAGTCACCATCTTCTCATAATTAAACCAAGTCAACAATGCAACCCTATATTATGCTTAACCAAAAGTAAAACATGACGGAGAAAATGTTGTTACAGGAGCAATGTGACAGCTTTACTTCCAAAATGAGGAACAAAAATCATGAAGCTACAAAATTACCTTGTCACTACCCTGATTCTCTTTCTCTGTCTTCTCTTTCTCCTGCTTTACCTTCAGTTTCTCCGACCTTTCCTTCTCCATTTTCTACCGCAGAAAAAAAAAATCATAGTACAATCATCAAGCTCAGTTTGAGGGCAAATTTTTCATTAACTGAAGCAAAACTAAATCCAACTCGTAAATTTCGTTTATTTTTCCCTTTACTCTTTCATCTTCCTACACTTTATCAGCTGCAGGCGGAAAACAATCAATGGAAAAGTTGTAGCTAAATCAAGAAACAATAAACTTAACTCATAATACACTGATTTTCTCTATTGCTTTCACTGTATCTTTCATTTTCCTGGAGTTTATCAGGGGAACCAAACAGAAGCTAAAATAAAACGACAAAACATTTTTCAAGCTCGATCGATCGCCAAAAGAAATGGTTTCCTTCATTTTCCTACACTTTCTCAGCAACCAAACAGAATCGGTAGAACCGTTAAGAAGAAGAAGAGAGAAGCGAGGAGGGGGAAACCTTAATATAGACGTTCTCAGCAGCGCGTTCCTCTTCGCTCAGAACTCGGCCCCTGTCATCACTGAAGTAACGAGTAGCTCCACGAGCCGAGTCCATCGAGCGAGTAGCAGTTAAGCTAAGTCGGCTCAGTGCGGATCTCGATGCCATTTTTCTAGGTTGACTTTTGCTTTCTTAACACGACAAGTAAACAAGGAACTCCCTCGCTTCCTTGAAACCCCTAGAAGGCGGCTATAACTAGGACCTTCTGCATGACGGCTGACATGTCGTTTGGTAGATGAAGCCCAAGGATAGGTGATATGGGCCACGATAGAGAGTGGATTTAGGCCCACCTTCCCACCGAACCCATCTCGAAAGATAGCTTACATGGGCTCCAATTGCTGGTGCCTTCGTTTTGATTAGGGCTTGGGCTAGTAATTAGCTCTCTGTCCACTCACTGTTTCACCTTAGATGAATTATCTTTCTTTTTTTATTATTATTATTATTTAATATAAAATGAAATGTCACGATAAGTGGATATCTAGAAGCATGCTAGTATAGGATATAGGTCCACGGCTAAGATTGAGACTGGTGCAACAACTAGTGGAAATCTACCTAGAAGAACAAGAGACCATTCAACAAGGCAGCCAATATTGTTGACAAAAGAGAGGGAAAAGGCACACATGACAATTCAACACATAAAATATAAGTACAAATATAGGCATGGAACTAGAAAAGTACTTTATATTATTTTGATATTGAGTCAACTTGTTAATGATATATAAATTAACTATTTTTGTTAAAAATAAAATGGTTTCCTTTTTGTTTTCATTAATATTGACGTGATACCAAGAATCCAATTGGTTTGATTGCTCAGTTTAATCGTTTAAATATTTAATTTAATTACTCTAAATTTCTCAAATCAACATGAAAACAGGGTATGATAGAGTCATGAAAACAGGGTATATATATATATATATATATTCTGGACACGGAACTATATATTACATGGAAGAATTGGAATTTTATATCAAAACACGATGGATGTATGGATGGATGGTGTCATTTGAAACCATAGCCTCAATCACAACAAGTTGAAGAAAGGCACCGACTGCATGGAAAATAGAGAGAATGCTGTGGCTTCTGTGTGTTGAGAAGCATGATCAACAAATAAGGAGGATGAGAGTGGCGACGATTAGGGCTAGGATTGTCGAAGCCCTTTTGACATTGCAACATGCTCGAAGCACACTAGACTTTGTCTCCCTCGTAAATATCTTGTCGGGTCCCAAATGCAAAATAAGTTGACCGGTAAAAACTTCTGGGGTATCCAACCTGGCAATGACCGGCCCCACCTATTAACTTCACCCAAAGTCAAACCCCACTGGCCTCCGAAAAGAAGGTCATCCCTTACGTCACTGCCGCTACAAAAACATCTCTTTTTTTTTTGGCAAGTTGCTACTAAAAGTCTAAAACATCTCGATAGACTTGAAACTAGCCGACCCGAGATTTTTATACGGTCCGGGTGATACCTCAGTCTTCTCCTCCAAGACCCGTTTAGGCCTTCTTCTCCTCCTATTCCAGATCTTATAACCTCCATACCCAAGCACAACTCCGGTCAGAACCACAATAACCGCCCCAAGAACCCGAATACCGACTTTCATTTTCTTATGCCAACTACGTTTGGTTCTCACCTTGAAATACCCGACTTTACTCTCATCACCCACACCCACCAGTGTTTGGATCGGGTAATTCAAAGTGTAACAAAACCCGGTTGCGTTGTTGTAAACTGCACCCCAGCAGCTGCAGTTCCTCTGACAAGACAGCTCACATTCCTCCACGGATGATGATGTTGTGTCCGAATCCATCAACTCCTTAAACGGTAACTCCACCCCTTTCCTTCTCAGAACCCAGAAATCATCACTTCCACTGCAAAAATCGCCGGACTGATCATCCCCATCAATGCACTGAAATGATGCAGTGTCCACCTGGGTCCGGTTATCCAAACAGGAGCAGCCCGACCCGGCTCTGCACAAACCGTAGGGACCGCAGGGACTGGGCAACTCACACGTTTCAGTGATAGCCTGGTAGTCCAAGACCCAGTCGGTTTGAGCCCAGTAATAGCCTTTGAGGTTCCCGTCCGGTTCTAACTGGACCATCAGGAATCTGTCAATAGGTCGATTAAAGCTGTTGAAAGGTTGAATATCCACCGGGGTTTTTCCCATTTGGTACATGCCCAAAAACCCATCGGATTCGAGTCGGGCATGGATCGGACCTTGTCCTTGAACAACTTCTGCTTTAGCTTCCAAGGCTTTGTGTTTCCAGTACATTTGTTGCGTTTTCCCATCTTTGAACCTTGCGTATAGGGCCATGAAGTCATCTCCTAAGCGCATGGAGTAAAGCCCGTTGGGGGAGACGAGAGACATGTTGGAAGTGAAATTCTGGTTCTCGACGAGGGTACTTGTGGGAAAATCGAAACTTTGCCAGAGAACAACTTGTTTTTGTAGTATTTGTAGGTTTGAGGAGTTCAGGAGGACAACTTTGTCACCTTGTTGGGACGTTCCTGTGGACCAAAATGACCTCTTGTGTGGATCAGATATCACAAGACTACCATTGAAGAAGAGCTGGGTCTTGTCTGACCAACGAAACGAGCTTGTTGGGTTAGCCTGCCAGAGTGGCTGGAGGGAAGGGAGGTGGATGACTGTGAGGGCGAGTTGGGTTTGGTTGACTCGGAGGAAACCTAGAGAAAAGGTGCTTGTTGAGTCATTCAAGAGAGACTGAAAGGATGAGACTGATGAACTTGGGTTGGCTTTGAAGCCAGCGAGAAGCTCTTGGGCTGTGGCCGAAGTGCACGTGTAGAGAATACTTGAAATGAGGAAGAGAAGTTGAGTGGCAAGTGATCGGGTTGCTGAGTTTACTGGTTTCTTTTCCATTTTGACTTGTGAGATGAGAAGGGAAGGGAGAGGTAGTGGAAAGATAAGAGTGTTGTGGAAGAAGACATGCAAAGAATATATAATGATTTCTTGTTTTGGAAATGGCTGTCCATGGACCAAATTATTATGATTTTAAAATTTGATTCTGTAGATCTTGTATTGTAAAGTTAGATGAAAAAGAAAATGCTGGCTACGACTATATATATATATTTTTATCCCGCAAGTGGAATAGTTAGGATCCGTTTGGTACGGTAGAGCTGCCAAATTTAAGTAGTTGTTTGTGGGCAGGACGTGCTGGTTTACGTCTTTGAAAAAAGTTTCATATTAACTCGTGTATTATAGGGTCAAATTAAGTCCAGTGTTTTTCTTAAAAAAAGCATTATTTCAGGGTTTTGTTTTTAATCCTTGATTTTATTCTAGCCAAGTTTTGTTAACTGAGTGATGTAATAAATAATCATTTTGAAAAATATCTCTGCAGGAGGGTTCAAATTATTATTATTTTTTTCAATTATATTATACGTTTTAAAGTTTTTTTTTTTTTTTCTAAAAGCTACTAGCACATTAAAACATAATCATCAGATCTAAATCTATTAAATGGGTGGGTTGTTGATTCTAAATCATTTAAAATATTTTCTATACGAGGGCGATACAATATGATAGTTAATATTAAATGCGGAAATTTCAAAAAGTTCTATCTAACATTATGGCTTTTGATTTCTAAAGTTTATAGAGTCATTTACTTTGTGTTTGGAGAAAAACAGCATAAAATGATTAAAGAAGAGAGACCTTCTTCCCTTGATGTGACATGAACTAATAAAAACAAAAGATATTTTGAAAGCCACTTTTTTGAGAGTGGTGTGATGATGTTCCTTTGAATTTATATTTCTATATATATATATATTCATCTTTCGAACGCTTAAAGTAAGATCTTAGTTTAAACTTTAAAGTGGGTTTCGTGATATTTTTTTTTTAGTTTAATGTGAGTGTCCGGGCCAGCTTGCATGTATCTCGACTAATTCCATGGACCCTGAAGTTAACAATCATGTAAGCTTCCAGTGGTCATCATATGAGCAATCACAGGATTCGAACCTGAGACCACAGAAAAAACAAACATCTTGGTTCCAAACTTTTATTACTGAACTACCACCTAGAAGGTTGGTTTCGGTTTCGTGATATTGATTTGATAGGTAGCGGATATGAACAATCCACCACCATGCTGTCATTAAAACAAATATTTACATTACCATTGCGAGAGATTTCTTTATCTAAAGTTGCAATTCTTTAGACAAGCAGCCATGAGGGGATAAAACAAACAATCCACCACCATTACATTGAGATTTGAATATTTTAATGAAGTTGTCATTCGTTACGTCAGTCATAGACATTGTTAAACTTAGTTTTAATATTGATAAATAACTTCTGAAACTTGAATTTGAACCTCGCTTAAATCAAGTTATTGGATAAGAATTTAATAAGATATTAGTTTTATAAAACCCAACTGACCTTTTAATAATTTAATTGATAGATCCATACATACAAAATCAAATCAGGTTAAAAAGAAAAAGAATGAAACCTTTTAAATTTATTAAAAACAATTTACTTGATTTAATCTAATAATTTATGGTTGATTTAAAGACCTCATAAGTTAGATTACTTTTCAGATAAATCTTCAAGTTGGGTTCGGCATGACAATTATCAATATTAATAAATTATGAAATTTATAAAGCTTGAATAAAAAGTCTCCACGGCTAAATAGTGTTTTTTTTTTTAAAATTATTTTTGCACTGAATTTTTTCAACTTGAGTGCAATGGAATTCATTGCCAAAACCAAGTCCAACCTCAAAAGAATTAACATTTAGGTTGTAGATGGCTCTGAAAAATATGACTCATTGGCTAAAATATCCTATTTATTTTTACGTTTTTAAAAATTTTGAAATTTTTTTATTTTTTTCTTTACTTCAGATTAATATTTTTTTTATGTTTTTAGATCATTTTGATGCGTTGATGTTAAAATTAATTTTTTTAAAAAAATATATTATTTTAATACATAACCACATTTCTAAACACGTTAATATCTCATTTGATGCATAGTGGTCAATTTTTAGGGTTAGCAATGGTGACAACATGATGCTCTTCTTCCATTATATTTATCATTTTTAAACTCACCAAATGTATACTGGAGATTCAAAAGAGATTTATTTAAATAAAATATGTATAAGAAACCCTACTCATGCAAGGCATGCATGCCTATACGATGCTGGACATGCACCTCAGCATCTTTGTGAGCTCGGGTCATCACACTTAAACTCAATGTGTTTGGGTTCAGGCCTATTTGGGTTCAAGTAATAGGCTTTGAATCATTTTTAACCTCTAGTGGGCTTAACACCTTACCCGAGCTCAGCACTTCCTTTAGAATTTTTATAAAATTCCACACGGATTTCTTGATATTTTACAATGATCCTATATGTATTGTTTTGAGTATATTACAACTCACATTTTTTTTCTACAAAGTTATCGATTTAAGCATAAGAAAGTTTTTATATCTATCAAATACAATCTTTTACATGAACGAGTCACATTGGCTTAGTAGACACCATTTATTTCTAGCTATCAACTACCTAAACTTTTCATATAAGTCATCAAATACCCTAACTAAAGAGAATAAATTATATTATTTGAATTAAGAGATTAATTATTTGTCAAATACATCATATTTATTTCTATGTATTAAGGTACTCGTGAAAAAATCCACTAAGCTGAGCACAAGTCAGAAAAACGACATCCATGCATGAGAGATTGTATTTCTAGACTTCTCCGAAGATGACGAAAAAACATAGTATCAAATCAGGTCATGGAAGCAACTATTCCAAGTCAATGAAACATTTTATGATATGTATTTCGAAATCAGAATAGGATGTCTGCATTCAGTTCACTCAAAGGACGGCAATGAAACAAAAATCAAAGTCGAGGTAGTTATAAAAGTTTCAATCAGATTGTTACTTCTTTTATTATTATCATAAATAAAACCATATTTTTTTATATATATAAATGATGAATTTTATCCATGTATTGTCGGGATTATTGTAGAATAACTCCACTGTAAATATAAAATCACAACGGGAGGTCCATTTCGATAGAGATGCAGCTGGTGGGTCATCAGAAATGCTTTTCCAGTGGACCTCGGTTGGATTATACTGGGCCAAGCCGTCTTCCCAAGGGAATGTAAACCACAAAAGCATGAGACGTGGGCCGGATGGCTATGATTTTAGAGGTTGCAATTTAAACCAGGATAAACGAAGCTCGAGCCTATGGTTCTGTCAAAATATTTAATGGAAGCGAGCCGCATAACAATCATGCAAACCAAATGGGCAGGCTTAAACGGCAGCGGAGAGGGATAGTACCTGAACAAAGTCATGGGGTCCTAGTGCTACTGCTGCTGAGGGTGATGGTTAAGGAATATAGTCATTAAATGCATTGAATTTCATCATCATTTTATGTCAAGAAAGCCGCAAGGAGGTGAAGAAGCTGAGATTTTCGGATCCAAAACATTGGTAATGAAGTGATTGATTTCTCCGAGGAAGAAAAGGTTGCTTGTCTTTGAAAGAACAAATACCTAAACATATACTTGATGGCCCATGTTGCTTGAAGAGATACTTAAATTTGTTGGAGAGGGTAGTGCTTCCTATAAGTCGGTAGGCCCAGCAACTGACATTTTAGACCCACCCAGATTTGCATCCGTTCATGCTCTTTTGTTTTTTAATTCCTAAATTGCAATGAATCTTAAGCGTTCGTATTCAGATCCCATCGGTCTGGTTTAGGATCTTAATTATTGAGCTATCGAGCCATCACTTGTCAATCTGAGTTTATTACTTTTTAAAAACAAATTTGTTTTAGTTTTTTTTTAATAAATTCTTTTGTTTAAACTTAATAGGTTTAGATTGTCGCAACTAAATCACGAGTTAATAGCAAAAATGATTTGAAATTTAAAAGGGGTATTTGAGAACGTGACAGCGGTTGTTTTTCAAAGTATTTTTCACTTAAAAATATATTAAAATAATATTTTTTTTAAAAAATAAATTATTTTTCACCTCAACGATCAAAACAATTTAAAAACATTAAAAAAATTAATTAAAAATTCATGAAACGAATGCAATTCTAAACTGTCCATTAATCCTCCTTCAAATAGCTACGTCATATGGTATCCGCCAACCGAATCAGGTTAAGTCAATATCTGTGGTCTTGCTACTCTTGATGGCAGACAATGCATGAGCTAAAATAATTTGTTATGGAATATGTTTCTTCGAAGAAAACACCCGAGTTTATTTTATTCAGTGGATGCATACCTCGTGTTACCAAGAACTAACACCGAGCTCTTTGGGCAGCACAATATAAAATAATTTTGGGTACCGAACATCATGTGTCCCTACCATAATCTAACAAATGTTTTGTATACCTTCCATTGTCGAATTAATAATGATCTTTAATAACATTATAGTCTGAAAGAGGACCTTACATGTGGAGTTTGACCGAGCCACCATCGCATAATTATAATGGTTTTGACAACGTTAATGAACTAGCCTTTGGAAGTTAGAAAGGGTTTGAATTCCAATTTCCAGCAGCAGCAGGAGAGGGAGGATGGTCGACATGGATACAAACAGGAGCATCGGGGGCCTAGAGAAAAAAACTATCCATGGCGATTTTGTGGGAGCCAGCCGCGGACCCAAATCTTAGAAACTCGAGGTCTGTTTGGATGGTCATGGATGGTCTGATAAGATCGTGCCCGTGCTAGAGCCATGGCTTAGGTGCAGGGCCCCCCTCGTTGCCCTGACAAAGGCTGCACGGAGGATCGCAGATGATTTTATCCGTTTTGGGAGAGACGGTGCGCACTGATTAACCACTTGTGCACAAGATATAGATGAAACTTTTGCGTCAGCTTTTTTTTTTTTACATTAAAATTATTTTTGGATTAATTTAAATAGGTTTTTAAGAGTGTATTTTGTATCAATTAATCGGCTCAAATTAATCTAATATTAGTTTTAATGTCTGGATCTCCCAGAAGAATAAATTTTAATCAGCAGTCCAGTTTTTTTTAAAATTATTTTTAGCTGCTGTGAAGAATGTAAAGTCAAGTGAGGTTGTATTGAATTTTGTTTCAACAAGCAATTTTTTAAAATTATTTTTGCTTTCACGTTTTGGATGTTTAAGGTGGTTTCTATTTCTGTTTCTATATAAAAAATATTTTTAAATAATAAAAAGTATCTTACATGAAGTACCCTCTTGGTGACTCGTTTTCATGTTCATGCCAGCCAGCAGTTCGCCTATCTTCTTTTTCCTTAAATCCATGCTTATCTTCCGAAGATTTGCCTTTTCATCTCCTACACGTGTCGTTGTGGGTTCTAAAGCTTGGTGCAGAGCCACGTGCCTTCTACAGAGCCACGTGCCTTCCAGTACATGAGCAGTCAAGAACCCGTCGGCACCACCATCTGGCTCGTTGACCCCGTTCTGGTTCAACTGTGACGTCTTGCGATTCCTCTGCCAAGTTGGTGTCGTCCTCATGTTTCCTTCCCGGCCCGTTTCAACTGGCTCGGGAGGTTGCATTCAAAATTCAAATGTCAGGACTGAAATCCACCATGAACATTTATGGTGCAAATTTTCAGTAGAAAAGTGATAGCATGGAATAACTCTTGATTCTTATTCGTGCTTTTGCTTTTGTGATTTCTTTGAGTTGGTGGCTCAAATAAATAGTTTGTTTGTTTTTATATCATTGTAATAGATTTAGATTTTAAAGAATTATATAAAACAGTATTTTTATTTCTAAATACAACAGTATGCATGTAAATTTTATATTTAAAAATTACAAATAAATATATTTTTTATATCCCTATCTTCTTCGTTTTTTTAATCAAACCGCAATCTACATATTCAGAAATTTATAATACCTTTTCTTTCCTAGAAAAGGAGATTTCATGGCTTGCATATCAGCAGTACCTTAAAATAGCTGGGAAGATTTATTAGAGTTTGTCGTTTTATGGGTTTCAGTCATGCCTCTCCACAAAAAGTGTCATTAATGTATTAAACAAAGGAAAAGCTCGTGCAGTCCTCCTGGACGTCTCTGGCCAAGATCGTGGATATCAGTCCCGACTGGTATGAAAATTCCATCCAAACCTGATTTTCATGAGCATCGCTGATTGGGTTTTCTAAATAATTTATTTTACCTGATGAAAGTGATAAACAGAATACAAGTATTATCAAGATTTAATCCAGAATCCGATTTAATCTGATCCAAAATAAATACATTAAACACCCTTGTTTTCTCAACCTCTACTTATCAATGTTCATGCATACCACACGTTACAAAATCAATCCAAAAACATACTCGAACTACAGCCAACTGGATAGTGGATATACCACAGAGCAAAGCAGGGGAAATTGATTGACATATGGGGGAGTTACTGAGCAGGGAAAAAAAAAAAAAACAGAGAGAAAAGCTTGAAGCCCTTTTATTCACCGTCCATTGGCAGTCACTCTCACCCCTTTATAACTCCACTCCTCTCCCCTTCTCCTTGCACGAACGCGGTAGCTAGAGAAAGAGATACAAAATAGCACTAAAAGAAGAATTTCTACCAATGGAGAGCCATGGCTCCTCTTTCTCTGGCTTGGACTCTTACTTTCGAGCCCTGGCACAGACCCCAGCCCGTCTAGCCAGGCGAGCTTGTTCAGTCTCAACATCGCATGAAGAAATGAGCCAGGTCAAAGCAAGGTCTGGTTCTGTCATGCAAAGAACTCTTCGTTGGTACGACCTTGTTGGGTTTGGCATCGGTGGTATGGTTGGTGCTGGTGTTTTCGTCATCACTGGTCATGCCAGCCGTCTCCGCGCTGGCCCTTCAGTTGTTATCTCCTATGCCATTGCTGGTCTCTGTGCTCTGCTCTCTTCCTTCTGTTACACCGAGTTTGCCGTTGACATGCCCGTCGCCGGCGGGGCTTTCAGTTATCTCCGTATCACTTTTGGTCCGCTACAATCACTGATGTATTTATTGTCAATGAGTTGTTCCTCTACCAGCATAAATGCTCACGGGGTTTTTCTTCTTTTCCTGAACAGGTGAATTTGCTGCGTTCTTAACCGGTGCAAATCTTATAATGGATTATGTCATGTCAAACGCTGCTGTTGCTAGGGGCTTCACTGCTTATCTAGGCTCAGCAATCGGCATCTCTACATCAAAATGGAGACTTGTCATCCATGGACTCCCTGATGGCTTCAATGAAATTGACACTTTCGCAGTTCTTGTTGTCTTAGCCATTACTCTCATCATCTGCTACAGGTACCATTATTGTTTGTTTTTTAAATGTTCAGCGTATTCTCATCAGACCAGCTTACGCGTACTAAATTTGATTAGCTTGTTCTTGTTTTGTAGCACAAGAGAGAGTTCATTGGTGAACATGTTGTTAACAATTCTACACATTTTGTTCATTGGATTTGTGATACTAATGGGATTTTGGAAAGGAGATTGGAAAAACTTCACACAGCCTGCAAACCCAAACAACCCATCTGGGTTTTTCCCATTTGGAGCTCCTGGTGTGTTCAATGGAGCAGCCATGGTGTATTTGAGTTATATTGGATATGATGCTGTTTCTACTCTAGCTGAAGAAGTCCATGACCCTGTTAAGGATATCCCCATCGGAGTTTCAGGCTCTGTTATAATTGTCACCATTCTTTATTGCCTCATGGCTGCTTCAATGTCCATGCTCCTCCCTTATGATATGGTAAATACTAATCAATCAATCAGAACAATAACTAATTTAATGCTACTACAAATTAATTATAAGTAACTGAAATGTTCTTGTAATCGGGTGTGGTGGCGACCATGTAGATAGATGCGGACGCACCATTCTCAGCAGCATTCAGAGGGGAATCAGATGGCTGGCAATGGGTTTCTAATGTGATAGGGATGGGGGCCAGCTTTGGGATTCTTACATCATTATTAGTTGCAATGCTGGGACAAGCTAGATACTTGTGTGTGATCGGACGGTCCAATGTCGTCCCTGCTTGGTTTGCTAGGGTCCACCCAAAGACATCAACGCCTGTTAATGCTTCCGCATTTCTTGGTACGTGTTTTTATCTTCTTATTTCTGGTTTTCATTGGAAATTCTCCTGTTCTTGTGAAGAAACGATACAGCTCTTTGCCATAGCTTTTACTGGGCTCGATGTTGTTTTTTATTTTTATTTTTTCTCTTCTTTTGGTGCTCTCGACCAGGAAAAAAAAATTGGTGTGTTTTCTGTTTGGGTTTTGTAACGAGATAGTCATAAAACCACAATTATACGTATAAGATATTAGATTTGATTAAATTGATTGGATAAATGTTTGAATAAAACAAGGCTATTTCCGAATCAGCTTGATGACCTCCACCCTATTTCGGGACGCTTTTTCGGGTTATGACACTGCGTTAGTGGCATTATCTTTGGTGTTTTGTAGTTTGTTCTCGAAGATAAGCTGCTGGGGGCACGGGACCTACTTGAACCGTTTCGGTTTTGCCGGTGGTGGTGCATTTATGTTTTGATTAATGTTGTATCCCTAATCACTGGTAGATATATGGACCATTAATTAGCAGTAGCCGTTTTGCCTTCTTGTTGTGACTAGGATACAGCCATGCATGTCTCTACAGAAATGCTTAGATTTGACATTATCTGGTTGTTTAACAGTGTGTGTAAGCTTGGACAAGTATTTTTCCCGGAAAATTATCTAGGCTAAGTACATCCAAGAGCATCTCTAGTAGGAAAACTTTACGAGGAACTTGCCCTTCGTCTCATGGTGTTTTAGAGACTCCTAGTTGGACCTCAGTACTAGCCAAATTGGCATGCCTCTGCTTTGTAGAAAGTGAAGAGGATGCGTGAGCATGCTATTAGGTTCTCCAAATGGGTCTGTCTTGGTTCTTTCGGTACTGCGTAGTCCTTTTTGTTTGCATTACTTAGTTAATTACAAGTTCTGGAAGTAGGATTTGTTGTTTAATTAAGAAATACTAAAAGTCTTCTTGGAGACTACAAATCTTTTCTAAAGAGAGGTGAATCATATTTATATAAACAGATTAGGCAGGATTTAGCATGCGTCTCTGAAAAGAAGTGGATGGATTGAAGAGAGCACATGCCGAGCATTTACATAGATATGGGCTAGATTTCAGCAGCATTTTTTTATGTATACTCGATGGCCAAGACATGAACTAATCACCAATCCATCCCCTGTTTTCCAAACAATTAATAATTGCATGTATTCATTTTTCCTAAAAATAAACACCACAGTTGAATTTACTAGAAAAACTTATGATTCCGAACTTAATCCAAGCTAGATTTCAAGTTGAACTAAGAAATTATTGACTCGATAACTAGGTTTTTTTCAAAATAGTTATTAGTTTAGGGTATTTGGTGAAATTTCTTTAAATACATGATGATAGATATGGATAGTTGATCTTGGGTTTAGTACGTGTTTTTATCGATTCTTTTTAATATATAAATTAACTTGTAAATTTTATGCCTTGTGTTATCTTAATCACGTGGCATGGTTTCTCTTTCAGGAATCTTCACTGCAGCAATTGCGCTGTTCACTGATTTAAATGTCCTCCTCAACCTTGTATCAATAGGCACGCTATTTGTCTTCTACATGGTGGCCAATGCTTTGGTTTACAGACGTTACGTCGCGATAGGGACGACTAATCCATGGCCTACATTATCCTTCCTGTGTTCATTTTCCTTCACCTCTATTCTATTCACTCTCATATGGCATTTCATGCCTAATGGCAAGGGAAAAGCCTTTATGCTCGGTGCTTGCGCGGTGATAGCGATTGCAATAATACAGCTCTTTCATTGCATTGTGCCACAGGCAAGAAAGCCTGAATTTTGGGGTGTTCCGTTGATGCCATGGATACCATGTGCATCTATCTTCTTGAACATATTCCTGTTGGGGTCTCTTGATGGTCCATCCTATGTGCGGTTCGTCTTCTTTTCAGCTCTCGCTGTGCTTGTATATGTTCTGTACAGTGTCCACGCTAGCTTTGATGCTGAAGGGGGAGGCTCTATCGGTCAAAAGAATGGCGAGATTGCGAGGGAATCAGACGAGAGCGAGGACCATATTAATTCTTTCAAAGTGTAAAAATCTCTCCTTTCTCTTTACCTTCTTTCTTGGTAATGACTTCTACTTTTTGAGCGATTGATGGATAAGAAAAAAGGAGGGCCTAGGATAGAATAAAGAATTGTGCAATTTTGCAGGAGTCGCTACCTTGTATAGCTGGTAAATGGGAGTAGGAAAAGAAGTCAATCCCCTCGTGTTTTCTCACTAAAATCCAAGTATTATTGTTGAATAAAAGGGATTTTGACATTGAATATATAAAAAGTGGGATTTTGTAGAAAATATACTTGGATGATCTTGATGGATTGATTGATTGATTCAAAGAAATGGGTCTCGAGAGTAAGGTGGATACGATGTCAATTTGAAAAGGGCAAGATGCTTTGCATGATTTGATGATTATTGACGTTGATTGGCTAATTAATTACAAATTGACAGTTACCAAAACACTTCTTTCACTAGAATATTCACTTGAATAAGTGGTTGGCAAATATAATGGATTAAAGTTGGAACCACGCTGTCGATGGTTGATTGAAAAGGACAATTTCCCCATGTCCTATCACTCATGGAAACTTAGCCTAGGCCAAATTATGTCGATTATTACAGGGTAGAGGTGAGTCATGGAGCTGATTCTTCATCTTCTTTTGACTGCAAGAAGCATGATGATCAAGCTGAGAGTCCCAGTTAGGGTTTAGGGTACAGGAATAAGCTGGTAGGTTGGTTATAGGGAACACTCTCTAGTAGTGGAGTTTCAAGGACTCGTAGCCATAGGTGAACTAATCCTTGGGAGAGATTTGTCTATTTTCAATGATAAGCAACTTTATTTGGACTTTTCAATCTAATCATCTCTCTCTCTCGTGACTCGAGCTCTCTTAATTAGAGACTGGTCAGGGATTTTCTCTCCCACGATAAAAAGAAAGAGAAGGGAAAATAAAAGCAAAAGGCCATGCCTTGTGACAAAATAAACATGGAAACAAAGAATTATGGGCCAACTACTGGTTCCATGTCCTTACCGAATCCTTTTTGTCTAGTGCATGAGTCAATTTGCGCCTGTATTTTCATTCTCATCCACAAAATTTTGTCCTGTTGTTATAAAAATATATTTAAATAATATTTTTTATATTTTTAACATTAACAAATCAAAATCATTCAAAAACACATAAATTTATGTTTTCTTATTCGTACACGAAAACAAACACTTATCAACCCTATTACTGTGCATTTATAAACCATCGATCTAAGTTAAAATTAAGAAGAAAAAAAAGTCATTTTACTTTTGTTGTTGATAAGGGTTTAATTCTAATTTGATTCTCCTCTAATCCTTGTTCATACTAGAATACTTACTTGAACTGTCATCATCCTTTATTTTCTACTGAGAAAAGTGAGATGGTTTGACAGATTACAAAATCTGATTTTCACTTCTGGGATTTTTCTGAAATGAGAATTATGCTCCATGAGCATCTTGAAAATCAAGGGCAGTGGATGCCTGCAACAAGGAGTGGGTGGTCGCAATTGTGTGGTTAGTTTCCACTAAAATCTCCACGTGATGACGCAATGCCTATATATTCTTTCACTTTCTGCACTGCTCCCTTTTTCCCTTTTCTAACCAGAAAATAAACAGTTCTTCGAGATGTTATTGTACTGTCAAAAGATAAAATATATTCCTCGAGGTCATGTTGCGTCAATGGATTTTGCCATAAAGATAAAGAACTATGCATCAGTCACATCTTTAAAATCAATCATGTGAACTAATCGTAGAAGAGAATAATGTCACCTTATTGTAAACTTATATTCATGTGATCTTCATTTTCAAAGAAGAAAACATGAATGAGAATCAACTTCAACTTAATTAGTCAATGTAATTACGCTTTTAATTATCTTAAGTTTGAACATATCACTTGCCAACGGAATGATCTTGAGGTTTAATAATGAGTGTGAGAAGATAAAACAACACCTGAACAAAGAAATCCTGCGAAAAGCCAATCGATTTTGGTTTGAAAAGATGTAGAAGTTTTCTGATAGAGAAGAAGAGATGTCGCTCCAAGAGAGAAGAAGAAGAGATGATGAATATGCCCTCAGAAATAAATCTCAAAAACCAAGTTGTATATTTAATTATTAGATACTACCCAATTACCCATAATATTCTAATTAAATTCTAGAAGATGAACAACCTGATGACATCATCGCAGGGTTAAAGGAATTATAACTTCTATTTCCATGGTATATTCAACATGGAAATCATTTGTAAGAGGACTCGATCATGATGGAATAATAGTTGGAGGACACATTTTTGTCCCCTCGTTTTAAATTTCTTTCCCATTTCCTACTCAACCATTAAAATTGATTTAAGATTCCCATTAGGGTTTGTATAGCACGTGAATTCCAATGGGATGTTTGACATGATTTTTGCTTTTAACTTGTTAAATTGATGTTAATTTTTTGTAATGGTTTTTTGTCAAACGAAAAGTTAATTTAAAAGAGGGGCATGAAAAGCACATCCCAGTAAAGCAAGGTATAGAAAGAAAAGAGAGGAGGTGAGGATAAATGATCATGGGGCTGGAATATCTCTTATTTGGCCCCTTGCTAGTGACTTCCAGTTCCTGTGAAAAGACTTCTCCTTCCGAGAGATAATCCAGCCTAAGTACTTGAGTGGTTTTACAGGGATTTTGCAAGCAGGAGTTGTAAAAAATCGAAGGATAAAGAATGAGAGAGTCGTACGTGGTCATGTAATTTTCATAGAAAAAACACGAGGGTCCACAAAATTCGTGCCTTGGTGATTTTGCAGATTTTTGTCTTAGTTTCCTGGGCCCCCTTGTGCCTCTTCTGTGTTTATTTGCCATGCAAGCATGATAATCTGTGTCGGTCCTTACCTATGTTCCTGTCTCCATCGTCTTAAAGATCATTTTGTGTCCAACTAGCATCAACTACTTGCTCGAATGACATGCAATTCCTTGTAAATGAGATTCTTTCTTCACACAAATATTTTCAGTGTTTTCTCTCGGAGATAAAATTTTGATTTTTCCCTGTCCAGTTGAGTTGAATTCATGGGATCATAAATACTATGACAAGGCATAAGTTATTAAATTATTGTTTATAAATTATCCAAAGGGTTTTTTTTAAACTAACTTAAATTGTTTTAGTGAGTTTCATGATATTTATGGTATATGATGCTTTTTAATTGAAAATAAATTATGTTTTTTTGTTTTTTTATATCAACATTTCAAAATTATTAAAAAAACACATAAAAAACATTAATTTGATACGTTTTCAGCTGAGCAGCACTTTTGTTGTGAAAAATCCACAACAATTCTTAATGAATATTGCAATAAGAGAAACTAGAAATAACACAAGGTTTAACATGGTCCGACAACATGTCTATTTTTATAGGAGTAAGGAGCTTTTATTTTTATGATATCAAAATAAAAATACATAATATAAATTTATAGTATATCTTAAACCACCCAAAAAATCTTAGCAATTCAAAGAGTATTAATAATTCTTTTCTAATATTCATTTACCACACCACAAGTGCCCACACCCCAAACTTATTATTCATAATTGACATTTAAAATAAAAAAATAAACCCTAAAAAGATAGATTTCATCATTTCACTTCA
>Ga0307517_10001338_pt1 | contig 41372 bp, 39 predicted proteins | sample 23_EM_MG_FD_194515 | JGI IMG/M metagenome (GOLD analysis project Ga0307517, IMG submission 194515) | Populus trichocarpa ectomycorrhiza microbial communities from riparian zone in the Pacific Northwest, United States - 23_EM | ecosystem: Host-associated > Plants > Roots > Unclassified | place...
GGTGTTCATCAAGGACGGCCAGGAATTCCTGCCCGGCGTGACCGCGATCGCAGCCCCCGGCCACACCGTCGGCCACACCATCTTCATGGTGAGTTCGAAAGGAAAATCCTTCTGCTTCATGGGCGATCTCACCCATCACCCGATACTGCTGTTGGAGAAACCGCGGATGCAGTTCTCCTACGACTCCGATCCGAAGCAGGCGGCAGACACGCGGGTGAAACTGCTCGACACCATCGCGGCCAACAAGATTCCCGTGATGTCCTATCACTTCGCCTGGCCCGGCTACGGCCACATCGCCAAGACCAGCGAGGGTTTTCATTACTACCCATCGGCGATGGTGATGAATCTCTGAGGCAGATGAACCTTTGAGGACTTCGGAGGCCCGCTCCGCACTTGATGCGGGGCGGGCTTTTTGACGGCCGATTGTCCCCGGAGATTTGTCCAGAATTAACTATTTGGTAACCATAAATTTGCGATTCTTGGGTGTGGCGGAAGGCACATCACAGGGGAGCTTACGCAATGTCGGAGAGCAGAATTGCCCAAGCACGATTGAGGAGTTCAGCAGGCGTCCATCAACTGCACGAACTGGTCGTCCCCTCAAACGCGCCACGCGCCAGCAGGGTTGTCGAAAAGCTTAGCATCCCGTACCGCGCACAGGCCGGCGAGCGTGCTTCGGATACAGAGCACGCGGCGCCGGACTACCAGCAGGCGCTGGAACTCGTCAGCGGCGCCGCTCAAGCGATGCAGTCGATGGAGGAGAACTCCTCCAGGATTCAGACCAAAGCGTTCGAGATGATGCAGCAGGCGCGATCTGACCGGCAGGAAGCGCAAGAGCGGCTCGCCAACCTTGTGAACCAACTGACCGCAAGCGAGGCGAGGGCCGAGGAACTTGAACGACAACTCGCCGAGGCGGAATTGCGCGCACAGACCGCCGAGCAGTGGCTGAGCCGCTTCATGGAGACGGTGAACGAGGCGTTCGCGGTGCGAAAGAGCCGGCTCGCCGAGGCCAGCGTGACGGCCGCATAGACGGCCGATCGGCGCTGCCGTGACTGAAGTCGCAGTGCTCACAGGCGCGCCCTCGAAAAGGCCATCGGCGACCTCCAAATAGCGTAAGGGTGATCAGCCCTGACACGATGAGGAGAGCCCCGTGACCGACCAACCGCCCGCCAAGCCAGGCGACCTCATCTATGAGGACACCGGAGCCGCCGCCCCGCTGGTCTATTTCGACATCGTCGGCGCCTACGGCACCATGAACGGCTCGGTCGAGATCGAACTCGCGACCCGCATCCTCGTGCCGAAGCCCGATGGATCGACCGAGGTAAAATTTATCTCCTCAGGCCGCCTCCGCTGCACCCAAAACGCCGCCATCAATTTGCGCAACGGACTCGACGCCGCGCTGAAGATGCTGGAGCAGCCGGCGGCGAATATGGCGGCGATTGCGGCTTCGAAGATGAATTGAGGGGTGGGCCCTCGTTCCCGTTAATGTTTCTGGCTTGCCCGGGCACTGAGTCATCGCGCGCAACGTGATGCGCCTTGGCAGTTCTCGCTGTCAGCACATGGACAGAGAGCCGGAGTTTCTCTATTCCACCAGAAACAAACGCCTCAATGCTTTGGGAAATTGCGCGACAGCCAACAGTTAGTCGGCTTTACGTTTTTGCCTCGGCGGCTTAGGCAAGGCCTTTTCTTGAGCCTTGAGCGCGGCAATTGCGGCATCCGCGGCAGCGTGTCGAATGGCCTTACGCTTAGCATTGAACATTTTGTACTGATCTAGCGCATGCGCCTTAGCTTGGACGGTTTTGACAGAGCCTCCCCCTCGCAATACCTGTCTGCTGAGGGACTTAAGCTGATTGTCCAGGAGCGATTCAATCTGCTGCATCGTGCCGATTTTCCCTAGATCGAGTTGATCTTCGAAAATATCGAGCAATATAACGGTCAGGCGGTTTAGTTCTTTGATCTCGCCTTCGGCGAGATAATTTTTAGCGACGTCAACATCGGCTTGGGTGACGTTATCACCCTTCCAGGCCCTCAATCCCATGTTTTCGTGATCCGCGTTTGCGCGGGTAATGACCATTTCGGAGGGAGTGTGGGTGGTTACGGCATACATCAGCTTGGCTTGGGTATGTGCGTAAAATTCGTGCCACACCGGCGACTTAGGATCGTAGTCGCTGCACATTGCGCAGATGGCACGAAGTTCGCGGTAAACATTCGCTTCGTCTGAACGAATGTCGCGAATTATCTCTTTTAATTCTGCAACGCGGTCTCTCGCAGCAGGCGATTTCAATTGCTCCGCGTCGATTACGAATCCTTTGGTGGCAAACTGGACTAGTTTCTCCGTTGCCCACCTTCGAAAGATCGTGCCCTGCTTTGACGAAACGCGATAACCAACCGCAATAATAGCGTCGAGGTTGTGGATCAGGGTTTTCCTGTTGACCTCCCGCCCACCCTCGTCCCGAACCTGCAAGATTTCCTTGCAGGTTGCCTCTCGATCAAGCTCTCCATCCGCGTAAATGTTGTTTAGGTGAGAATTAACACTTTGGCGAGAAACCCCAAATAATTCAGCAATTTGGGGCTGATTCATCCAAAGTGTGTCTCCCTCATACCGGAGCTCTAAACGAGTTCCCTTTTCCGTCCCATAAATCAGGATGTGGTCGCCAGTTTGAGCGTCCTCGATCAGATGAACGGGTTCGGTAGGGATAGGATTCATGAGGCTTTCCAAAGGAGATCGAGCAATATCATGAGTTCTTCGTGGGCCGGCATTTTACAAAACGCATTCCTGCTGGCCGTTGGCTTCGCTCTGATGTGCGGGTTTTTCCTCGCACCCCGTCGCTCGCACAAGACCATGCTGAAGCACTTCTTGTTCTTGTAATGTTCTTGCACAATTCTCCCGGCTCCGCTACCTTCGATTGCGGCAGAGGGGCATCATGGTTCAGCGGGTTTCTACGGTAGCCTTTGAGGGGATCGAGGCCCGCGCGGTCGACGTGCAGGTGCAGGTCGCGCCCGGGCTGCCGGCGTTCGCGATCGTCGGCCTGCCCGACAAGGCGGTTTCCGAGGCCCGCGAGCGGGTGCGTTCGGCGCTGATCGCCTCGGGGCTGGCGCTGCCGGCGCGGCGGATCACCGTCAACCTCGCCCCCGCCGACGTGCCGAAGGAAGGCAGCCATTACGACCTGCCGATCGCGCTCGGCCTGATGGCCGCCATCGGCGCGATCCCGCCCGACGCGCTTACGGGTTTTACGGTGCTCGGCGAACTCGGGCTCGATGGATCGATCGCGCCGGTCGCGGGCGTGCTGCCGGCGGCGATCGGCGCCAATGCGCGCGAGGAGGGGCTGATCTGCCCCGCCGCGTGCGGCACGGAAGCGGCCTGGGCAAGCCCCGATATCCAGATCATCGCGGCGAAATCGCTGATCCAGATCGCCAATCATTTCAAGGGCACGCAGCTGCTGTCGCGGCCGCAACCGAAAGTGCATGAGCGCGAGGAAACGCTGCTCGATTTGCGCGACATCAAGGGCCAGGAAAGCGCCAAACGCGCGCTGGAGATCGCGGCGGCCGGCGGACATCATTTGCTGATGATCGGCTCGCCCGGCGCCGGCAAATCGATGCTGGCGGCGCGGCTGCCCTCGATCCTGCCGCCGCTGTCGCCGTCGGAGCTGCTGGAAGTCTCGATGATCGCCTCCGTCGCCGGTGAAATCCGCGACGGCGCGTTGACGGCGCGGCGGCCGTTCCGCAGCCCGCATCATTCCGCCAGCATGGCGGCGCTGACCGGCGGCGGCATGCGCGCCAAGCCCGGCGAGATCTCGCTGGCGCATCAGGGCGTGTTGTTCCTCGACGAATTGCCGGAGTTCGATCCGCGCGTGCTGGACTCGCTGCGGCAGCCGCTGGAAAACGGCGAGGTCGCGGTGTCCAGAGCCAATCACCGCGTCACCTATCCGGCGCGCTTCATGCTGATCGCGGCGATGAACCCGTGCCGCTGCGGCCACGCCTATGAGCCCGGTTTTTCCTGCAAGCGCGGCCGGATCGACCGCTGCACGTCGGACTATCAGATGCGCATCTCCGGCCCCTTGATGGACCGCATCGATCTGCGCATCGAAGTGCCGGCGGTGACCGCGGCTGACCTGATCCTGCCGCCGGCGAGCGAGGGTTCTGCCGAAGTCGCCGCACGCGTCGCCGCCGCGCGCGACATCCAGCTTTCGCGTTACGCCGCCGCCGGCCTGCCGCGGGTCCGCACCAACGCTGAAGCGCCGGCGTCGCTGCTGGAGACCATCGCGCAGCCGGATGCGCAGGGGCAGAAACTCTTGCGCGACGCCGCAGAGACCATGAAGCTGACCGCGCGCGGCTATCACCGTGTGCTCCGCGTCGCGCGCACGCTCGCCGATCTCGACGGATCGGACAAGATCGGCCGGCTACATCTCGCCGAAGCGCTGTCGTACCGTGCCTTGGCCGAGGATTCGCGGCGCGCGGCGTAGTCGGCTGACCGCGGCAAATTGACCCGACGGGCAAGACTTCTGTTTTTCAGAATCCCAAATCAAAGGTATGGTCTGCCCGTCTCACCCGGCAAGAGGGGCGTGCGCACGTCACGAACGCGCGGTGGGATGCGGTGGACGCTGATGTCACGAAGACGATCGTGGCTGATGCGTACGGCGAAGTCGTGTGGTCCTGACGTCGCGGTGCTGGCGTCAACGCACCTGGAGGCAACTGCTTCTCAGGGCGCAACGGAGGCAAAAGAGCCGTTCTCCGGGGAGAGTACGAAGTAAGCCGTAAAGCCATTGCGCAGGGAAGGCCGGGTGTTCTCCGCTGAACCTGTATGCTCGTGTGCACTTTCCTTTGTGCACGTCGCACACGAGACCGCGGGTGCAGCGCGCACCCGGTCTTCCCTGCGCCCTCTCATTGAAAGGGCGGATGATTTTGAAAACTTCGGGCGCAGTGCGTCGCGAGATCGCGAACGCACATCCAGCTGTCATCGCCCGGCTCGACCGGTTGAATCCGCCCAGTATCCCAGAGACCCCGATGATAGAACCGAGAAGCCGCGGCGTACTGGATCCCCGCATCCGCGGGGATGACAACCATTAGCAATCGAATCGGAAGGACGACAGCGTCGCCCATAAACCCGCCAGTAACCAGTTCCATTTACACTCTGCCAACCATAAGCCCCCTGTCGCGGGCTTATGGCGTGAAGCGAGTAGTGTCATGTTGCGTTTCAATCTGCTGGCCTCGGTGGTTCCGTTGGCCGTCGCGGCCGTGTTTGCCCGCGGCGAGTTCTCGACCGGGCCGCGCCCCTGCATCGAGGTTGCGGGAACTTCGGTCCAGATCGCGGCCCTGTCCTGGCAGGCCGAACGCCATGTCAGCTTCACCAGCGACCCCCGCCGCGCCACCGTCCGCGTCCAGATCTCCGACAGCGCCGAAGCCGCCGATTTCACCGTCATCGACGACATCGACACAGCAGAGGCCGGCGGCTGCGAGAGCCATGCGTCGCCGCAGCTGGTCGCGATTTCAACGACGCCGTCGCCGCCCGAGCCCGTCATCTATCTGTCAACGGACGGCCCGGCCGATTACCGCATCTTCGTGCGCTCGAAGAGTTTTTCGGCGCGCGATGCCGCAGCCCTCATCGTCGGCGCCCGCGGCGTGCAGCATCGCATCAACGCCGCCTCGCTCTGAGTTTTCTGGCGGCGCAGGTTCCATTAACGTTTCATCAACCCTGTTCTTATCGCACCCGATAATGGTGGCCGGCCTCAAGCACTTTGCAAGGTCGGCAACGCATCGTCTCCCTGAGCACCGGGCGCATCAAGCCGCCTCCATTCGAGCAAGCAATCTCAGGGTAAACTGATGATGGGGCGGACTTTCCGGTTCAAATTATACTTCCGCCGCTTCGGCCGCCGTCATCCCTGGCTCAGTTTCACCGTTCGCTCTTTCATCGTCTTCTCCGCCACGTTTGGCGGCGCCTACGGCTTTATCACTGCAAGCCGTTCGGAGGCCTCCGGCTACAATCCGCATACGTTTGCGATCGGGGTCGCCTTCCTGTTCGCGATCGCGTGTGTCGCGCTGGCCGCCCAGAGCGCCCGGTTCCGCTTCCTGCGCAAGAAGATGCACAAGGTCGCCTTGCACAATGAAGCGATGGCGGATCGAAACTGGGAACTGCAGGAGGCTGAGCAGCGCACGCGCCGGCTGTTCGAGTCGCAGGGCGATTTGATCATCCTGCGCGACACCGAAGGCTGCATCACCTTCGTCAACGACGCCTATTGCGAGCTGGCGCAGGCGCCGCGCGAGGCCCTGATCGGCAGCCGCGCCACGCTCACACTTCTCGAACAGGGCGACAGCGTGCTGGAATATAACGGCACCCGTATCCATGACCAGAAGGTCGCTGGTCCCCTCGGCCCGCGATGGATCGCCTGGCGCGAAGCACTGATCCGTAACGATGCCGGTGGTCCCTCGGAAATGCAGAGTGTCGGCCGCGACGTCACCGACCGCACCGAAAGCGAACGCGCGCTGGCCGAGGCCCGCGATCAGGCCGATGCCGCCAGCCGCGCCAAGTCGCGCTTCCTCGCGATGGCCAGCCATGAAATCCGCACGCCGCTGAACGGCATCATCGGCATGAGCGGCCTGCTGATGGATACGCCGCTGACACCGGAACAGACCACTTACGTCAAGGCGGTGAAGACCTCCGGCGACGCGCTGCTGTCGCTGATCGAGGAACTGCTGGACTATTCCAAGATCGAGGCCGGCAAGATCGACCTCGAACATCGCCCGTTCGCGCTCTCGGACCTGATCGAGGGTATCACCGAATTGCTGGCGCCGCGCGCGCAGGCCCGCAAGATCGAGATCGCGGCCTATATCGACGAACGCCTGCCGGTGGAGGTCGTCGGCGACGCGGCACGGCTCCGGCAGGTGCTGCTCAACCTCGCCGGCAACGCCATCAAGTTCACTTCGACCGGCGGCGTCGCCCTGATCGTCGAGCCCGGCATCTGGCCCAACGAAATCTGCTTCCAGCTGCGCGATACCGGCATCGGCATCGCGCCCGAAGCGCAGCAACGCATCTTCCGCGAATTCGAGCAGGCCGACGACCGCATCGCGCGCAGCTATGGCGGCACTGGCCTCGGCCTCAGCATCAGCGACCGCATTGTCAAGCGCATGGGCGGCCGCATCACGCTGGAGAGCAAGCCCGGTACCGGTTCGACGTTCGAGGTTTCGATCCCGCTGGCGGCTTCGGAAGGCAACGCGCAGAAGACTTTCGCCGCACCTGATCTGACCGGCCAGTCGATCATGCTGGTTTCGCCGCAAAGCATCGAGGCCTCGCTGACCGCGCGGCGGCTGCAGCGCTGGGGCGGCCAGACCTGCATGGTGGCAGATGCCGATGTCGCGCAAGCGCTGCTGCCCGAGCGGTCCTGGCACACCATCCTGATCGACCACGCGCTGGGATCGGCCGCGATCGAAGCCCTCGGCGCAGCCGCCCGCCTTCACGCCACCCAGCGCATCGTGATGTTCACGCCGGCCACGCGGCAGGAGCTGCAGCCTTCCGCGGCGTCCGCCTTCACCGGCTATCTGGTCAAGCCGGTGCGCGCCGCCTCGCTCGCCGCGCGCCTGACCGCCACGCCCGAGATATCGGCGCCGAGCGTCGTCGGCGATGCCATGAACGATGCCATGTCGGACCTGGCCGAGCCGGTCGCGCCGCCGATCGCCGCGAGCAAGGGTCTTTCGATTCTGGTCGCCGAAGATAACGAGATCAACGCGCTGTTGATGCGTTCGCTGCTGAGCCGGCTGGGGCACCAGGCCGTCATCACCACCAATGGCGAACAGGCGCTGGAATCCTGGCTGTCGGCGAAATCAGCCGGTAGCCCCTATGATCTGGTACTGATGGACATCCAGATGCCGCAGCTCAACGGCATCGAAACCACCAAGCAGATGCGCACGCTGGAGGCAGGTTCATCCGGGCGCCGGACGCCGATTCTCGCGCTGACCGCCAACACGCTGGTGGAAGATCGTTACGCCTGCTTCGAGGCTGGCATGGACGGTTTCCTGATCAAGCCGCTAGATCGCGAGAAGCTCGCCGAGGCGATCACAGGCCTTGCCGCTTCGCGGCACATCGCGGCTTAGCGTTCGGCCTTCCGTCATTGCGAGGAGCGAAGCGACGAAGCAATCCATCGTGCTACGCGAAGAAAGAATGGATTGCTTCGCGGAGCCTGTCATCGGGCGCGCATTCGCGCGACCCGTTGGCTCGCAATGACGATAACTAAGTACTGCGCCTACAGCCGCCGTAGCGCGACGGTCTCGACGACGTGATCGGCGCCCTTCTTGAGGATCAGTGTGGCGCGCGGCCGGGTCGGCAGGATATTGTCTTCGAGATTGGCGAGGTTGGTACGCTCCCAGATCGCCAGCGCGGTCGCCGTCGCCTCCTCGTCGGAGAGCGGCGCGTAGCGATGGAAGTAGGACCGCGGATCGATAAACGCGGTGTCCCGGAGCGCGAGGAAGCGCCGCACGTACCATTGGCGCAGCACCGCCTCGTCGGCATCGATATAGACGGAGAAATCGAAGAAGTCGGAGACGACAGCAATGGCCTTGCCGTCGCGCGGCAGCCGCCCGGTCTGCAACACATTGACGCCCTCGACGATCAGGATGTCGGGACGATCGACTTCGACCCACTGGTTGGGAACGATGTCGTAGGTCAAATGCGAATAGACCGGCGCGCGCACCGGCCGCCGGCCGGCCTTGATGTCGCTGAGGAACTGCAACAGCGTCGGCAGGTCATAGCTCTCGGGAAAGCCCTTCTTCTGCATCAGGCCCTGCCGTTCGAGCACGGCATTCGGAAACAGGAAACCGTCGGTCGTCACCATTTCGACCTTGGGCCGCGGCGACCAGCGCGCCAGCAGCGCCTGCAGCACGCGCGCGGTGGTGGATTTGCCGACCGCCACGGAGCCGGCGACGCCGATGATATAGGGCACCTTGCGGTCGCGGATGCCGAGGAACTGGCGTTGCGCCTGGTAGAGCCGCAGCGTCGAGTCGACATAGATCGACAGCAAGCGCGACAGCGGCAGGAAAATGTCCTCGACCTCCTGCAAATCGAGGCGGTCATGCAGCGAACGCAGCCGCTCGAACTCGCCGGGCTCCAGCGTCATCGGTGTGTCGTCGCGCAACCGCGCCCACTGCTCGCGCGTGAAGATCCGGTAGGGATTGTACTGCTGGTCCGTCGCCCGAATGTCCATGGCGTCGCCTCTTGGTGGATTAATCACGCTTGCGCGCGGCTTTTTCTTCCAGCCCGGACTGGTTGGTACGTTGCCCCAGCGCGGTCTCGACTTCTTCCAGCGTCACGCCGCGCGCTTTCAGCAGCACCAGCAGATGAAACAGCAGATCGGCGCTCTCGGCGATCAGGTGGTCGCGGTCGTTCTCGACCGCGGCGATCACGGTCTCGACCGCTTCCTCGCCCAGTTTTTTGGCGCAGTGCTCCGCGCCCTTGTCGAGCAATTTGCGGGTGTAGGACACCTCTCCTGTCGATGCGGCCCTTGCATCGATGGTGGCGGCCAGATCATGAATGGTGAAACGCGGCATCAACAGAACTCAACACGTGCGCACCGAGCCAGCCCGGAGCCATCCCTGAGCGGACTTAGCACTTTTGTGACGGGGAGTCGTCAGGGATCGAGCCGCATCGGCAGGCCGGCGCGGACCATGTGTTCCTTGGCTTGGCGAATGGTAAATTCGCCGAAGTGGAATATCGAGGCCGCCAGGACGGCCGTGGCGTGGCCCTGGCGGATGCCGTCGACGAGGTGGTCGAGGTTACCGACGCCGCCGGACGCGATTACCGGTACGGGAACACTGTCGGCGATCGCCTGCGTCAGCGGCAGGTCGAAGCCTTGCCGGGTCCCGTCCCGGTCCATCGAGGTCAGCAGGATTTCGCCGGCCCCGAGCGAGACCACTTCCTGGGCATATTCGATGGCGTCGATCCCGGTCGAATTGCGCCCGCCATGGGTGAAAATCTCCCAGCGCTCCCCGCCGCCGGCGCGCTTGACCCGCTTGGCGTCGATCGCGACCACGATGCACTGCTCGCCGAATTTCTCGGCCCCCTGCTTGACGAATTCGCGGTTACTGACCGCCGCGCTGTTGATCGAGACCTTATCGGCGCCGGAGCGCAGCAGCACCTTGATGTCATCGACGGTGCGCACCCCGCCGCCGACCGTCAGCGGCATGAAGCAGGCCTCCGCGGTCCGCCGCACCACGTCAAGCATGGTGCCGCGGTTTTCGTGGGTGGCGGTGATGTCGAGGAAACAAAGCTCGTCGGCGCCGGCGGCATCATACGCAATCGCCGCTTCGACGGGATCGCCGGCATCGCGCAAATCGACGAAGTTGACGCCCTTGACCACGCGGCCGTCCTTGACGTCGAGACAGGGGATCACGCGGACCTTGAACATCCAAAAGCTCCCATAGCGTTTTCAAGCGAAGTGGGTACCGGTTCGCATAGCAATCAAGTTTACGCAGATTGCGTAGACTTATCTGCGGTAGAAAACGCGTCAAAATAAAGAGCTAGAGCCATGGTTCCAACCATGGCTCTAGGCCGCGCTGCGCGCGTTGCGGATCAGCGTCAGCGCCGCGGCGGGATCGAGCCGGCCGTCATAGAGCGCGCGGCCGGCAATGGCGCCTGCGAGTTTCCTGGCTCGCGGCTCGAGCAGCGCCTTGACGTCCTCGATCGAGGCAAAGCCGCCGGAGGCGATGACGGGAATGGAGATGCTCTCGGCGAGCGCAATCGTCGCATCGAGGTTGAGGCCCTTGAGCAGCCCATCGCGCGCGATGTCGGTAAAAATGATCGCGGCGACGCCGGCATCCTCGAACCGTTGCGCGATTTCGAGCACCGTCACCTGCGAGGTCTCGGCCCAGCCTTCGACCGCAACCTTGCCGTCGCGGGCGTCGAGCCCGACCGCGACGCGGCCGGGGAATTTCTTCGCCGCACTTTTCACCAGTTCGGGATCGCGCACCGCAGCGGTGCCGATGATCACCCGCGCGATGCCCTTGTCGAGCCAGGCTTCGATGGTCTGGAGATCGCGAATGCCGCCGCCGAGCTGCACCGGCATCGTGACCGCTTTCAGCATGCCTTCGACAGCGAGCGCGTTCATCGGCTTGCCGGCGAAGGCGCCGTCGAGATCAACGACATGCAGATATTCAAACCCCTGATCGGCGAAGGCGCGCGCCTGCGCCGCGGGATCGAGGTTGAACACGGTTGCCCGCGCCATGTCGCCCTGTTCGAGGCGCACGCACTGGCCGTTTTTCAGGTCGACGGCGGGAAAAAGGATCACGGCTTCCATTTCAAAAAGTTCGAGATCAGACCCAGCCCGAAGCGCTGGCTCTTTTCCGGGTGAAACTGCGTGCCGATCGCGGTGTCCTTGCCGACCATCGCCGTGACCGGCCCGCCGTAATCGGCGCGGATCAACACGTCAGCTTCGTTGGTCGCGTTGAGGTGATAGGAGTGCACGAAATAGGCGTGGAGGCCCTTCGGCCCGAGCGGAAGGCGCTCCAGCACCGGGTGCTCGCGCACCATGTCGAGCGTATTCCAGCCCATGTGCGGAATTTTCAGATTCTCTTCACGCGGCGTGATCTTTTCGACATCGCCCGCGATCCAGTTGAAACCGTCGGTGGTGACATGCTCCTTGCCGCGCGTCGCCATCAGCTGCATGCCGACGCAGATGCCAAAGAACGGCCGCGCCTTGGAACGCACCGCCTCCGTCATCGCCTCGAGCATGCCGTCGACGGCATCGAGACCCCTGCGGCAATCGGCGAAGGCGCCGACGCCCGGCAACACGATGCGATCGGCGCGGAACACCGCTTCGGGATCGCGCGTCACCATGATCTTCTGCGGGTTCTCCATGCTGCGCGCGGCGCGCTCGAATGCCTTCGCCGCCGAATGCAGATTGCCGGATCCGTAATCGATGATCGCAACGCTCATCGTGACCCTCCCGGCTCCGGAAATAAACCAATGATGCCGCCCTGCGGCATCGGCGGCGGCTTAGAGAACGGCTGGCCCGGAATGTGGCGGGTCGGCGGCGGGCCGCCGCGATCGACCGCCCATTGATCGTTGGTGAACCCGCGCTGCCGTGCGGTCCAGCGCTCGAAGAAGCGCCGCTCGGCGGCTTCCTCGTCGTCGGCCACCACGATATCGAGCTGGCGCCATTTGCGCCGCGACAGCGTCCAGCGCTGCAGGGTAGCGGCTTCGAAGCCCATCAGGACGGCGATCAGGAAGTCCGCGACCAGGATCGCACCGCTGCCGGCGCCGAGCGCGCTCAGGCCGAACCAGATCGCAGCGTTCAAGGCGACCCAGCCGATCAGCGCCAGCCACAGCCGATGCCAGACCAGCCACAGCACGCTCGCAACCATGGCCCAGAAATGAAAGCCGTCGCGCACGAATTTGAACTTGTCGGTCGCCGCCAGATCGGCGCCGCTATCGACCGGGGCATGCACTGTAAAGACCGGCATCGTCACTCTCCGCCGCGAACCAGATCGAGTTGATTGGTCAGCCCTATCAGCTTTTTAGTTCAAGCATGGACCTTGTCGGAACACCGGTTTGCGCTTTCGCCAGCGCGGACCTCCGGGTCCGGATCATGCTCCAGAATCAGCCGCCGAGCTGACCCTTGGTGGATGGCACTTCGCCCGCGGCTTTCGGATCGATCGCGACCGCCGCACGAAGCGCCCTGGCCAGACCCTTGAAGCAGGATTCGGCGATATGATGGCTGTTCTCGCCATATAACGTCTCGACGTGCAAAGTCACGCCGGCGTTGATCGTGAACGCATTGAACCATTCGCGAACCAGCTCGGTATCGAACTCGCCGACCTTGTCGCGCGGGAAATCCACCTTGAACACCAGCACCGGCCGGCCCGAAATGTCGATCACGACGCGCGACAGCGTCTCGTCCATCGGCATATGGATCGAGGCATAACGGGTGATCCCGGCCATGGTGCCGAGCGCCTGCTTCACGGCCTGGCCCAGCGCGATGCCGACGTCCTCGGTGGTGTGGTGATGGTCGACATGGAGGTCGCCATCCGCCTTGACCGTGATGTCGATGCGCGAATGCCGCGCCAGCAGGTCGAGCATATGGTCGAAGAAGCCGATACCGGTCGAAACCTTGGATACGCCCGTGCCATCGAGGTTTACCGCTACCTCGATGTCGGTTTCCTTGGTCTTGCGCTTGATGGTCGCACTGCGCATGAAACGAGCTTTCCTCTGCCTGTTCTGGCTGAAAACGCGGCCCTTTTAACAGGCTGAAGTCGCCTTCGCTACCGCGGGATCGCGTTTAAAAGGCTCAACTTCCTCCTATAGTGAGCAAATCCAGCCGATTGTAACGGTGCGCCCGAGCCCCTAAATCTGGCCAGACACGAGGTATTTCATGCAAGCATCCCAAAATGAGCCGACAGTCTGGCACGGCACCACGATTTTGACGGTCCGCAAGGGCGGCAAGGTCGTAATCGGCGGCGATGGCCAGGTCTCGATCGGCCAGACCGTGATCAAATCCAACGCCAAAAAGGTCCGCAAACTCGGCAAGGGTGACGTCATCGGCGGCTTTGCCGGCGCCACCGCCGATGCTTTCACTCTGTTCGAACGGCTGGAGAGCAAACTGGAGCAGTATCCCGGCCAATTGACCCGCGCCGCGGTCGAACTCGCCAAGGACTGGCGCACCGACCGCTATCTGCGCCGCCTGGAGGCGATGATGATCGTCGCCGACAAGGACGTCTCCTTGGTACTGACCGGCACCGGCGACGTGCTGGAGCCGGAAGCGGGCGTGATGGCGATCGGCTCCGGCGGCAATTATGCGCTGGCCGCCGCCCGCGCCCTGATCGACACGGATAAGGACGCCGAGGCCATCGTCCGCCGCGGGCTGGATATCGCCGCCGATATCTGCGTCTACACCAACCGCAACGTGACCATCGAGATGCTGTAGGAGCGCTGGCCTTCCAATGGTCCGTAACGCATGACCGCTGACAGCACCGCCGCAAGACCGCCCCTCGCCAGCCATTTTACGGCGTGGCACTGGCTGTTGATGGCCGCCGGCATTCTCGTGCTGCAGGCCGCGATTCTCTACGCGATGGGCCGGCTGCCGATCTGCGCCTGCGGCTACGTTAAGCTCTGGCACGGCGTGGTGCAGAGTTCGGAGAATTCGCAGCACATCGCCGACTGGTACACGCTGTCGCACATCCTGCACGGCTTCCTGTTTTATGGCGCCGCCTTCCTGGTGTTTCCACGGTTCGCCTGGCCCGGACGCCTGATTCTCGCGATGCTGGTCGAGGGTGCCTGGGAACTGGTCGAGAATTCGAACTGGATCATCGACCGCTACCGCGCCGGCACCATCTCGCTGGATTATTTCGGCGACACCATCGTCAATTCGATTTCCGATAATTTTGCCATGATCGGCGGCTTCCTGCTGGCGAAAAGGCTTCCGGTCGCGGCGACCGTAGCGTTGGCGCTAGCGTTCGAAGTTGTGCTGGCGCTGCACATTCGCGACAATCTGGCGCTGAACATCATCATGTTGATCCACCCGTTCGAGGCGATCAAGCAATGGCAGGGTGGCCCGCCGATAATCTAGGCGGTTTAGTCGCCTTGCCGAGAACGAAATTTCACCCTAGCTAAAGCCAATGACCAACTTTTCCCCCCGTGAAATCGTCTCCGAACTCGACCGCTTCATCGTCGGCCAGGCCGACGCCAAGCGCGCCGTCTCGATCGCGCTGCGCAACCGCTGGCGCCGTCTGCAGCTCACCGGCAATCTGCGCGAAGAAGTGCTGCCGAAAAACATCCTGATGATCGGGCCGACCGGCGTCGGCAAGACCGAGATCGCGCGGCGGCTGGCGAAGCTCGCCGGCGCACCGTTCATCAAGGTCGAGGCCACGAAGTTTACCGAGGTCGGCTATGTCGGCCGTGACGTCGAACAGATCATCCGCGATCTCGTCGAGGTCGCGATCTCCCAGACCCGTGAGCGCAAGCGCAAGGACGTACAGGCCCGTGCCCAGCTCGCGGCCGAAGAGCGCGTGCTCGACGCGCTGGTGGGGCCGGCTTCGAGCCCCGCCACCCGCGATTCCTTCCGCAAGAAGCTGCGCGCCGGCGAACTCAACGACAAGGAAATCGAGGTCGAGACGTCGTCGTCCGGCGGCATGCCGATGTTCGAAATCCCGGGCATGCCCGGCGCCCAACTGGGCGCGATTTCGATCGGCGATATCTTCGGCAAGATGGGCGGACGGACCAAGACGCGGCGCCTGACGGTCGAAAGCTCGCACGAGACACTGGTCAACGAGGAATCCGACAAGCTGCTGGACAGCGATCAGCTGGTGCTGGAGGCGATCAACGCGGTCGAGAACAACGGCATCGTGTTCCTCGACGAGATCGACAAGATCTGCGTGCGCGACGGCCGCACCGGTGGCGACGTCTCGCGCGAAGGCGTGCAGCGCGACCTGCTGCCGCTGATCGAAGGCACCACCGTTTCGACCAAGCATGGCGCGGTCAAGACCGACCACATCCTGTTCATCGCATCCGGCGCGTTCCATATTGCGAAACCCTCGGACCTGTTGCCGGAGCTGCAGGGGCGGTTGCCGATCCGCGTCGAACTGGAAGCGCTGACGCGTGACGACATGCGCCGCATCCTGACCGAGCCGGAGGCGTCCCTGATCAAGCAATATATCGCGCTGCTGCAGACCGAAGGCGTGACGCTCGAGATCACTGACGACGCCATCGACGCGCTGGCGGATGTGGCGGTCGCCGTCAACTCCACCGTGGAAAACATCGGCGCGCGGCGGCTGCAGACCGTGATGGAGCGCGTGCTGGACGAGATTTCCTTTGCCGCCCCGGACCGCCATGGCGAGACCATCAAGGTCGACGCCGACTATGTGCAGAAGCACGTCGGCGATCTCGCCAAAAACGCGGATCTGAGCCGGTTTATTTTGTAATTTGTGGTCGTCCCGGCGAAGGCCGGGACCCATAATCCCGGTCATCTATTGTTGGAAGACGTCGTCGACCATTGTGCTAAAGCAACTACGGCCGCGGCGTATGGGTCCCGGCTTTCGCCGGGACGACAATGCGTTTAGATCGGTTCATGCGGGAAAACCCCTGGCGCTTGATGCTGGCCGTCAATGCCGCCGTGCTGATCGGGGTTTTCTTCCACAAGATCACGCTGCCGCCCTTCGTCCCCTACATTCATCTCCTCGTCGATTATCATTTCGGCTTCACCAAGCGCGCGCTGATCGGCGCGGTCGTGGCGCTGTTCACCTCAAAAGTCCCGGTGTGGCTGGTGTTCGCATTGAGCGGCGCGGTCTGGCTCGTCACCGCGGGTTTGTTCGTGAGGCTGTTCCGGCGGACGTTCGGCTTCGACGATCAGCATTGGCCGCTGTTGGTGTTCACGGCCGGCTCGCCGTTCTTCCTGAAGAATTTCATGCACACGCTCGGGCATTTCGACATCTATGGATGCCTGTTCGCCATCGTCCTGCTGCTGATCCCGGCGCGCTCGCTGTTCTATGTTCTGCTCGCCACACTGCTCTCGATGATCCTGGTGCTGATCCACCACATCCACCTTCTGATGTACGTGCCTGTCATCACAGCCATCGTGGTGCTGCGTTATTATCTGGTGCAGGGCGTGAGCCGCGCGGGCGCCATCACCGGCTTGGCCGCACTCGCGGCCACCGGTATTCTTTTCATCGCCGCCCAGTTCTACGGGACGATGGCGGTGCCTGAGCCGGAGTTCGTCGGTTATCTCCAAAGCAGGATGGCCGACCCGTCGCGGACTAATCTCCTGAGCTTTGCCTACATCTGGTACCAGCCGCTATCGAAGGAGATTGCCGACACCTGGGGACGCTTGCCACATAATATTCTGGGGTTTCCCGTTTTTGCGTTGTTGATCTGGCTGCACACGCCGCTGTGGCGATATTTTTCGAATTTGGTCGCAGCCCTTTCGGTCGACGCGCATCGCCGCATCGTCATCGCGGCGATAACGATCGTAAGCCTGGCCTATCTCATCATGTTCGCGATGGTGTTCGATTACTCGCGATGGATTTCGAACTGGGCGGTGTGCCTGTTCCTGCTCCTGCACGCGGTGAAAGCCTTGCCCGCGTCACGCAAGGTGGCGCTGATATCGGGTGATGATCGCAAGAGCCAAATCTTTGGCTGGATCGTCACGCTGATCCCGCGCGTTGGCATCGTACGGCCGTTCTGAATCTTTAGTCCGTAGCCCGGATGAAGCGAAGCGCAATCCGGGACAGGTCCGCAATCTGAGCGATAGCTCCCGGATTTCGCTTCGCTTCATCGGGGCTACAAGACTACGAAACTAACGTACTCTCCGTACCCGCACATACAGCGCGCCCTCGCCGCCGTGGCCGATATGGGCTTCCTCGAAGCCGACCACCAGCGAGCGGAATTCGGGCAGGCTCAACCATTGCGGCACCTGACGGCGCAGCACGCCACGCTCGGCCTCGGCGCCGCCCACTTTGCCCTTGCCGGTGATGACGAGCACGAAGGTCAGCCCGTCGCTGTGCGCGCGCTGCAGAAAGGTGAGCAGCACGCGATGCGCGCGGATCTGCGTCATGCCATGCAGGTCGAGCCTTGCATCGATTTCCTTCCGGCCCCGTGAGAGCTGTGAACGCTCGCGGCGTCCGATCGGCGCCAGCGGCGGCGGTTCCGGCTTTGAGGGGGGAATGATACGCGGCGGCGGCATCGGCTTCGCCGGCGCGACCGTCCTGGATGTGGCATCGGCCTCCGCTTCCGGCGGTGCGACCGGCGGTTTCACGACGCGGGGCCGTTTGCGCAGCGGCTTGACCTGCTTGGCCACGCTTTCCCACAGCGCGCGCTCCTCTTCACTCAAGCTGCGCTTGCGCCGCGGCGGCACCGGCAGTTCGGGGATCGAGCTCGACGTCCGGCGTTTCATGGACGGTAGCGAAAGCGGCGGCTGTAGCGGTGACGGGGCGCTTCGGAAGCCGGTTTGACATTGGGCCGCGCCGCCGGCAGCGGCACCGGTTTTACCACGGCGGCCTGTGCGGCTGAGGCGGGCGCAGGCGCGGGCTGCGTCGCAGTAGGAGCGGCGTTCTTCTGATCCTTCGGCGCATCCTTCAGCGGATCGACCTGCGGAAACAGCTTGGCGATTTTTTCCGACGGCCGCGCGTCCGGCAGCGGCATCGTGCGACCCCGCGCCTCGGGATCGAGGCTCTTCGGCAACAGCATGACAAAGCGCATATTGTGGCGGAAGCGGCCGGCCGTCTTGCCGGCCTCGACACTGGCGCCGAGATAGAGATCGGCGCGGGCGGGCCCGACGATCGCCGATCCCGTGTCCTGCGCGATCATGAGCCGGCGAAACGGCGTCTTGGATGTTTCGGTTTCGATCGGCAGCTCACCCTCGATGAAGAACGGCGTGCCGTACACATGCAGCGCCTTGTCGACCGCGATCGAGCGGCCCGGCGTCAGCGAAACGCCCTGCGCCCCGACGGGTTCGTCCTTGTCGGAGAGCTGCACCTCACGAAAGAAGACATAGGATCTGTTCTGGCGTCGCAACTCGTTGGCGCCGTCGGGGTTCGCCGTCATCCACTCCCGGATCTTCTGCATCGACATCTGATCCCTGGGGATGATGTTGCGCTCGATCAGGATGCGGCCGACCGGCGTATAGGGGTAGCCATTATGCGCATCGTAATTGATGCGAACGGTGGAGCCGTCGTCGAGGCTGACCCGCGCCGACCCCTGGATCTGCGAGAACAGCAGATCGGTCTGGTCCTTCAGCCAGCAGATTTCGAGGCCACGGCCTTCAATCGCACCATCCTCGATCTCGGTGCGATCGTAATAGGGCACCAGCTTGCGCCGGCCGATCTTGCGAAACACCTTGCCCCCATTGGGCAAGCCGACCGCGCTCTGCGTGACCCCGCGGACGAACAGATTGGACGGCCGGCGATAGACCGGCACCTTGTAGACCTCGTTCTCCGTCCGCGAGCCGTCGACGATCGGCTCGTAGTAGCCGGTGACAAAGCCCTCGGGCTCGCCGAGCCGCGAAATCCGCAAGGGGAGAAAATGTTCTTCGAAGAAAGCCTTGGCCCTGGCGGCGTCGGATAGCTCATAGCCCCGGGCGATGCGGCAGGGATCGCGCAGCGAGGTGCCCAGCGCTTTCGGTTCCAATGGCGGTTTGGTTTGCGCTGCGATCGGCTTGCAGCTGTCGCGAAAGGTCTTGTAGGCGGCGAGATGGTCGTCCTCGCTCCAGCCGGCGATATCGGACCAGGCGACCGGCGCATATTGGGCGCCGGTGATCTGAAGCGGCAACTCCAGCTCCGGATATGGCAGGGGTCGCACGGGCGCCGGCTGTGGCGGCGGCTGCGACCGCGCTCGCCGCGCGGCAAATGCATCCACGGGAGCCAGCGACAACGCGATAGCGATCGCAGCCAACGCCAGCCCTGCAAAACCCGCAAGGCGATGCGTGTTAGCTGGCGCTTCCGGTGCCAACCAGCTTCCAGTTCGGATCGCGGGAACTCGTGTCGCGGGCAAATGTCCAGACATCGGTGATATCGGCGACCTTATCCGGCGTTCCATCGACAATGGCACCGGTCTTGTCGCGGGTGACCGAGATCATCTGCGACACGAACCGCACCGTCAGCTGCGCCGCCTTGTCGCGGGCTTCCGCACCGACCAGTTCGGCCTTGTCGATCGAAACAAACCGCGTTTCGGTTTTCTGCTCGTGCTTCTCGCGATCCTTGATCACGGCGTCGAAGCTCTCATAGACCTCGCCCGACAACAGATCCTTCAGCGCGCGACGGTCGCCATTGGCAAACGCCAGCACGATCATTTCATAGGCGCTGCGGGCGCCCGAGATGAAATGTCGGGGATCGAACGAGGAATCCTGCGCGACGATGGTATCGAGGCCTTGTGCCAGCGGCGTGCCCGCCTCCGCAATCCCCTTCCAGCGATCGGCCGGTGGCGCGACATCCGCGGTCGGCACCAGCGGCGCCTGATCGATCACCGCACCGGGTATCGGCACGACGTTGCTGTTGTCCTGCGTCCGCTGCACGACATTCGGCGCGGGGCGATCATAGGGCGGCCGTTCGCTTCCGGTGCGCTGTCCGAGGACGCTGCGCAGGCGCAGGAAGATGAAGACGGCCAGCGCCAGGAAGATGATGGTGTAAATATCCACGTCGTATTCGCTTTCTGGTTCTAACGCCGGCAACGGGCCCGACGGTTCGAGCGTTCCCTTATGACCCTGGGAACGGCAGATTACATCATCGATTGAGTCTGCAGCATGTAGGCACGAAACTTTGCCCGGCCAATGGCGCGTTTTGGCGCGGGTGAATTGTAGCGCGTTTTGGCCGCAAGGGGAAACCCGATCATGCCCGGAAATCACGCATATTCAATTATTTAGGACTAGCCCCAAGGGGACTACAGGGGGGACTACAAGGGGAGTTGGGTGGGGCCGGCCGGGTGCCATTAGTCATATCTGCCACAAATGGCGGGTGGCCGGACCGGCCCTGGGCCCGTCGTCCTTGTGGAACAGAGCGGGGCTATGATAGCCACTCGCCCTGCAAAGGCATTTCCGCCCTTCGAGCGATTTCAGACGAAAAACCGGTCTCCGCTCGTCAGCGCTTCAGGAGAGAATTCATGACCAACGGTAATGGCGCGCCGGCCGAGCAGGCCCCTCCCCAGCTCAACGTGCTGGCGCAGTATACCAAGGACCTGTCGTTCGAGAATCCGAACGCGCCGGGCTCGTTGGCACCGCAGCAGCAGCAGCCGGCGATCAACATCCAGATCAATGTCAGCGCCAATAACCTCTCCGAAAGCGAGTTCGAAGTGACGCTTTCGGTCGAAGGCAAGGCGGAAAACGCCGGCAAGGTCATGTTCTCGTTCGATCTCGCATATGCCGGGGTTTTCCGTATCGTCAACGTGCCGAAGGAAAACCTGCACCCGCTGGTCATGATCGAATGCCCGCGGCTGCTGTTCCCGTTCGCACGCGAAATCATCGCGACGGCGGTGCGCGACGGCGGGTTCCCCCCGCTGATGCTCGATCCGGTCGATTTCGTCGGCCTGTATCGCCAGAACCTGGAACGGCAGGCGGCTGCGCAAGCTGCTACGGGCGCAAAACCCAGCTAACAGGCGCTCAGCGGCTAAACGCCGCTGATTGGTTTCAGGCAGCACCCAGAAAATCGTTCCAGATCGGCTTGTCGCCCAACGTGGCGACGAAAGCCCGATGCGCTTCGCGGTCGGCGTCGGTGATTCGCGGCACCAGCGGCGTCTCGCGCTGCCGCCGCGGCGTATCACCGCTCCGCTCCGCCCGCGACTGGCGGGTCTCGGAAGCCAGGATCAGCTGCGACTGTCGTGCACCTATCAGGTCGATATAGACCTCGGCCAGCAGCTCGGCGTCGAGCAGCGCGCCGTGCTTGGTGCGGCGGGAATTGTCGATCGAATAACGCGAGCAGAGATCGTCGAGCCGGTTCGACACGCCCGGATGCTTGCGGCGCGCCAATAGCAACGTATCGACCAGCCGGTCGCGTGAGATCGCCCGCCGCTTGATGCGGTCGAGCTCGGCATTGATGAAGCTGATGTCGAACGACGCGTTGTGGATGACGAGCGGCGCATCGGCGATGAATTCCAGGAACTCTTCGACCACTTCCGTGAACAGCGGCTTGCTGGACAGGAACTCGGCAGACAGCCCATGCACCGCGAACGCCTCGGCCGGCATGTCGCGCTCGGGGTTGATGTAGCGGTGAAACGTCTGCCCAGTCGGCATGCGATTGTAGATCTCGATGCAGCCGATCTCGACCAGCCGGTCGCCGCGCAGCGGATCAAGGCCGGTGGTTTCGGTATCGAGGACGATTTCGCGCATGAGTCTTCTCTATAGCGTTTTCGAGCGAAGTGGGTACCGGTTCGCGTAAAGAAAACGCGTCAAAATAAAAGACCGAGCCGGAAAGCGAATCAGGTTCGCCGCTGCGGCATCTTAACAACCTCGGCCAGAATGTCCCGGATCCGCTCGCGCACGGGGTCGAGACCATCCGAAGTATCCACTACGAAATCCGCGCGCTTGCGCTTTTCGGCATCGGGCAGCTGCCGGGCCAGAATGGCGTCGAACCTCGCCTCGTCCATCGTGCCGCGCGCCAGCACGCGTTCGCGCTGCAACTCGGGCGAGGTCGTCACCACCACGACCGCATCGACGCGTTTCTCGCCGCCGGTCTCGAACAGCAGCGGAATATCCACGACCACCACCGGCGCGCCCGCCGCTTCCGCATCTTCAAAGAATTTTTGCCGCGAGGCGCCAAGCATCGGATGGACAATCTGCTCGAGCTGCTTCATGGCGTCGGGATCGTGCACCACCTGGGCGGAGAGCCGCGCGCGATCGACCTTGCCGTCGACGGTCGTGCCGGGAAATGCCGCTTCGATCGCCGGCGCCGCCTCGCCTTCATAGATTTTGTGAACCGCCGCATCGGCGTCGTACACGGGAACGCCGGCCTCCGCGAACAGCTTTGCGGTGGTGGATTTTCCCATTCCGATCGAACCGGTCAGTCCAAGGATCAGCATTCAAGTCGTCGCTTCTCGTTTGGGATTTCAGACACCGAGCAACCGCTCGCTGCGCAAAAATGCCAGCAGCGGTAACAGCGGCAGGCCGAGGATGGTAAAATGATCGCCTTCGACGCGTTCGAACAAATGCGCCCCGAGCCCCTCCAGCTGATAGGCGCCGACGCTGGTCGTCACGGCGTCGCCGGCCTGGTCCAGATAGGTCTCGATCTCGCTTTCGCTCAACTGCCGCATGGTCATCTTGGCGATACTGACATCGGCAAACAATATCTTGCCGTCGCGGGCAACGGCAAATGCGGAGTGCAGTTCGTGGCTATTGCCCGCGAGCAGACGTAATTGCTCGGCGGCTGCGGCGAGGCCGGCGGGCTTGCTGAAAAGCCGGTTTCCGAGCGCCAGAGTCTGGTCCGCGCCGACAATGTATCGGCCGGGGTTACGTTGCGAGACCCATAGCGCCTTTTCGCGCGCCAACAGTTTTGCGATTTCGCTGGGTGCCGACAGCCCGGAAGCCTTCTGCACGGCGCGCTCGTCGATATCTGCCGGAATAGCCTCGAATGCGATGCCGGCATTGGCGAGCAGCACCTGCCGCGCTCGGCTTTGCGAGGCCAGGATCAACGGATCTTTTCCAAGCCAGATGCTCATCGCGTCCGTGTCATTCCGGAAGCCGTTGCCGCTGCCGATCGGTAAACAGTTTTGAAATCGCGGCCGCGGTTTCCTCGATCGATCGCCGCGTCACGTCGAGCTGCGCCCAGCCAAATTTGGCGCTCAGTTTTCGCGCATACGCCACTTCATCGGTGACGGATTGCCGATCGATGTAATCGTCATTGCCGCTCTCGGCGCCCATGCTCAGAAGCCGGTTTTGCCGGACCTGAATCAGCCGCTCCGGCGTCGCATGGAGACTGACCACCAGCGGCTTCTTCAGCGTCTCCAGCTGATGCGGCAGCGGAATGCCCGGCACCAGCGGCACGTTCGCGGTGCGGATGCCGCGGTTGGCGAGATAAATCGAGGTCGGGGTCTTCGATGTGCGGGACACGCCGACCAATACGATGTCGGCGTCTTCGAGGCCTTCGACATGCTGGCCGTCGTCATGGATCATCGTGTAGTTCAGCGCGTCGATGCGCTTGAAATATTCGGCATTGAGCACGTGCTGGGCGCCGACGCGGCCGGTGGTCGCCGCACCCAGATACGCCTCGAACAATTGCATCACCGGCCCGATGATCGACAAGCTGGGGATGTTGATATCCCTGCACTTGGCCTCGAGGCGGCTGACCAGATCTTTTTCCAGCAGCGTGAAAAGCACGATGCCGGGCGCCTCCTCGATCTCGTCGAGCACGCGATCGAGCTGCTTCTGGCTCCGCACCAGCGGATAGACATGTTCCACCGCTGTCACGTTGGCGTATTGCGCAGCCACCGCGCGCGCCACGGTGATCAGCGTCTCGCCGGTCGAATCGGAGACCAGATGGAGGTGAAAATAATTGCCGGTCGTGGGCACCAAAACCCCTGTGTATCCTGTGAATCCTTGTGGACCTTAGCCCAGAGAATTGGCCCTGGGTCGCCTTGCCCGGGATAACCCGGCTTTTTCTTCACAGGGCTCCCGAAAGGATAAGTTAGATCCCTGGTCCGAACGATAGTGAGAATATGTGGATTTGTCTCTGCATAAGCTGCTCTCAGAACCGCGCAAGCAATTGATGCAAGGGAGGTTATTCGAACAGTCCAATTGCTTGGCGGAAATGGTGATGGATGTGAACAAGTCGGGACAAGTGCGGGACGGTTTGTTGTGAGTCCAATTCACCGCTACTTAGACTCAAACTTAAGATTCTATAAATATTAGTTAGAGAAGCGGTGCATTGAGGATATGTCTCCGTCCCACGCTGGCAGAGCTTGTCTCGCAACATTGAGATGGCCGGAACGTTCCAGCGGCGAACGAGGACGAGGCGAAGCGCGATGTACGAGTCGATCACGATCACGGCCTATCCGTGGATCAAGGCGCTGCATGTGATCGCGGTCATCTCCTGGATGGCCGGCATGCTCTATCTGCCAAGATTGTTCGTCTATCACTGCGAGGCCGAGGTCGGGTCGAAGCAATCCGAGACCTTCAAGGTGATGGAGCGCCGGCTGCTGAAGGCCATCATCAATCCGGCGATGATGGTCACTTGGCTGGCCGGGCTTTATTTGGCCTGGAGCGGCCATTGGTACGCTTCCGGCTGGTTTCACGCCAAGTTCGCGCTGGTGATCATCCTGTCGGGCGTCCACGGCTTTTTTTCGCGCTGGGTGAAGGATTTCGCCGCCGACCGGAATACGCGGAGCCATAAATTCTATCGTATTATCAACGAGGTACCGACGGCACTGATGATCGGGATCGTGATCCTGGTCGTGGTGAAGCCGTTCTAGGCGCAGTTTTCCGCAACAGGAGTTTTTTGGCCCTGCTTGCGAAGCGCCGGGCGATTTTCTATATTAGCGAAATCCCACCCCACGCAGGCGGATGTGGTCTCCGGTCTCCTCGTTGAGCCGGCCACCGCATCAGGTTTGAAGCCTTACCGGCACTTTCCTCGCTTAGACCTGCGGACCTTCCTTTTTCGCGTCCGCTTTTTCTCAAAGCCCCTGGCACCCCTCCTCTAGTTACTCTCCACAGGACCACCCCAATGCGGGAAATGAAACTCCAAGACCTCAAAGCTAAGACGCCGGCCGAGCTCGTCTCGTTCGCGGAAGAGAATGGGGTCGAAAATGCCAGCACCATGCGCAAGCAGGAGCTGATGTTCGCCATCCTCAAACAGCTCGCGATTCAGGAAACCGACATTATCGGTGAGGGCGTCGTTGAGGTTCTCTCCGACGGCTTCGGCTTCTTGCGTTCGCCTGACGCCAATTACCTGCCCGGACCGGACGATATCTACGTTTCGCCCTCGCAGATCCGCCGCTTCGGTCTTCGCACCGGCGATACCATCGAAGGCCATATCCGCAGCCCGAAAGAAGGCGAACGCTATTTCGCGCTTCTCAAGGTCAACACGCTCAATTTCGAAGACCCGGAAAAATCCAAGCACAAGGTCAATTTCGACAATCTGACGCCGCTGTTTCCGGACCAGCGCTTCCGGCTCGAACTCGAAGACCCGACGCGAAAAGACCTTTCTGCGAGGGTTATCGACATCGTCGCGCCCATCGGCAAAGGTCAGCGCGCGCTGATCGTGGCGCCGCCGCGCACCGGCAAAACGGTGCTGATGCAGAACATCGCGCACTCGATCACCGCCAATCATCCGGAATGCTATCTGATCGTGCTTCTGATCGACGAACGTCCGGAAGAAGTCACGGACATGCAGCGTTCGGTGAAGGGCGAGGTCGTCTCATCGACCTTCGACGAGCCGGCGGTACGTCACGTCCAGGTCGCCGAGATGGTGATCGAGAAGGCCAAGCGGCTGGTTGAACACGGCCGTGACGTCGTGATCCTGCTGGACTCGATCACGCGTCTGGGCCGCGCCTACAACACCGTGGTGCCGTCATCCGGCAAGGTGCTGACCGGCGGCGTCGACGCCAACGCGCTGCAGCGGCCGAAGCGCTTCTTCGGCGCCGCGCGAAACATCGAGGAGGGCGGTTCGCTCACCATCATCGCGACCGCACTGGTCGATACCGGCAGCCGAATGGACGAAGTCATCTTCGAAGAATTCAAGGGCACCGGTAACTCCGAACTGATCCTGGACCGCAAGGTCTCGGACAAGCGGACCTTCCCGGCGATCGACATCTCCCGTTCGGGCACCCGCAAGGAAGAGCTCATCACCGATCCGCAGCTGCTCAAGAAAATGTACGTGCTGCGCCGGATCCTCAATCCGATGGGCACGATGGATGCGATCGACTTCCTGCTCGACAAGCTCCGCAACACCAAGAACAACTCGGAATTCTTCGATTCCATGAACACCTGATCCGTCAGGCCGGTTTCGGGAAGGGCGCCTCGTGCAAGCGGGGCGCCTTTTCGTTATGCTGCGTCGCAATATATCTCGGTTATGTTGCAGCAATTGCTGCAGCATGAGGTGTGGGATATTTCGGTGGGAGTACTTTTAAGTTATTGATATAACTATAATTAATTGTTCTCCGGCCAGAGAGGCTCAGAAACCATCGAGTTTTCTGCAGCATAATTGCTGCACAAATGCTGCAGCAAATGAGGGCTCGGAAGGGCCCATTTGGGCGACTTCGGAGGCATTAATTTGCCTGTCCAGATGACGTTGCCTTTCCACGCACGTCCGCACAAATAGGCGATGCATCCGCGGGATCAGACCATTTTTGCGCTGTCGTCGGGCCGCCCCCCGAGTGCGATCGCGATCGTGCGCGTCTCCGGTCCGGAGGCTGGTTCCGCACTGACGGCCTTGGGCGGCAAAATTCCACCGGCGCGGTCGGCGACCCGGGTGCTGCTTCGGGACGCCAGCGGTCAGCCATTGGACGATTCGGTCGTGCTCTGGTTCCCGGGACCGGCCAGCGCCACCGGCGAGGACGTCGCGGAATTCCACGTCCATGGCGGCCGCGCCGTGCTGGCCTCGATCTTTGCGGTGCTGGCGGCTCAGGAAAATTTGCGCGCGGCCGAGCCCGGTGAATTCACGAGGCGGGCGTTCGAGAACGGCAAGCTCGATCTCACCGAGGCTGAAGGTCTCGACGATCTCATCCACGCCGACACCGATCGGCAACGCCGCCAGGCGCTGCGCCAATTGAAAGGCCTGCTCGGCGACCGGGCGCGCGACTGGCGCGCGCGCATTATCGAGGCCTCCGCGCTGATCGAAGCCGGCATCGATTTTTCCGACGAGGGCGATGTGCCCACCGAACTGATTGCGCCGGCGCTGGCGAAGATCAAAGCGCTCCGAGATGAAATCCAGGAAGTCCTTGCGGCACAGGGCCAAAGTGAACGGCTGCGCGATGGTCTCGTGGTGGCGATCGCCGGCCCGCCGAATGTCGGCAAGTCGACCTTGATGAATCAATTGGCGCGGCGCGAGGTGGCGATCGTATCGCCGCATGCCGGCACCACGCGCGATGTCATCGAGGTACAGCTCGATCTCGATGGTTATCCGGTGACGGTTATCGACACCGCCGGCATTCGCGAGACCGATGATCCCGTGGAGCAGGAGGGCGTGCGTCGGGCGCGGGCTCGTGCAGCGGAAGCCGATCTCGTGCTGTGGCTTGCGGATGGGGCAGGCGCGAAAATCGATCACGACGGCACCGCGCCGGTCTGGCGAGTTCGCAACAAGATTGATCTGGATCCCTTAGGTCGGCCAATGGCCGAGACCGCGGGCGGGGCGGGCTTTGCGATTTCGGCCAGGAGCGGGGCCGGGTTGCCGGAGCTGATCGCGGCCCTGGTTGGGTTCGCCCATGATTATTTCGGGGCCAGCGAGGGCGGCCTGATCAGCCGAACCCGGCAGCGCCAATTGATGCAGCAAACGGCCGCTTCGTTGCATCGCTGCATTCATGTGGCTGACGAGGGTGAGGAACTGGCGGCGGAGGAACTTCGTATCGCTGCACATTCGCTCGGGCGGCTCTTGGGGCGCGTCGATGTCGAGGACGTGCTCGATGTGATCTTCCGGGAATTCTGTGTAGGCAAGTAATAACAATAAGTAATATTTCTTTATTTCAGCCTTTGGTTCATTTCATAGCTAATGTGTTTCACGTGAAACATTTTCGGTGGAGCTGATGGAACCCACTGTTTCACGTGAAACAGATCCATTCCTTCAATTTCCTGCAACTTCTGCTTCCGCGATTTCTGACTCCGGGATAGAAGTCGCGGCATGATTTCGCGCCAAAATTCTTCTTGCGATTCCTTCGACGTCATCGTCATCGGTGGTGGCCATGCCGGCTGTGAGGCCGCGAGCGCGGCTGCCCGGATGGGCGTGAAGACGGCCCTGGTCACCCACAGCTTTGCGACCGTCGGCGCCATGTCCTGCAACCCGGCCATCGGTGGTTTGGGGAAGGGTCATCTGGTTCGCGAGGTCGACGCGCTCGACGGCTTGATGGGCCGGGTCGCCGATGCCGGCGGCATCCAGTTCCGGATGCTGAACCGGCGCAAGGGTCCGGCGGTCCGCGGTCCGCGGGCCCAGGCCGATCGCAAGCTCTATGCGGCTGCAATGCAGGCCGCCATTATCGAGACCGCCAATCTCAGCGTGGTCGAAGGCGAGGCGGACGAGCTGATTGTCTCCAACGGCCGCGTCACCGGTATCAGGCTTGGCGACGGCCGGGAGCTCGGCTGCGGCGCCGTTGTCATCACCACCGGGACCTTCCTCCGGGGGCTGATCCATCTCGGCGAAAAGAACTGGCCGGCGGGGCGCGTCGGAGAAGCTCCGGCAATGGGTCTTTCGGCCTCGTTCGAACGCGCCGGCTTTACCCTTGGTCGCCTGAAGACCGGAACGCCGCCGCGGCTCGATGGCACCACAATCGACTGGTCTGCGGTCGAAATGCAGCCCGGCGACGATCCGCCGGAGCCGTTCTCGGTGATGACCGATCGGATCACGACTCCGCAGATCCAGTGCGGCATCACCCGCACCACGCCGGCCACCCATGAAGTGATCCGGGCCAATGTGCATCGGTCCCCGATGTACTCCGGCCAGATCAAGAGCAGCGGTCCGCGCTATTGCCCCTCGATCGAGGACAAGATCGTCCGCTTCGGCGACCGGGACGGCCATCAGATCTTCCTGGAGCCCGAAGGCCTGGAGGATTCGACCGTCTATCCGAACGGCATCTCGACCTCGCTGCCGGAAGAGGTCCAGCTCGCGATCCTGGCGACCATTCCCGGTCTCGAGCGGGTCAAGATGGTCCGCCCGGGCTATGCGATCGAATACGACCATGTCGACCCCCGGGAATTGGAGCCGACACTGGAGGCCAAGCGGCTGCCGGGTCTGTTCCTGGCCGGGCAGATCAACGGCACCACCGGCTATGAAGAAGCCGCGGCACAGGGGATTGTTGCGGGTCTGAACGCGGCGTTGTCCGCCAGCGGCGCTGCGCCGATCGTTTTCGACCGCGCCGATGGCTATCTCGGCGTCATGATCGACGATCTCGTGACCCGCGGGATCACTGAGCCCTATCGCATGTTCACTTCGCGGGCGGAGTATCGCCTCACCCTGCGGGCGGACAATGCCGACCAGCGCCTGACCGACAAGGGGATTGCGCTCGGTTGCATCGGCCAAGCGCGTTCGCAGCACCACGGCGCCAAGATGGCCGCGCTCGAAGCTGCGAAGTCGCTGGCGAAGTCTTTGACGATCACCCCCAATGAAGCCGGCAAGTACGGCCTGGCGCTGAACCGGGACGGCCACCGCCGCTCGGCCTTTGAGCTCTTGGCCTATCCCGAGATTGAGTGGAGCGCCTTGCGCGGGATCTGGCCGGAGCTGTCGGCCATTGACCCAGGGATCGCGATCCATCTGGAGATCGATGCCAAATACGACGTCTATCTCAAGCGTCAGACCGCCGATGTCGATGCCTTCCGGCGCGACGAGGGTCTGGTGCTGACCGATATCGATTACTCCGATGTACCGGGCCTCTCCAATGAGGCGCGCTCCAAGCTCGAAGCGGCGCGGCCACGTACGGTAGGGCAGGCAGGTCGGCTGGATGGTTTGACTCCGGCCGCGCTCGGCATCCTGGCGGCGTATCTTCGGCGCGAAGCGCGGCGGAAGACTTCGAAGGCGACGGCGTAGAACGTTTCACGTGAAACGAGGCGCCCGCTGCTCCCGTCATTGCGAGCGAAGCGAAGCAATCCATCTCCCGTTATGTCGCGCGATGGATTGCTTCGCTTCGCGCGCAATGACAGCCTCAACACGGTCGCCCCCCAACGAATCGCCAAGGCGCCAGAGCAAAGCCAACCCGAATGACTTCTACCCCCGACAAAGCCGCCGCCTTGGCCCTCACCCCCGTTTCACGTGAAACGGAGGCCCGGCTGGATCGCTATGTCGACCTGCTCCGGGAGTGGCAGGCGAAAACCAACCTCGTGGCGCCGTCCACGCTTCCAAATCTCTGGACACGCCATATCTCAGACTCGCTGCAGCTCCTGAGCTTGGCGCCATCAGCGACGAGGTGGGTCGACCTCGGCAGTGGCGGCGGCTTTCCCGGTGTGGTGTTGGCCTGCGCGCTGGCGGAAACGCCGGGCGCCAATATTCAGCTGGTCGAGCGCAACGCCAAGAAGGCCGCGTTCCTGCGTGAAGCGATTCGCGTGACTTCGGCGGCTGGCACCGTGCATCTCGCTGACATCGGGGATATCGTGGATAGAATCGCCGGCCCGGTCGATTGCGTCACCGCGCGGGCCCTGGCTCCGCTACATCAGCTCATCGGTTTCGCGGAACCGCTGGTAGGAAAGGGCGCCAAGGCGCTATTTCTCAAGGGCCAAGATGTAGAGGCTGAATTGACCGAAGCCACTAAATATTGGAATATTAAGCCGCAACTTCATTCCAGCCGCACGGGCGGACATGGCTGGATCGTCGAACTCGATCGTATCGAGCGGCGCAATCAATCCGCGATGGGCATCGGGCATGACCGTGATTGATCAAATATATCAAGAAGATAAGGCTACTACTCCGCCACCTCATCCCCGTATATTGTCGCTCGCTAACCAGAAAGGCGGCGTCGGCAAGACTACCACCGCGATCAATCTCGGCACCGCACTCGCTGCGATTGGTGAGCGTGTGCTGATCGTCGACCTCGATCCCCAGGGCAACGCCTCCACCGGCCTCGGCATCGATCGCCGCAGCCGCAACTGCTCGACCTATGACGTCCTGATCGGCGAAGCCCCGCTGCGCGAAGCCGTGGTCGTGACCGCCGTGCCGCGTCTGCACATCGCGGCGTCCACCATGGATCTGTCGGGCCTCGAACTCGAATTGGGATCGACGCCCGGCCGCGCCTTCCGCCTGCGCGACGCCATCGCCGCGCTGAACGAAAATGCGGCGCCGGAATCCGATTACACCTATGTGCTGATCGACTGCCCGCCGTCGCTCAACCTTCTCACCGTCAATGCGATGGCGGCCTCGGACGCGATCCTGGTGCCGCTGCAGTGCGAGTTCTTCGCGCTCGAAGGTTTGTCGCAATTGCTGCAGACCGTGGAGCAGGTGCGCTCGACGTTGAATCCGAATCTGTCGATCCACGGCATCGTGCTGACCATGTTCGACTCGCGCAACAATTTGTCGAACCAGGTCGTCGCCGATGTCAGGCAGTTCATGGGCGCCAAGGTCTACAACACCATGATCCCGCGCAACGTTCGTATTTCCGAGGCCCCGTCCTACGGCAAGCCGGTGCTGGTTTACGATCTCAAATGCGTCGGCAGCGATGCGTATCTCAAACTCGCAACCGAAGTGATCCAGCGCGAGCGCGAGCTAAGGACGCATTGATCCACACTCCGTCATTCCGGACAATCCGCGTTAGCGGATTGATCCGGAATCTCGAGAGTTGAAACGAATACGACGTCGAGATTCCGGGTTCGCGCGATGCGCGCCCCGGAATGACGCGGTGAAGCGATAGAGTGAAATAGGAGCGCGTAAGTGAATCCAAGGGAGCTGGCGATGGCCGACGAAGCGCGTTCGCGACTGGGCCGCGGTCTTGCAAGTCTGATCGGTGATGTCGGCGGCGAGGCCGCGCATGTCGAACGCCCGCGCAATCAGCGCAAGGTGCCGATCGAATTTTTGAAACCTAATCCGCGCAACCCGCGCCGGACATTTGCAGATGCCGAACTCGGCGAGCTGGCTGCTTCGGTCAAGCAGCATGGCGTGATCCAGCCGATCGTGGTGCGTCCGGTCAAGGGCGCAACGGATCGTTACGAGATCATCGCCGGCGAGCGCCGCTGGCGTGCCTCGCAACTGGCCGGCCTGCATGAAGTGCCGATCGTGCCGATCGACGTCGGCGACAGCGACGCGCTCGAGATCATGATCATCGAGAACGTGCAGCGCGAAGACCTCAACGCGATGGAAGAGGCGCAGGGCTATCACGCGCTCGCGGAAGAATTCAAACGCAGCCAGGAAGACATCGCCAAGGAGGTCGGCAAGAGCCGCAGCCACGTCGCCAACATGATGCGGCTGACGAAACTGCCGGCGGAAGTGCAGGTCCTCATCGCCAACGGCGAATTGTCGGCCGGCCATGCGCGTGCGCTGATCGGCGTGCCCGATCCGCTGGCCGCAGCCAAGCGCATCGTCGCGGAAGGCCTCAACGTCCGCCAGGCCGAAGCACTGGCGCATGAGGAAGGCGTGCCGGAGCGCAAGCCGCAGAAGGCCCGCAGTAGCGGCGGCAAGACCAAGGATCCCGATACGGTCGCGCTGGAAAAACGCGTCAGTGACGCGCTCGGCCTGGCCGTGAGCGTCAACCACCGCGATCCCGGTGGTAGCGTGCAGATCAGCTACCGCAACCTCGAACAACTCGATGAGGTGATGCGGCGGCTGGCGAAGGGCGGCTGAACGTAACGCTCGCTGCTGTCGTCCCGGCCTTGAGCCGGGACCCATACGCCGCGGCCGATCGATGTGGCACGGCGTTGGAGACCTTGCTTCGATCGATAGCACAACGCGGTATGGGTCCCGGCGTTCGCCGGGACGACGAAAGAATAATTATCCCCGCCGCTTCGCGTTCGCTGCGATTGACAGCAGCGCGCGTTGCGCGATGGCGGCGGCCAGCGTGGCCTGCTTGCGCATGTCGAACGCGGCGGTGGCGAGCTGTTCGATGATTCCGACAAGTCGCGGCGCGCTGAAATTCCGCAAGGCCACTTCGACCGCGCCCTTGCGCGAAAAATGCAGCCGCGGATATCCGCTCTCGAGCAGGGTTGAGACCGGCGTACCCTCGGCCACCGCCAGTGCTGATTTGTGCAACCACGCCGCCTGGCGCTGGGCGGCGGAAATGATCACGCCGGGATAGGTGCCCGCGATCATCGCTTTGGCAAATTCGCTCTCGACCAGATCCGGCCTGCCCGCGAACGCGCCGTCGACGATCGGATCGAGCTTCAGCTCGGACGCGTCGGCGACAACCGCCATCACGTCGTCGATCGAGACCTCGCCCTTGCCGTGGGCGTAGAGCGCGAGCTTGCGCAATTCGTTGCGCGAGGCCTGCCGGTCGCCGCCGAGCAACGCGGTCAACACTGCGCGGGCGTCGGGCGCGATACGCAGGTTGGACGGCCGCAGTTCGTCGTCGATCAGCTTGGCGAGATCGCGCTCGGTGTCGGGATAGCAGGCGATCGCGACCGCGGTCTTGGCGCGCTCACAGGCCTTGCGCAGCGGCGATTCCGGCCGCAGCTCGCCGGCCTCGATCACGATGCGGCAATCCTTCAACGGCATCTCCGCCAGCGTATCGATACCGCCGGCAAAACTGCGCGAGCCCGCGCGCACGCGGATGGCGCGGCGGCCGCCGAACAGCGGCACCGTCATCGCCTCATCGACCAGCCGGGACGGTTCGGCGGACAATTCATCGCCATCCAGCCGCACCATCGAAAACGGATCGTTGGGATCGTCGACCGCGGACGCCAGCAACGCATCCGCGCGCTCGCGCACCAGGCCGGCGTCGGGACCGTAAAGCAGGATGATGGGACGGCCGGAATCGGGCCGGGCGAGAAAAGCGTCGATTTCTTTTCCGCGAAGCGCGACCAATTGTGAAATCAGCTGCCGGCGACGAAGAACGACGCCAGCCGGGTCTGGATATTTTCGGCGATCTCCTGGGCGGCGCGATCCTCGGCGTCGCGGAAGGCGCGGGCGCGGGCGAAGCGCTGCAGCTGGCCCGGAATGTCATAGGACACACGGGAGAAGGTCGTGCCGGTCATCACCGATTTGTTCGTGGCGAGATCGATCAGATTGTACTGCGCATCGATGCCGTAATTCTCGCTCGACGGCAGCGCGGTGGTCGGATCGATCATCAGCGACGAGCGGCTGCTGGAGAACCGCAGCACCAGCCGATGGGTCGGCGGCATGCCGGTCGCGTTGCCGTAAAGCTTGAAAGCCAGCGCGTTGCGGATTTCGACCTGAACGCGGGCCTCGCGGGAGGCGTTGGCCTTGTCGACGGGCGGGACTTCCACACCCATCAGTTTTTCACGCAGGCCGGGCGTGCCGTCGGCACGTTCGGCATACATCGGCTGGAAACAGCCGGCCGTCAGCGCCGCCAGAGCGGCGACGGCCAACAGCCGAGCGGCGATCCGGGTTCTAGCCAACGACATTCACGATCCTCATGGGAACAACGATCACCTTGCGGACGGCCTTGCCGCCCAGCGCCAGTTTTACCGCATCGAGGGCCAAAACGGCAGCCTCAATTTCCGGATTTTGGGCACCCCGTGGCACGGTAACATCACCCCGTTTTTTGCCGTTGACCTGGACCACCAGCGTCACCGTGTCTTCAACCAGCAAATCGCGTTCGATTTGGGGCCAATTGGCCTCCGAAATCAGCCCGGATTGCCCCAATACCGTCCAGCACTCCTCGGCCAGATGCGGCATCATGGGCGCGAACAGTTGCACAAGGATGACCGCGGCCTCCCGGACCGACCAGGAAATATCTGGAGTGATATCCGGCGCCGGTTGGTCTTCGCGCCCCAGCACCTCGGCCAGCGCATTGGCGAATTCGCGGATATGGGCGAGGCAGACGTTGAAATGCAGCCGCTCGATGCCGTTCGAGACCTTGTCCAGCGCCCCATGCGCCGCCTTGCGCAAGCCCAGCGCGTCGTCGCCGAACGAGGCCGGCCGGGCGGCCGGAGCCGCCTTGGCCAATTCGGCCGATTCGTTGACCAGCCGCCACAGCCGCTGCACGAAACGCGAGGCGCCCTGGACGCGCTCGTCGCTCCAGATCACGTCGCGGTCTGGCGGTGAGTCCGACAGCATGAACCAGCGTGCGACGTCGGCGCCATAGCTCGCGATGATGTCGTCGGGGTCGACCGTGTTCTTCTTCGACTTCGACATCTTCTCGATCGCGCCGATGGTGATGTCTTCGCCCGTCGTCAGCAGCGTGGCGCGCTTGCCATTGCCGCCGGCTTCGATCTTCACTTCCGCAGGTGTGACGTAGGAGCCGTCGGCCTTCTGGTAGGTCTCGTGCACCACCATGCCCTGCGTGAACATGCCGGCGAACGGCTCGTCCATGCCGATATGGCCGGTCGCCTTCATCGCGCGGGTGAAGAAGCGGCTGTACAGCAGATGCAGGATCGCGTGCTCGACGCCGCCGATATACTGGTCGATCGGCATCATCCGGTTGGCGACGTCGGGCGTGGTCGGCGCCTTCTCGTTCCAGGGATCGGTGAAGCGCGCGAAATACCAGGACGAATCCACGAACGTGTCCATGGTGTCGGTTTCGCGCTGGGCCTTGCCGCCGCATTTCGGGCAGGCGACGTGCTTCCAGGTCGGATGATGGTCGAGCGCGTTGCCGGGCTTGTCGAAGGTGACATCGTCGGGCAGCACCACCGGCAGGTCGCTATCCGGCACCGGCACCACATCGCATTTCGGGCAGTGGATCACCGGGATCGGGCAGCCCCAATAGCGCTGGCGCGAAATGCCCCAGTCGCGCAGGCGGAAATTCACCTGACGTTCCGCGACAGGCATGTTGCCGCGCAGCTCGGCTTCCAGCCGTTTCGCGACCTCTTCCTTGGCCTGCTCGATGGTCATGCCGTCGAGGAAGCGTGAATTGATCATGCGGCCGTCACCGTCATAGGCGGTGTCAGTGATCAGGAAGGTCTTGGGATCCTGGCCTTCGGGGCACACGACCGGGATGTTGCCGAGCGCGTACTTATTCACAAAGTCGAGGTCGCGCTGGTCGTGCGCCGGGCAGCCGAAGATTGCGCCGGTGCCATATTCCATCAGCACGAAGTTCGCGACATAGACCGGCAGCTTCCAGTTAGGGTCGAACGGATGCACCGCACGGATGCCGGTGTCGAAGCCGAGCTTTTCCGCGGTGTCGATGATTTCCTGCGCGGTGCCGATACGTTTGACCTCGGCGATGAATGCCGCGAGTTTTGGATTCTTCGCCGCCGCTGCTGTCGCCAGCGGATGATCGGCCGCTATCGCCATGAACTTGGCGCCGAACAGCGTGTCGGGCCGCGTCGTGAAAATTTTCAGCTCGGATTCGCCGGCCGGCGTGGTTACCGGATCCAGCGCGAAGCGCACCAGCAAGCCCTCGGAGCGGCCGATCCAGTTGCGCTGCATCAGGCGAACCTTGTCGGGCCAGCGGTCCAGCGTATCCAGCGCGTCCAGCAGTTCCTGCGAGTACTTCGTGATCTTGAAGACCCACTGGTTCATCTCGCGCTGCTCGACGATGGCGCCGGAGCGCCAGCCGCGACCGTCGATCACCTGCTCATTGGCGAGCACGGTCATGTCGACCGGATCCCAGTTGATCTTGCGCTTCTCGCGCTCGGCGAGGCCGGCGCGCATGAAGTCCAGAAACATCTTCTGCTGATGCTTGTAATAGCTGGGATCGCAGGTCGCGAATTCGCGTGACCAGTCGAGCGACAGCCCGATCGACTGCAGCTGCTTCTTCATCGCGGCGATGTTGTCGTAGGTCCAGGCCTTTGGCGCCACCTTGCGCTCGATCGCGGCGTTCTCGGCCGGCAGCCCGAACGCGTCCCAGCCCATCGGGTGCAGCACGTTGAAGCCCTTGGCGCGCATGTACCGCGCCAGCACGTCGCCCAGCGTGTAGTTGCGGACATGCCCGATATGGATGCGCCCGGACGGGTAGGGGAACATCTCGAGCACGTAATATTTCGGCCGGGAATCGTCGTTTTTGGAGGCGAAGATCGCCTTCTGGTCCCACTGGCGTTGCCAGCGCGGCTCGGAGTCACGGGCGTTATAGCGTTCGGAGGTCATGGCGTCGCAGGGGTTATTACTGGGTTTTTGGGCCGTCTTGGGACGGCGGACTAGGCCACAGAATCGATTGCGGGGTCAACGGGTTGGAGGATATCGGCCGAGTTTCCCGGAGTAGGCGGAAGGCACGGGCGACGGTCCGGTTGAGGTGCGTTTAACGAATTTGTGGGACCCTGCCTATGAAAAGAGCATCGATTCACCGGGCTGGAAACAAAAATACCGTGACCGCGGCCTTCGACGAGCTGGATTTCGAATACGCCACGTCCATCGCCGAAAAGGCGATGCGGTCGATGGCGGAGCAGCGCGTGCCGCCGACGCCGAACAATTTCCACGTCTGGTTCAACTATACGCTTGGTGAGCCACCCATACTGAAGCGGGCGATCGATATCCTGATCGGCAACAAGCGCAAGTTCGACGCCCACACCAATCGCGAAATATATGAGAGCTACATCGGGACCAAAGCCTCCGATGAGGCGGTGGCCTACGATGTCTCCCAGCAATTGCATTCGGTGATGGCGTCGGCCAAGCAGTTTTTGACCACGGCTATCGCAGATAACCGCACCCAAATGGCCGCGATCAACGATGTCACCGAGCGGACCGAAGCCGGCGTCGATCCCAAATTGCTGATCCAGAACCTGATGGGCGAACTTGCGAAGGCGACGACGCGCGCCACCAAGCTCGAAGTCAGTTTTGTCGAGAAATCGCGCGAACTGGCCACGATCCGCGATTCCCTGGTCAAATCAGAGGAACGGGCCAAGACCGATACGCTGACCGGTCTGCCGAACCGCCGGGCGCTGGAGGAGTTCTTCCGGAAAGCCCAGCTCGCTGCGATGGAACAGGACGATCCTCTCAGCGTCCTGCTGATGGATATCGATCACTTCAAGCGCTTCAACGACGAATTCGGCCACGGCGTCGGCGACCAGGTGCTTCGCCTGATGGCGAAAGTATTGCGCGACGGCGTGCGGGACATCGACCTGCCGGCGCGGTATGGCGGCGAGGAGCTGATCGTCATTCTGCCGAACGCGGGCCTGGCAACGGCTGCCACGATTGCGGAACGCATCCGGCGTTCGGTCGCGGAATGCCACATCTCCCGTCGCTCGACCGGTGAAGCGCTGCCTGGCATCACCATTTCCATCGGCGTCGGGCAGTTTCAGGGCGGCGAATCCATGGCCGATTTGATCGAACGCTGCGATCGCGCGCTGTATCTGGCCAAGAAGACCGGGCGCAACCGGGTCGTCACCGAGACCGATCTCGAGGCTGAGTCCGAGCAGCAGGCGACGGGCTGAATCTAGTCCACGGCTTGATGAGATCAGGTTGGGCCGTGACGGCGGACCGTCTTTCTTCCCATGCCCCGGATGCAAAGGTGCCCGCGTAGGGCTCTTTCTTTCTTTGCATGGGGTTGTTTTCAAAATTTTGAGTCTGGCCCGGCGAACGGCAGCTGCGCTGCGTGATCGTTAGCCGGCCAGCGCCATCCCGGCTTCGTCGATCAGCCGGGTAAACCCATGCTCGACCACGGTGTTGCGGCCGCGATGCTTGGCGGCGTAGAGGGCGGCATCCGCAGCCTCGATCAGGTCGCCCGGCCGCTGGGTGTCGTTCGGCAACGTGGCGGCGACGCCGACGCTGACGGTGACGGTTTTGTGGCCGCTGGTGACGTGAGGTATCATGAGGCTCAGCACCGCCGTACGCACCGTTTCGCCGATCGCGAGCGCCTTGAGCGAGTCGGTGTTCGGCAGCAGCAGGCAGAATTCTTCGCCGCCATAGCGGCCGGCAAAGCCCATGGTGTCGGCCGCGATACCGGCCAGCGCTTCGCCGAGCCGGGTGAGGCAGGCGTCGCCCTCGGGGTGGCCATAGGTGTCGTTGTAGAGCTTGAAGTGATCGACATCGATCATCAGCAACGACAATTCGCTGTTGTATTGCTGCGCCTTCATCCACTCGAAATCCAGGCGGCTCTGGAAGCCGCGGCGATTGGCAAGGCCCGACAGCATGTCGATCGACGCCATCACCGTGAGGCGGTCATTAGTGGCGACGAGTTCGCGCTCGCGCTGGCTGAGCTGGGCGGCCATCGCGTTGAAGGCGCGCGCCAGCGGCACGAATTCCGAAGGCAGCTTGTTGCGCGCGACGCGTGCCGACCAGTCGCCCTCGCCGAACCGCCTCGCCATGCCGGTCATGACCTCGATCGGGTTGATGATCAGCTTTTCCGCGCCGATCAGCGCGCCCAGCAGCACGAACAGGCAGACGAACCCCAATTGAAGATAGGCGGTGCGGATATCGCGATTGACCGCAGCCGTCACCTTGGCCTCGTCGATGCTGACGATCAGCCGCGATTGCGTTCCGGAAATGCGCGCAAAACTGATCATGCGCTTGGAACCATCCCCCCCCGTAAACGACAGCGAACCCGTCGGTACGCTGGAGCTGAGCGCCTTTTCGGCGATCGCCGACAACAGCGGCACGTTGTCGAGCGACCGGCCGATCATGCTGGTCTGGTCGGCGGGCGCGGCGATGACGATGCCGGCGCTGTCGACCAGCAGCGACGAAATTCCCGGACGACCGCCGAGATTGGTCATGATCTGCGACAGCCAGTCGATATTGATGCCGGCCACAACGACGGCGTCTTCCTCCGGATTGATCGCAGCCACGGGATAGGCCGCCATCATCATCGGCCGGCTGTTGGTCTTGCCGAACAAATAATCGCTGAAAACGAAGTCGCGGGTTTCCTGCGCCTTTCGGAAATATTCGCGGTCGCCAAGGTTGAGTCCGACCTGCATGTTCAGGGTGGAGCACTGCACCAGGCCGTCCTTGGCGACGATCATGATGCTGCGGATCCAGGGCAGGTTGCTCGGCAGGCTGGCGCGCAAAATTTCGCAGCTGCGCGCGATGCCGCCGGAGGCACGAATATAGGCGGCCGACTTCAGCATCGTCTCGACCGAGGAAATCACCTCGCGCTGGGTATCGGCGCTGTGCTGGGTGATGTTGGCAAATTCCTGGGACGCCGCGGCGATCTGCTTGGATCGGGTGTCTTCGAGCGAGCGGACGCGCTCCAGCATCAAGGGCGCCACCAGGAGCAATGCCAGCAGCGCAAGCCGCGCGCGGATTCCCAGAAGCTTCTTGAGTTTCGCCCTGTTGCGGTTGAAAGTAACGCCAGACATCCTCGTCCCCTACCCCGTGTGACACGGTAAAGCGAAGGGTTCAAAAAGCCTTTCCCGAACTTGGTAAAATTCGAGGAAATCCCGTAAATCTACATAGCCCACGGACGATATGACGCCTGAGACGACCAGTTCGCTAACCCAGTCTTTACCAAGCGGCCTCGCCACCGTGGAGCAGGACATCGCGCGCGCCTGCAAGGAAGCGCGCCGCGACCGCGCCACGGTAAAATTGATCGCGGTGTCGAAGACGTTCGACGCGCCGGCAATTTCGCCCATTATCGATGCCGGACAGCGCGTATTCGGCGAAAATCGCGTGCAGGAAGCCAAGGCGAAATGGCCAGGGTTAATGTCCGCTTACCCAGGGATCGCCCTGCATCTGATCGGGCCGCTGCAATCCAACAAGGCGAAAGAGGCCGTCGCGCTGTTCGACGCCATCCATTCGGTCGACCGCCCCAGCATTTGCGAAGCGTTAGCCAAAGAAATCAATTCCCAAAAGAAAGCGCCGGAATTGTTCGTCCAGCTCAACACCGGCGAGGAGCCGCAGAAGGCCGGCGTCGCACCCCTTGAGGCCGACGCGTTCATTGCGAACTGCCGTGAGAAATATGGCCTGGTGATTTCCGGGTTGATGTGCATCCCGCCGGTCAACGAGGCGCCGGCGCCGCATTTCGCACTGACCGCCAAGATCGCCGCGCGCAACGGACTGAACAACCTGTCGATGGGCATGAGCGCCGATTTTGCGATCGCAATCCAGTTCGGCGCCACACACGTGCGCGTCGGCTCGGCGATCTTCGGGCATCGTTGACTTTGTCGTCCCGGCCTTGAGCCGGGACCCATACGCCGCGGCTTCTCGATTGAGCTCGGTCGGAGTTGATACTCTTCGTAAGCAATAAATAGCTGTGGTTATGGGTCCCGGCTCAAGGCCGGGACGAGTGCGTCCGTGAGGACGCTTTGACTGAACGGTGTAAGTCCGTTCTGGAGTTGGTCGCAACTCCACAATCGAAGGAAACTGCGTCGCCGAGAGGC
>Ga0307517_10001339_pt1 | contig 41370 bp, 18 predicted proteins | sample 23_EM_MG_FD_194515 | JGI IMG/M metagenome (GOLD analysis project Ga0307517, IMG submission 194515) | Populus trichocarpa ectomycorrhiza microbial communities from riparian zone in the Pacific Northwest, United States - 23_EM | ecosystem: Host-associated > Plants > Roots > Unclassified | place...
AACACCATCTCACCAATATTTACTGGTTCACCTGTTTTTTTCAACACCTGTCTAATTATAAATTCCACTTCATCTCTTACGGAGGCCCACGATTCAGCCCTTTTTCGACTAAATAGCTTCATGACACAGATTTTTCTCATTTGACGCCAGAATGAACCATAATTGGCACAGCCCAGATCTGCTCTATCATAGGTCAAGTAGACAATTGCAACATTTGCAGGCCTGTTGGCAAAAACAATATCTTGGACTTGGAGGACTTCACGAGCTATTTCTGGTGTTGACACAGCCACAACATGAAGCCCTCGCATTTGAAGGTGGCAGAGCCCACCGTATTGTCTAGAGAGTCTAGCTAAACCACGGTGGGTCAGTTGGTCCATCATGCCCATGTTGCCAATAATCGGATACCCTCTTGGTCCAGGAGGGTACGGGAGCTTCTTACGCATCGGAATCAGTACAATTATGGAGACAGATAGAGAGACCAAGATGAAAAAAAGCATCGGAGAAATTTGAAGAGATTGGAGAGAATCCATGGGTTTGTGTTTGGCACAATGTGACTCTTGGGGTAACAGGCAATAACCATTGCATGGCTGCATGTCTATAGAGAGATTAGTGAATTAGCAGCATCTATAAAACGCTGTCGTACAGAGAAACAATTTTTGGTTCTCCAATTACTCTGCATACCCAATAAATTATGAGCAGTAATGCTAATCTTATTCCTAAAAAAATGTATCTTATCAAATTACTACCTAAAAAATTTCAAAAACTGCATTTATTGGACATAGTGGATGAAAATCCCATCGAGGTGAATTGAAATGGGCCAGGCTCATTTTGTGAGAACACTTCTAGGACTAGGAGTAGTGACCTAAAGTGGGTTTTAGGCCCAGCCCAGCCCAGCCCATGGATGTGCATGATTAAATTTTTGAAGCCTTTCAATTGATTAAAAGTACATTTCAACATGAAAAATGCGAAATTACGTGCATAATAAAAGGAATAAAAATAGTTCTAGTTAAATTGATGGCCATGCAATTAAAGTCTCCTAGTTTGGCCTTTTCAACATGAAAGTTATAAAATATATTGAGAATCTAAAGATTTTTTTTTTAATTTCATCCTATCCATGATTTTATTTATTTTTAATTGTTATGAAAATATATTTTAAGTCTGTATAGGTCCCATCACCCCTGGTTCTAAATAGTAAATTTTTTTATGTATTTTCATTATTAATTTATATATCATAACATACTAGTGCTATCTTTGCATTTTGCCTTTTTTTTTAAAAAAAAAAACTTGGTTGGTTTTTTATTACTCTTTTAAGATAAAAATCAAACGCTATAATTAAAATAAAAATTACATCTACAACAAAATTCACTTATTTTTTTTAAGAAATAAACTTATTTTATATATTTATTTCTTCAATTAAACATGTTTATATTATATTTTTGTATTGAAATACTAGCTAGATATATATGGTAAAAAACTATGTTTTGAACATTTCATTTAATTAAATAAACATACAAGTTCAACAAAACAAGTTACAAGATATTTCGTCATTTGGGCCAAATTTTATTTAATCTACATTTTAGCATTTTAATAAGTCGATCCATAAAATATATATATATTTCTTAATATATTTGCTAGCCACCAGCACATAATTTCTAACTTTGTCGTTGTTAGGAGATGACATTTGCTGGTTTTTACACATGACTAAAATTATGCTTGCACAACTTGCACGTCAGTAGTACTTGGCACATGTTTTGCATTTGAACCATTGTTTTTTTTCTTTACCATTAAATGAACATATTTTTGTATCATGATGGAAAATTAGTAAATATCACATTCCTTTTAAATCTTTAAATTTTTCTAACTTTTTTTCCTTTATATAACATCGACTTTTTTTTTTCAAACAAGGTAGTTTTAATTTTTAATTTCCTAAATATCATGTTTTAAACTTATTTTATAAGAAGAGATATTGATAATGTCTTAAAAAATCCAAGTAGTTTAGTAATAAGTCTAATGTGTTAGATAATTGATTAATCACTTAGTTCTTGCAATCTTATCCGTTTGATGTAAAAAGTCAAGGTGACTTGTAGATTGATATGGGAAGCCAAGTACCTGCGAAATGTCTCCTTTAATGGACGCGGGGACTTTTAGATACTTATGTCAGTAACTTTATAGAAAGAGAAAGTTCAATGATATTTGATAGAGATAGGTTCCGAAAATATATGTGCCAAAAATATTGAGAATGAAGAGATTGTGAACCTTGAACTTGGTGGATTCATATGGTATTTATAGATCATGAATCCTATCCTTTTATGGAGAAGAGGGACTGCTGAGTAATTTCACCCATATAAACTAACATGTATCGGATCAAAATAAAATACTGGGAGGACTCGCATGAGGGACCCGAAAGATTACCAATGGACTCGCATTGGGTCTTGGAAAAATTTCCAAGGAAGTGTTGGGCTCAAACAAGTTTTTTGAACCTGATAGGAGTGAAAAATAGGCTCAAACACGCTATCTAACCCCGTGGTAGCTGGGCCCGAGTCCATGAGGGTGCTCGCCTGACACCCAACACCCTAGTTGGGCATGTCACATCTAGTATGGGCCCCGTAACAACCTTGGCCCGTTCCTCTTGGCTAGGCAGCATGCCCAACATTAGGCTCGTTAAATTTAGATTTATCAGATATATTTTGTCACATAAACACCAACTAATATGAAAAATTATACTATACTTTAAAATGCATGGGAAAAACATTGTGCAGGTACTATGAACATAGACTCATTGCATTGTGGACTACACTGTAGATATAAAGTATTTGCACTGTGGACGACACTGTAGCACCGTGAGGGCGTTGTCTTTGCTATTTTTATGCCAAAAGTTGTTAGGTCTGGCTCGGCCGCCAGACCCAAGAGACTTGGATCCAGCTTAGTCACTAGACTCAACCGTCTTGGGTCTGACATGGCCTCCAAATCCAGAACACTATACAAGTACTGTGGATATAGACTCAATACCTTGTGGACCACATTATAGATATAAAATGTTTGCATTGTGGACAACACTGTAACATCATGAAGGCATTGTTTTTGCTGTCTTTTATGCCAAAAGGTGTTGGGTCTGACAGCCATGCCAGACCCAATGCTATTAGATCTGACTTGGCCGAGAGACCCAACTGTCGTGGGTGTGGCATGGCCGCCGGACCCAACTGTCTTGGGTGTGGCATGGACGTCAGATATAGGGCTATTGAGTCTGGCTTGGCTACTAGACCCAACTGTCGTGGGTGTATCATGACTATCAGGTCTAAGGCTATTAGGTTTGGCTTGACCACCAGACCCAAAAGTCAAAATAATAAAAAACATTTAAAAAAATATTAATCTGATATTTTTTTCAAACTAAAAATACTTTAAAACATATTTAACAACAAGCGTGGGAATATATTCAAATTCCTAGAAAGGAACAATGAAATGTTACTTTTAAAAGTCAATTTACATGTACTAATTAAATATCTAAACCAATTTTGCAGGTCACTCCAAAATATTTTGTGCACCAAATATTCATCCATTTTTGGTGCATAAATGAATAGTTGTGTTGATCCAAACTTTTTATTTAATATAAAACAAGTCATTGATCCTATTATTATTATTATTATTATTATTATATTGATTAAATTTGTGAATTAAATGAACCATGGTAGTTCAAGAATTTTCTCCTCCATCCTTTAAGTTCTTTTTAATCAAATTCATAATCTAAATAGTAAATACTTTGTTACGCAAGAAAAATGAAAGTGAAATTCATTTTCAAGCAAAATGATTTTTTTTTTCCCTGGTCTGATGATACCGTGGACGAACTCTAACAACTAAGCACTCCAATCCACTTTTAATAGTAAACAAAATAAATTATTAATATTAATATTATTATTATTGCAATACAATAAACAGATTAATTCTAATAACAATAAAATTCAGAAGTTGAGAGATAATATATATAGAGGAAGAATAATAATTGAGAAACCCATCAAATATGATACTTATTTTTTGTCTTATTGTAGAAGATGAAAGCCTGTTTGAGAAAACGAGGTCAATTAAAAATAAAAATAAAATTATTAAAAATTAATTTTTATATATTTTTGTATCATTTTATATGTTATGTAAAAATTAAATTTTAAAAAATTAAAAATATATATTATTTTAATATATTTTTAAAAAAAAAAACCCCTCAGCAGACACCAACACCGATATGAATTAACTATAGACCAGGTGGGGAAGGAAAACTTGGAAGATTACTACCAACTTATTCTGCAGTGCTTACAGTAAACGGTGCTCAACATGAGATAGGAGTTCTTTTTCATATAACAAAGAAAGCATTTAAATCTCTTTTCCAAGGGACAAATCCCTTTAAGGGTTTTTAATTAATTAGTTTGTCAGTTTATGCCAAGATAATCACATTCCAAATCCATCTTAATCCGATAAAAAAAAAAAAAAAAAACCCATAATGATTAGCCAGTCCCTTTCAACAGCTAAGGTGAAGCTCCAAAGAGGGTTTGGGGGGATTGGGCATCCTACCCGTCCATCCAGCCCATCTAGACAAAACAGAACAACGATCATGATTCCATTTTGAAGGCCACTTTAAACGTTTTCACTTTATGAGTGTGCTGATCTTCTCTTAAAAAAAAACAAATGTATAAAAAGCCACCGGAAAAAGTAAGTGTTGATACGCGGTTTTGGTTGTTTTTTAAAATGTTTTTTATTTAAAAATATATTAAAATAATATTTTTATTATTTTTAAAAAATTATTTTTGACATCAGCGCATCAAAATGATCTAAAACACCAAAAAAAATATTAATTTGAAGTAAAAAAAAAATTAAAAAAATTAAATTTTATCAAAAACACTTTTGAAATGCAAAAACAAACAAGACCGAAGGTTTTTTCTTGGTTTTTTATCCTATTAAAAAACAAACTATAACTCCATCTCAAACACACCTATATCTTAAAAACAATTTTCAACATGATTGTAAAAAGAAAATTACTAAAACCAAGCTTTGATACGAAGACATATATCTTAAAAATTTTCAAAGTCAAATGATTAAAGTATTGCTTTATATTATAACAATGATTACTTTTTAAATTGTTTGAAAATATATTATAATAATATTTTTAAAAAATAAAAATTAATTTTGATATTAGAACATAAAAACAATTCAAAATCATAAAAAAAATTAATTTAAATTAAAAATTTTCAAAAATATTTTTTGACCACAGAAATTAAAAAAAAAACATTTTTTTTTAGTCAATCATGTTCATGATTTATTTGGTCCTGAATAATTGCAATGAATAATGATCGCACCTAAAATAACATCATGGCCGTGTAAGAAGTTGAGAATTATAATGTTGTCCCATACCAGAATGATGCTGCTTTATTATTTCACGTTCATGGAAACATCGCCACCCCTGTCAGCCTCGGGAGGGTCAGCTATTTATTAAAAATATAAAATAATATTTATAATATTTTTTTCTTGAAAATATATTAAAATAATATTTTTAATTTTTTTAAAAAATATATTAAAAAATTTAAAATTAAAAAATAATAATTTAAAATTAAAAAAAAACTTTTCAATTTTTTCAAAAACACTAAACCAGTGTTGCACCAATGATTCATGCGCCTTACACGTAAGTTGCACCAATTGATCATGCTTATCCATCACCGTAAAATCAAGGTTGTTCTGTTAATAAATATTAATATTGAAAGTTGGCCATGACTCTTGACTTGGATGGTGTTTGATAACCCTAACGTAATATTGGTTATTTTTAATTATTTAAAGAAAATAATAAAATAATATATTTATATTTTATTTTTTAAAATTTATTTTTAATAATAATATATCCAAACAATCCAAAAATATTAAAATAAATTTTAATAAGAAATAAATTAAAACTTAATCTCAAATACAATTTCAAACACGTCATTCTTAATAATGACACCAGGGGCATGCTCTTAGTCAGCAGACCACTAAACAATTTATAGTGCACCCACTCGGGAAAGCACCATTTGTCCAAAATTGAATTAGCTTTGGTGGTCTGAAATCTAACACCACCATATTTTATTGTCTAAATTGTCTCAATCCATCCATCCGTTCAATTTTTATTTTATTTTTTATTTTATATTGTCAAAGGTGATGGCTGGATTGTTTTGAACATTTCAAAGGACTTTGACAAAAATGGGCATTTTACTAGCAAATACCAATAATGAACAAAAACAGACTGGGAATTCTAAGAATAGGCAGAGACTGGAGATTCCCCCTCCGCTAGTTCAAAAACCCTCCCAATATAAAAAATAAGAAATTAGACGATAGAGAAACTAAACTAAAAGGAACACTAAGAAAAATGAAGTAAAAGGATAAGACTGTATAGAGATAGGAATCTCCCTATAAACTATGGTAAGAACTAAGAAATGCCCTTCCTATGATACATTCGATGTCTGCAACCTAAAAATAAAACCGGACTAACTGAACCGGGTTTGACTCTGGTTCAGAAAAAACCTACATGTTACAGATAAACCTTCAAAAACTAGGAACCATCTGGTTCAACCTGGATTCAGGTCCGCCCATCTCCTTCTTCCTTCTCATCTCTAACACCTTTCGATGGCTATTCGAGTGAACTTCACTCGAAAAGGTAGGGCTGCAGGCTGGTCTATACTCCGGAAAGAGTCGACCGGATTTATAACGAACACCACAAGCATTACATAGCGTTTTGGCACCATGCGGCCCGGTTCGCCACTGCGGGGTCTTCTGAACCTGGCAATGACTGCACCGACGCTGGAATTGGGGCGCCGCCGTTATCCCACTAGTTTGAACCGCCGGTCTTTTCTTTGGTTTTTTCATTGGCGGTTCACTCAACCACGATAACGAGTCAATTGTTTGAACCGTGTTGGCTGAAACAAGACACGGCATTGACGAGGTTGAGGATGCTGAGGATGACGGTGTCTCGGTTTGGTTCGACCTACCCGACCAGGTGCGACCAGTGCGTCTGGACCGTTTGGTTCTTGCCTTGGAGGGAACCCGTGGAGGGAAAAAACCAGGAGTTTTTGCGAGAGAGGGTTTGGGTTCTGGTTCGAACCGGTTCTTTGCATGGCTTTCTGGTTTTCCTTTACAGGCAGGAACCAGAAGAGAGACATCAGACAAAGAATCATTGACAAAGTGAGATACCCATTCAAGCTCTGCTATGTCATCGGTCTGTCAAAAGACAAAACATGGGTTTCATTAAGAACACAAAAAATATCAGAAGGAACAATAATTGACAAAAATTCAATCATCTTCACTTACTGGTACAGCGAGTTCACTTGAGAGAAAGGAATCGGAGAAGCTGCTGGAGTTTGAGTTAAAATCATCATCAACACGGTCTTGAGAGGAAACAGAAAGAGAGTCTTTCTCTTCCTCTTCTTGTGCATAACCATCTTTGAATTCACCATTAGAGAAGTCCAAGAAACAATCAACAGAGAAATCTTGATCACTTGAAACAACAGCAGATGCATTAAAAGCAAAGAAATCTTCAGAAATAGCTTGTTGGGTTGATTTTGTAGCTAGTTCGTTGCGTAAACTTGACTTCAAGGCCCTTGTCTCCATGCAGAACTCCATTTTCTATATTCAAAATTCAAGAACCAAAAAAACTTTAACCAAAATTCCCTAAATATACAACAAGTTTTTTGTTCATAGACTAATTGCTTGCTTATGTGCTGTAAATGGCTAAATTACCTGACAAAGATGAGGAGAAGGAAGAAACTGAAAGGATAGATGGTGTTAGTTGGGCACTGAAATGAAGGCTTCTTACTGGGCGAAACTGGTGCGGAGTTAATGGCTTATCTTTGTCTGCCTCTCTTAGATATCTCTCTCTTATTATTAGCAATTTCTTTTTTTGAAAATTTAATGTTTGTATGTAAAAGTTAATGGTGGCGAATTATTTTTGTGAGTGATATGTGGTCAATTTAGGAGATGACTATTCTTGGGTCTTTATAGGCTGGCCATGCGAACCCACAGTTTCCGTATAGATTTCTTACCTTTAGCCACCATGCCTTGGTCATACGAATCCACCAAAGCCAGAAAAAAAAAAAAATTCAAAGAACTTTCGTGGTTAGTTAGGCCCCGATTCTTTGATTTTCTACCTGTGTCCAGCTGCCCTCATTCGCACTTGATTTATGTCGAGAAAGACTTCAGAAAGCAACTGTTTTACACTAGTAGATTGAAGGCGGTGTTTAATATTTTTTTATTTTTTAAAATTTATTTATGTCATTAACATATTAAAATAATTTAAAACAAAAATAATTCAAAAACTCCAGAGAAATTTAATTTTAGTTGGCAATTTTATTTTTTTTTATTTTTTTTTTGTGAAATCATGGTTTTTAAATCCTTAGGTACACCTCGCTTAATCCTTAATTATTAAGAAAATGAGAAATTCTATTTCTCTCGTGACACCTCCACTGAAGATTTTACCAATAACAGAAATTGACGAAGATTACAGAGAAGAAACTCCATGGAAGGATAAGAACACGGGGATTGATTATATATGAGTTGGGGCTACGGAGATTAAGTCAATCAATTAATAAAATGATTTGGCTGGACAGATTATTATGTCTTCTCGATATATTTGTTTTTTACTAATATAAAATTAAATTTATAGGGATACTCCTTGTCTCAAATAAAATGAAATATATCATAGTGAAATTTTGCATGTGGAAATATTAAAAACTAATTTGATGAGTGATTTATCCTGCTATTGTCTATCAATAAATAATTTATGATATAATCCTTTTTATAACACTTAGTCCTATCTGTTTGCTACTTTGGAAATTGATTTTCTTAAAAAATAAATTTATAGAAAGTGATTTTCTTGAAAAATAAATTTATAGAAATTAAATTATTTTTTAATGTTTGGTAGTATGATAAAAAATAAATTGAAAAATATTTTCCAGTATTTGGTTATGTCATGAAAAATAAGCTGAAAAATAAATTGTTAATATCTTTTTTCAAGCTTATTAAAATAATGAGGAACAAATCTTACAAATTAAAAAGTTGAATAAGAATAACATTAAAAAAATATAATTTCATAAATTATCTCAATTAAATAAATAACAATCAAAAGAATAAGTACCAAATTTGATAGATTAAAAATTTTAATTAAAAAAATGATAAGAAAAAAGCAAATAACAATCATAAGAATGAGGATCAAAATTGATACAAAAATCAAACTAAAAAAAATTATTTCTGAAAAAAAAATGCCCAAAATAAAAAAAAATTTCCTGAAACCAAATTAAATTTTTCTTTAACTAAAATTGTTTTTGATGACTAATTTTTTTAATAATGAATAAACATAAAAAAATTTAAAAAATTATTTTTAAAAAACTATTTTTCATGTAACAAACGTAACTACTTTATTTATTCATGTCAAATTGTCTGTGTTAAGACTAGACGTCCTCTTTCTTTGATATTGTTAGAAGTATTTAATAAACAAAAACAAAAACAAAAACAAATAGCTGAAATATTTGTCTATGTCATGTAGGGTGCATGGCATGTGTGTGTTTGTCTCACAAACACGTACAGTCTGAAAATTGCACGCGTGCATATGTGAGAACCCCAAATGTTGGTAACGAGATTCTCTCAATTGCATAAAAATATCCACACATTTCTTCGAGCTTGTTCCCCGTTTTGCATATTAAATTTTTCCGTTCACATTTATTTAGTTGAAATGAAGGATATATAAAATAGATATGTTTTTAAAATAAATTTTTATATTTTTAAAAACATATCTCAATTATCTTTTTTTTCCTTAATTAATAATTAAACGTTATCTAAAAAAAAAAAACTGTACAATGTGAAAAAGAGCACAAAATCAACAAATGGGATAGGATCAAAATTAAGTCATGGTAGCACATGGCGCCAAATACATTCAAAAATAAAGGGAAAAACAGCGACGAATCATGTAAAAAGCTACTAAATCATTTTGGCCCTTCTGTCTACATAAATTGTCCTTCCAGATTCAAATTATTTGGCAAATTAGCTTCCTTGGCCGCGTTAACCACGCCACCATCTCTGGCTGATTTTTCATGTCCTCTTCTGCTTCAGCTACCAGTCGCATCCTTAACGCGTATAAATCTAGCGGTCACTAGTGTTTGGAAGCTTGCATCTAACGGTCACGCTGCGAGAGCGAGTGGAGGGGGAGTTCTTTATTTTGAAGCGTGAAACGATAGTGCACCACACTGTCAAGCAAAGTGCAAGCGCGTTGCATTATGGTCTCTAAGCTGTCTGTTGGGACCCACATGCTTTTCTGATTTGTTTCTTAATTATTTAGCTCCCACTAGATTACACTTTTACACGGTGCGGCTTAAATCAATGAAATTATTAAGGCCATTAAGAAATTGAGATTAAAATGCAGTTTCATGTGAAGTAGTTTTTACATGTTTTTTTAATTGAGTTTCATAAAATGCTATTTGTTTTTGCATTTCAAAAGCGCTTTTGAAAAACTTAGAAAATTTTTTATTTTTTTCTTTACTTCAAATTAATATTTTTTTGTGTTTTCAGATCAATTTGATGCGCTGATATCAAAAATAATTTTTTAAAAAAATTATTTTGATGCATTTCTAAGTAAAAAGCACTTTGAAAAGTAACCACAACAACACTTTCAAACATAACTAACCAAAAATTTTATACATGTTTTTTGCTACACATAAACCTCAACCGTAATTTTTACCAAACACGTATCTAAATCCAACTAACCACACTTTTTTAAAATTTACATTTTTAAAACCACAACCACAAAAGCTACCTAAAAAACAAACACTAAGAGTTTATAGTGCACGTTTAGCTTAACATATCAATATCGAAACTTAACTTTTTATCTGACCGAGTTTAAAATTAAATAATAAATATTATTTTTATGTCATTTATTTGACTTGACTGACAAGGTTATAAAAATCACAGGGAATGTTCTGGGATGAATTACTTCTAGAAATTCTTCTACATTATTTATGGTGAATTCAATGACCTCTACTTCAAGTCCACGTAGGCTTTCCTTGGGCAAATATTTCTCTAGGGGGATATCAACTTTTTCTGGATCAAATGCCTGCACAAAGTCCTCTAGGGGTGTTGATAGGGGACCCTTCGAAGATCAAGTCAATACCAGAAATATTTGTGTAAAGAAAGACATTAATGGAAGTATTAATGAACTTTTATGAAAATAGAGAATAGGAGAAGGAAGAAGATATAGAATTAAGAAAGAAGAAGAAGTAGAGAGTGTGTTTTTGTCTCAGAGTATCAGGTCTCGAACCCCCTTATGTATATCCCACTCCCCTTTTATATTATCTGGCTTGAGCTGCTTTATACAATGTAGGAGGGGTAGAGATGTAATTTCATAATAGTAAAATAATATTTTTCTACTGCTTGTACCATCACATCTAATTAATATAAGTATGAACGACTTTTTCGTATTTAATGGGATTATGATGAGCATCATGATTATTAATTCAGGTTCAGGGTATGAAAGGCTCAGTGTAGAGTGACCCTTCAGTTTCGCACCTAATTTGAGGGATGTGGGGCTTAATTCATGCTCAGAGCCCAGGAGAAAATGGGTTCAGCTTGTGACCGCATCCAAAAATGATCAGGGACGGTCACGTACAGGCCCAACACGGGGTTGGGCGTGGACGCGTCCATCCCCCATGGAGGGTTGGGTGGGGACGGGCTCAGGCCCAATACGGGGTTGGGCGCGGTCATCCCCTCCCTCACTTAGAATTGTGCGTCGAGAACTCTTATCTCGGGTTATGACTTTCATACATTGTCTCTTAAATGGGGTTGATGTTGAGAAACCATGACCCATCACTGACGAGTTTAAAAATAACTCATATAACTCAGTAAAAAGTAGAGTTTATATTCTTTTAAAAAATATCAAGATAATATTTTTTTTATTACTGAGATGATGATATATTAAATTGACTTGGGTTGCACGACTTAATATGTCAAATTTGTGATCCGAGTGATGAACTTCACTGGGTTTAAGAACATTATTTTTTAAAACTATTTTTTTACTTAATTATACAATAACAAAAATAGACACTCATAGATCAAGCTCAAACTAAATATTAAGATTTTGTTTGAGACTGCGATAACCTTAAAAAGCAAACTAAATAATTTATAAAGATAAATTCAAAATCAAACAAATATTAAAGAATAATTTTTTAAAAATTTAACAAAAAAATAAGGCCACCTCTTCACTATTAATATGTTGCACCCAAAGTATTTTAAATGTGTGAATTAATTTCAATTCAAATCTTTTTAAGTGAGATTTTAAAATAAATATCTTATTATTATTTGTTAAGAAAGTGAGTTGATTTGTTCACATATTGTTTTTTTTTAAAATAACTTGTTCACATATTTAAAATTAAAAAAAAAACAATATATCTCGGAATAAAAAAGACAAAACCATAAAGAAGATATATTTGTCTTTAATTCTTGTTTTGTAAGTGTAAGAAATAACTAAAAAACTACCATAAAAACAAATTTATTTTATATTCTTGTTTCTTCAATCAAATATATTTAGATCTTTTTTATTATAAAAAAACTAAAAGGTATTAGTTTTTTATTATTCACCAAAACACGTATTATTATGGATTGGAGCAGTATAAAAATTATTTTTCCCTTGCCAAAAAAGCTGACTAGGCATGCAATTGGGGGTAAAGATATCTTTTCCATGGATACATTTGATATTGAATATTTGATTGGGGGAAAATGGTGTATACACTTCTTTTTGCTACAATATAAATATTATTTTTCCCTTAGAAATACAAAAAACTAATCTTTAAGTAAGGGGCTCTTCTGTCTTTTTAGATAAAAAAAAAAACAATAAAAGTATGGTTATACTTTTGAGAGGGAAAAGAAATATATACGCATAAAAGGGCTTATTCATCTTTTCTTTTCATTTAAACAATTAAAAGTAAGAGTTACCCTTGGAATTTGAAAAACCAAAGGCTAATTGCGGGGGTGTTTTGATCTTTCTAAACTAGTTTTTTTTGTTATTCTTGGATTTTTATAGGGTCGTCTTGGTAATTTTAGGTTCAAGAATATTATTAAAAAAACATTGTTGATGCGTGCATGCGTCAGCACGTGATGACCTTCACACCATTCACGTAGCACGTGAGAGCTCGCGCAGTAACCAAAATCCTGCTCCCGCTGTGGTGTTAGGAGCGGCGCGCATGCTCGCGGAGGAGATTCGGTTGGGCTGCGGTGAAAGTTTTTTTTTCTTCTCTCTTTTCCCTAGAAAATCACGCCTGAACTTTCAAAAAAACTATTGTGTTCTCCGGTTTGTAATCTTATCGATTTTGGTCCTTCTTCTTTTAATTACTATTTATTTGGCTTTTGAACCTTTTTGAAGTTTTATTTTTTCAATTTTGTCCTTAGGCATTTTATTCAATTTGTTTTTTTTATCCGATTTGGTCTTTCTACTTTTAATTGGTCTCTCTACTTTTAATTACTCTATTTTTGTGTTTTGTACTTTCTTAATTATTTTTTCTTGCAATGTTGTCCCTTTTATTTTATTGCATTTGTTTTTTTAATTCATTTTTTATTCTCATTCTTTTGATTGCTATATTCTTATTCTTTTCTTGATTTATATTTTTTTTAAAAAAAAAATATCCTTCAACATTTAATTTCATTTGGTTTTCTATTTAGTTTTGGTCTTCGTTCTCTCAGTAACTTTTTTCTATTTTTTTTAGTTTTACAAAGTAGCCCCTAATTATCTTATTTCATTTTTTATACTATATTTTGTTAGAGAATTTTATGTTTTAAATTTTTTTATGATTGGATATTTTATTTTATTATTATTATTGGTGGTTGCCTTTCAACAAGGCATTTCTTTATTAAAAATAATTTTTTTAAAAAAAAATCATTATTTGCCATTTGATTATTAAGCCCTTGACTTTACTGTTTGTTGCGCTTTTCTTTTTGTTGAGTTATCACAGTTTTATATCTCAAGTAATAGGTTAGTTAAGTTAATCATGGTTGCCTTATATTTTTTTTCCTCGGTTTTTTAATGAAATTTATTTGTTTTCGAATTTCATAAATTGGTGTTAAATTATTGGTGCTATGTGATTTTTTTACTTTTTTTTTCTTTTGGGTTATTCCAGGTGCGTATTAATTAAGTTAACCAGACCTTTCATTTTCTTACTCAATTTTCTTATTTAACTTTGATCTTTTTTGCTATGTTTTTCTTTAGGAAGTCTAGTTTCCTTTTATCTCGATCTTATGTTGGGAGTGGTGGCACCGTTAGTCGAATTAACCCGGATTTACTCAATTTTTTTTCTCAATTTTTTTTATAACTTTATTTTTTTTCAATTTCATCATTTTATATAAAATTATTTGCCCTTAAGTTTTGTCATTTTTTCTCTTCTCTTTCTGCTTTGTTATTTCAAGAGCGGGTTAGTCAAGCAAACTCGGGTTAGCTTGCGTTTTCGTTCATAATATTTTTTTATTTAGATTGGGGCTTTTTTGTTGGGTTCTTTTTTTGAAAGTCTATTTTTTTTTTAATCTTGATATGATGTTGTGGGTGATGAGGTCGTCAAATTAACCCAGGTTGACTTGAATTTGTTTTCTTTCATTTTTTTTACTTATGTTTTTCAATCTCGTCATTTTGCAATAAATTATTGGTCCTTGAACTTTGTTATTTTTTCACTTTTTTTTTATATGGTTATTCTGAGAGTGGATTGGTAAAGTTAATTCGGGCTGGCTCAGGGTTTTCTTGATTTTTTTTTATTGAACTTTGGTTTTTTCTACAAGGTCATCGTTTTGATTTTTTTTTTTATCTCGATCACATATCAAGGGTTGTTGGTTCGTTAAGTTACCCCGAGTTAACTTGAGTTTTTTTTTCAGTATTATATATTTTGATGTTTTTTTTAATATTTGATATTAGGTTATTAGATCTTAAATTTTATAATTCTTTTTTATTATTTTTTTTTAATTTTTTTTTTATCATATATGCCCAAGTCATCTAATTTTTTTTTTAATATTTAAAAAAATTTAGCCCGATTAATAGCATAACACGAACACCGGTGTAGTATATTCATGATATTATAAGACACCGACCAAATATAAACAAAGAATTTCAATAAGAAAAATATTAGTCCATCTCCATTAATGACCGATGGATGTTGCATCATCATAATATGGGTTGCTGTTACTGTTCTTCTTTCTCCCTCCAATAATTGCGCCTGGTTTACCAATATTTATTTTTTTTCCTGTTCCTTTATCATTTTAGATACAGTTTAAAATTGTGTTTTAAATGATATTTTATAAAAAAATAATTTTTGTAGTTTAAAAATAATTTTTTATATTTTTAGATTATTTTGATATGTAAATATCAAAAATAATTTTTAATAAATAAAAAATATTATTTTAATACATTAAAAAAAAACACTTTAAAAAATTTTATTAAGACACTCTCAAGCATCTGTTTCAATAATTTCAACACAAAATATTTCAATAATTTCAGCACAAAATAACCGCTTCTTCGTTAACTTAATAATAAGAATTTTAACAACACCAGATATGTTTTTTTACCTTACCTGATATTTTTCTTTGTGAGGTATGCAAAACAGCAGTTAACTCGCTAAAAACATAAAACAAAAGTCGAGGTGAAAAAACAACAGTGAAGCTATAGATCAAAATAACCCAAACCAAACCATTTAGGTAGTAGTCCAGTGATAAGAGTTTGGGACTAAAAGGTTTGCTCTCTTTATGGTCTCAGGTTCGAGCCCTGTGGTTGCTCATTGATGGCCACTGGAGGCTTACATGGTCGTTAACTTCAAGACCCGTAGAATTAGTCGAAGTACGCGCAAACTGGTCCGGACATCCACGTTAAACTAAAATAAATAAATAAATAAATAAAATAACCCAAAACACACGAGGTCCATATAATTTAAGAACAAGTCAAGAATATTGATATTAATGAAACATCGATCAAACCATTAGATTTTTATGAAAGATGCCATCAAATTCAAATATAATGGTCTGAAATATCGTTATCCAGAATGTCACTAACCCTTAATTTCAGTAGGTCCAGTGGCTTGGGTGGCCTGTCGGGAAATTGAACTCCGGTCACCATCCTCAGTCCTCGCCCATGGGGCAAGGATAAAAGAAAATGGAAAATTATGAATGAGTCCCCCATTTATGTAAGAATGCTTGATAGAGTCCCAGGCAATGTTTTGTAATTCACCTGATTGGACTCTTAAATGTTAAGAAATTATCGATTAAATCTCTCATCCACTAACTGTTAACCGATTCCATCGAAATCATAAGTTTATATGACGAAAAAGACTCCCTTTGAGTGATTTTAAAAGAACCGAAAAACACCCAGTAGTTACAAGTAAAATGTTTTAGAACTTAGTTAAAATTTTCAGAACGTGGGATTAGTTGAGGTGCGCACAAGCTAGCCATACACACACGTTAATAATAATAATAAAATGTTTCAGAACTTAGTTAAATTTTGGATATTAATTTAAGATTTTCCTAGAAAACAAAATTGACTTGAAGAAAAAACTAGATGGTTAGGCTAATTAATTAATGATTGTGATTTATTTATTCTAATTATATATTAGAAAATAATATGAAACTCACAAAACTAATTAAAAGTATATCTAACAAGAGTGAATTAAATTAATAGAAATAAATTATTTTTTGAGAAAAATTAGAAAACATGATTGTTGCTTCATTGAATGTTGAATTATATTTACAAGTACCATCACCTTGGTTTACTTATTCGCTATGATGACAAATAACTGTTTCTCTGAATTCTAGATAAATAATTGTCTCGTCTTCTTGTATATGTATTTTTTTTATTATTATTATTAATATGAGTGTTTGGGTTAGTTTGCGTGTATTTTAACTAATTTCACGGGCTCTAAAGTTAACGACCATGTATGCTTCCAATAGCCCTGAGAATACTCGAACTCGTGATTATTAGAAAGCAAACTCAAAGCCTGACCAGTTGAACTACCCCTCAAGGTTGGCTATCTGCTTTTTTTATTTAATTCTTTGTGGTTAAATCCGTTATATTTTAACAGTAAACTTGTTATCGTCATGAAAATTGCATAGTAATTTATATTTCAACCTTACACTCTTCTTCTCAACGTAATCATTCCTTCACCAAAACCAAATCATTCCCTCACGAGGGATCTCAATGAACCAGGGCCATGTTTAAGGTCTTTGCAATATTATGCAATGATAAAATGATTTGATGTTACAACATAATCAAAAGTTTAAATGTTCATTTTGTAGTTTGTGATTTTTGACTTCCCATTGAATTTCAAAATAGTTTAATAATTTCACCATACACTTTTTTATTGGTTCTTGGAGAAAATCTTATTAAAATAATAATAATGTAAAAGTCTTTGTTTGTTAAACGAGCTATTAATTTCCACACATAAAAAACTAGTTCTCTAAAATAAATTTTATATAGACAATTGATGAAGATAAAAAAAAGTGAGTGAACTTGTTTGGGTCTTGGCCTAACCAAGCCCCAATACTCGGTTAGGTTTTAACCCAAGAAAGTTCTCTCTCTTCTCATTTTCTCTCTATCTTCTTAATATCTATTTATTATTACAAGCTACAATCTTACTACAGCTCTATGTGGTGAAATAACAGAGAAATAAAGTTGCCACCTTGAGAAGTTGAAAGATTTTTTCTATATTTTTTCATATTTATTCAGCTATAAATGTCAGGTTTTAGTAAGAGAGAAAGAGGTATTCTCTCAACATAATACAAAAAAAAATATCTTACTCTCTTTACCTATTGTTTTTACAGAATATCTACCTAAAAAAAGCCCTAAACTGACTTTGGCATCTTAGGGTTTTTTTTTCTGGTAACACCCCTATCCAACCGACTATCATAGATGAAGAAAGACTAAACTCGGTGAAGATTTTTCAAGCTTCATTAGTGGCGCTGTCTATGGGAACTCTAAACAAAAGTCTTGTTCATTTCTTATGCTAATCTTTCTCATTTACCTGATTCTAATTTTTTTATGAAAGATAACATAAAAACCCCGGGAGGAATGGTTAGTAATCTCCCACCATCTTTATCAGTTCATATGGATCTCCATCAACCCACTTAACAAATGATGACACTTATTGAGGTTGTGTTAGCTACCCAGCAATAGCCCAGTTCTCTCTAGAACTTGCCAGTTGCTATACAAACTCATGTCACACTTGTGACACCAATTGCCCGTATTGCTCATCCTGTGCAATGTTAGCTCAACATCCTGATGAAAATGACCAAAACAAGGTATAAAGTAGACATCATACCCACATTCTTAAAAGAAGTATATCACATCACCAAGAGCAACAATCTCATGCAGAGTCACTTAGATATAATTCTTATAGGTCATAAGGCAAGGTTGAGAGCCATAACCATCTTTGTCAATGAGCTTGTTCTCCTTTAAAATCTTATTTCATCATTCTAGAACAAAAAAGGCAACATAAAGATGAAGATAAAATAGACTCAAGTCAAGTAGAAGGGACTTTGTAGCCAGTAAAATGAACTTGGATAACTATGATGGATTTTCAGACCTTTAGGAACATGTTCAAAACATCAGGAGCAGCTTAGAATTGGTGGTGTAGGACTAAAAAGTTATGTGCAAGGTCCTTCTATCTACTTTCTAGGGGTCTACACGAGCGTGCTATAACAACCTGAAACCTGGTTTCTTATACAATGTTTTAGACTTTTATGACAAGTTGATCACTCATTTTAACACAAGCATTCAACTTGAAAACAAAAGCACCAAAGCCTATTTAAAGATGTTCAACGAAGAGATGCTAAAGGTAAAATAAATTGCTAGAACTTATAGCAACAAAAACCCTTATCAGAGGAATACACAATCACTCCCTCTATGAATGACTTTATACCCTTCTTGAGAGACATCTACTTAATGTAAAACAATTGATAAATTGTCATATTTGAGTGGAAGAAGCTAGTGTATCGCGATAAAAACATCCTCGCTTCAATAAATGGATGAAAGTGTCTTAAAGGCAAGATAATATGCATCCTCCTTGAGATACTCAACCATTTAGGGGCAATACCAGGGTCTTAGCATGAAACAAATGATATACTCAGAATTGATGACTGCTCTCTTAAACATCATTAGGGCTGAAGTGTTTACAACAATAAAAAAAGTGTGTACAATACCTAACACCTATGATGGGAGATGTAGTGAAGAGGAATAAAAAAGTATTGCTTATTTAATAAGGATAAGGGTCATAACACTAAATAGTGCTTCACTTTGAAAAAAAATCAAGAGGCTCATATCTAAATGTTATCTCCAATAATTTATTAAAAAAAAGCAAACAAAGTAGCCACGAGGAGAAGCTAAGCCTTCTCATAGGTCTCTTTTAGAAATCAATGCCATTCTTGGAGGGGATTCAGGTGGGGGAGATACTGGTAAAAACAGAAAGACTTATGAGAAGTAAATATTGATGACAAGAGTCCAGAACCCTTGATATATGCCAATTGTATTGACTCATGAGGATGAGAAAGGTATGAAATTCCCTATAAAGATGTTTTGGTGATCTCTATAATCCTCTTAGGCTTGAATATACATATAGTTTTTATAGATGATGAAAATGTCATGAACAGCCTGTCATTGGATGCTATGACTCAAATAGGTATTGAATCATTCAAGTTGACTCCGATGAGGACACTTTTTATAGGGATTGATGAAAAATAAGTGTTCATGAAAGGTGTCTTAGATACTATAGTGACTATTAGGACACACCTCAAATGTTGTACATTGCAACAACTTTATAATGGTAATGATGAATCTATCTTACAATGTCATCCTTAACGAACCTTTCTTTCATGAAATTAATGCAGTGATTAGTAGCAAGTACTTGATCATGAAATTCCCTACAGTCAAAGGGGTAACTATTATGAAGGGAAGCCAACTTATCTTAAAAAGGTGAACCTCAACGTGTCTAAAAAGCAAGGAGACTTTGATGTTGGATTAGAAAGGGTCCTTGAATGAATGAATGAAGGTTAGAACTAAGGTCTCCAAGGAATTGAAAAAAGTAAGTCTTGGTGAGAATGAGGGGATGATGAAAATTCCCACTTTGAAATCGAGGTAGTAACAATTATGGAGCTTCTTAATATGTAAAAATCAAAATTTTCATTCAAGCCATCAGACATGTCAGGTATCAACCTTGGAGTGACTCTTAATTATTGGTTGAATAATGTTAAGAGTTATATGGGGCTAAAGAGCCTTCCATGGTAAAGTATCAACAAAAAATGATTTCACACACCAATTTGAAAAAAAAAAGAAGGAAAGTTGATCTCTATCTCTAAAATTTTGCTGGAAGATAACATCCCAACTAATCTCTTTTCTAAACTTGCTAGCACGAATTTGGTGAAATTGTCACCTCAGGTGTGGATTGAGGTGCTTGAAAAACCTAGTGTGGAAAAAATAGCATGGTGGTAGTCATACAGAAAGCTGCGGGAGAAGATTAGAAGACTCCCTTCAAGCAATACTTGTTTAATAGAGAGATATCACCATACAAGGTCAAAGCCATTAGGCTAACTGGAAGAGTTGGAAGGTATTGCCTTTAGAACGGTGAGTTATATAAAAGGTCTATCACATCTTCATTGTTTAAGTGCATATCATATGACAAAAGCGAGTATATACTTAAAGAGATCCACGAAGGGATATATGAACTCCATACAAGGGTAAAGGCCTTGGATGCTTGGACAATTCAAGCAGGATTTTATTTGCTTACGAGAGATGCTACAGAAATGGTGAAGAGGTATGATAAGTGCCAGAGATTTGCTCTAGTGCCTTGCCAACCTTCTACTTAGATCCATTGCCTCTCTGTGACTTTTCTCACGATAAGAAATGGATATATTGAGACCATTCTCAAAAGCTTATGGAAGAAGACAATTCATCTTGGTAGTTGTTGAATACTTCATTAAGTAGGTAAGACAGAGGCACTAACAGAGATAACCATCAACAAGGTTATTTTTTTTATGGAAGAACATTATATGAAGATTTAGAATTCCATGCATGTTTATTACTGACAACAACACCTAATTTAACAATAAAAAGATGAAAGAACATTACCAAATGCTCAAGATTGAGCATAGGTTCTCCTTTACCTCCCATCCTCAAACAAGTGGTCAAGTTGAACTTAACAATAAAATATTGTAGAATGGATTAAAGTCAAAGATAGAGGGAGCTAAGGGCGAATGAGTTGAATTGTTAGATGAAATTTTATGGTACACTGAACGACTCAAAAAACTATGAAACACATTCTCTCTTGACTTATGGTACAGAAGTAATGATTCCAACTGAAATAGGATGCTCTAACCATATTATATTTCTCTACTAACACCAATGACCAAAGACTAAGGGCAAATATGGACTTTATTAAAGAAGTTAGAATTAGTGTTGTAGTGAAGAATAAGATATTTTAAAATCAAGCTACTCAATACCACATTGACAAAATGAATAACAAAAGATTCAAAGTGTAAGATATGGTATTGAGGAAGTTATAAGCAATGAGCAATGCTGAAGGAAAAAAGGAAGCTAACACCAAAATAGGATGAATAATTTAGAGTGATGAGGGTAATCAAGTTTAACGCTTATCACTTACAAGATAAAGGAGAAAATATTCCACAAGTATGATATTCTGACCACTTGAAGATATGCTTCAATAGAATTCTCCAATTTTGTCTCTAAAATCTCCAATCAGATGCATCTTTAAAGTTTGTATATCCTGTATAAAACTTAATGAAGTTTTTATTCGTCATTTTTCTCTTATTTATTTATCTAAATTAATCTTTAATATAAATGTGAAATTATCTCCAAGGTGTCTCCATGTTATTTTCTCCAAGGTTTATTCATCTTGTTACTTTATCTGAAGTAATATTTGGTCGACTCTCTATGATAATCTTCATATCTCTAGGTTATTTTCTCTAAGGTTTATTCATCTTGTTACCTTATTTAAAGTAATGTTTGGGAAATTCTTCATGATAATCTTCATATCTACGTATTATTTTCTTTAAGATTTATTTCTCCTTACCTGAAATTCTAAGTTAAAATAATTAACAAAATAGGCTAAGCAATGGTTTCGGTCAGGATAAGCTTGGTTCGATCACATCAAGTTCAGTATGACCGAACTACACCTAAAGTTCAGTTAAGCCAAACTAAGTCTATAGTCATTTGTATTTCATTCTTGATCGAGCTATTATTCATTCATACCCAACTCAAAATTTTTCTTACGTTGGATTACTTTTCTCATTGTACCTATGATCAATCTCCCTTAAACTATTAGTCTTCAAATCATACCAAGTCATTCTACAAAAAAAAAAAAAAAATCAAATAAATTTCACTTTATCTTCAAATCATACATACAATAATATTACATATAAACATAATTCCAAACATATCAAACATAATACAGATATTGCTAGACATACTTTTTGTGGTTTTTTACTTCTCTGGCTTATTAGATAAGTATTATCCTTTAGAGGCTGCTCGAGCTCTCTTTGATTGAAGCTTATAAAAAAAAAGGCACATTGTCATAAAACATTCAAGAGAAGTTTACATTAATGTTTTGAGAACTATTATGAAAGTGAAGGTCTCTCATCATGTTAACCAGTCTATCCTTCATTGTTGTTTTTAGTGCAAGAATGGTACCGTAAGTAGTCTTAAAGTCAAAGTAATTTTCCCCCAGTGATTTTCAACATGCACACTCTCCCTATAATTAAGTCACCTTACCTTGAGCCTTTGCTACTTTATCTTGTACCAGCTAGTGCACTTTGAGCATCAGATGATATCTTCTCAAGCTCTTCAATTCTATTTTTATAATTAGTCATTTCTTGTTTGGATTCTACTATGGCAACATGAAGGGATGTAAGCTTTGCATAGAAAGTATCTCTTTCTATGCGTAATAAGCGATATGTTGATTATAGTTCATGAAAACTCTCCTTTACTTGAGCTTGTTTCTCCTTGCAAGTTGTAATCTCTTAATGAGCTAATATCAAAGACAATTATTTGCTCAAGTTCTTCTTTCAATATTTAAAGAACTAATACTTACCTTTGGAAATCCTAAAAAAAAAATTAGTTACTAATAGTAAAAAATAATAAAGGATAATGATAAGAAATTAATTGCCTTATACTCACATGAAGAGTTTCAGTTAGGTTACTCGTCAAAAGATTGGACACACTACCTCTTTTAAATTGTTGAATATCTATGGAAAATGAGTTATTCTAGCAATAATATCTGTATTTTGTCCATTGTTATCAATAGTTGAAAGATTATCCCTAAATAAAAAAGTCATGAAGTCTTTCTTTCTCTCACTCTATTAGTGTTGTCATCTCTCCATGAAGTTAAAATCCTATCAAGAAAGGTTCCCCAAGCATATGACCACAACCATTAGCAATCATATAATTTATAAAAGTTTAGGTGGAAAGACGATGAAACCAAAGAGGATGTGAAGAAGAAAAGGTGCCAACAACAATACTACTACTAAAATTTATATCATCAGGGATATTGATGGGACTTGTCATGGTATGCATAGGATTTAGAACAATAAGATTTGAGGTAATAACACGTGTAGGGCTTGGTATAGGATTATAAGAAGGTGTCATTGTCATGAGAGAGTTAGGAACTACAGGCTGGGAATTACTCCTTTTCTTATTCCTTAGGCATAAAGCATACATGTTTCTATCTATTTCCATGTTAATATTAGTGTCCATTTCACCATTCTTCTATTAAGTTTATTCTATTACATCTGCTTTAGGTTCTTCTACAGTCTCTTCCTCATTATAAGCTTTCTTATTCTAAGATTCCTCCTCTTGATATTCTTCTTTATGTTCTTCTACAGTCTCTTCCTTATTATAAGCTTTCTTATTCTAAGATTCCTCCTCTTGATATTCTTCTTTATGAGACTCTTCTTCCTCCTCCTCTTGTGTTTCTTTAGAGGACAAAGATGATGATAATGATGATAAGGAATTTAAAGCTTATTTTTTCTTATTCTTTAATTGTATCAAAGAATAGGGCCCATCTATAAATAACATAGATAAATATCAATATAATAGTTGTGCTGCTAGAAATTCAAGCAAGATGACAAAATATATCTCATACTATAAATACTGTCATCTAGAGAATAATCTTTGGCCAATTATAGGAGATAGTATTGAAAATTGTTAGCAAGATTCTGGAATATATTCTGCTCATTTGGACTTAAAAAAGGAGCAACATTATCTACAATAGAAACTTTCCAAATTGAAAAACATCCCCACACTTTTTTTTATCAAACTACTATAACACATTATTACCCAATCACTTCTCCAATTCTTTATTGATAATGATTTACCTTGAAAAATATTTTTCAAGGGATTTTATGTTCTTCTCTTATAAAAAATGTAAAACCATGCCATATATTTCTTATCTTCAGGAGAATTAGACAGACTATAGCAATATTTAAACAAGCCAACAATAGGATTTTGACCTTTGAGTCTCAAATACTTGTAAAAAATTGCTACAATCATCCACCTGTTTAGGTGAAACTAACTCACAGACATGTTATAGTAGGAAAACACATCTCTTACAAAACCAGACAAAGGATAAAAATACCCAAATTTAAACATGCACATAGAGGTTATGATCTTAAAATTTCTGGTTTCTGCCTCTAGTGTTTTACTTATTTCTTTATGAGGAAGTAAAGTCATAGCATTATACTCGCCCTCATGTTAGCTAAGTAATAACATTATTAGCTACAACGCTCCTATATGGATCATGAGGTTAAGGTGGGTTAGGTATAGATGTGGAGGACAAATGTACCTCATAAGAAGATCTAGCACCTCTACTCCCACCAGTGTGATGAGAAGGATTAACTCCCCCACTCCCACTTGATTCCTCACCTCTACCTCTACACACTACAAGTTTATCACAAGTAATTCGAAAGAAAAAAAGTATGCGATGTTGAAGTGAAGGAGAAGTAATAGCTATTTATAGTGGTGATTTTGCCAATAATCATTAAAGTGATTATGACACACCTACTTAAAACAATGAAGAGAAGTGCCAAGATTCCTAAGATAATTACTATTATCATGGTGGATCAAGATTTTTCAACATTATCATGTACACAACCATGTGAAATGTGTCTTATGATTCTTGAAATAGCCACAAACTTTAATTCCCATAAATATCGGCTATGATATCACCAGTCTTCATGGTATGTTCATATTTTTCCTTGTAGATATCATCATTATTTGTTTTCCCCTACTGTATATGGCTTTCTAATAAAGTAATTTTTTTAAAAAACATTATGTTAAGAATTTACCTAAGAGGCTATTAATGAAGATAAAAAAAAAGTGAGTGAACTTGGTTGAGTGTCGGCCCAACCGAGTTCTTTCTCTTCTCCCTTTCTTCTTTCTCTCTCTCTCTCTCCTCTTAATCTCTTTTTATTATTACAAGCTACAATCCAACTAGCTATAGCTCTACACATGGAGAACTAACACTAATAGGGTTGCCATCCTAAAAAGCTGAAAGATTTTTTCTAGATAATATCTAAATTTTTTTCTAAATATAAATGTTAGGTTTTAGAGAGAGAATGAAGAATTCTCTCAATGCATTATTCTCTTTTTACCTATTGTTTTAACGGACATCTATATAAAAAAAACTTAAACTGACTTTGACATTGAAGACTTTGTTTTTTTGCAAGTAAGATCGTTATCCAACTGTTTATCATCCGTGGAAAAAGACTAGCTTGATCAACAATCCATGCTACATTTATAAAATAAAATTTATTTATAATTCACAAAATTGAACTAGACCCGTAGCCTGGTGCTGTGACGTTTGGGTTTTTGTGAACCAGGATAACAACGCTGGGGACCGGCAGCCATGATTAAGCAGCCCTTTTCTTTCTTTTTAATTTTATTTCGTTCTTATCGTTCTCTCTCTCTCATGCTTGTCTGTGTGCGGCTTCCTTGTATTTTCCAGCTGTCGCTTGAGACTACGTACAATCCACTTGTAAACACAGTAGTCAAATAATGTCGTCGTTGTCCCCATGGCTTGTAGTTTCGTGTTCCCGCAAGCAAAATCCAGCCCGACCATGGACACAAGATACACTGATCAAACGGTGAGTGAGAATTAGTCTCTTCCTGTATAAATAAATGCCGTTTAAGAGAAGCAACGAGGCCACCATTGACAAAACCACAGCTCCACGTTCCTCTTCATCTACGGTGCGGTGCAGTCACATGCATGTGTATTCTCTATATCCAGCTTTTTTCTCCAAACATTCAATTCCATCCACCACTTACATTGTAGCCTGTCACTTGGCTCAGTGAATTGTTTTTTCTGAAGCATTTTCTCGGCACCATTTTTTTTTATCAGTGTTTTTCATATTTTTATTATCTTCATTCCAGAATTATATAAAAAAAAAAACCCAGAAACCGTAAACTTAATGTGTTTTTAACAGGAAAAAAAAACATTTTTAACCATGCACAAAATAGAATGTAACTAGATCAGATGTGATAAATCGGGACAAGATTATTTTCTATAAAGAGGCGCAACGAAGATTTTGTCATCGAAACTACTACCTTTTATACGCATCATAATACTGGAAAATGATCAGGGAGTTGGGTCATTGAAGCAGCCGAAAACTCTCTAGAACTATATTGGTGAAAAAAAAAAAACCCATGGAATTGATCCAATCAACACAACCGAAAATATAATGTCTTGAGAGATTTAACAACTTTGACTGGATATCAGCCAAATTATCAAGAAAAAAAAAGAAAAATCTTTTATGTGGGTAGGAGTTGACCAGTAGACCAAGCAATTCACTCCAAAACCCACATAGTCTTGGCAGGTGATTTTTGTCCTTCAAATAATACAGACCCCTTCCAAGAAATTATCAGAAATTTAGCCATGTCTATTCTGATGATGAGTCGTTATCAAACTCACATGTCTATTTTGTAGTTCAAAACAATCTACATGGGCAAAATTAAATTTAAATGACTTAATTGGGAGTCATTTTTTAAAAGGCCTGTGCTCTTGATTCCACTTATTGGCAGTATATTGTTTTATAACACACACGCATCAGCTTAATTAGCTAAGGTTGTTCACCTAACACAGTCATGTCTGCTTAAATCAAAGTCAACTCGCCGGAAAACACTTCCCGTATACAGACTCAATTCATTACGAGAGAGAGATGGTTCCCATTAATTAGTCGAGATTAAGTCCAACTTATTGATCCGGTAAAGAATAACTCATTCATGCTATAACAATAAGATTTATAAAAATTTAGCTTCTCACAACCAACATGATCTAATAAAAATTCATATCACGGCGGTGTACGTCATCGATATAGGTAAATCTTTAACAATCAATATCAGATGCAAACCATAAGTAGATAACCAGTGATAAGAAATTGGGATCAAGAGGTTTGTTTTCTTGTGATCTCATGTTCGAGCCCTGTGATTGCTAATATTAATAGCAACCATGAGGCTTACCTGGTCGTTAACTTCAGGACTCGTGAGAATTAGTTGAAATACAAGTGCACGCAAACTGACTCAGACAACTCACGTGAATTAAAAAAAAATATCAGATGCAAATTAATATTGTAACAGTTGTAAGAGCCCAAAGTTATAAAAAATAATAAACCGCGGAAAAAAAAATCAAATTATGTTATAGTTTATGGCTTATAAAAAGATATCAGAGTAGAGCAAAGCGGAATAACTCTTGGGATGTTAGGTTTTTTTTTTGTTTTTTAAGCAGTTTAGGATTTACTATAAATATATATATTATATAATAATATTTAATATATAATAAAAATAAAGCTTCTCGGTTCTATAAATATAGATACATTGCCTAACCATGTTAAATTTTTTTTTCTAGTTTTCTCTTCTATTTCAATATTCATCAGTTGTCAACGTTTTTCACAACAAATTCTATCAATGTGTTGTTGCATTTCTGGTTATGGTAATTAATTAACCTCCATTTATTTATAGTGGAAACATTGAAGGTTGAGGCTATTGGCACATTAGAATTTAAAGCTGAATGAACTCTTCCCATGTCAAACAACATTTTGTTACAAGGAATTATCAACAAATGACAAATTACTCATAAAATCTGATAATCCCTTTTGGATCATATTTCTGCATAGAAATCATCAATTACAGTTTTAACTATCAAAGGAATTCTCACTACATGAAAGCCATCTTCCCAGAACAGATTTCCGAATGAGTATCTTCCTTGAATCCTCAACATAGAACAAAAGGTTACCTTAAACTTGATCTTCTTTCTTGTCGAATCAAATGACAAAACTGATGGCTCAACTGTCACACGTGTGCCGGCTGGAGCTAGAACGCGAGCAACGTAGATAGATGTAATAGGACCAACATTTGTGACCGTTCTCGACACAGTTAAGTTCTGCTTCAGCTCAGGAATGGTAATAGAAGGCAAATTAAGATTTACAAGAAAGGTGGTTGATTTCTTGCATCGGGTGCGAGTCCTGGTCATTAAGCTGATTGCAGAATTATTGTAGCCAAGGGCACAAAGAAAGCGGATATAATCTGAGGTGCCCATATCAAATACGAGACCAGGATCCATGGCTCTGTCAGGATCAACATGACCACCGCCATAATCAAATGGATCAGCCTGCTTGTGTGGAGCTCCTTCAGCGACTGTCTTTTGACCATATTCGTCCTCTATAGATGCTGTGTAGGATAGAGGCACATTTATATAACCAGTATCGAGGGAAAACTGGCAGTAAGAATATGGTTTCTTACCTGTTGTGATTAGTGCAGACTTGATTGCAGCAGGACTCCATTTTGGATGTGCAGCTTTAAGTAGAGCAACAACACCGGATATATGGGGGCAAGACATGGATGTTCCTGATTCAATTTTGAAGTCCAAGGGCCGTGCTTCATTGTCACTTATGGCAGGTGAAGCGGCAGGAGACCAAGAGGCCAAGATGTTAACCCCTGGAGCAGCAATGTCAGGCTGCAGAAGACATTGAAACACGTTGATCACTAAAACGGCAAAAACGATGACTTTCTCTAATACAAGGTCCATTACCTTCAATACAGTAGCGGAGATGGAACTGGGTCCTCGAGAAGAGAAGAATGCAACTTCCGGGGATATCTGTTGCCCAATAACTGTTTTCGTGAAGCTGAACTTTACTACAGGATTTCTGTCGCATAAATATACTTCTTTAGGTAAAAATCAAGTTGTGCAACTTCTTGTATTTAGGGAGAGAGATTTTAGCAGCAAGGCTTTAATAAGTACTTCAAAGATGCATGAGGATACCTTTCCAAAGCTCGCAGACACACACAAGGATACACTGCTCATGCAAATGATGCAATAGGTCAAGAACTCTCACTGAATGCAGTGAGTTAGACTTTACCTGCTTGACTCCATGTATGTCAGTAGATATGTTCCTATTGCGAAGTCCACTTGGATACAGGGAATGTCCAAGGACAAAGTAACATCCTTGGTGGGAGACTGTGCAAATATAAGGCCAACACCCTTGACATCTAATACAGTTCTTCTAGCAATGATATTTGACCTCTGTGACCGAGACTCAAAACACAGAATCACTTTTCCTCTTGCTAAAGTAGCATTCAGGCTTCCTGAAGCACAACCTCTGTTAAAAGTACGAGCGATTAGAATCTGGCTTTTCTCAGAATAATTGGGATTTTGATATGCCAGTAATAGAAGGGTATTATACCTTGCACTATCTTCATCAGAATCATCAGCTACAATCTCTTCTCCATAAACAATAGGGTGGAAAGTGTCTACATTCTTCCCCGTATACAAAGCCTGACCCTGTTTGAGAAAATGAAATTTATTTCTAGTCTGTAAGGCTTGCTGCCATATATTTACAGTCAGCAGTGACAACTCTGTACATATCATTTAACTTTAACAGGCATCTTAAGATGAAAAATATCCCTTCTGTGTAACTAATAAAAAAAAATTGTGAAGAATGCAGCCAAGCATAAAGAAAGTTGGCATCTGTGTTCTTTATTTGGTCGACTATATATGTGCAAGTGCATCTACATTCTGTGCTTTTGCTGGACATGCTTGTTCCAATTGATATCACATACAAACTATGAACAAGTTCTCTAGACTGCAAAGAATTTAGGAAGTACCACTATGGTTTGATTGTTCCCCAGGGTAATTATAGTAGGGAAAGCTCGATCAATGGTGCTTGCTGCTACAGTAACAACCCATGGAGCTGTATTTGTAATTGTTTGAGGATAAGGACCAGAATTCCCCGCAGAGCATACTACAGAAATTCCTTTAGCTACAGCATAAAAGGAGCCAATAGCTACTGCATCCTCAACATAGGTGGCAAGAGGAGGTGCTGATCCAAGAGATACTGATAGCACATCCACACCATCAAAGATTGCATCATCAAATGCAGCAAGAAGATCTGCCTCAGCGCAGCCACCTGTAGCCCAGCAAACTTTGTAGACAGCCAGCCAAGCTGATGGGGCACCCCCTCTTGCCAATCCTTGAGCTAGTCCCATAAAACTTGCATTTTCCACTAGACCACCAGTTGCAGTAGATGATGTGTGGGTGCCATGGCCCCCAGCGTCTCGAGGAGATAGGAACTCATCCCCATCACTCGTATTTAGCTTTCCAAATTCAGCTTCATAACCTTTAATATACCAGCGAGCACCAATGATTTTCCTACCCAAATTATTCAAGCAGTAAGCATCAAGTAAATTCCTGCTGAAACCTTGATAGAGTACAATTCATACGCAGAAGCCATTTACTAGTGTTTAATTCCTCTTCAATTTGAGTTAACTATCTCCTTGCAGCAGAGCCATCATGTATCCTTATGACCAGAATTTAGATCACACAAGAGAATGTACTTACAATTGACATGTCTAAAAATCTCATATCTGTTTAGAAGTATAGAAACCCGGATAGAAAGTGAATATGAATAGACTATAATTAGCTAACCTATTACAATGCGAGCGATTAAATCCTTCTCCTTCTTGGCATATCCCTCTCCAACGAGATGGCACCTCTGCCATACCCTCATCTCTGAAGCTTTTCGACTCTGGCCATATACCTATGCAACAAGAAAGTAAGATCAAGAATAAGTAAATTGTCTGAGAAACAACGATGCCTTCGTCTTGCCACTCACCCGTGTCCATGACACCAATGATGGAACCAGCCCCGGAATGTCCCGTGGAAATTCGACCCACAAGTTGAGGCTTGACTTGTAGAAAATCCCAACTCCTAGTTGTGTGGGAACTAATAATTCTGTTTCGAACAACACCAACAACTCCAGGGAAATCTGTATTGGTGCATCAAAAAAGAATAAAATAATTTCAGGGACTTGTTAAGATTAAAAAAATAGACTGTGAAAACGGATTTCAAATTTCACCAACATTGTAACACCTGCAATAAGCTTCTCTTGGGACTTGGTTAACACGGCAGCGAATCCTGAAAATCCATGCTTGTAGCTGTACAAAATCGATTCCTTTGCAGCGTCTTTGCTGTCAAAACCATTCCACAAGATGCTAATTTCTCTTTACTGCTTAATCAAACCTCACAAATAAATGCATCCAGAGCTAAAAACAGTGAAAAACACATTTCATGCATCTGAAATTGCATAAAGCAAAATCAAAGAAGCCTAAGGCATACAAAATCATTCGATATCCCTATGAACATATATACCAAGAAAGATAAAAACTGAACGTGTTTAAGGTAAAAGTAATAGCAAAACTGGGCGTTTTTAAGGTAAAATCAACAGATTAAAAAAAATGGAAATGAAGATTATAAAGAGCCAGAAATAAAACCTTCCAACAATATCAGCAAGAAGCTCATGATGGGACTCTTGAACCAGCTCAGGCTCGTCATGGAGTTTGTCTCCCATATACACAATGTAAACCTGCCAAGATAAAGATTAAACACGGAGAAATCCATGAAAGAAACAAATCGATACACATAGCTGAACTCAAGTAGAGAAACTAACATTGGTTTCAGCAAGAATCACTAGGGGCAAAGCCTTCAACAGTAGAGCAAGAACATGAGCAAGGAAAATTCCAGGACTCCATAAAGAAGCCATTAGAAACCTGAAACATAAAACCAAGTGATAAACAGTGTGATTTATATGCAAAGATCACGGGATCATTTCATTTTATTGAGTATATGCTTGGGGACCCCACAGTAAAGGTTACACTCCTTCACTACTCCTACTACTAGCATTATTGTCTGTCGAGTGTGTTTTCTCTGTTTGGTGCTAATGTGCTGTGCTGTTGAAGTCTGATGAGATGTGGATTTATCTGTTTAAATGTCTTTTCATGAGGGAAGCATATGGGGAGACTGAAAAGTGGCGTTGACTTGATTTTCTGTAAATGTCAATAGGACAGTGTATCCTGAGTAGTAGCTTTCCAGCGGCCCCGTACAATTGAGGAAGTATACACTTTGGTAGTTAAGGGTCCTGAACATTTTTTTTAGCATTGAAAAGGGACACTCATATCCTACACCATCAATGCACTTCGTGGTTATACACACACCTGGATGTGCAAATCTTGTCTTCCATTTGTACATGAAATGATGACACAAAGAAATGGGATGCAAATATGACAATGGCTTGAGTGATTCTTTAGCATGGAGGCCGTATGACGATATAAGTATATGTAAGGGATGGTAATTTGAAAATCTGCTTCCTGCTTCCTCTTCGTCTTCCTCCTCTTCTTTTTTTTTTGTGTGTGTGTGTATTGATTTGCGAAAGAACAATAAATTCATGGATACCAGCAAACTACAAGTACACTTTCATACCAGCAAACTAGAGTAACATGAAACTCACATGACGCTAATATTCTCCTCAAGTTTTCATGAACATAAACCTGCAAGTTTTGGTTCCATGAAAGTAAAAAACTTGGGAAGATTTAAGTTTCAGAAGCAAATGTTTATTTAATACTACTACTGAAGTTGCACTAAAAAGGAATTGGGGTAGTTGAAATTGGCAAGGAAACAGCTACAAGGAAGTTGAAACATGAGAATTCGTGCTGTAATTTAACGGGACAAATTAACATGTCACTAACGAAGAGAAGAGAGAGGCATAATTTTGATGGGTTAAGTGTGTCATTTGTGCAATCACTGGAAATGGACTTAATTGAAACTTACTCAATACATGGATGGCATAACTTCAGTTTGACAACTCACCCTCTCCCAAGTCCCAACCTCTATTGCAAAATTGTTGCATCGCTGACCCAATAATGTTCGTCTAAAATTAGAATATTTTATTTATTTTATTTTTTTAATAATTTTATATCGTTTTTTATATTAAAAATAAATTTTTAAAAATAAAAAATATCATTTTAATATATTTCCAAACTAAAAATATTTTAAAAAATAATTATTAATTATCATAATATCAAATATGCAATTAGTTTTGTATACTACATTTCCACCATAACAGCCAAAGCGTATTTCATCAATTATCACTCTCTAGAAGATGAGTGGTAGTAGTTGAAATTGGACAAAGTCTTTTACCTACAACCATCTTCAAGAGTTTGACAAACGGAGCATTAAAAATAAGCATACCGTATAAAGGGGTTATAGCCAATGAGATTTCAGATAAGTTGCTTTCGAAAAGTAATATACCTTTTGTTCTTCAAGGCGGGTATCAATTGGAAAAATGAGTTAAAAGAGGTTGTATTAAAGAATTATATAAATTATATTTAGAAATCTCTTAGCTAATAATTTTTACATTAAAATAATTTTTTTACGGATTTAATTAATCTTGTGACAAGCAACGATGCCGTAGAAAAGGTTACCCGGATATTGTGTCTCAGATTACATATAAATATACACATATTACTTGAGCATAAGATCGGTTTGAAAGGAGGGGCGAATACAGAATTTGTAAACTAGAAGAATCAAAATGTATAGTTTTGTTGTTGGGGAGCATTTTTTTTTAGAAGATATCTTTAAAAAAAAATAGTATAAGTTTAAGGTTAATTTTGAAAAACTCCAAACTTCTAGGGCTAGGGTACATCCCAAGATTCATCTTTATTTTTTAATATTTAATTTTTGACTGATGTGCAAACTAATTGGATAATACTCCTCATCATCAAATTAAGAAAAAAAAACTTTATTTAAAAACATCATTTTATATGTACCCAACGACTAAATTTACCCTAACATTGCTCCTCCCATGGAAGGCAGTTGCATCCATATATGTCATGAGTAATATAGCTGTTAATTGCTGGATTTAGTTGTTATAGATTGTAATGTCGTGTGTGTGTGTGTGTGTGAGGGATTGAATTAAAGCTAAGTGATCATTGTGCAAGAACAAAGAAATTTAGGACCAAAGACACTAAAATACATGATTATCATCGAAGGGAAATTAGATCCACTCCATCCTCTCTCTTTTTTTTAATTAACGTGAGTATTTGGACCAGTTTACGCGCACCTCGACTAATCCCACGGGCTCTAAAGTTAACGACCATGTAAGTTTCTAGTGGCCCTGAAGTTTGTGAAACTCGAACTAATAATTTCTAGAGAGCAAATTTAGAGCCTGACCAGTTAAGCTACATCCCTCCATGTTAACTCCATCCTATTTTTCTTCTTATGCATCAATGAGAGAGACAGCAAAAGGATTTCTTTAAATTGAGTAGGTTAGAAAAGATGAACAAGAAAGGACATTACGGTCGTCTAAAGAAATTATGGAAGCATGGAAGTATGTTATAAGCGCACCTTGAAACTTTTTAAAATAAATACTAAGACCATTCATAGAGGTTTTTCCCAGATTACAACAGCATGCAAAATTATTTTCTAATCTAGCATGGTTGGAAAAATAATTTTTGCTCTAGTACAAAAATAATAGTTGTACATGTATTACATGCGTAACTATATGTGCAGCCTATTAAAATACTATGCAACTCCATGTATCAATACTTTCAACTCCCTACAAAAATAATAGTTGTACATGTATTACATACGTAACTATATGTGCGGCCTATTAAAATACTATGCAACTCCATGTATCAATACTTTCAACTCCCTACCTAGTAAAAAAATCACAAAAACAGCAATTATAGCTCAAGCCAACAAGTTATTCATTGGAACCAATTCAACATACTCATTTAAACTCATTTAAAGAATTCACCTAATTTTCATAGCAAGTAATTTCATAATAAAAAAAATCAATCTCATCACCAAAATAATTCATTACAATAAACAATATCAAATTAATTACATAATTAAACAACATCTAACAAATTAACTTGTTGATGGACCTGCACCGTCAAAACCAATAACATGTCGTCATTTTGCATGATGAACAACCTCATCCTTCTCTATGTCATTGCCCAAATGTTAAGCTTCCCCAACCTCATCAAGTGAAGAACAACATGATGAGAATCAAGTATAGAAAACATTGTGCATAACATTGTCGGTAGCATTACGAACTATGACCGCAACTTTCCGACCTTTGCATATTAAAAAATTCATCTACTATATGATAAAATATTACATTATCATTTTTAATATACAAATAAAAATTTTATTACATGTTAAAAAAAACTAATTCATACATATCATTATATTATATCTTGATGCATGAGACTCATAATTATCTAGATTACATGTTAGCTAATGCAGAGTGTCATATAGACATCTCGTAACATGCTCCCATGATAGTGTTATGGATTGTCTTATTATGTTGATGTACCAAGACATGTAGAGATCTAACTCAATAGGCAGATGTCGCTCTGTAAATATCCAATCTCTACTCGCATACCATAAATTGACATATTATATGTCGCGGGGCAACGCCGAGTGGCGCGCTAATGCTTCTTAAGAGGTGTTGTTGGAAGGGAAAGAGGGTTTTGGGTATAATCATAAAATTATGATTATAAGGTTCAAGAGTCGCCACCTATTATTAAGATTACTATGAAACTTATGGTTTGCAAGAGTCCGAGTAAGGAACTGGTTGTGCAAGGGAAATACGCATCACCCTCAGTGCACCGTACCTAAGATAAACTGCATTGCTGTTTGATTGTTTTTCTAGGCTAAGTTTCTATTTGTTGGTCTCGTCTAAGGTTCAAGGTAGATCTCTCTTCGTGAGGATCTCTCTACCTCATCAGGTTCAATCATAACCATTCTAAGGTTTAAATCTTAGCATCTCATTTATTTTGCAATTTATATCTTTAATACATGAGGATGTATTTTACTATATAGTTTTACACCCTCTAATATTAAAGTTTATAACTAAACCCTAATATAAAATGAAAAAAATGATTGGTGAATGATTTTTGATATTTTGGTCGGATCCTAACGGATAATCATAAACTAGTTATGATATTCATTTTACATTTTAAAACATAAGAAAGATGCATTTTTATCTTTTTGTAAAAATATGCTTGGAAAACTTTAGGATTTGGTCATATGCATGAAAAAAAATTAAAAGAGAAAATTAATTTAAAAAAATTCAAGATTTTTCTTTGAATTTTCAATTTTTTTAGAAATATTTCAGAGAAAATAGGGTGTTTTAATATCGCATTTGTATTTTACAATGTAAATATATAGCTTGATGTTATACAAAATTGGTAGAAAAATATGCGAGAAAATCACAATTTTTTTAAAAGACTTTTGAATTTTTTTAAAAAAAATTTCATTTTTTATATTATATTATTAAATATAAATTGGGCTGAACCTCGCCCAATCATTCAGGCTGAATCCAGCCTGGTTGGGCCAACTGGCGACCCAACATGTTTTTTTTTAGGTGGGCTGGAATCATCCTAGCCATCTAGGCTGGGCCAAAACTGGTCTAGCCCAGACCTTTAACTGCTAGTGAAAGCCAGCAGTTGCAGGACGTGAATTAATTCACATCCTGCATGTAAACCTAGGGGGAGTCTGTAACAAGAGAGATGAAGGATTACTTGGTATGGAGATGGTTGGTGGTCGCACTAAGAGGTCCGACATGGTCACGCAACCCATAATCAAGATTGAGATCCAATTTTGAAAAAGCAAAAAAGGTCGACACAATGAAACATGTCCCAAGACACCGATACTATTGAAATAAAGTCGAATGACACCATAAATCCAGTTAATCTTCGATAAGTCAGATTCAGTTCGTTCAAGAACCAAAAAATACAAGAATCTCTCTCATATGTTAAACTGAAAAGTTCAAAAGTGTTATTCATCAAAGGTTGCCAAAACTTAGGCTTACAAGAGTTTAAGTACTTCTAAAAATTAACCTTAATAGATCTACTCTTGTGAGCTAAATTGACTCACTTACAAAACTGACCCAAAACCTATACTGGTAAGCCCAAACCCTGATCCAAACAAGTCTTGGATCCTAGCTGAATATAAAGTATTAATTAAGCCCAAACAAGCCTTGGACAATAACTTAAATAATAAAAGTAAAACCTATAAGTTAATCTCTTATGTTGTTATGAGAAGAGAAGAAGAAAATCAAACAATACAAGTTTGATATAAGGCTTATTATAGTCTACAATATTGCCCAATGATCTTAAAAACCAATATGTCATTAAATATCATTAGTTTTTTTTCCCTGTGTAGCTAGGATGAATAAGGAATCTTGTAAGAAAAGAATTTTGAAACATTAATGAATCTTTACCACACTTGAAAATAAATTATGTTGCGGCCCATTAAAGATCCTTATGGAACTAGAAAATTCCCAAAACACGCTACCACTTCCTTGTAGAAAAATGATCCTTACTAAAAAGGAAGTCCACAAGTCAAAGGAAAGGTAAATAACAAAATTTGTACAACCTGTTCTGATAAGTCCTTATCGAACTTCGATTCACCTGAAAGTTTACCCCAATATAGAAAAATACCTCTAGAATCTTCTAGTAAAGTTTCAGCTCGATGCAAGAGTTTGGATCGCATCATATTGAAGTTATGCTCAATAATGTAAAACTAGACTCTGTAGAAAATTTTAGGCCAAGATTCGAATCTAACCTTGTTTGGATCGTATTATTCCCTCTCTCTTTAAGATGATCCATCCTCAAATCACCGACAGGTTTAATGTACAATTCCTTAGCCTCTTATTGAAGCCTTTAGAGTTCTTTTCTTGCATGCACTTGCCTCCAACAATATTGTATGAAAGTAGTAGTCGATAATAATTCAAAAAACCACGCCTTGCCATCTAATTGCATATATATTTTTGAATGATAACCATTGCTGTCTTTTTTTTGTTTTTCGTCCTTATGGCACTGAACTGAAGCTCTCTATTCTTCACTTTTTTTATTTGTTTCTTTATAAATATTTGCAATTTCATTAATCTTTACGCTCTTTATCTAACCTCATAGAATCATTATTATCATAAATATCTAAAACTTGTAACATTTGTTTCTCTTCCTTACTCATATTGAATCTTCTCTGATTAGCCATACTAATATGTTGCTTCATCGAAGCCATATCATCTTTTAGATCCTTCATCACCCTAGTTAGTAGCTTAAATTGTTTGGTGAAAGGTGTTATTTGCGTTTGGTGTCATAAAATCTTTATTTTCAGAAATCTTTAAATCTATAAAAATTGATTAGTAGCACAAAATATATCCTCACAACCCTTATGTTTCATATAAATCAAAGTTTTTCAATCTAATATACTCACTACGCCTATTACCATCTACTTGTTTTCTTTCTGTTCTTTCGAAACTGAAAATCAACAAATCAAAGTTAGTAGCTTTCAAAACGCAATCCAATTATAAATTTAGACTTAATAGTCAATAAATATACTAAAAATAAGCAAAATAAAACTACAATTATAATTTCACGAGTAGCAATGCAAATTTGTACAAATTGTTAACGAAATAAAGACGCGAAATAAAACAGAAGCATAAATTAATGAAGACACTTATTTGACTCCTAAATAACCCAAATATAAGAGAAAATGACTTATTTGGTTGAAACAAACAGTAGAGTAACACATTTTTAGAACTTTACGCAACTCTAATTGATACACAATTTTAAAATACCAGAATTGAAACCCAGACCTAATGATATTAGAATGACCTAAAATTCAATATATAGTATCTTGATACCTAACAAACTACATAGCTCAGTTTATAGGTCATTCTCTTATTCCCATGTATCAAAACCCGTGTATGATTAGTTTGTGGTAAAATTGAACCATGAATTGAAACCTCAAGCAAACGATATCTAAATAAGCCCAAATTTAATATGTAATGCGATTTCACCCCCAGTAAGAATTATGTAAAATTTAAATTAATTCTGAGGTGGTTTGCTTAGGGTTATCTGTGAGTTGTGTTTCTACGGCAAAATTGCATCAAGCTTTGAATAACGTCTTTTTTTTTCTTTTATGCTACTGGTATGTTTAAAGATATTAACAAAATGAAGTATTATATTTTTACTAGTATGCCACAAACACAATAACGAAGAAGAATATTGACACAAACACTAAAAAAACTTAACGAACTCTAGGAAAATGAAAATTTTAAAATGATATGACCCGTTCTTGGAGCCTTGCTCTGATACCAATTGATATATACCTTGTGATCACATGGTCATGCAATTCACAAGCAAGATTGAGATCTAATCCCAAAAAGCCGAAAGAGGTCTGATAAGAGTGTGACATAATAAAAATTTGTCCCAAGGCACCAACACTATTAGAATGAAGTTAAATGACACCACAAAACCAACTAATCTTTGATATGTCAGATTTAGTTCATTTAAGAACTAAAGAATGTAAGAATCTTTCTCACACGTTAAACTGAAAAGTTTAGAAGTGTTATTCATTAAAGGTTGTCGAAACTTAAGCTTAAAAGAGTTTAAGTACTTGTGAAAAATTAACCCTAATGGATTTATCTTTACGGGCTGAATTGACCCACTTACAGAATATACCCAAAACCTATACTAGTAAGACCAAATCCTGATCTAAACAAGTTGTGGATCCTAACTGAAAATAAAATATTAATTAAGCCCAAATAAGCCTTAGGCTATAGTTGAAATAACAAAAATAAAACTCATAAGTTAATCCCTTATGCTGTTGTGAAAAGAGAAGAAGAAAATCAAATAATACAAGTTTGATATAAGGTTTATTTATAGCCTACAATGTTGCCCAATGATATTAGAAACCAATATATCATTAAATACTATCAGCCCTTTTTTTCTTATGCAGTTAGGATGAATAAGAAATTCCTATAAGTAAAGGATTTTAGAACATTAATGAATCTCTGTCACCCTTGAAAATTATGTTGCAGCCCATTAAAGATCCATGTAAAATTAAAAAAAAAAATCCTAAAACAAGTTGTCATATCTTTGTAAAAAAAATAATCATTGTCAAATAAAAAGTCTACAAGTTAAAAAGAAGTACATAACAAAATTTGTATAACATGTTATGACCTATATCGTAAGTCTTTACCAAACTTTGGTTCACTTGAAAGTTTACCCCAACATAGAAAAATACCTCTGGAAATCTTCTGGTAAAGTTTCAGCTTGAGCCAACAGTTTGATTTGGAGTTATGTTTAATAGCGTAAAACTAGACAGTATGATATTTTACATCAAAATTTGAATCTGACCTTAGATCGTATCACCCTAACACTAATATAATCAACGCAACACAATTCATCAATTTTTCTCACTAAATAAGACAATGTATACACTTACTTAATTAATTTTATATCTATTTAATCTTAAATTATAATTAAATTAGGCAAAATCAACAAAAACCCTAAACTAAACCCTAAAACTCTTATCCTAAGAAAATAACAAATTAGCCAACTAAAATAACAAATTAATAGAGAAGGAAGTAACATATACCTCAATTTGGTTAAATTAGGCTCTTGCGGGTGGTGGTGGCGGTGATAAGGTACCAGTGGTTGTCGAAGATGGATGGCTAGAGAGAGAACCAACGATGTAGAGAGAGAGGGAGAGAGAAAGGTAAGGTTTGTCATGGTAAAGAGTGAGATATATTTTTTTGTGGTGGAGAGAAAGATCAAGTGGCCTGAGTTGAGAGTAATATCGAGAAGAAATAGAAGCAGAGGAAGAAAGAAGTAAGGGGAGACTACATGATCTATAGACACACATGTAGCAAATACATGTCTTTATAGAGCGTGCATATACTACATGCATGACTTTTATTTTTGTGTTAGAATGAAATTTTTTTTTTGTAACTATGTTAGTTTAGAAAATTATTTATTTTACCATGGGAAAAAAACTCCCATTTTTATAAAAAAGATATGCAAAAACCAACCACATGTGATGATGACCGCATGTGATGATGTCTACATTAGAAGTGAACTTGGATTATGTAATTCTGTGCCCGTTTACTCTGTTTCCATTTGTCAAACCCTCTGCCCACTTCTTTTGACCAAAAGGATAGATTAAAAACGAAAAAAAA
>Ga0307517_10001340_pt1 | contig 41367 bp, 16 predicted proteins | sample 23_EM_MG_FD_194515 | JGI IMG/M metagenome (GOLD analysis project Ga0307517, IMG submission 194515) | Populus trichocarpa ectomycorrhiza microbial communities from riparian zone in the Pacific Northwest, United States - 23_EM | ecosystem: Host-associated > Plants > Roots > Unclassified | place...
TTCTCCTTCGCTGGCCATTCGTCCCCCCCCCCCCCCCCTTCTCTCCTCCTTGCTTGCTTCAGCAAAGATATCACATCTCTCTCTCTAGCAATATTTCTCCATTAACCATCCTCTCAATATATAAAAAAACATTATTTTGTTTACAAAATCACCACTGTCTTTTTGTATAAACATGTTTTCTTTCATGTAAAATACCCTTCTTGTATTTATAGCAGTTCAGTATTGAGTCCAAATATTACACGCCATGTTCTTTGAACTCAGCAGTTGTTAAACTGGGAAGCACTGCTTGAGATCAATGATGAGAACTTTCTTAGAGATCTAAGGTTCTTTCTTTCTTCTCATCTGCGTTTATCTTAAGCCTCAAGGCAAGTTCAGGGATATATGTAGATGGAACCAATGAAGTCAAAGATTAAGGGGATGTTTACTCAGCGGGGTAAGGAGGACTTTTTTGTTGGCAGAGGCAATATGAATTTTGTTGAAGAATGGGAAATTAGGCCAGGAGGAATGTTAGTTCAAAAGAGAACTACTGCTGATTCCAATCACAACTCTGTTCCTGTTTCCAACATTAAAGTTAGAGTCAAATATGGTTCTTTATGTCATGAAATCAGTATCAGTTCTCAAGCAAGTTTTGGTAATTTCATAATTCTTAGATCACCGTGTCTTTGTTTATATTGATGATACTTTTGACTTGATATTTTTTAGAATGATAAATATTAAGGAGTTGGTTTCTGGGCTACAGGTGAACTGAAAAAAATGCTAGCGGAACATACAGGAGTGCACCCTCTGGATCAAAAGCTGATATTCAAGAAGAAGGAGAGAAATTCGAAGGCGTATTTAGATGTTGCTGGAGTGAAAGATGGATCCAAAATTGTGTTAATTGAGGACATTACCAGCCGCGAAAGGCGTTGTCTTGAGATGCTCAAATCTGCTAAGATAGAAAAGGGTTCGAAGTCATTGCAACAAGTAAGCTTGGAAGTTGACCAGTTTGGTGATAAGGTAAGTAAACTTTACTAGAGATAAAGATTACACGGGTGCCTCTAGCAGATATCAGATTTTAAAGTTTCTGAGAAATTCTTTTTATTGCAATTTGGTAGGTGACATCCTTGGAAACAACAACTTCCAAAGGAGGAAAAGTAGCAGAGAAAGACGTGGATGGTTTGACTGAAATCTTGATGGCAAAATTAGTAGCATTGGATGGGATTTTTGTTGAGGGAGACTTGAAGTTGCAGAAGAGAATGCAGGTATTATGGGACTTCTAATTGGTCTACTAGCTTTCTTGTTACACATTTCAATTCGATTAATGTTCAAGTTCTTGCTTTGCCTTGTCTTTCATGAAGGAAAGGAAAGTTCAGCAGTACATTGAAGCTCTTGATAGGCTCAAGTTAAACTATTCTACTGCCAATACCAGTGGAGGCAAAATCCCATTGCAGCAACAAGATAATTCAACTGGGAAAATGCCAATACCAAAGCAAAAACAGTCAGTTCAGTCCAAACAGCAGAATGCTACAATGCAAATGCCAACACAGAAGCAGCAGCGACCAGTATTGAGTAATTCCGAGTCTTTTGTGGTCACAACAGCATGGGAAACTTTTGATTAAGCTGTGGAGATAATGTTTCCACGAGTTCTTAGCTGAAGTGGGAGCAATTTAAAGAAAAAGACGGTTAGCTATGCTTGGATTTCCATTTTTCTGTCACTTTTGTTTCTTTACTCATTCCTTGCTGTTTTAGATTTATGATTTGTTTTTCTTTTTTGAAAATAAACTAAATTGGCTCTTAGCAAATTGTATATAGCATATAGCAGAAGGTGCACAGCGAAGGGAGAATTTCTTATATGTACCACATTATGTTATAGAGTAGTTGTAAATTCGGGCAAGTGGAATTATATTTTGAAGATGTTGACTCGATGGTGGTGTGGCTCGGGACCACAGAACACCTAATCTTGTGTTCATACTTCCTGTATTTTACCAAACAGTTCAATAAAAGTTATTTTGAAACTAATACAAGTTAAAAAATAATATAATTTAAACACAATCATAATTATAAATATTAATTTTGTAACCACAATTATTGAAAATAAACAATTGCTATTATGGTTGTTGCAAAATCAATATTAAAAAATAGTTGTTAATTCTTAATAGTAATTATATTAATTTAAATTATGTTATTTTTATAGCCCGTGATATTTTCCAAATTTTGTTTTACCTGTGTTGTTTTTCTTTTATAAAAAAAATCCTCATACCTCATAGCCTACTGACTCATCGGTAATTAACGGAGAAAAAAAAATCTTACTGTCTTGGGACCGTTACTCCAATTAATCAAATCCACTTTATTCAGTCATTTATTGCCTGTAGCAGATTTAGTACACAGTACTCATCTGAGGAGAAGTAAATAATTTCTGATTCGGATCATAGAGATTCTTCGTTTCTATATATATACAAGGGGAAAAGGAGAGTAGGGGGGTAATATTTATGTAATAATTAGGATAAAACAAATCATTCCAAAATGATAGAAAGGTAGACTTGATATTGGAAGGCAGGACACATAGCGTTGGAAAACAGGTAGAATGGTTAATCATCTCAAAGGCAACATGTTTAAGCGTTGGTTAACGTAAAATTCCAATTAAACACATAGATTAAGTTACCCCCGGAAAAATTCTCCATCACAGCTGTTCTCCCTCTTGCTGAGAGAAAAAGATCGATGTCATATTGTCTTGGTTTACAAAACTATTGGCTTGACGTGATGGGAGTACCAGTTAGAATCAAGAATTCAGAGACATGCACATGGATAGGTTTTGCTGGTGAAGTTTGAGGTGACATGATGTCAAATTTTACTCATGCATAGAAAAATCAATTTCATGCAATCCTGCTCAGTGATTATGAAAGCTTTTATTAAATAGTTCAACCTAATAATTGAACCTCTAATGCCAGCCAGTTGTGAATAATCAAGTCTGAGAACTTTTATTAAACAGTTCAACAATATTTTTAACTTTTATTTAATAGACTTAAAGTGGATGTTAGAAAAAAAAGGAGCGAAAGGGCTGTCTATTTTCGTTTTCTTAATTTACCAGAAATCTCAGTAAACGTGTTATCATCTAAGGTGATGGTGCCAGAAAGAAGGAACAAAAAGCAAAGAAGAAGAAAGAGAAGAGGCCCAATGGTTACTCGACTAGGCAATAATAATACCTCGAGTGGATTCAAAACATCCCTGAGAAACTTTACCAGTCAGAGGGAGAACATCATGAGGAATAAGAAATGCAAGAACCGAGAGGGATTCTATTCATGTGATGCCTAAAAAGTAGCTGCAAACTCAAGGTAATTCTCTCGAACATGCCAAGAACTCCCAGTTAATTAGCTTTGGAGTAAAGAAAAAGGTAGGGGCCATCCTTGTTCCTTCTTTTCTTTGTTCTTCCTTTCGTTTTCCCTGTGGACAAATGCATTTGATAGCATCAGAGTTTCCCTTCTGTATGATGGGGCACACTTGCGTTTCCTAACTTTATTTCATGCCATGAGGGGAAAGCAAGGGTTTTGCTTTTTGACAGGTGTTGCTGCGAGGCTTTGACTAACTCTTAGGAGATGGGCCTATTGCATGTGAACTGGAAATGAGGATGCAAGATGGTACCCCAAGAAAGTTGCCGATCTACTTTCTTAAAAAACAAGGTTATTAAACTTAGACATTGATATGTTGGACTTTATCAGTCGGTAGTAACATTACCCTAACAGCATTAACATTAAGGAAACACCTATATGACATGGGATGAATCTTACTTCATATGTAGTGAAGCGTGTTAATATATTCTTTGTTTCGTAACTCAATTGGTTAGTATGTATCATATAAACCGTTCTAGGTTCGAGCTATGCCGGGAGTCATATTTTCATCTATACGTTTAAAAACACTAAAATAAGGTAATAATGTTTTTTTTTTTAATCAATAATTAATAGTTTTATCTAGCAGTTCAATTGGTTAACGTGTGAGTTTTAGCCAAAGATCACTGGCTCGAGTTACGGTGTGAGTTATATTAATTTTTATGCCACATATAGCCTGTCATTTTAAAAAAAATAAAAGAAGCGGTGAATGACTTGGGCTTTTTAACAAACTCAGCCATGTTGGGCCATTTTAGCCTGCATTTGGGCTATCTTTTTATTAGATTTTTAGGGTTTTTCTTTTTCTTTTTATTCTTTAATGTCAAGTTTTTATTGAATTTTACCCCTTTTAGGGATAACATAGGAGTACAAATGTTGTAAATACTTAATGACACATAAATTTTAGTGCTAAAAAAAAATATTGTTGCAAAGGCGCTCATATAATAACAACTTATTTAACCTAACTTATAGGAGTTTTTCATAAACAAGTAAAGTGGGAGCTAAAAAAAATAATAATATTCAACCAGCTTCATAAAGTCCTTCCTAAAAGGTTATGAAGCCTGATAGGATAGTGGTTGGAAAAAAAATTAAATGTTCATAAAAACCCGCAACTATTCAGGTTGTATGTGAAATTAAGATTATAAAAAGATGTAAACTTATATTTTTGATAGAAAAATATAAAAATGAAACATATTATAAAGTGTGGATATAGATGCATGTAGTCTAGAATTAGTAGTAGGCGTTGGTAATATGATGTAGGTCCTAGGCATTTAGGCCGGGAAAATATGTATAAATTTCGTAATGTTATTTAAAATAAATATCTAACCTTAAACTTCTAAACTAAAAGGGAAGGCTTTCTTGACTATAATAAACTCACAACAAGAATTGTTAATTGATGCAGAGGAATCTAGGAGGGTTTAAATATTTACAGTGAAAAAATTCATGGTTGAAAAGAAAGATTAGGTGGTTGATACTGTAGAAAAGGTAAAACTTGTACTACTAGAATAGTCCAAGAACCCTAATTTTTTAAAAAAATTACAAGAATAAGTACAGTATATTTGTTAATTATGCTTTTATAAAATGAAGATTACTCATACTTAATAAAAGATTCCAAATACAAAATAAAAATTACTCAAGGCTTCACTTATTAGACATATATAAAAAATAAAAAATATATTTATTTTTAATATTTTTAAAAATCTTATTTATAGTTTTATCCATGTCTCAATCTTTTTAAATCGGCTTTGACAGCAATGTTGTAATAGCTCGACATTTGACAAGTGAAGCATGTTTTCCTTAATTAAACAATGTTCATTGAATGATTTAATTAATCCTTCGATATGTACATGTGACAAGTTGTACTTGTGCTTGATATAATACAAATTAAGTTTATTTAAGGCATCAACTAAAGTTTATTTAAGCATCAACTAAAACTTGTAATATTTGTAACTTGGCTTTCATGTCGGAAGTTTGTAAAAAATGCTGTTTTTTATTTTATTTTATTTTTTTATATATAGCTTCGTGCGAGAAATAGTGACTCCAAAGTGAGGAGCTATATATTCGAAGAAATTGGCAACATCTTCATGTAATAAGCAGTTAAATTATATATAAGACTTGCTGCTGCTTTGGAGATTAATCCCAACCTCCGTCGTCACCTTGTGCAATTTGGCACATACGCTAACGTGGATCCATGTCGGTTTCTGAAAAGTTGGTGGTTATCTTTCCAACTCCACTCATGGCTTCTTAATGGTAAGCTAGTTAATCCCATGGAAGGAATTGGCCATGACTCTCTATCAGCTAAGACACAGAGAGCAATACTTATCGTCCCAGGGTATTAGCCTGCAATCAATCAAGCGAAGCTTTGATCAATTCCATCTCGTTAGGAAGTATTTAATTGGTATGATATTGTGCTAAAGTGTATTCATGTTATAAGTAGATTTTAACCTACAAAATAAGGATGCTTGTTAATTTCTTAATTTAAGGTAGATTTAGCCTAGACAATAGGAATTCACGTCGTGAACTTCTATATATGAGACGTCAAAAGCCCGCGTCTTAGAAATTTTTTGACTTCGGCAATAATGAAGCGGCTCAAGACGTAGCCTAGCGCATCATGGGCTGTCTTTAAGAAGAGAATGTACGTTCTTGTTTGTGCTAATTAATGTCCTTAAAAGCCTGTTTTCTTGTAGTGTTGGGTACTATTTTCTTTCATCAAGAGCAGCCGTACTGAGTGTGTGGATTTAAAATGGGTACTATGCATGGATAATCAGCTCCGAGTCATGTATATAGAAGATGCCCTCGATCTTCTCTGTATTGCGTCATGTTTCATCCTCCTATACGATCATGCAAATGAAACAGAGCCTCACATGATCATGTCGTTAATATTTGCATACTTCCACTGAACAACTCATACAGATGGGGACCGAGCAGACGACATGCAAAGAGCAGAAGGCGTTATCAAGCTTTATAGTTTATGATTAATAAGACAGCATAAATGGGTGCTTGTGATTAGTAGGCTTTGGACTCATTTGTGCACGAACATTTTTGATGATGCTTACATGAGAACAAAACGTCTATTTGTTAGCAAAAACACATGGCAGCGCAGCTTATGAAGATGATAAAAGCTGATTCTAGAACCCACCAATTCGTCCTGTCATTGTTGATTTCCACGGACCTTAAAACACTTATCATCAAAATTAGGAATTCAAGGGACATTCAAACACCACCCATTCAAGGCAAACAGGTTCATCCTTGAGACATAAGAATAAGGGCCAACTTGACTTCCTCTTTCTAGAATTCCCTCGGCTCAGTTTCGATATGGCACCGGTTGTTAGACTCATGGCACTGGTTTATATAGATTCGCCCTTTAAATCTGGATATGGGCTAAAGGGTACAGGGTATGAAATAAAGGACATAATCTGTCAAGTCGCCCACCACCCCATATATATAAGAGTTCCCTTGTTTTCTCTTGAGAGAAGAAGAAGCAGCAAAAACGACTAGATCCTTTCACGCTACTTTAAAATGAATGACATGATTTTAATAAATATTTGTTGTCCAAATTAAAATATAGCAAATAATAATTAGACTCGTGAGTATACATGTAGTTTATATCCACGTAATATATTTATAAGATTATGGTAAAATATTTGCTATCATAACAAAAATGCAATCACTTAATATCTTTCGGGTGCTACTAAAGTTTCTCCCAAAACTTTGTTAGTTCCACTATTTGACTTTCTAAAATGAATGCCGTAAATCCTCCCATTCATCTTTATTTTGTGCAAATAAACGTCAATGACAGCTGGTTGTACGTAGAAATAATAAAGTTGATAATACATTTAAAAGCACTCATATATATATTTTTTAATTTAAATTATTGAATTCAAAATAGATGATAAAATTTAGAACATGCATGACCAAATCATTTCCCCCCTCTGAACAAATATATATGCTCTGGTATTTATCATGCATGAACTTTTAATAAAATAGTGGTAATCATTTCATTAATTTATTAAATATAGATTATAAAACAGGCTCGTTTTTTCTTTTCCAAATGACTAGTAAAGCTGCCATGTGCTTAACACTTGTCTTCAAAATCTCCATTTATTTAGGGAGGGAGGGGCAGCATTACATTAAAAAACGTGTCACCATGGATTGATCACCTCGACTAATTGTTTTCTTGTATGTTCCAGAAAACAAGCAAAATTTATCGTCAATCACGCAATTGAAAAATGTTGCTCATGACCAAGATTGTTGAAAAGATTGAAGCAAAGCTCAACTTAATTTGCTGTTAACACCATGCTTTGGGAAAATATGAGCGATCTGTATTAAGTTGTTGCTATTTAATTAATTGATAGTGTGATTAATCTCTTAACTTCAACGCTTTGCAAGCATGCTTAATTTCCTGGTCAAGTTTTACAAGTACCTCTTGACATTTCTGTTGTTCTTAATTTCCTGCTGGCTGTACAGATAAAAGTCCCATCTAATCCTTTGTTGTAGGGTGTTAGAAAATGTGATAGCTAGTTGCTTTTTGTTTTTTATTTTAAAATATATTAAAATAATATATATTTTTTTATTTTTTAAAAATTATTTTTGATACCAGCACAATGATCTGAAATTATTAAAAATATATTAATTTAAAGTAAAATAAAAAAATTTTAATTTTAATTTTTAATTGTTTTTCAAAAATACTTCGGAAAGATAATGCTAAACAAGAGAATTTTTCCGCCATCTTCTAGAATGGTCAGTTGATCGACTGCTTTGAAATCTTATAAATAATAAATTTTCAGATTAAGAGACAGAGAAGCTTTCATGTTGGAGATAAAATGGTAGATCCTTTACAAGGGAGATGATCGTGACGAGATTGAGAAACTACTACATCTTTGTTACGCGTTACAATAGGTTTGATCAATTTTGATAGTGTAAGAAAATATTCATGTGGTATTAATGTTTTTTCTAATAAAAAAAATTAAATAATAAGGATGGATTTTACATGACCTGATTGATTTTGTGGGTAAAAAAATTTTAAATTATTGATAAAAATATAGTTTAACTCAAAATAAATATTTAAAATGATATTTTTTTTTATAAATATTGAGACAATAGCATGTTTGATTGATTAGAGTTAATATATTTAACCTGTGAATCCGTATATCGGATGATAAAATCATAATAACTCTATAAAAAATGAATTAAAATAAAATATAAAATTTAATTTTTAATAAACTCAATATTGAATGAAGAAATTAAAAATTAAAAATAAAAAAACCATATTATTTTAAGTTCTATAACAAGTTATGTTAACTTGCCTTGTATATGTTAATTGTTATAATTCAATTTCATATATATAAGTAAAGTACTTTGGTTTATATTTATGCATGCTATGGATTTTGTGTTAAACTAAACAATTATCTAATCTGCAGGAGGCCAAAAATGGCCAACGGGATACACACGCAGAGCAACTATACGGCCCATAAACAGTGCGAAGACACTCTGGTTGAGTTGACTTTGATTTGTGTGTGTCACAATAATGGACTGCTATGTGCATGCACACAGAGGTGATCACGTGGCTAGCTAGGACCGCCAACATGCCTCGTGTCTGACATCCAAGTGTACAGGCATGGGTGCACGACCCATCCATGTGGTATATTGTTAGGCAGATCGTACTACTGGGGGGCCATGGCCTCGCTAGAAATTCAAGATTTCCCCCCTAATAATTTTGTTTAATATTCAACATTATTATTATTATTATTATTAATGGAATGGGATTGATCATTCATTTATGCAGTGCATAATTCCATTGAAATAACTACAAAAAAGAGAGTATATTATTAATGTCCAGGCTGCTAGCCAAGACTTTCTAGGCCATGCTTCTCACCAAAACAATAATGACCGGGCTAGTTTTTTAAAATTCTTTATAAAAATCTAGTTGTTTTTATGTGTTAAAAATATTTTTTAAAAATTAAAATTATTTTAGTTCCTTTAAATTAATATTTTTTGATATTTTCAAATTGTTTTGATATGAAAAATAATTTTTTTAAAAATAAAAATTATAATTTTAATGTATTTCTAAATAAAAAACATTTTAAAAAACAAATATTATCTTACTGGAAAAAAAAAATCAACCTCTGCTGCTGCTTTTTATATATTCCTCAACCGACTTTGAATGTATTATGGAACTTTGACAACTTAAATGGCTGGATTTAACGACAGTTCCATCGTTATATAATTCAGTCAACCTACAGTGCTATATATAATTAATGCCTTTAATTTAAAACTGAGGTCCACAAGTCCGATCAGGTGTTTTAGCAATAGTCAAGATCTAAATAATTCCGTAACGGGCTTGCTTTATTGCCTTCTATAATCCAGGAAAAAAGAAGAAGAAATTCTCCGATTTACTTCCCCTGATTAGAATATCCGATCTGGGTTTATCAATCTTACTCATGGTGCCGTGCTGTTTGCGAATTCCTTGGAATGTTTTAATTAAATTGCCCCGTTAACGTATATGGTGCAACCCTAGTTTAAGTACTTATTAAAGATGAATAATGCATCCATTTTATGAGAACTTTATATGCATTTTTTTCTTTTTCTTTTTTAATTTATTGTTTTTACTTTATTTTAGAAAGCCAAAATATGACTAAAACATTTCTTTTTATTTTTTATTTATTTATGTTGAATTTGATAATATTGTTTTTATAAGTTCTTATGTATTTATCAAAATTTTCATGAGAGAAATTAAATTGAGAAATCATATCTATGAAAAGAAAAATACATATTTACCCCTTCAAGTGTGTTTCATGAACAAATTCATAATTATTCTCTCCATTATATGTGATTTACAAGGCGCAAATACTCACTATAGTATTTGCTAATTAATTTAAGATAAAAGAATTTAATTATCTTTTCTTTATTTTTTTAAATAAAATCAAAACTCTGGGGAGTGCGAGCAAGAATTTTGAAAAAAAAACAGAGATTCCATATGCATATAAATAATAAGAAATAGAAAAATTCTTTAAGCAATTTTTTTTAAATTGTTTTTTTAACTTTGATCAATTTTTTCTCTAAAATTAGAACCAATAGAAAGGAATCTAACATGTATCCCTCTCTATACCTTTAAAAGTTAAATTAACGATTATTTAAATCAATTATAAACGGGGAGACTTATAAACGGGGAGTCTTTATTAAAAAATATATATATTATAATTACCTCTACTATAACTAAACCCACCAATATATTAATATCACAGTCAGGCGTGAGAGAATTAATAATGCATTAGAACGAGCTTGAATTTGTTTATAAAATTAAAGGGTACTTAAACAAAAAGAAACAGTGATTAAACTATAAGCTACCAACTAATTACGCATGAACGCAGCCGTCCCGGTCCCAACTAGGCATGTTGGTATTTTTTTTTTCTAACATGTATTATCAATGTTATCATAAGAACTCCTCACTCAATTAACATACTGTCAATTATAAATTCCATCTTAATTTGTTTTAATTATTTGCTTTTGATCATCCGAGCCCAATATTTTTATACAGTCTAAGTTTGATTTAATCAAGTAAAAACAAGAAAAACATTACTAGAAGTAGCCGCCGGCCTTGCTATGTATATGGGACGGCCGTTCCATTTTTCCAAAAAGACGACGGTCGGTACACTTGGCTGCCTGCTTTTTGCTAAGAAATGTTTTGGCAGCTCATTAATCTATAGGATAAAAATAATCGATGACGGCTAATATATGGTATGGTAAAAGGGTGCGTGTGCAATCTATATTTTTTTTTCTATTATTATTAATATAAATATACAGATTAATTTATACATATCACAACAAATTTATATTTTTTTTTTTAGTTTAACGTGAGTGTCCGGGCTAGCTTGCGCACACCTCGACTAATCCCACGGGCCCTGAAATTAACGACCATGTAAGCCTCCAGTGGTCATCATATAAACAACCACAAGACTCGAATCTGAGACCACAAAGAAAAAAAACCTCTTGATCCCAAGCTTTTACTAAATAGTTAAAACAAATTTATATCTTAATCCATAAGGTATTGACTTCGTGCTTTTGTAAATTAGTCATATATGGAGCAGACGTGTGTGTGTCCTTGATTTGTGATGAGCAGACGGGCAATGACGCGGCCGTCTTTGCAATCTTGATTCCCAAATTTCAATTTTATCAATAAAATCTAAATTCATCTCTTAAATTTATCTTTTTACTAATTAAATCTCAAATAAAATTAATTTAATTCATTAAAAATATAATCAAGTCCTTATACGTAATTAAATATTTTAATTTGATCTAAATTAATTATTAAACATCATTAAAATTTTAATCTGGCATATCATTAAATCATATTGATATATTAAAAATTTAATTATGTCTATAGATTTAATTTTTATGCAAATTCATTTAATAATTATTTAATTTGATCTTAAATTTATATTGTTTTTTCATTTTTGGGTGCAATGAAGTACAATTAAGCTCCAAATTTCTCTCAAAATTCTAGCTTGATTATTCGGTATATATTTGAGACCTTCCTCTATTAATTTTATCAAATTGCAAGTCTTCTTGTTATTATTGTTTTTTATTTTTTACAAAGAAAAAGGTAAATTAGGGAATAATACAAAACTAAATTATGACAGTTATAAGACTAATTAAATTTAATTAGTTTAATTTTAATAAAAATTCATGTTATGTGAATCATTGTGTTTAATTGTGCGAGTTGGGAATGAATTGCGACCAAAGTGTTTTGTTTTCCGGGCGGCAGGGAGGTAGAGGCTGAAAAAAATTACACTGTGCTGGATTTCTAAATAATATTTGGATTGTGATATTTTATTTTTTGTTTTATTGTGCCAAGTTCCCGGAAAACTCCGTAGAAAATCAGAATCCCACGCGTTAGTTACTTGGATATTTGGAGAAAAGAATGGAATGGGCCGTCTAATGTACAGTGTGTAAATTGTTTATATTGTGGCCGCAGGTCCTTGTACCTCAACCGCGCTCATGTCCCCCTTTCAAAAGACACCTACGGTCAACCTCTTTTTCCAACTGAAATAAATACGTGCTTTGATATTTATAACAGCATTAAATATCATCCCATGCAAACTTAAATGTGTTGTAAGTTTCTTTTTTTCTTTTTTTTTATTTAGAAGAGATTTAATTTTTTTTCTCCAGAAGAAGAAGTCTATAATTGATAGTTGAGTTATAATTTAATTAAAAAAATATAAATCTTTTTATGGATTATGGAATATTGCAACCATGTGGCTAAACATTTATTTATTCTTATCTCAATTAATTTTATTCTAAGAAATTTCTCAAAAAAATTTAGAAAAGGAAGATAATTTTCAATGAAAAAGATATATAGGTTTTTAAATTATTTTGCTTAATATTATTTCTTTGAAATAACGATACACAACCATTATTAAGTTGGGCTATTTCTTTTTTTTTTATGGGCATATATATATTTGTGTTTTTAAATTGTACACTTTGAGTTAATTTCTTCTTCTACACAAAAACGTCATTACCCTTCCATGATTTAACCTTCTTTCATTAGTCAAGTTGGTTCTAACATAGTGTGTTATATGCAAAAATGAAAATAAATGAGAAGGCACAAATCTGCTCAGGGAAAAAAAAACTATACTGAATTATTCAGAGGAAGATAAAAAAGAAAGAAAGGGTCATGGTGACCCGATCCAAAGAGGGGGGGCTAGGTGCGAGAAGAGTCGTTTTTGGAGTCGGCAGCCATAAAGGTTGGCCAGTCAAACTCCTTGGCTTCTCTACCCCACGCGATGAGCTGCTTGTGGGCGTACACTTCACACTGGAATCTCAAGTTTTAGATTCCTGGGAGCCTTCCTGAATAGGAAATTTGTTATGCGCCAGCCTCCTTTCCCAAAGAACACACTACCATCCGGACAAAAGAACAAAAAGAAAATCAAACAGCAAAAATATATTCCCATTGTTACTTTCTTTGTATTTGAAGCAACTAATATATTCCCTATCTCTAAATTTCAACTAGTTTCATGATCTCTTTACAAAGTACTGCAAAAATTTAAGAATAAAGGGAATCTTAGTGATAGCTGCTAGGAAAGATCGCCGAAGAATGAAAACTCACCCCATCATCCTCGCAGGGGTTTACGCGAGACAATGTGATGGCACGAACATCAATTGAAATTCGTGAGAAAATATGTGGCATCATCACATCGGTTACCAATCAAACCAATGAATCATTACCATCTAATGAGCTGGATGAATTCTTGGGATCTTTCAACTTCTCATCCTCTTCGTTGTGGTCAGCATCGTTAGATACATTTCCAGTTAGTTCCTTGGCTCTCTGGGCTTGGCATTCCCAATCTGTTCTAGCCAGAACGAACAACATGGTCACGACACATGAGCCCTGGGCAGCTAACAAACCCAACCAGAGTCCTTTAAAATCAAAGCCAGCATAAAAACTCAACCAAACAGCAACAGGCATGCCCACAAGGTAAAAGCATCCCAAATTGATATTTGCACCTATTTTAGGCCTTGCCGTGCCTCTCAAAACACCACAACCTGTTGTTTGCGGGCAATTTCCAAGCTCACAAAGGCCAATTATAGGCAAAACCATTGATGTCAATGCAATAATCTCTGCATCTTGAGTGAACATGCTAGCCCAAATCTTCCTCACCATGACAGCAAAACACAATGCTGCAAATCCCAAGACAAAGCTTGAAGAGAGACCAACAGTAGCAGCAAGCTTGGCCTTTTGAGGATTATTAGCACCTAGTTCATTGCCAACTCTTGTTGACACACCAAAGCTCAAAGAAGATGGGAAAATGTATATAAAAGCTGTGGTTTGAATTAAGATTCCCATTGAAGCAACGGTAGCTGTTGGATTTAACAATAGCCCACAGAGTAAAATCATGATCTCATACCACCACCATTCAAGGCAAACCGAAATGCAGCTTGGAATTGCCAAATTCAATAAAGATCTCCACCCTTTTAAGCATTCCAATGATATCCCACCCCAAGTTTTCTTGGACACGCCAGAGATCATAACGTAAATGACCAATGATCCTACAAGACTGAAGTTAGTCCAAACTGCGCCTAACGCAACGCCTTTGATTCCAAGATTGAATACGGAGACAAGAAGGTAGTTAACAGGTATGTGAAGAAGAATAGAAAGGGTTGCACAAAATGTTAGAGGCAGAGTAATTGACTGACTCCTGAGATATATACGCAAAGGATGCAAAATGGATTGAGCAACAAGGTCAGGGAGGGAGTAAAGAATGTAGAGTTGTGCTTCCGTGGAAATATCATCTTCTTGACCACAAAAGAGAAGGATCTTTTTCATGTTGAACCACAATAAAGCAATAGGGATGGAAACTAAAAAAAGCAAAATAATTGTTCTTTGCAATGCGAGGCCAAGAAGTTTGTATCTTTTGGCACCAAAAGCCTGTCCACAAATGGGTTCCATTCCCATGGAAAGACCGGAGAGAATAGAGTAGCCGGTGATGTTAGCAAACCCAATTGCCAGTGAGCCACCTGCTAAAGCCAGTTCTCCTTGGCGACCGAGAAAGAGCATGGAGATCATGGAGCGAGAATAGAGTAAAAGACCAGTTAATATCATTGGAAGTGCTATGTTGGCTATGCATCTTGCTTCTCTGATTGCAAGAGCGAGGTGAGTCCTCTGTTGATTTTCAAATGTTGGGTCCTTGGGGATCAAAGCCGTTATTAGCCTGTCAGATTCCTGTACTTTGGATGATGGGTCTATTTTGCATTTGCAAGAATGAGAAGGTGAAGATAACTGGCACATCTTGTGGACTTAATCGAGAGAGAGAGGGGGAGAGGTGATTTGGGGTTTTGGGGGATTTGAGAGAGGGGAGTCAAGGAGAGGTTTAAATGGAGAGCTTGTTTGGGCACATATGACATCGTGATCTTTACTCTCTAGACGGCTTTTTTAGACCGATAAAAAAAGAAAATTAAAAAACAGGAGGAAAGATGGGATATTTATTACTTCGTCAGAACTTGAGTTCCAACCGAGTCTTGGAAACCTTTCCAGGCGTCCTTTTATGACCGATCACAATGCCATTGTCGGGGCCTGCAAAGGGGAAAGTCATCCCAAAAGGCAGAGAGAGAGAGAGAGAGATTTTTTGTGATGACAGCTTAAGGATGGCAAATGGGGTTACAACAGGTGTCAGGTATTTTTGAGAAGCAGTAACTCCATGATTTCTCAATTAATTAGTTCTTAGCATAACCAAAAATACCTAAAGTCTAAAGAGGGCGTGCGAGCGTTCTTATTACAAGGCATGAAGAATGTTTTTGCGCCTTGAACGCGCAATGAAGAGGATTGGCTCGGGGTTGTTGTCAACAGAGACATATTTAAGTGGTGGACGGTTACATAAATCGGACCCGTTCTGGAATACTAGGGATCGAGCCTATACCACATGTAGTTGGCATCTATAATTTGTTTGCTGGCCACATCAATTCCCTGTTGACATGAGTAATATGATTTGTCTCAAATTAGTGCATTATGTCTCATTTTGCGGGACTGCACATGGAATAATACTATGGATCCAACCAAAGTTGATTGAGGGACGAGACCTTTGAGTTGATGTAAACGGGGGAAATTAACATAAAACCACTTAATATTTAACACCTTTCTCTCCTCGGAAGATGTTTCAAATTTGAAATCCTTAAAAAGTTTTTACTCTTGCAAATGTACCGAAAGAGACTAATTAAGATCAAATTCAGTTTATAAATAACTTGAGATATCAAGAAAGGAGGTTTTTTTTTGTTTTAAGAAGGTCAAGGAAGGAGGTTGCCTTGTTACGTTTTGCCAACAACATTAAGTCTCTATATAAGCATAATATTGGTGTCAAAAGAAAAAAAAACATCTATCAATTTTTGTTTGCCATTTCATCAATAATTAAATCACTAATATAATATTTTCTTGTTGGTTTCATTAACAAAACGTAAGCATTTTTCATCATTAATTTTGTTGTAAAGTTCTAAAATTTCTTAATCATTCTATAACTTTTCAATAAAATGACATATATATTGCTAATGAAATCACCGATGTAGTTTTTTTCGTTGAAAATTTAATATTTTTTGAGTTATTTAAAAAATTACAAAAAAAAACTTAATTTATCAATTTTATTCAACATCAAAAATTTATTAATTTCAATATTAATTCAAAAATAATTTTACAACAAAAAATACATCGCTACGCAAATAAAAATGAAGGTAAAGGGAGGAGTTTTTGAGCAAAAAAAAAAATAGGTCTTAGATGCAGCATAATCTAAAGCCATATATTACATCATTTTCTCTCAATTCTTTCTATTTTTTTCTTCTAATTTGGCTACTTGCTTCTCAATCTATTGTATGACCCTCGTTTTAAATTCTGACGTTGATATTTAGCTTAAATCAAGTTGTTGTGTGTCTAGATTCAAAGCAGGAGGACTCAATCTCATTTCTCCAACTATCAACCACAACAAGTGAGGTTGATTGAATGATATTGGGGGGATAGAATACAAATCCAAGATTTTAAAAGCTTCAGAAGAATATTATCACTGAACAAAATACCTATCAGCGTGCGTGCGTGCAGGGTGCATCCAGCTTCGAATTTATTTCAAGATTTCCTGTTCTATTATTGTCTGAACCAGCAACCTTGATTTCTAGATATATAGCCATAAGCAGTCGTCAGGGACATTCTGCTAATCTTTCATATAATAATTAAGGGGGTTAAATAAACTAATTAAGAGCCATTGATTCTGGAGGAGCATCCATCGCACACGGCACCAGTTTAATTTTGGGCAAGATAAAGGAACACCCTAACTAGTCACCAAAATAACACACACGCACGTACTGAGAAAAATCTTTCACAAGATTTTCCATCTCTGGTGACTAGTAAGAGAAACATTGTCAACCGATCATGTTGACTCGTTAAAACCTTTTGAGATCAAAGTTGCTACTGTTAAATATAAGAAAGGAAGAGGTTAGGATTTTATTGATATTGTATAATGTAATTAAAATAATTTTTAAAAAATAAATTTAATCTAAGTATAAAAAAATTATATATAGACTAAATATAAAAAATTCAAAAAAATATAAAGATTGCTCTATTTTTAATAAATAATAAAACAAAATAATCTTATATTTTTTAAAAACTAATTCAAGTGGATGAACTAATCCGTCAATACCCACAGAAAAATGAATTTCTCCGTCACTATCTTCAGATAAACACGAGAAATTAATTTACTTGCAATATTTGCTCAGAAGCATGAATATTCTTTGAAGTGGAAATATGTACACCTGCCCTGAATATTCTAGCACAATATTGGAGCAGCCATTCTCAAAAGTCTACAGTGTTTTGAAATGTTGCAGCAGAAAAGAGTGGCTGTTCCTAGACGTGCACGTAACGACCGGCAGTGTGATTGGCTGCTAGTGCCCAATTAAGAGTGCCAGGAATTTTCTCGAGTCAATTTGGCACGATTTAAAATAAATTTATTTTTTGTTGATATTCAGTGAGAAGTTGAACTAGTCAAATCCGTTAAATATCGATTGAAATTAATTATCATTTTTATTTTTTAAGTGGTATAGAATTTAAAATTATTTTTTAAATTGTTTTAATACGTTAATATTAAAAATAAAATTTTAAAAATAAAAAAATATTTTAATATATTTTAAATACAAAAAACTTTAAAAAATAAATACTATCTGAGAATACAAATACCACTACAAACTATATACACGAAAGGATGACTTTAAAAAACAATTCGAAGGTTGCATTAATATTTAACCATAACATTGACAGCCAGATTCACTCTCAGAATCATTCTTAAAATTAATTTTAGTATTATTTACTGTTTATATCCTCCTTTTGTTCTTAAGAAAACTTGTTCAACCATCACAACCCCAACTTTTCAAAACTATCTTGTGTGGACTAGAAAAAATTGAAACCAGTTTTTAAAATTTTTCAAACAAACAAACAATCTTCAACGCAAAGTATATGTCTTTGCTTGTCATGGACTCGAAGCCCATACGCTCGAACTCAAACTGGCTTTGAGCCTTGTTTTCTATTCTAAATATATATTAAAAAAAAACACTCACACAGTAAACAATTCTAACACAAAAGCAGATCCAAGTCCAACAAATAGAAGGCAAATTAACTCAATCAGTTCCAATAGATTGAAAATTCCTGGTCCACAACACACAAAAAGCCTTACTAAGCAAGTCTCAGAATAAAAACAAGAAATAAACTCAATAAAATCCCAATAACTATGGACTTGTTCGTTTCAAACTTAGCATCATCTTCATAAAAATACTTGCTCCAGTGAGGATGATTGCGCCACACAGTGGTCATTTCTTCAATTGGGACACCTTTAGTCTCAGGCAGCAGTTTGTATATGACGATGCTCATGACAATCACGCAGACAGCAAAGCAGATAAACAAACCGAACTTCAAGTGACAAAGCATTGCCGTGAAGATTTGTGCGATTACGAAGGTGAAGATCATGTTTACAGAAACAGTGATACTTTGGGCAGCTGAACGGACTTCCAATGGGAAGATCTCACTAGGCACTAACCAACCTAGAGGTCCCCATGACCAAGCAAAGGCGGCAACATAAACACATATGAAGACTACCACGGTATAAGCATATCCATTAGAAATCACACCTGGGTTTCCACTCAATCCAAACTTCATAGCAATGGCAATTGTTATGACAATCTACAAAATAAGCGAAAAAAATAAAAGAGCAAAACTTATGAGCCGCGTGCATTTCAGAAACGCAAAGAATTGAAGAAAGATAAATGGGAATCTCGAATGTATAGTGGAAAGAAGAGATGTGGTAACAAACCTGGGAAACGAGCATTTGGAGACCACCGTAGAGGAAAAGCTTTTTCCTTCCAAACTTATCCACCGTTGAAATTGAAACAAAAGTTGCAAGCATGTTAACAATACCAGTAATGAGAGAAGAAAAAAGAGAAGCATTGCTCCCAAAACCAATGGTTTTGAACAGAATAGGTGCATAAAACACGATCACGTTCATGCCAGTGAGTTGTTGAAACATGGGAATGCAGAACGCAAAGAAAAGCTGAGGCCTATACTTCCTTTCAAATATGTTTAACCAAGCATGTTGGACCAGTTTTGCTTTCTCACTAGCCTCGACAAGATCATTGAACTCCTCATCAACATTATCAACTTTGCGGAGCTTAAGAAGTTGTTCTTTAGCTCTATCATAATTGCCCCGTTCTATCTCGGAATTCGGAGTATCAGGAAGAAGGCATGATCCAATAAAAATTATCAGACCAGGAACTATAACGCCACCCAAGTTCAAGCGCCATGCCATTTCTCCTTCAATCCACTTAGCAAAGGCAAAATTCAAAAAATTGGCGATGAGAATACCAATTGTGATAAACAATTGGAACGTCATATTGAGAGCACCTCGATATTTATAGGGAGCCACTTCAGAGAGATAAATTGGCACTGACTGTATACAAGAACAAGTATAAAACATTAACTATATATATGTATGTATATATGTATGAACATATATAAAACATTAAATATCATAAAAAAAATCTTGGGAGTTTAAGATTTCGGGGTTTTCAATATAATATATACACATTTTATTGCTAAATGATAATGATAGTTAAAATAGAACAAACTTGAAAAGAATAATTTTACCTGATTGGCGCATCCAATGCCGAAACCAAGTAACAGCCGACCAATAATAAGCATGGGAACATTCATGGCTAAGCCATTAACGATAGCACCAGCAGCGAAAAGTAAGCCACTAGTCATCATCGTAGGTCTCCGTCCATACTTGCGAGTTGCCATGGATGCAAATATGGACGAAACAAGGGCAGATAGATATAGTGACGAAGTAAACAACGTCAATATCTGGCTATCAAACTTGCAGTATTGATCATCTGACGGTTTGACAGAGGACTCCCTCTTGTAAACGTCAGGAAAGAATTTCTTCAAGAAAACATCCATAGATGTTACACCACCTGTACAAATAATAATTATGTTGCACCGAGGCTAATGGCCCAGCGGTCTTGGCAGGATTTTCCTACCTCAGCATCTTGGGTTCAAGTCTTAGCGTGCACGCTTGTTACCCTCGCGGTGCTTTACCTGTTTACTGGGCTTGCAGGGTGTTCAGTGGGTCCGGGGATTAGTCGTGGTACCCGTAAACTGACCCGAACATCCCTGGTTTAAAAAAAAAAATTATGTTTTTTATTTTTTTTGTTGCCAGAGTAATACTTCATAGATTTTCAAAGCCTAATTAAAGCTATACGATAAGGGCCATCACATACCTGAAATACCAAGATCATAACCAAAAATCAGATCTCCTGTAGCTGCAAAAATACATGTTAATAACACCCTGCCAGTAAACTTTCCAGGGTATTCCTTTCCACCAGATGTTGGAGCAAAAGCCCCTCCGGCCATTCTTCCTTTTTATTTATTTATTTATAGATTTGACTTGGATGAAATTTGTGAAACGACTCAATGAGAGGGGAGTAATTAAAGGCAGTGAATTAGAATAAAAAGAGATACTTATATATTCATAGAGGAGATATAAGGTGAGCTGATTTAACTATATATCTCTACTTCTTGCTAATTCTTATGATGATGTTATACTTGATTAACTATATCTCTACTTCTTGCTAATTCTTATGATGATAGTATTATAATTGATTTATCCGAAATTAAAATCGTATGTGTTTCTGTATCTTGGAAAAATCTCGATAGCTTACATATACACTTTCCATCCAGTTCTATAATGCGTGTGTTTACGTAGAGTAGTTTTGAAATCAATTTGAGTTGAGATTTGTGTGTTAGAGTTTGATTGAGATAATCGTTTCAAGTGATAACTATTTTCTCTCTTCTTGATTTTTGCGAGAAATACCTCTACTATGAATTAATAATCACGTATTACTAGTTGGAAGTTGATATTTTATATTAAAATATGTACTAAATTAATTATCTTATCTTAGATAAATTTTTTCATCATTAATAGCAGGCTCAGGACAAACATTTTTAAAAATAAATAAATAGATAGATTGTTTATTTGGATAGTGAAGATCTTTAAAAATATAAAGCGGGTTTTATTTGGCCACTTGCATTTGATTAGTGTTTGGAGGGAAAAATACAAAGAGACAAAAAGATATTTAGTTTAAGAGAAATAGATGCAAAATAAATCTATTTATGTAACTGTTTTAAAATAATTTTTATTTTATTTTCAAAACATAAAAAATATATAAAAATATATCTTTTCTATCATTATTTAATTTCTTTTTATTTATTTTTTGTATCAAAACACTAATTAAACGCTACCAATTTTGTTGAAGGTGGGGCGCTATCTTCACATGTGTTTCTTGGTTCCCGATTTATTTGTTGAATATCAATTTATTTAAGTTTCATTCAAGGTTTTTTTTTTCTATGAAAGTTTCGTTGTAGTTCTTTCAATCTAAAGAGTGGGTTTTTTGTCCTGTTACAATGGAAACAAAGAAAAAAAAAACTAAACAGCTCTAGAAAAGCTAATTAATTCCCATGATATTTGCTAGAATAAGCTGTTGCAAGCCTTGAGGAGGCTCATCCCCGATCATCAAACCATAGTCGCAGGAAGTAGCAAACTTTGCTATATATAAAATCAACATAGAAATTAGCCTCTCTAAATGTATGTTTAATTCTAATAATTCAGTCTCTACTCAATAATTCTCTAATCTTTAAAATAAGAGTTCTATACTTATAAAAACCCACTTTATTAGCATCCTGAGTGACAGATTATCTAAAGATCTCAGTGGGTTAGCAAATGTTATCAAAAACTGAAAAGTCAAAGGGCTTAACTACATGATTATCAATATGATTATCAATTGTATCTGTTTACAATAAAGCCCCGTGCCAATATGACTGCTACTAAGTAAAAATTTCATTTTACAGTACTCAAAAATGAATACACGACTATAATCTATAGATACTGTAGGTTAGCTAAAAGTTAATTACGAAGTTAAATGTTAGAGCTATAATTAATTACCGCTGTTCTTCTAAAGCTTAATGAACATCTGAAAGAATAACATGCAAACGTTGCACGATTAATTAAAAATTAACGTACGCATCTCTCAACATTTTAATAAATGATATGGGAGCTCAATTAATGAATCACTTGTGCTAATTTTGTGAAACAATTATATTTCAATTAAAGTTTATTCTTCTATTTTAACCTAAGAGTTAAGAACAGAAAATTAAGTGAAAATATCTAATTGATTTAGTGTACATGTAATTGGATAAGTAATGTGTCGTTAGATAAGCGATTTGTATTACACCTTTAGCTAAGGTAAATTTTTTATAACATAAAGAAAAGAGCCTTGATGATAACAATTCGATCAATTTTAAGTTAATTTTACTAATATGTCATTAGAGATATAAAATCAAAATAACTCATAAAAAGAGAGCAAAAAAAATTTATAAAGTTCAAAATTTAATAATCAAATATTAAAAGTTAAAAAAAATTCAAAAATATAACATTGAAGAAGAAAACTCGAGTTAAACTAGACTACTTGACTAACTCACGCCTTATAAAATGAGAGTAGGATAAAAATATATATAATTTCAAAAGAAGGGCCTAGTAAAAAAAAAACACAAGTTTAATAAAAGAAAAACATACAAAAATTAAGTTAATCTGGGTTAACTTTACTTACCCGCTCTCAGAATAATCTAATAAAAAAAAAGCTAAAAATGACAAAAGCCAAGTCCATAATTTAATGTCAAATGATATAATTGAAAAAAAAATCAATGTAAAAAAATAAGTAGAAGAAAAAAAATCCGAGTTAATTCGACTAACCGGCACCTATGATATAAAATGATGATAAAAAAAAAATTAAATTTTCAAAAGAAGGACCTAACAAAAAAACTGAATTTAAATAAAAAAATATTAAAAAAAAAACCCAAGCTAACTTGACTGATCCGCACTTTGTAATTATTTTTAAAAATAAAAAATATTTTTTCTAGATAATTTTTCTAATAATTTTTATTTTATTTTATTTCAATCAGTTTTATATGTGTATTTATTTTTATTATTGTTTGGTTTAATAAAAATAATTTTATAAAATAAATACAATAAACACAGATTAATTTAATATCTTGATCTATATATTTTTTTAATTTTAATTTTAGTTATCATTGATAACTTTTTATCTCATTTACTTATATAGATAATTACTGATTTATTTAATTAGATATTTATATAAATTTTTTAATTTATATTTAATTTTTTATATATATAAAAATATATCAAAAAAAGCCTCCCTTTCTACGGACGAAAGTCAAATGGCTAGTAATAATAAAAAAAAAAGAAAAGAAGGTACAGTTCAAAAAACAGTCCAGTCCATGTTAACCAACCACAAAAGATTATATTCTTTTAACGTTAATGTATAATAAAAACATGAAAGCTTTTGAGCAATAGAATAAAAATATGAAAACAAGGGGCCCAGAGGAAGTAAGATACAGAGGACATTAATTGTTTAATATGACTTGACAAAACGCGGTCAGTGGCATTAACTTCAATAAAAGTAAAGCAATCGAGGGCTTGAAAGGACTTTTTCAGACAAAAACAAAGGAAAGAGAAGAGAGGGATCGGAGGAGGTTCGTGGATCCAACATCCTGAATTGACTTTAACTGGCGATTGAGGGTTTAATTGTGAGAGTACAGTGCCGTAAGGTTCGAAATATAGATTTTCTTGCTGAGATTCAAGTACCTTAAGATGGATGATCGTGATAACCCAACCAGATCACCAACTAAAATGTGCTTGTCACTTTCACGCATGCAGCTTTTTACACAGCTTAAATTACTGTTAAGCTTCCACAAAAACAATTAATTGGTATAAAGAATCGGTTTTGGTCGTCACCCATATTATAGACACCCCTCTGGCAACCATGCTCCACTTGGCTCCTAGTCCTCTGAATCATAAAACCAGAAGAGAAGATATCAAGAGAAAACGCTGATGGCTGTGGCATATACTGTGAGAGAAGAGCAAATACCAGCTAATGGCTAGCTAGGCGCGCCCAATGCGCGTGCGCTCATTATGATCAAAACTCTCCATTTAGCAGATGAGCTAGCTAGCTACTCGCCTCAGCTCAACTATCACTTTCCACTTTAATCTTTCTAAGACTAAAACCCTAGCTATGGCAACTATACCTGCATTACACGCTGGAGTACCACGATTTTGAGCCGACCCCCCACGAAATCCCCACGCATTAACCTTTACAACACAAATCTACACAAAATCTCACATGTATAAATTCTTTCCTCCTTGCATGTACCTACCAACCCACAACCCCTAAATCATCTCCTTCTGGTCCTCGTCCTTCACACACACACACACACATATATATTGATTTACATATGGCTGAGCCCAACCATCCACCAATGTGCCCCAAATAAACCAAACTCGGCGACTATTAGCACTACATTTTGACCCTAATTCACCTATAGTAGTGAACCCACTTGACCCTATACTGTCACATTCTATCCCTACAAACACAAGTGAAAATCCATCTCCAAAATATCATCCTCCTCAACAATATTGTAAGCCCACCAGCATGGCCACAACTTCATCTAGCTCCAAAAGGCACCCAATGTATCGTGGAATCCGGAGCCGCAGTGGCAAATGGGTTTCCGAAATCCGGGAGCCACGAAAAACCACTCGTATTTGGCTTGGCACATTCCCAAAGCCGGAGATGGCAGCAGCCGCCTATGATGTGGCTGTCCTAGCCCTAAAAGGTGCTGATGCAGTTCTTAACTTCCCGAGTTCTGTTGGGACTTATCCTGTTCCAGCATCAACATCACCCACTGATATTCGTAATGCAGCTAATGCTGCTGCTGCATTAAAAAAGGCTGAAATGAGCTACAATGAAGCATTAGTTGAACAACCTAGGAATGACTGTGCCGTTGGTACCTTTTTGGCATCAGGTGGAGAAGAATTTGTCGATGAGGAGGCACTGTTTGATATGCCAAATTTGCTGGTGGACATGGCAGGAGGAATGCTGCTTTCGCCACCAAGAATAACCCCATCGCCATCTGATGACTCACAGGGAACTTCTGATGGAGAAAGTCTGTGGAGCTATTCTTAACATTAATTCTCCTTACTACAAATCTTTACAACTTCATCAATGGATTAATTAACAACATAAAGAAAGAAACAAGAGGGGCGTGGCAGTCACTGCTGTGACTTTTTTTGGGTACTAGTTTGCCTGTCCTGAGGTATAAGCCAAGCAATAAAAATGATGGAGGTTTGGATGTGAAACGAAAACGGGATAAAAGATTCATCAAACAGTACCAGTGATCACATTATACGTAGTGTGTTTTTGAATTTTGAGATAGAGAATAGTGAGTTTGAGTTGCATTTCTTTTGATTATGTGAACGCCGCATTGTATAATAGTTTAGCTAGCTTGTAAATACTTTTTGGCTTTGTTTTTAATATTCTCTTGTGTTCACTAATTTTCTTGTCCCCTCTTTTTCATTAATTTCATTTTCCTGCCTTTCCTTTCCTTTCCTTTCCTTTTTATATATATATATATCTTCCATTGAGATGGAACAACTTAGGTTAGTAATTAAGAAGTAAGATTTTATTTTTATTTTTTAAATTATTTTTTTAATGTTTTTAGATCATATGTGTTGATATCAAAAATAAATTTTAAAAATAAAAAATATATTATTTTATTATATTTTTAAACAACAACATTTTAAAAATAACATTAAACATACTTTCAAAAGAGTCCCATGAACTCATTATAACTTCTTCGCAGCCATTACTTACTATGTAGAGACAAGTTAAAGCGGTTGGTGACTAACAAAGAGCCTAGCTACATTTAGAAATTAATTAGCAAATTATCAATAATGATAAAAATCAAAACATCTTCCTCTCAAACTAAGCAAAGCTAAAATTGAAAATGGAGCTTCTTTAATCATGCATGTCACACGACAATGCATAAATCCATCCTTTATTAATTATTGTTTATAGATTGCAAGTCAAGACTATGTGGGGGGCGCCCCTTAAATAGTTCAAGAGAGAGAGTGTCCATTTCTATGTGATGAAAGATTGAAAGAAAGCAAAAGGAGGGTGGACAATTGCATTTTCGGGTCATGATGAGAGAAAAAAGATGGTCTTTGATTGAACGGTTACAATTATCATGTTACCATGTCTCCCGCTTTCTATATGATTCCTCTGTTTATCGTCAACATTACTCAGGTTTCGCTAAATACAGTACTAACCTTGACCTCATGATTTTCTTCCATCGTATTGCTTCATGATTAAGCTGCAACAATTAGAAGAAAAGGAAATGAAGCAGAGATCCTTTGGCAGTAATCTCCAGCTTTTTTCTCCAGAAATGTATTTAGGTAGATAAAAGGCTTTAAATTGTTTATTTTTTTTATTTACTGTTATTGGATGGTTTTAATAATTAAATCAGATAAATTGATGCAATCCAAAGAATTCAATCAATATTTAAATTGATGTCTAGGACAAGAACTGCTGGTTGTTGATTGTTGACTTTAACTCCGGCGTATGGTGTTGTCGCTGTGGTGGTGCTCAATTCCTTACTTTGAACTGAACAACAATATATAGCATTATGGCCTCAAAACTTGAGTCATTTCTTCTCCTTTTCTCCACCGGTAATAGCATATATACTCATAAACCACCTCTTTTTTGTTTCTACCTTTCATCTCTACAAACTTCTCCACACGTATCCTCAAAAGTCCTTAATCACATCATCAAAAGCAAGCAGATCTCGCCTATTGACTTTCTTCTCTTCTGAGCCTTTATTTTTCTGCTTCTTAGCTGATCCCCTCTTTTAGAGACGATCCAGAGCAGTGATTGCTTTGGTGGGAGGACCTTCAAAGAGATAGGGTCCAACATGACCCGAAGCACCTAATCTCATCCCTTCACGATAACCCATATTCGCCATCATCTTGGAAGCTATGCCCCGTGTATGATTTTCTCAAGTCACAAATATGGCAGTTCCTGTCTGGATACGCATCCAGATTCCGGTGATGAAAAGAGCACGAGAGATTGTGGTTCGGCTTTTCTTCTAATTTGATGTAAAGTTATACTATTTAATTTAATATGAAAATATTTTTGTTATCAAATAAAATATAATGAAAATTTTGTAAATGATGAGATATTTCTTATTGAAATTATTTTAACAGAATATTAGGTAACACACCTTTTCAATAAAAGAACTTGAAACGACGCAATAAAAGTTAGATACAAACCTGTACACCTCTAACGCGTACGTACTGGCGGGGAAAGATTTGAGCACCTCTAGCTAGCGACCTCTTTCATGAGGGCCTACGAGACTTTTTCAGCTCTTTAAGGAGACAAACATCTCTCGTCATATCCAGTGGACCCTGAGACATATGTGTGCACCATACTCACAGTTCTATTCATTGGAACAGTTGTGAACAATTTAAGTGTGCTGGCCTCTTTTGTGCAATTATCTTCTGACGAGATTTTCACCATATATGCGAATGTACGTTTGTTCTAACATAAGCTGTGCACCTGTAAACCGAAATTTTCAGCTAACTCTCGAGCACAGCTATCTCTGACCATTTTTTCAGTATAAAGTTGTTGCAGGGATGAGAGTTACGAAGAGATGGAAGTAAACTAGAAACATTGCCGGGGGAAAAAAACATCCAGAAGAAAGTATGTTTGATGGCACTTTTCCTCCCTGAACAATTGTTATTTTGGTACGTACATTAAACTTAGTGGTTTTAGAAAACGCAATCGGGTCCTTATACCGTCATATACTTGTGACAATTATATTTTTAATGTGCAAAAATCACATTTGTCAATAGACTAAATATGCCATTAAATCGAAGAAAGTATATATACATGTGTGCTTCACAGTGTGAAAGACATAAATACTCGATCGTATGTTTAATATATTAAATGGAGTGGTCTTTTTAATTTTCTACATTTTGGGAGATTTTTCGTATATATGTGCGGTTTAATTCAAGGTAAGTAACAAATATAATTATTTGATTAAAAAATCAGATTATTTGTATAGATATTATTTTTAAACATGAATTTCTATAAATTCAACATAATTAAAATTTTGAATGCATCCAAAATCTTCTCTATCTATCGAGTAGATTAATTATACTAATTAATTGATGAGGTACCATAAGACAAACCACCATTTAATTATTATTTTTTTAGTCAAATCAAAGTGCTTCCAAAGAATAGCGATTATCATTACATGAAATATCTAGTATATAATGAAAACCCTAATTAGTTCTGTTTTTCATAAAATATTTTAGCGACCCCCTTCTTTTACAGAAATTTAAAAGAGAGATCAATAAAGTGGTTGTAAGTCGGCCATGAAATCCAAGAGGGTCCCTTCAAACCTAATTTTTGTGGGGATAAATAAATATCTGACACAAAAAAAAATTGAAGGAGCCGAAATTCCCCCTAATCTTTGAATGAGCAGAAATTAGGTTTGACTATGGGAAAGACAAGACATGGCCGACAATGCATCCTCTGCTGTCTTCTCTTCACTTTCACGACCTGGTTGGTGATGCGTCTCTCTCTTTATCTCTCTGTCTCTCGCGCATACATACTTGACTGTACGCGTGCAAGGTTACACGTACACGTACGTAAATGGAATCCCCTCACAAAACCTTGATCATAGGATTGCTATACTTGCCATGTATGGAATTGACATCTATTTTTCTTTTTTTGGGTAGAAAATCAGAGATATATTTGATACGCTCTAGCCGACTAGATGCTATAAAACATATCAAAAACTTACAAAACGTTTTTTTAAACTTAGAGGTGGGCATGGACACAATAGTTATCCTTTGAATGACCTACTTAGAATCCGATTAGCATAACTATGCTATTAAAAACATACCAAATGCTAGCTATCTACAGTGTTCTTTCAGCATGCACAGGGAATCCTTGCTTAAATTAAGTTCCTGAAGTAAAGTAGTAGTGTTTGAAGAGCCTGAAGGAATTACTTTTACGCCAAAGTATTTTTATATTGCAAATTTCCAATAGCGAATGCCTGGTAAAGATCTGATTGGGGAAGCTGAACAGATAATTAATCATAGACATTCCATTTTGGGTAACGTGGAGCATAGCTAACCAACTAGCAAGACAATAAACAAGTGCTTAACAGTATTTATTAGCAATTAGTAGTGCAATTAACTTAGATGGTGCGGTTCTCAAAACATCTGTGAAGACGAGGGGACAAGCATCCACAATGGTTAACGCAACATTGAATATCTTTTTAAGTCTTGTTTTTTAATAAAGATGAAAGCTTCTAATTGCTATTTGCCCTTTCCTCTCACTCTCACTCTCACTCCCACTCTCTCCGACTTTCCCGGCCTCCTCCTGCAAAACAATAGGGTTTCTTGAACTCAGAGTCAGTGGTCCACCACAGATGTTGTCTCCCATTGTTACTAATCATTATGTTCTTTGGGTTTCTTAGTTATAATGATCGTTCCTTTTTTATCTTTATCTTCTTTCTTACACTTGTTAAATATCCATGATGATGGATTTGAGTTATTTTTTGAACTTCGTAATGACAGTCCTTGGACCCCAGGTCCAGAATGAAGATACGACTTGAGTTTCTGGGTTTTTTATTTTACATTGTTGCAAATTCTCTGTGCATGCTTATCAATATATTCATTCATGCCTGTACGTGTATAGTATGCATAGATCAATTGAATCACTAGCTTATATTTTAATGAAACATGTTTTCCAGTGCTCCTCGATTAAACTCTACTGCTCTACTTATAGTCTTATAGAGAACTTGATCAGAAGGGATAATAGATATAACTAGCCAATTTATACGCGCTTCAAAAGTTAACTCCGACAATATATAAAATAAAAGGACATGATTATTTTTATTTTTTTTACCATGGAAAATTTTAATTGCGAATTCAATAAATAAACACGATCTCCAGTTGCATGGAGCAATTAATTTTTTTAATTACATATCAATATTTTTCTAGAAAAAATAATAATCAAAATTCAACTAAAATAAAATAATTTGCTAATTAACCTTACTTAGCCTCCAATATAAAACTTACATAACCTAGATGTCAAGTCAAATCAAATCATATCAAAGTTGGCTTGATACGATTTATTTAACTTGATAAATTTAAATATGATCAATTAACCCAATCAAAATTTAATTTGACTCAAAAAATTTCAACATCCTATTATTTTAATCATTTTTAAAAATTTAAAAATGATGAAATTCTCAAGTTAACTCCTCAATTCCACCACATAAGCTATAGACATGGTTGGGTTTAATAACATTATTGTTTGGAAAAAAAAAAATTATTTAACTATATATATGATAATCAAAATATACATTGAAAGCAATTAAATAAAATTTAATAAAAAAATTTAAGAACACTATGAAGTGTTGCACAAAAAGAGTGGTTCCTAATATTAGGAAAAGAAAATGCTCTAGTCTCATTCAAAAACCAATAAAAAAATCAAATGATATTTTAATTAAAATCGAAGACCATCCGGCCTAGCATCTTCATATTTTTAATTAATCTATTTAAATAATTTAAATTGAGGTTAAAAAAAATAAAAGGTCAAAAAGAGGTCATACAACTAGATGGGTGGGCCACCACGCCTATCACTTAGAAAACCATTTTTTAGATTTTGATTAGCAAGGTGGTTGAAAAATCGAGCCATTTATTTTTAAATTAAAAAACTATTTTTAAACCTAAAAAAAATTAAAAAACATCTTTTTAATTTTAATAAATCAATTTATCAACCTAAAAACTCCAAAATTAGTTAACAAATACAAAATTAAATAAAAATAATTTATTCCTTGACCTTGATCTACTTTTTCCATAAAGATGCATGAAGGGAAAAAAACCCTCAATGAAACTCATCTAGTTAAATAATTTTTATTAATATCAAGAATGATTGATTTTGTTGCGACAACTAACATGCTTTTCTTTCATCTCTTGTTTTTCATGATTTTTCTTTTTCTTTCTCAAACTCGAGAACTTAAACATGAATAAATATAAAGTTGTGTCAAAATAAAGAAATTTTAAAATTGTAGGATTCTAGAAGAAATTCAACATAAAATATGATGGCTAAATAAAACTTTTCTACGTGAATTTGAAATAGCTCAAAATATTTTTTTTATATCTCGATTTGGTTCTTAATCTTTTAATTCTATCTAAATGCTTTAAATTAAAACCATATTTTATTAAATTGACCTATAATCAAACTCAAAGATCTTATAAAAACATTAATATCTCAAGAAAATGCAAAGAATAGATATCATAAACCGAAAACACATTAAAAAAAAACACAATGGGATGAAATTAAAACAAAAAATTTGATAACCAAAAAAAAGTCATTGTTTCAACATACAGCTACAAGACACGAGTGCATGGTAATTAATCACGCCTATTAAAGATTGCAAGCTTGTACTTATGACGCAGGAAAATAATCCACATCTATGCATCAAAGTATTGTATATTCCTATAGTTAATTGTAAATGTAATATTTATATAGTTTTTCTTTTTGGATAATATTATAGTTGAATCATTGACTATTAATTATATTGCATCGATAGAGTAAGTTATAATTATAATCTTATTGAAGTATTATGAAAATACAGAGATTGTTAGGAGTTTAAAGACTTGATAAAAATCCTCCTCTGTATTTAATAAAATATTAAAAACCTCCTTTTGTTCAAAAATGCTTTTGATTACCATTAAACCAAGATAGTTATATTAAAAAGAATACAAAAAATGTACCATCTTGTTTTTTTAGCTGATGAATTAGCCGTGTGCCTGTGGTATGCTGTAGGGCCTATTTTTTCAGTTAAAAATGATGTTTATGCAACGCAAACATGTGTAAAGAAGAAGAAAAATTTGTGAATTGAGTTATATATCAGAAAAGTTGGTTTTATTTTGGGAGAGGAGAGAAAATAAAACAAAAGGTTCACGGGTAATAAACCAGATCATCACTACCTACAACCATCACACCACCAAGAAAAAAATGCAGCAACGCTTCCAACAACACAGAAAAATGGATTTTTAAACTCTAGAAAGCATTGCACGAGTCTCCCCGACCATTTTGTTTATATATATATATATTTGGTCAAATGTCAAACCACCTCTAAGTTGACCTAATAATAACCAGAAAATCATTGTGAAAAGATGGAAAAAACCCTTTAACATCAATTTTATTTTTTATGCTTTTAAGGGTATTTTGATCGTTTCACTCTATTTTTTATTTTTTATTATTTTTAAATTTTTCTAACGGTATTGTCAATGGAATATTCGCTCCGAAAAATCAGAAGGAAAAGTAATGACACTAAATGGACCATTTTTTTTATATAAAAAAAAAGAGTGATAACGATGACTAAAAAAAAAGGAACGCTTGTCAAGAGGAAAAAAAATAAATAAAGCTAAATTCCAAGATGACTTAATGTTTAAGAAAAAAAATTAAAAAAAATTAATGTACCTTGAGTCAACCCGTGCTAATATGACAACCTCACAACCTGAGTCGTGATGTCAAACTAACATCATAGCAAGAGAATTGAAAAAATAATGATAGACAATTCCTACAATATCCAAATGTAAAAGGATAAAAAAAATCAATCAACATAAAAAAGACCAGAAAATAAAACACCTGCAAACCCGAGTAAGGTTATCAAATCTCATTAGTCGGATTATACGAATGAAATAATATACTAGAAGAAAAAATAACAAAGCTTAATTCTTTTTTCAAAAGAAAACTCAATTTTAAAGGACAAGACCAAAAGAAGATATATAAAAAAAATCAGCAAAAAAAAAAACACATGAGTTAACTAGTCAAACATATTATTCATGCCATGATATTGGGATAATTTGATTGAAAGGATACCAAAAAAAAATCACAAAGCCTATTTTTCAAAATAAACAACTTCGAAGGATAAAATAGGGGAAAAAATAGGTAAAAAGAAAAAACAATGTCAACCCGTATTAACTTTTCAAACTCGTGACCTAATTTGGTAAACTAGAAGCACCTCATTTAAAAAAATCATAAAGCCTAATTCTCAACAAATCAAATGTCAAATGATAAAATTTTAAAAAATATATATACAAAATGATTAAAAAAACAAAAAAAAAGCAATTAGGAGAATGAAAACCAAATTTAAAATGAAAAATAAATGAGAGTACAACCTAAAATTTAAATTAAATGGGAAAATTGAAAAAAAAAACAAATTCATAAAAAGGATCCAAAACAAAAAATCAAAATTAAAAAATTAATGATCAAATTCGAAAAAAATAACAATTCACAAATAATTAAAAATAAATCTAAAATGAGGGGATAATTCTAAAATTAAAAAAGGACCCAGAATAGAAATAAAAAATAAATATTAAATTTAAAATATTAGTAAATGAGGGACAATTCTAAGATTTTAAAAGTGAATTTTGAATGGATGAGAGAGAAAGGAGTCAAGGAAGGAAAAAAAACTGTTAATAAAACACTGTCGCATAAATAATTTATTTTTACTTTTTTAACTGAATATATTTTTGTTTTTATCTTTCCCGTTTTGAAATAGCAACCAAAAGTCAGCATCGCGAGGAGACAAGGGATGACAATTTCATTTGTTGGTGTTGAAAAAAGGTTGGCAATTTACATCAATCTCCTAACGTAACAGATGAGGTGAGCTGGACACAACGCCCTGCCACGTCACATCAACGGAGAAGTTTCAATGCTTAATCATTGAAAAAAGAACGTAATTAGTGTTTTATGGTTTAACATAATCGTAGAACGAGATTAGGCCACGGGATAATGATCAACGAGAATCACGTGGTCGCAAATGAATCTGGGGACCATGTTTAAGTTCCAGCTCATGCTTTGTATATTTATAGTGGGCTTTCTATCTGGGTTTGGTGATGAGATAAGTAAACTCCGAGCTTGTCAATGTTTGGGCCTGGACCTAAATGTACTGGATCCACAGTTTCAAAGTCTTATGTTCTCTGTAAGCCATCTGATTTGTTGAACAATCATTTACTCTTTTCCTCCAGGACAGTAATAGCTCATCGTTGATGTAAAAATGAAATAAAAATATATTAATTTGAAGTGAATAAAAAAATTAAAAATATTTAACTATTTTTAAAACTTGAAAACAACGAGGACCTTAGCAAGTTAGATCCGATCTACTTTTCATAAAATAATTAGAGACTTAAATTACTTTTATTAAATTTTTCCTGCTAAAATAAATTTATTGACTTTAATATTGAGTTTTTTTTATCATTGAAATGTGTTCAATTATAATATTTTTTTCTCCGTTCCTTCTAATTGAGTTGCTTTGTCCTTTCTCAATTATCAAGCATTGTAAAATAAAAATAAAATTTTATTATTAAAATATAAAGTTTGAAAAAATAAGGGACCAGAGTGTAAAACATAAAAAAAAAATCTTTTTAAAACATACCAGATTTAGTACAATCGCAAAAATAAAAGATAAATCTGTTAATTAGTACAAGGACAATAATAGCTCATCGTGTATGTTTTTTTTTTTTTTTTTGTTAAAGGTAGAAAAACTAAGACATAAAGCAATGATGTAGGACTTAGACATGATGACAAGGCTTAATCATCACCTTTAAAACATGGACATTAAACATGAGAGGATTATAAACAATAATAGACACAAGCCTATTTAATATTATATTGATTGAAATAAATTAAAAAATCATCACTTACACTCAACAATTCCATTTGAGATTACACCAATTTAGACCAAATTCACTCATATTATAAAAGAACGGTATCCCAAAAAAAAACATGCACACCTTAATAAATTCACAAACACATCCACAAGAACATAGAAAGTTTAAATTTGAATGACAAATGAATATTTACAATTAAAACTTAACGTTAAGGTTTTTTTACAAATATTTATATTTTGTAAATTTAAAAACAATGTTTTCATCATATTCTTGGGTTTTTAAATGAAAATAAAAGATCAGTGAGTATCTGGTAAGGTAGGTCCATGGCCATCGCATGCAATGCAATGCCCCACGAGCAATTTAGTGCAGAAACAAAGTCCAGGGTGGCCCATCTTTGGCACAGATTTAATCGAAGCATTTTAAATTGTATGTACTTTCGGAGACTGTAAATGTATTATTTTTTTAGTACAAAGTCACAATAATCGATCAGAAGGAGAGAGTGGAGATGGCAGTTTGCACGTGCATAAGAAATGTGATTAATTCTGGAGGACTCATCTACGAAAATTGTTCAAGAAAAAATAATGAATAAATGAGGACCGAAAGAGGTTGTCCTTGGATGTGTAATTTTGGCTGTGAAACTTGTTGAGAGTAATTAATATTTGTCTAGCATGAAGACCTGGAATTCTCAAAAACTAGTATAATACAGGGGGCTGTAGAATGAAGAGGAAGGAAATAAAGCACTTCCTATCATAGCCACAAACAAACAAATCTAAGAAGCAATATTTTTTATTGAATATGAAACTATATTTAGACAAGAAATTGGATAGTTTGTAAAAGTTATTAAATCAGCTCAAACATTTATCCTGTGAAGTTATTAAAAATAATTGATTTAATCACTGATTTATTAGTCTAGGTTGTTTGTATAGAAAATGATTTAAAAAAACACATTAATACAATGATTTAAACTTGTTATATGACTTATAGACTCAACTGGATTTAATAATTTTTATTTTAAAAAAATATTTATATATATATATATATGAAATGATATTTATTTATAATTTAATTTTTATAATTCCTTGAAACTATTTAATAAGTCATTATGGTATAGAAATTAATCAAATAATTCATTAATGACATTATTTTAAAAAATATATTTTAAAAATTTGAATATATCTTTAGTTATTAAGCTGGTTGCTCCTATATATTAGGTTGTGTATTTTGTGGCAACTACGTTTTTAAAGAAAAACCAAAAAGAAAAGTTGGTTAGCAATTTAAATATCCAATGAAATAAGAAAAAAAAATTTAAAAATCCTTTTGAACTTCTTTGTCCTTATATATTCACATTTTCTCTCTCATGTCTTTTTTTTTTCTTCCCATGAAGATGTGCCTTAAAAAAAAAGGTTCATTTTTTTTAAATAAAAAAATTGAAAACCCTATAAAAACTAAAATAAATAAAATAAAAAGTCAATGTATAAATAAATAAAAGAAAAAAAAAGCTCAAGCATGCACACCTAAGCATAGTTATTATTTTTTTGGCATAACAAAAACGTGTTATTTGCTATGATAGATGAAGTGTTGTCAATTGGGTTACAACTCAGAATTCGGCCACCACAATAGTGGCCAGAAAAATAAGAAAAAAAGTTTTTTTGTTTTGAAAAAATATTTTTAACCAAAAAACATCTCTAAAACACTATAAAAAGCCTCTTTAAAACATCTACAAAATCAAAACACCCCAAAACATCTTAATAAAACCAAAATCAACTTGAAAAAATGAAATGAAATACAATATCCTTTTTTTAAGGAAATTTTAGGGAAAAAAACACTATTATTCATTTCTCAAATCCATAGACCGAAAAATAAACAAAATAAATCTGTGAATAAAAATAAAAATTGTTAATAATTTAAAATTAGATATATATTTTCTCTGTATTTTACATTTCAATCCTCTATATTTTAACTTTGTATGTTTGCTATAATTTCAAACTTAATTTATCAAAGTAATAGGGAGATTCAATGTTCATATAAATTTTGTAAATTTTCCCATATCAGGTAATAAGCTAGATCATTAATGAGATTATATATGCTAGTTTATTACAGAGGTGGAGCTCGAATTATAGGCTGGGGACATCCATGTGAGAAATGGTGCTTTTCTTTTTCTCGGTAGAAGAATCAAATTACGCCCGCAGAACATTTACCTTCTAAGTTTTAAAGTGTTTTTTTTAAAATTATTTTTTTTAATATTTTTGAATTATTTTGATGTAATGATATTAAAAATAAATTTTAAAAAATAAAAAATATTTTAATATATATATATATTAAATACTTTACAACATAACTACTTACATATTTTCAAACTCCTCTGTACAATAAAATCCTGAGGCAATTTGGGGACACCAGGGCACTGGGCACGTAAATCGTGGTCAGGACCACACAATCATGCAAAGGTACTTCTGGCAAGGCCATGCCCTAGCCAGTAGCCAGAGCTAAGGAACTTTAAAATTTGTGGGAATACTCAGGTTGTCTTTGGCTTTTCCTTTGGACATTTAAAATGTCGTTTCCTCTTCGGCTTGCAAGTGGAAAAATCAAAATCCTGATCGTATGAATCATCAGGCACGCGCGCCATGTTCCTTTTCAAATTATTTTGTACATTATTAGTAAATTACTTTTCCACTACAGCACCTTTAGACCATAGGTTTTCCGTACATTGATGTCCTTGTCCGCGGGCCATCTTACAAGTGTCCTCGGTAAATACGGTATTTTGTAATTCTAACCCAATTTAACAAAAAGTTTTTTTTGAGAAAATAATATTAGTTAAAAAAACATTTTAAAAATAAAACAGTTTGAACAATATTGCTATTGAAAATTACAATTGTTTCAAAAAAAAAATTTTAACTTCATAAAAATCAATTTAAATTTTCATAAAAATTCAAATGATTTTAAATAAAATTTAACATCTAATGATCAAGAAATAATGGATCATCGAAGATACATTAGAGCTTTATTTTTAATATATTCAATATTAAACTGGCCAAATAAATTTAGAAAAAAAACTATACTGGGTAGGATAGAAATTAACATAAAACTTCAAATATTTTTTTTCTAAATAACAACGGGTAATAAAATAAAATATAGTTTAGGAAATAAATTTCCCGTTGCTATCAAAATTGATGATGCGTGGTTAATTCCTATTTTTGCATATTCTTTCCTAAACAACTGAACACCAATTAATCTTTGCCACACACGGAGATCTTCAATCATCATAATGCTGTTCCCGAAGATTCAACTACAATTGTAATAGTAGTTGCCTTGTGTTCTCTCTCTAGCTCGGTCCTTGATGTTCCTTGAAGCATTTTCTCGAATGCATCTGAGCCGAAGAGCCTTGAATCTAAATTCCTTCGTGAACGATATGCAGATCATATATCCTCGTTGATGGCCATTGCAACATTATCTACTTTCTCAGTAAACATAGAAATAACTTGGAAGAACATTAACTAGAGCTTGTGGCTCTATTTAAAACTTTATAGGAAGAAGTACGTGGATGGATCTATATAATTATTTGCCTGATGGATCCATGTGTCATAGCTTGATGACACACATACATGGATGGGCTAGATGGCATTCCGTGTAATAATAATTGACCGGCCGTTCATGGAAGGCCCTCCGACCCCCCTGCATGAAAGAATCTTGGATTGATTGGTTACTAAGAAAATCTCGATAAAAAAGAGAGAGAGAGGCCTTGTGATCGATACGCTCGATCGCTACTCGTCAAATAAAGAAATAAACAAAAGGAAAAATCTAACAGCAGATCATTTTTCACGCTTCCACTCTTCTGGACCCAGGACAAGCACACGTGCCAGAGTGCGTGAATCATGGGCAGTCAAATTGCATGGAAAGACAGCGTATCTATACACTGTCATCTTCAAGATTCTTCAAAGTCAACTACTGGTCTCTCACACCCGTCCAAAATCAAATCATGCATGTAGAAAATACTCTTCTTGCTTTCATGTCATGTCTTAGGATGTGAAATTACTTTGTTTATTGAAAGGCTCGATCATTCTTGAATCTTGAATTATGAAGGGGTGCCAATGTTTTCTAGGTCTCTACCATTTTATGGATAATAACAACATAGAAAGCCATGCTCACCTTATATATAAAAAATAAAATAATTAAATTACAACTTTTTTTTCTCTTGATTATCGATTAAAAGATTTAACGCTATTTAAAAAAATTCTAAAGTGAAGAAACAAATACAATATTTGAGAAGGAAAAAAACCCCAAATCTTACTATAATAATATTATTTTAGTACTAATTGAGTATTTGTTTTTATGGGGTTATACTTTATTCATATTTAACCAAGACCAACCCAATACTAAGTATAATAATATTTTTAATATTAATACATCAAAATAATATGAAAATATTAATTTAAAATAAAAAAATAAATTCTTTTAAAAACACTATTAAAATATAAAAATAAAAATGCTTGATATAGCTATGACGATTCTTAATTGAGTGTTTTTTCTAGCTTTTATGGTTAAAATAAGCTATTTTTTTTTTGCTTGTTTTAGTTTTTTTAACAAATCTCATGCCCAAAACTCAACTTTCATCTATAAAACAAACACACATGTTTTTTTTATTAAGAAAAAGCCTAAAAAAATTAGCTGCTGAGACCAAAATTAAAGGTACTTAAAAGAAGTGGTGATTGTACTAATCAATAGACATCATATATAATGCAGTCGTACGCGAAAAATTACCGTCCAGAAGTTAACGAGGTCTAGGTTATTAAGTACAGCCGTCAATAAAATTCAAAAAATTAATTAAATACACAAACCAAAGCAATAAAATAACCAGTCTTAAGATTCAAAAAAACTACGCAGAACACCATAACAGGAACCATCCAAGCTTCTTCTACCTCTGCAGAAACTGTTACTCTCTTAAGTCTTCTCACTCTCTCATTGAGATCTTCACCATTTGGAATTGGAACCTACCTCCCTCTTTCTTTCACTTCACCTGCACTTCCTATAAAAACCCCACCCTCTCTCTGTAAGTTATTAGCGTCTGCCCTGCCAAAAAGCTGCAATCTCATAGAAGGTGAGTTTATGCAGCCTTTGTAGCATTTCCCTCTTTAAATGTCTCTTTCTCTCTTTTAGCAGTCTTTTCACAATCTCTGTCTTCCATCATTTACTTCACAGTTTAAACTTAGCTTAAGCTTTTTTCAACTAATATCAATGGCTTCTTCTTCTATGATAAGCTCTTCTTCTTCTTGTAAACAAATACCCTTTTTGATCGAAAGAAAACCCTTGATGCTCAAAGATTATCTTCTTGATGATCTAAGTTCATGCTCATCCAAAGGCTTCAAGTCATTTCCTCGTAGTCACTGCTGTACAACCGTCCGATTTCTCCTCGAAGTCGACCACAAAACCAAACAGAAGCGGCAGCAAAGGCAGCTTTACAAAAGAAGTAAATCATCAAAAGCAGCGTCTACAACAATATCAGCTCTTCAAAAAGCATCAGTTGCTGTTATCAACGCCGTTAAACTACTCCCATTTCCCTCCTCCAACTCCACCGTAAAGTCTCCGTCACCTTCACCTTCAAGAACCAGAAAGGGGCTTTTACCTCGATGTCTTTCACGGAAGCTGTTTAAGAAGAGCTTTTGGAGAAAAACACCTGATCACAATGGTCAATGTAAAGAAAGTAATGAGATCAGAGGGTGGAGATTGTTCCATGAGTTCTTGGAGGAACAAGATAGACAGTCTGATCAAATCACCAGCAGAATTTCAACTAGTTCAAGAACCAGCAGCAACAGTAACAGTAACGTTTGGACTACTGAGAGTGAATCTACTGTTGGCAGTGGTAATTCTACTACGTCAGAGAGTTGTATAAGTGGCGCAAACGACGCCGTTTGTAATAATAAAGATCTAATCAAGGAAGTCAGCGACAGAGTAGGCGTATCAGTCGGCCAGGATTCCATCACAAACAGAGAGGTTGGTTATTATATTTAATATTTCGCGTGTATAATTGCATGCTGCTGCCTCTCTCTTACAATTGGTTGGTATCATTCGTTTTTCTATCTTTAATTAAAAAAATTAACACTTTTTTTTATTAAAAAAAACCCTTCTATGAGCTCTTTAAAATTGGGTCAGACAATGTAACTTCTCGCAGCATTCTAGTTCCATGCCAGTGATTTGCCTTGACTGCGTTGAAAATACCAAAAAAAATAAAAATATAAACCCTAATTTGTATAAATTGGTCCAGAGGTAAGCAATGATTTGGGGTGTGTGTGTGTGTGTGTGGGGGGGGGGGGGGGGGTTTGGTGGGAACT
>Ga0307517_10001341_pt1 | contig 41357 bp, 41 predicted proteins | sample 23_EM_MG_FD_194515 | JGI IMG/M metagenome (GOLD analysis project Ga0307517, IMG submission 194515) | Populus trichocarpa ectomycorrhiza microbial communities from riparian zone in the Pacific Northwest, United States - 23_EM | ecosystem: Host-associated > Plants > Roots > Unclassified | place...
CGCGACCGTCTTCCTCTTTGGCTTCGTGCTGGCCCGCGCCAATGGCGTATGGGATGCGATCCAACGCCAGCGTTGGCTGGCGCTGTCGCTCGCGGTTGGATTCTTCCTGTCCTTTCTCGCCTTGCGCACAACGAAGGACGGCGGCATGCCGCTGAGGATCTATGCCGGCATAGCCTACGGGTTCTATCAATGGCTTTGCATCGTCGCCGTACTCGGTTTCGCGCGGCGCTGGCTCACGGTGGATTCGGCCGCGCGGCGCTACCTCACCGATGCGATTTTCCCGTATTACATCGTGCATCAGACCGCGATCATCATGATCGCCCACGCGTTGCAGGGCGAGGGGCTGCCGGATTGGCTGGAAGGGAGCATCGTGATTGCGGGCACGGCTGCGGTCTGCGCGGCGACCTATGAGATCGTTCGGCGCGTCCCTATCTTGAGGCCGCTGTTCGGATTGAAGTTGGGCGGGTCCGTAGCGGCGATGCCTGCGCGGGCGAGCAGCCAGCCGGCGCAATGATTGGCTGCATCAGGAAAAGTGCTAAGATGACGCATGCCTGACCGCGTCTATCTCGACTGGAATGCGACCGCGCCGCTGCGCCCCGAAGCGAAGGCGGCGATGGCGGCTGCCTGGGAGTTCGCCGGTAACCCGTCCTCGGTCCACACCGAGGGCCGTCAGGCGCGACGGCTGGTCGAAGACGCCCGCGCTGCCATCGCGGCTGCTGTCGGCGCGCGGCCCCAGGACGTGATCTTCTCCTCCGGTGGAACCGAAGCCAACGCGCTCGCGCTGACGCCAGGCTTGCGGCGGGGGGCGGGACATCCGGTTCAGCGGCTGCTGGTGTCGGCCATCGAACATGCCTCGGTGCTGTCGGGCGGGCGGTTTCCGCCGGCCGCCGTCAGGACCATCAAGGTCACGGCCGCGGGCCTGATCGACCTCGATCATCTGCGCGAGCTGTTGACCGACGGCCCTTCCGCGCTGGTTTCGGTGATGCTGGCCAATAATGAGACCGGCGCCATCCAGCCGGTCGCGGAGGCGGCGCGCATCGTCCATGAGGCTGGTGGGCTGCTGCATGTTGACGCGATCCAGGCGTTCGGGAAAATGCTGTTTGATATCAAGGTAATGGAGGCCGATCTTGTGACGCTTTCGGCGCATAAGATCGGCGGCCCCAAGGGGGTCGGGGCGGTGGTTTTGGCTGAAGACGTGCAGGGGCTGGAGCCGCTGCTGCGCGGCGGCGGTCAGGAGCTCGGACGCCGGGCGGGGACCGAAAATGTCGTGGGGATTTCGGCCTTCGGCGCCGCCACCAAGGCCGCGATGGCGGCGCTGGAAGCGGATGCTGGGCGCCTGCAGGCCCTCAAGGACCGCCTCGAAGACGGCCTGAAGCAGACGCCTGACATGATCGTGTTCTCGGAAACCGCGCCGCGGCTGCCCAATACGACGCTATTCACGGTTCCCGGTCTCAAGGCCGAAACCGCCGTGATCGGCTTCGATCTTGCCGGTATTGCGGTATCGTCGGGGTCGGCCTGTTCCTCCGGCAAGGTCCAGCCGTCGCATGTGCTGGACGCCATGGGACAGGGCCGGGAACTGGCTCAGGGAGCTGTGCGGCTCAGTCTGGGGTGGTCTACGTCACAGACAGACATTGAATTGGCCCTCAAGGCTTGGCGAAAGCTCGCCAATACCTTACTTAAGGGGCGACGAAACACAGGTTGAACGGTTCTAAGCAATCGGTTCTGAACCAATCAGGATCGATCGGGTGCTAGAACCGCCGGATTGATCCACCGCGGTCCTTGAAACCGCGAGCGGAGGATGGAATGGCTGCCGTACAAGAGACGGTCGATCGGGTTCGCCAGATCGACGTCGACCAATATCGATATGGATTTGAGACGATTATTGAATCCGACAAGGCCCCCAAGGGGCTGTCGGAAGACACCGTCCGATTCATCTCCGCGAAAAAGAACGAGCCGGCCTGGATGCTGGAATGGCGGCTGGAGGCCTATCGCCGCTGGCTGACCATGACCGAGCCGCAATGGGCGCGCGTCAACTATCCCAAGATCGACTACCAGGATCTGTATTACTATTCGGCGCCGAAGCCGAAGAAGACGATCGGTTCGCTCGACGAGATCGATCCGGATATCCTGGAAACCTACAAAAAGCTCGGCATTCCCCTGCGCGAAGTCGAGGTGCTCGAAGGCGTTGTGCGGCCTGAGGGTCAGCGCAAGATCGCCGTCGATGCCGTCTTCGATTCGGTTTCGGTCGCGACCACGTTCCAGAAGGAGCTTAAAGCTGCCGGCGTGATCTTCATGCCGATCTCGGAAGCGATCCGCGAACACCCTGAGCTGGTGAAGAAGTATCTCGGCACTGTGGTGCCGACCTCGGACAATTATTTCGCGACGCTGAATTCAGCGGTGTTTTCCGACGGCTCGTTCGTCTACGTGCCGCCGGGCGTGCGCTGCCCGATGGAGCTGTCGACCTATTTCCGCATCAACGAGCGCAACACCGGACAGTTCGAGCGCACGCTGATCATCGCCGACAAGGGCGCTTATGTCAGCTACCTCGAAGGCTGCACCGCGCCGCAGCGCGACGAGAACCAGTTGCATGCCGCCGTCGTCGAGCTGGTCACGCACGACGATGCCGAGATCAAATATTCGACGGTGCAGAACTGGTACCCCGGCAATTCCGAGGGCAAGGGCGGCATCTACAATTTCGTCACCAAGCGTGGCGATTGCCGCGGCAACAATTCCAAGATCTCCTGGACCCAGGTCGAAACGGGATCGGCGATCACCTGGAAATATCCGAGCTGCATCCTGCGCGGCGACAATTCACGCGGCGAGTTCTATTCGATCGCGATCTCGAACGGTCACCAGCAAGTCGATTCCGGCACCAAGATGATCCATCTGGGCAAGAACACGACCTCCCGGATCATCTCCAAGGGCATAGCTGCCGGCGTCTCGCAAAACACCTATCGCGGCCTCGTCACCGCCCATCGCAAGGCGACCGGCGCGCGCAACTTCACCGCCTGCGACTCGCTCCTGATCGGCGACAAATGCGGCGCGCATACCGTGCCGTATGTGGAGGCCAAGAACTCCTCGGCGCTGTTCGAGCACGAAGCGACCACGTCGAAGATTTCGGAAGACGTGCTGTTCTACTGCGTGCAGCGCGGGCTCTCCCAGGAAGAAGCTGTCGGTCTCGTCGTCAACGGCTTTGTGAAGGACGTGCTGCAGCAACTGCCGATGGAATTCGCGGTGGAAGCGCAGAAGCTGATTTCGATCTCGCTGGAGGGCAGCGTCGGCTAAGCCATGATCCGGAAAATCGTCGGAACCGTCGTGTTTGGGCCCTTTGCTATCGCGCTCTTTCTCGTGATCGCTGGAGTCGCCGCGGCGCTGATCGGCGGGTTAGCCGGATGGGAGGATCTCAAAATATCGGGCGGCGCCGTCGCCGGTCTTGGGGTGACTGGGTTTGTCGTCTGGTTATTTTTGATGGGAGTGTTTCCCATCGCTCATGTCCTGGATTCTCCTCCGGGAACCGATTCGAAAAAGCCCGATCAGCCGAATGCGGCTGTGTCAGGCCAGAAGGAAGTAAAATGACTGCGTTACTTGAAGTCAAAAATCTGCAGGTTCGTGTCGAGGAGCGTGAGATTCTCCACGGGCTGTCGCTTAACGTAAACCCGGGCGAGGTGCATGCGATCATGGGGCCGAACGGCTCCGGCAAATCGACGCTGTCGCACGTCATCGCCGGCAAGCCGGGTTATGAAGTCACCGGCGGCGAGATCCTGTTCAGGGGTGAGGACCTCTTGGAGATGTCGCCGGATCAGCGCGCCGCCAAGGGCGTGTTCCTGGCGTTCCAGTATCCGGTCGAAATTCCCGGCGTCACCACCATGAATTTCCTGCGCACCGCGCTGAACGCGCAGCGCCGGGCACGCGGCGAATCCGAGTTTCTGGTGCCGGACTTCCTGAAGAAGGTACGCAACGTTGCGGCCTCGCTGAACATTCCGATGGATATGCTCAAGCGCGGCGTCAATGTCGGGTTTTCCGGCGGCGAGAAGAAGCGCAACGAGATCCTGCAGATGGCGCTGTTCGAGCCGGCCGTGTGCATTCTCGACGAAATGGATTCCGGTCTCGACATCGACGCCCTTCGTGTGGCGGCGGACGGCGTCAACGCGCTGCGTTCGCCTGACCGGGCGATGGTCGTCATCACCCACTACCAGCGGCTGCTCAACTACATCGTGCCTGATTTCGTGCACGTGATGTCGAAGGGCCGCGTCGTCAAGAGCGGCGGCAAGGAACTGGCGCTGGAGCTCGAGGCTTCCGGCTACGCCCAGTTCGAAGACGCGGCCTGAAGGCGGGATACGGATTTGTGATGAACGTGGCTTTGGTAAAAAACGAGACCGGGAGCGCGCTGAGCGACAGCTTTGCGATCGCGCGCGACCGTCTTCCGGGCACCGGCAAGGTTGCCGCGGCGCGCGAAGCGGCTTTCGCGGCCTATGCGCAGGCGGGCCTGCCGCATCGCCGGATCGAAGACTGGAAATACACGGATTTGCGCGCGCTGATGCGCGAAGTGCTGCCGCTGGCGCCAGCGCCGGATACGGCAGAACTGACGCGCGCTGCGGCGGCTGTAAAGCTGCACGCCATCGACGGCGTGCGCCGGCTGGTGCTGGTCGACGGCGTGTTCGCGCCCAAGCTTTCCGAACTCGGTGGCCTGGAAAAGGGCCTCGTCATTCGCACCTTGCGCGAGGTTCTTGAGGCCGGCGATGCCGCGCTGCAGACCGAGTTGTTTGCACCTGACAATGCCAATCCCATGGTCGCGCTCAACAGCGCGATGATGACCGATGGCGTGGTGATCGAGATCGCCGACGGCATCGTGCTGACCCAGCCGCTGCAGATCGTCCATATCGCCAGCGGTAATGTGCCGGCGGCGATGTTCACGCGCTCGCTGCTGCGCCTCGGCAAGGATGCCGGTGCGACCCTGGTGGAAAGCTATATCGCGGCCGAAGGCGCGAAAACCTATCAGGTGCACGACTCCCTGATCATCTCGATCGGCAATAATTCGCGCCTCGATCATGTCCGCCTCAATGAGGATGGCCGTGACGCGTCAAATATTTCGTCCGCCGTAGTGAGCCTCGGTGCGCATGCGCACTTCAACACCTTCGGCATGATGTCGGGCGCCGGCGTCAGCCGCTACCAGGCGACCATCGCCTTTGCCGGCGAGGGCTCGAAGGTCGAGACCAACGGCGTCAATCTGCTCAACGGCAAACAGCACGCCGACACCACGCTATTCATGGACCATGCGGTGCCGAACGGCGTCAGCCGCGAAATCTTCCGCGCCGTGGTCGACGACCGCGCCCATTCGGTGTTCCAGGGCCGCATCATCGTGCGTCCGCATGCGCAGAAGACCGACGCCAAGATGATGACGCGGGCGCTGCTGCTGTCCGACGACGCCGAGGCCGACAACAAGCCGGAACTCGAGATCTTTGCCGACGACGTCACCTGCGGCCATGGCGCCACTACCGGCGCACTCGACGAGAGCCTGCTGTTCTATCTGCGCGCCCGCGGCCTGTCCGAGAAGGAAGCGCAGGCGCTGCTGATCCAGGCCTTCGTCGGCGAGGCCATTGAATCCATTGTTAATGACGGCCTGCGCGAGCTCGCGATCGCTGCCGCGCAGCGCTGGCTGGAGGCAAGGGGTTGACCATGCATCCTGCGGTCAGGAATGGCGCCTATGACGTAGCTAGGGTGCGGGAGGATTTTCCGGCGCTGGCGATGAAGGTCTATGGCAAGCCGCTGGTCTATCTCGACAACGCAGCCTCCGCCCAGAAGCCGACCGCCGTGCTCGACCGCATGACGGAAGCTTACAGAAGCGAATACGCCAACGTCCATCGCGGGCTGCATTACCTCGCCAACGCCGCCACCGAAGCCTATGAAGGCGGCCGCGAGAAGGTCGCAAAGTTCCTCAACGCCGGACGCACCGAAGAGATCATCTTCACCCGCAACGCCACCGAGGCGATCAACCTCGTGGCGTCGTCCTGGGGCGAGCCGAACATCAAGCCCGGCGACGAGATCGTCATCTCGATCATGGAGCACCATTCCAACATCGTGCCCTGGCACTTCCTCAGGGAACGCCACGGCGCGGTCATCAAATGGGCGCCGGTCGACGACGAAGGCAATTTCCTGATCGAGGAATTCGAGAAGCTTTTGACCGACCGCACCAAACTGGTCGCGGTCACGCAGATGTCGAACGCGCTCGGCACCATCGTTCCGGTCAAGGACGTCGTGAAGCTGGCGCATGCGCGCGGCATTCCGGTGCTGATCGACGGCAGCCAGGCCGCCGTGCATCTGGCCATCGACGTAAGGGATATCGACGCGGACTTTTACGTTTTTACCGGTCACAAGCTGTACGGCCCGACCGGCATTGGCGTGCTCTATGCCAAGCATGAGCATCTGGTCGCGATGCGCCCGTTCAATGGCGGCGGTGAGATGATCCGCGAGGTCGCAAAGGACTGGGTCACCTATGGCGATCCCCCGCACAAATTCGAAGCGGGAACGCCCGCGATCGTGGAATCGATCGGGCTCGGGGCTGCGATCGACTATGTCAATTCGATCGGTAAGGAGCGGATCGCCGCCCATGAGCACGATCTTCTGACCTACGCCCAGGAACGCCTGCGCGAAATCAATTCGCTGCGGCTGATCGGCACTGCGCGTGGCAAGGGCCCGGTGATCTCCTTCGAGATGAAGGGCGCGCACGCCCATGATGTCGCCACCGTGATCGACCGGCAGGGCATCGCGGTCCGCGCCGGCACCCATTGCGTGATGCCGCTTTTAGAGCGGTTCAATGTCACAGCCACCTGCCGCGCGTCATTTGGGATGTATAATACAAGAGAAGAAGTCGACCATCTGGTGCAGGCGCTGATCAAGGCGCGGGAATTGTTTTCATGACCGACACAGCCGAAATCAAGTCAGCCAATATGGAAACCCAGTCGGCGTTGCCGCCCGAGGAGACCGAGCGTCTCGGCGGCGAGATCGTCGCCGCGCTGAAAACGGTGTTCGACCCGGAAATTCCGGCCGACATCTACGAACTCGGCCTGATCTACAAGGTCGACTTCAAGGACGATCGCAGCGTCGACGTGATGATGACGCTGACCACGCCGAACTGCCCGGCGGCGGGCGAACTGCCGACCATGGTGGAGAACGCCGTTGCCAGCGTTCCCGGCGTCGGTGTCGTCAACGTCAATCTGGTGTGGGAACCGGCCTGGACGCCGGACCGGATGTCCGACGAGGCCCGCCTCGTCCTCAATATGTGGTGATGCGTTAACTGCTCAACGGGAAAATAGCCGGCATTGATTTGCCGCTGGGATTAACCACATGAATGACATGACGCCCACAGCCCCCACGCCCGCCTCCAAGCCGAAGCCGCGGCCGCGCCCGCAGGTCATGAAACTGACCGAGGCGGCGGCACAGCGCATTACCGAACTGACCAAGCGCGCCGATTCCGAAATCGTCGGCCTGCGCGTCGGCATCAAGAACGGCGGCTGCGCCGGCCAATCCTACACCGTCGAATACGCCCACGAAGTGCGTCCCACCGACGAGGTGGTCGAGGACCGCGGCGTCAAGATCCTGGTCGACCCCAAGGCCGTGCTGTTCCTGCTCGGCACCGAGATGGACTACAAGGCCGACAAGATGCAGGCCCAGTTCATCTTCAACAACCCGAACCAGATCTCGGCTTGCGGTTGCGGCGAGTCGGTGCAACTGACGGCCGCGAAGGTTTAAGTTGTCGCCCCGGCCTTGAGCTCAGATGCACAATTGCGCATCGGGGGCCCATAGCCACCGGCGGTTGATTTTACGCGAAGTCGTCGACCATAGTGCCCATACGAAATTTCATGGCGTATGGGTCCCGGCCTTCGCCGGGACGACGGTGGAAAAATGGATCGCGATTTCCTGATCGACCTGTTTGCCGATTTTGGTCCGGTGACGATTCGCCGGATGTTTTCCGGCTATGGCATCTCGGCTGACGGCACCAACTTCGCACTCGCGCTACGCGCCGGCCTGTATTTCAGGGCGGATGAACAGACTATTCCGCAGTTCGAGGCCGAAAGTTCAAAGCCTTTCTCGTATCAAACCCGCGCCAAGACAGTGACGGTCAACTCGTACTGGGAATTGCCGGCGCGGCTGTTCGACGATTCCGAAGAACTCAGCACGTGGGCGAGGGCGGCGCTGGCCGCGGCGCAGCGCGCCGCGTTGCGCAAGCGACCGAAGGCGCGCAAGGCTACGAAGGCCGTAGCCAAGAAGGTCGTAGCGAAAAAGCCGACGGCCAAGAAGAAGTCGGCAGCGAAGAAGAAAAAGAAGCCGCCGAGCGAATGATCCTCATCCTGAGGAGCTGCGTCATCGCCGCGTCTCGAAGGATGGCTACGGGCGAGATCGGGGCCTCATGGTTCGAGACGCGCACGATGCGCTCCTCACCATGAGGGATTGAGATCAGGCGACCTGGCTGCGCGAGTCGTCGGCGTATTCGGGATCGACTTCGCAGATCACGCGGTTGCGGCCGTTGCGCTTGGCGGCGTAGAGGCAGGCATCGGCGCGCTCGATCAGCGAATCCGTGTCGTCGCCGGGTTTCAGCAGGGAAACGCCGACCGAAATGGTGACCCGGCCGAGGATTTCGCCGGTGGATTTCTTCTTCAATTCCTTCGCCATCACGGCGCGCCGGATGTGATCGGCGACCGTCAGCGCCTGGCGCAGCGCGGTATTTGGCAACACCACCGCGAATTCCTCGCCGCCATAGCGCGCGGTGATGTCCTGGCCCTTGATGGTCTGCTTCAACGACATGCCGACCAGCCGCAACACCTGATCGCCGGTGAGGTGGCCGTAGGAATCGTTGAACGATTTGAAGTGGTCGATGTCGAACATCAGGAGCGTCAGCGGCTCGCCGCTGGCGAGCGCGGTCTGCACCGCCATCTCGATCGAGCGGTCGAAATATTTGCGGTTGCCAAGTCCGGTGAGCGGATCGGTCAGGCTCTCGGCGCGGATCGCTTCCAGGCTGTGCTGGAGGTTGCTGATCTCGCTCTTCGACAGCGACAGCCGGGCTTCCAGCGCCTTGTTGGTATCGCGCATCTCGCGGGTGGATTTCACCAGGCCACCGACGATCGCCTTGATCTGGTCGCGGCTCTTGGCGGTTCTGAGTTTTAGCGTGGCCCCATCCAGGCTGGCGTCGTAGGTCGCCGACATGCCCAGTGCCTCGGTGATCAGCGTCATCACGTCGTCGATCTCGCCGATCACGCGCGCGCCGACCTTGTCGATGCGGTCCGAGGTCTTGATGTGGGAGAGGTAGGTTTCGTAGATCTGTTCGAGGTCGGATTCGCTCAGTCTGCCGTTGCGCGCCAGTGTCTCGTTGATGATCTTGTTGAGGGGGGCGTTGTAACCGGTGGCGTAGACGTACCAGATTTCATAATTGCGAGGCACGGCGGTTTGCCGAAGCGACTTGATCTGGCCCAATGCAACTTCGGCGAAGGCCATCGTGCGTTCGTGTTCGTCCAGCAGTTTCACCACTGATCCGTCTCCAATAGGGAGCAACGCTTCGCGTTACCCGGTAGGCAATGACTAAAATTATCCACGTCAAGTTAAGGGAGGAGAATGAACGCCCGGTAAACAGGCTTCCGCCTCGTTCACCGCGTCATCAGCGAAAAGCGGATAGCCGAGTTAAAGAAAGCGCGTCAAAACAACAATCTATGAGCGTCGGTTCTGATGTGATCAGAACCGATCTTGCGCTAGACGCGGGCGCGAACCGGACGCAGCAAGAACGCCGGAAGATGCGAGTGATCGGCAGGCTCCGATTCGGTCTCGCGCTGGGGCCGCCGCGGCTCAGGCCGGCCGATCGAAGGCACGCGTGAGGCAGGTGCCGGAGCCGGCGGCGTGAACGCGTCGGTTGCGGCTTGCGGCTGCGGGTTGGAATTGCGGCCGGCGCCCTTGTCTGCACCCCTGGCATGCCGCGGCTCGCGCTCACCGCCGTGGCGCGGCTCGCGCTCACCGTGGCGCGGCTCGCGCTCACGTCGCGGCTTGCGGTCGCCACGAGGAGCTTCCGGTGAACCTTCCCGTGAAGCTTCCTTGGAACCTTCCTTGGCTCCGTCTCTGGAACCGTGCCGGGAGCGACCGCGCGAACCCTCGCGAGAGCCTTCCCTTGAGCGCGCTTCACGCGGCTTGTCGGTATCGCCTGATGCTTCCGATGCAACGGAATAGTCGCCTTCGGCGCGCGGAATGGATTGTCCGATCAGCCGTTCGATCGCGGCGATCGATTTGTTGTCGAGCGAGGTGACGATCGAGATTGCGGTGCCGGCGCGTCCGGCGCGGCCGGTACGGCCGACGCGATGCACGTAATCATCGGGATGATGCGGTACGTCGAAATTGAAGACGTGGCTGACGGCGGGAATATCGAGGCCGCGCGCGGCGACGTCGGAGGCCACCAGCAACGGGATATCACCCTTGCGGAATTGATCGAGCGCTGCGGTGCGGGCCGATTGATCCATGTCGCCATGGAGCGCGCCGACGCTGAAGCCATGCTTCTGCAGCGACTTGTAGACAACGGCGACTTCACGCTTGCGATTGCAGAAGATAATCGCGTTCTGAAGGTCCTTGGCGTCGCGCAGCAGGCGGCGCAGGATCTCGCGCTTCTCGTGGACCTCGCGCCCGGCGGGGACCTGGAACTGGGACACGCCCACGGCCGTGGTCGCGGGCTTGGAGACTTCGATGCGCTCGGGATTGTGCAGGAAGGCTTCGCTGATGCGGCTGATTTCCGGCGGCATCGTTGCGGTGAAGAACAGCGTCTGCCGCGTGAATGGGACCAGCTTGCAGACCCGCTCGATGTCGGGGATGAAGCCCATGTCCAGCATGCGGTCGGCTTCGTCGATGACCAGCAGTTCAACGCCGGTGAGCAGCAGCCCGCCGCGTTCGGTATGGTCGAGCAGGCGGCCGGGGGTTGCGATCAAGACGTCGACGCCGCGGGTCAGTTTGGTGTCCTGATCGCCGAACGAGACGCCGCCGATCAAAAGCGCGACGTTGAGTTTCTGGCCGATGCCGTATTTGTCGAAATTCTCTTTGACCTGAGCCGCGAGTTCGCGGGTCGGCTCCAGGATCAGGGTGCGGGGCATTCGTGCCCGGGCGCGGCCCTTTTCGAGCATGGTGAGCATGGGCAGGACGAACGCGGCGGTTTTGCCGGTGCCGGTCTGGGCGATGCCGAGAACGTCGCGGCGCGCCAGAACGTGGGGGATCGCCTGTTCCTGAATGGGGGTAGGGGTGGTGTAGCCGGTGGCCGCAACTGCGGCGAGCACCTTGTCGGAAAGTCCAAGATGGGAAAAAGACATTGAGCCTCTAGTCGACACCGCCGTTCGGAATCGAGGGTAATAAGGCTGTCGCGTTCAACCCCGAAACGGCGCGCTTTAAAAAGCTGGGGGTTCTGACTTACGCAGACGAGCGGCTAACCTTAGGGAATCGCGTGTCGATCCAAGGCCGCGTTGAGGCGGAACATAGGCGCGAAACAGCCAAAGTCAATCTGGGAACTGGCGAAAAGGCCGAAAAAGCTTAATGTTTTCGCACAAATAAGGTCCAAGCCGTCATTTGGCGGTCAAATGGTCCGACGCCGCCGGGCCGGTCACCAGTCGCACGGGACCCTTGATCGTCGCATCCCTGAAGTCGGCGGGAGTGATGCCCTGTGCCGCGCGGAAGACACGGTAGAACGTCGCGAGGCTGTCGAAGCCACTGGCAAAAGCGATCGCGGCCACCTTCATCGTCGGCGCCTCGCGCAACAGCCGGCGGCTCCGTTCGATCCGTAGCGCAGTCACGGTGTGGGAAAAACTCATGCTCGCTTCTTCGAACAGCACATGCAGGTGACGCACCGAAATCCCGAGTAGCGTGGCCACGAACGCCGGCGACAATTGCGGCTGCGCGAGGTGGCGGGCAATCAGCCGGCGGGCGAGGGACAGGCGACCGGCTCGAACTGCGTATTGCGCGATCCGGCTGCCCGGCCTGACAATGCCTCGCTCGATGAGGGCGAGCTGGGTCAATGTCTGTACCAGCGCCTTGGCCGCCGCCGGATCGCCGTCATTATCCGCCTCGGTCAAGTCGGAGAAGCAGGATTCCAGCAAGGGGGCCAGGAAAGCGAGATCGCCAAAGGGTTTTGGGGCGAGGTCATGCAGGCCGGTTCGCAGGCCGGTCCTTGGCAACGCAATTTCGGCCACCGGCACCTTGAGGATACGCAGATCAAAGCCGGCGGCATCGACCGGGACCGTACGGTAAGGCAGGTCCGAATAGCCGGTCGCAAAGTTTCCGTTGGCTATGGTGAAGTCGTCGCCATCCTTGGCTCTGAACCAGCCGCCGCTGCCAAATTGCTGATAGATGCAAAGGCTGTCGCTGGGGGTATTGGCGATATCGGTCGCGCTGCGTTCGACCTGATAGGACGAGGCGCGCAGTTCGATGAAGCCCGCCGAGCCAAACTTTCGGAGCGCGAATTCGCCGAAGAATTGCTGCCGCTTCTCCCGCTCCAGTTCGGTGGTCGCTCCGAACAGGCCCTTGGCGCGGACCTCGCGCCAATAGTCGAAGCGGTCTTTCGGAGCCATCTGCTCGGTAGACCACCTGTATTCGGAAGAATCCTGAACAGCCGGACAGGTCTCGGTGATGGACGACAAGAGAGCTGTTCCCCTAAGCCCGGAAATCGCCACCTCGGCGCTCCCCAAAAATGCGCGCCCGATACGGCAAATCGCCCAAGAATCATGCCACGGCGAATAGCCGGGGTCCTGATGGGACGGCGGTGACTTTCTGAAATTTCTCTGATATTCGCATCCCGCGCACGTAACCTACGGGATTTCGGAGAGCAGGTGCTCTGTTTCGCTGGATTTGAACTCGACACGGAGCGCGCGAGGTTGCGCGGGCCTGGTGGCGAAGCGATCCGGCTCCGGCCGAAATCCTTCGACATGCTGCAGCTATTCGTGACCAACGCCGGCCGCGTTCTCAGCAAGCAGGACCTGATCGATGCGATCTGGCCGAATGTCCATGTCGGCGATGACAGCCTTTTTCAATGCATCCGCGAAATTCGTACCGCGCTGGGTGACGACCAGCGTCAATTGATCAAGCTGGTTTCCGGCCGTGGCTACCTGTTTGAGACTGAAATATCGGTTGGGCCGGCCGGTCTTTCGGCGGGGCCTGCCGCGGGTGCGGAAACAAAACCTGCCGCCGAAGCTGTTGTTGCCAAAGCTGATATCGCGGCCGCAGCGCAGGTGACGACCGAGCTTGCGCGGAAGCGATTTCGTTTCGGACCGCGTGGCGCGGCTGGGTTTGCCGTTGTGGCCGGACTGGGCGCGGTCCTCGGCCTTGCCGTCGCAGCGCCGATTTTTGCGCCCGATTTCATTTTCGCGCGAAAGCCGGCAACCGTCGCCGCAGAGCCAATCGTCGGCGTGGGTGAGGGCCAGAAGATTGCCGAGTTGGCGACGAATGTGACCGACCGCCTCAGCAAGGCCTTCAGCGTTGCCGCCACGGCACCGATCATTGCACCCGATTTCAGCTCTGCAAGCAAGCCGCCGCTGACCGTCGCCGTGGTGCAGATCGCAGGCGCCGGCAACGGCCGGCAAATCGCCGAGATGGCGGCCAGCGTGACCGATCGCCTCACGGACGGATTGGCGAAGGTCGACAGGCTTCGCGTGCTGGCGCCTCGATTGGAAGTGGTGGCTTCGGCGACCCAATTCGTTGCCACGCGCGCGGAAGCGGATTTTGTGGTGAGTGGCGAGTTGCGGCTGGAGGGCACTGCCTGGACCCTGCAGGCGCGCATGAGCGATGGCGCGACCGGTGAGGTGCGGTGGGCGGGCTCGATTTCGGTCAGCACGGAAAACGCCGACGTATCGCTGCAGCAGACCCGGCTCGCCGCGGGTGTGGGCCATCCGCTGGCGCTTCGTATCAACGCGATGATCAATGCCGGTCCGGGCGCGACCGACCGTGACCTTGCGGGCGGCAGCGCCAAGGTGGTGATCGAGCAGGCTATGGCTTCGATCAACCAGACAACGCCGGAGCGTTTCAAGGCCGCGCAAACGATGCTGGAGAAAGCGATCGCGGACGATCCCGGCAATGTCGACCTCGAAGCGGCGCTCGCGGCGCATCTGCTGCGCGGCATCCAGATGGTCTGGTACAACCGGGCCGATGTTGCCGCGACCGAACGTGACGCGCGGGCTTTGCTCGAGCGCGCGCTGCGGGCGAAGCCGACCTACATCCCCGTGCTCGAGGCGTATTGCCGCCTCCTCAACACCACAAATCAATTCATCGAAAGCCTGGTGGCTTGCGGCAGGGTGTTGACCTTCGATCCCTGGGACGGGCTCGCGATCTACAATCTCGGCCTCGGGCAGCTTCGGCTGGGGCGGTTCGAGGACGCGCTGGCGACCTTCAAGCAAGCCGAACAATTCGACACGCCGCGAACCGCGCGCTGGACCTGGCTGCTGGGGGCAGGGCTGACCCTGGTGGTGCAGGAGCGCGACGCAGAAGCGATCTCCTACCTTGCAAAGTCGATTGCGATCACGCCGGCCACCGGACGATCGCATGCGCTGCTGGCGGTGGCCTACCAGCGTTTGGGACGCACCGCCGAGGCCAAGGCTGCCCTCGCCAAGACGATGGAACTGCGCCCTGGTACGACCGGCGCCAATATCGGTCTGGACCCCAAAAATGCCAGCCCGCTATATACCGATGCCGCCCAACGCGTGGTCGATGTGCTTGTGGGGATCGGCTTGCCGGAAAAATAGCAGCTGCTCCGCGGGTGCAGCATAGTCTGCCATCATCTTGTCTGCGGGGCCGGATTGAACCGTCGGAACGGCTCCACCGACTACGACAAAGGCGGTCCCGCGCGGCCGCGGATCAACACGGGGAACCATGATGACGAGCTGGCTTTGGCCCAGGATCGGATTTGGATTTGGATCCGGATTGGCATTGAGCATCGTGGCGTCATTACTGGCGTTCGCTCAGCCGGCGTACGCCGAAAAGCGCGTTGCGCTTGTCATCGGCAATAACGACTACCGCAACGTTCCCAAGCTGCAGAAGGCGGTCAACGACGCCCGCACCATGGGCGACACGCTCAAGCAGCTCGGTTTCACCGTGATGGTGGCGGAGAACCAGACCCGCCAGGCGTTCAGCCAGAGCCTGCTCGCGTTCGACAAGGCGGTCGACAAGGGCGACACCGCGTTCTTCTTCTATGCCGGCCACGGCTTTGAAATCGCCGGCCAGAATTTTCTGCTGCCGACCGACGTGCCCGCGGCGACCGAAGGCCAGGAAGAACTGGTGCGCGACGCCTCGATCCTCGCCGATCGCATCATCGAGCGCTTGCAGAACAAGGGCGCGCGCACCGCCATTCTGGTGTTCGACGCCTGCCGCAACAATCCGTTCGAGCGCAGCGGCACCCGCGCCGTCGCCGGTGGCGGTGGTCTGGCGCCGATGACGCAACTGCCGGAAGGCGTGTTCTCGGTTTTCTCCGCCGGTCCCCGCCAGACCGCGCTCGATCGCCTGTCCAACAATGACGACAATCCCAACTCGGTATTCACGCGGACCTTTGCCAAGGAACTGACGCAGCCCGGCGCCAACCTCGTGCAGGTCGCGCAGCGCACGCGGCGGCTGGTCGCAGAACTGGCCGAGACCGTCAGGCACAAGCAGATCCCGGTCTATTTCGACCAGATGGTCGACGACGTATTCCTGAGCGGCACGGCGAAGGCCGCGGTCGAGGCTGCGGCCGCGAAGCCCGCGGAGCCGCTGCAGAAGCTCGCAGCATTGCCGCCGGTGCAGCGGCTTGCGCCACAAAACGATTCCGTCAACGCGCCGATCGCGATGTTCTCGCGCCACAATGGCGGCTGGACCGTGGTGTTTTCGATTGCCGATCCGACGCTCGGGATTTCCTGGCGGATGGGCGAGGCCGGCGACTTCCGCGAGACCGGTTTCATGGACACGCTCGATCCGCGCACCCGCAAGCGAATGCCGAACCCGTCGATCGAGCTTCCGGCCGATGCGCCGGCGGCCACCATCCAGGTGCGTTATGTCGATACCAACGGTGAAGTGCAGGGGCCGTTTCCGATCCGGTTCGATCCCGAGGCCGCACTGATCCGCGACCAGCGCAAGATCCTCGACATGACCGCGACGAGCTGGCTATCGTTTCGCGAATTCAACGGGCTGCTGGTTTATTACACGCATCTGATGTCGTACCGCTGCGCGATCCGCGAGGTCCGCGTCGGCATCGACAGCACCGTGCCCGACAAGGTCCTGAAGATGCCGCCGTGCGACCCCAGGGATCCCAGCGTCATTCCGCACGACTCCCAGCCCTATCTCAAGCTCGCGCCGGCGACCAAGTCGGTCTCGGTGGAACTGGTCTACCGCGACGGCAGCGTGTCGGAGATCAAGAGCTTCCGGCGATAGTCCCGCCAGCGTCGTCCGATTGAGCGACAGAGCCTTTTCCGTTCCGATGGGATCGGAACGGGGCTCTTGATTCTTGCTTTGACGCGTTTTCTTGACGCGAACCGGTGCCCACTTCGCTGGAAAACGCTCTAGAGTCCGGGCTCGGAGGTCGATCATGGATGCAGGTAGTTTTTCGCGGCAGCCCCCGGGGCGCACCATGAAGGTGCGTTGCTGCATCGTCGGCGGCGGGCCTGCCGGCATGATGCTCGGATATCTATTGGGCCGCGCCGGGATCGATGTCGTGGTGCTGGAAAAGCATGCGGATTTCTTTCGCGATTTTCGCGGCGACACCGTGCATCCCTCGACCCTGCAGGTGATGGACGAACTCGGATTGATCGACGGATTCCTGAAACTGCCGCATCAGCGCTTGCAGAAGATGGACGGAATGTTCGGCGGCACGTCGGTGCGGATCGCCGATCTCAGCCGGCTCAAGGTGAAGTATCCCTTCATCGCTTTCATGCCGCAGTGGGATTTCCTCAACTTCCTGCGCGAAAGCGGCAAATCATTTGCCTCACTCAAGGTGATGATGAGCACGGAGGCGACCGATCTGATGAGGGATAACGGTCGCGTCACAGGCCTGCGGGCAACGACGCCACAAGGCGCGCTCGATATCGAGGCCGATCTCACCATCGCCTGCGACGGCCGCCATTCGCTGGTGCGCGAGCAGGCCGGACTTGCGATCGAGGAAATCGGCGCGCCGATGGACGTGCTGTGGTTTCGCGCCGGAAAACGTGAAAACGAAACCGAAAGCGTGTTCGCGCGCGTCGAGCCCGGCAAGATGATGGTGACGTTCGACCGCGGCGATTACTGGCAATGCGCTTACATTATCGCCAAGGGCCAGTACGACGCGGTCAAGGTGAGGGGATTGCCCGCGCTGCTGGACGACGTCGCGCGGACGGCGCCGATCCTCAAATCCGGCCTTTCGGAAGTGAAGAGCTGGGACGACGTCAAGCTGTTGACGGTGGCGATCAATCGCTTGCCGCGCTGGACGCGGCCGGGCCTGCTCTGCATCGGCGATGCCGCGCATGCGATGTCGCCGATCGGCGGCGTCGGCGTCAATCTTGCGGTGCAGGACGCGGTCGCGACTGCCAACCTGCTGGCGGCGAAGCTGGCGAACGGTTGTCCGTCGGAGGACGAACTGGATGCGGTGCGCAAGCGTCGCGAGTTTCCGGTGCGGATGACACAGCGGATGCAGGTCATGGCACAAAACAACATCGTCAGCGCGGCGTTGAAGCCGGGCGGCGCACCGCTGCAGGTCCCGCTGGTGGTGCGCCTGATCACGGCGATGCCGTGGCTGCAGGGCATCACGGCGCGCTTCGTCGGCCTCGGCGTGCGGCCGGAGCATGTGCATTCGCCGGTGCAAGGCTGAGGAGCACGCGGCGTTCGCGCATGTAGGAGTTTATCAAGGATAACGGCCGGTTAAATGAGCTCGAAAAAGTTGCGCGACTGCAACAGCGTTCGATGAATCGAGAGCGCTTGCCGAGATTCGACGTCGTTAACGATATCGATTTCGAATTGGTAAGTTTTTATCGATGAAAGCTTGCACCCATCAACATCAACGGGTGCAAGAATGATTCAATCAAAACTGATTGCCACGCTCGCCTTCACTGCCGCGCTCGGCGCTGGCGCCGCGTCGGCTGCCGATCTCGGGGCACGGCCTTACACCAAGGCTCCTTACATCGATCCGATTTTCAACTGGGCAGGCTTCTATGTCGGCGGTCATGTCGGTGGTGCCTGGACCAATCAGCAATGGATCAACACCGCCAACACCACGATCTTCGGTGACCTTTCTCCGGGTCAGGGTTTCCGTCAGCGCGGCTCAGGCGTTTTTGGCGGCGGCCAGATCGGCTACAATTGGCAGGCCAGCAACTACGTGTTCGGTCTCGAGGGCACGCTTTCCGGTCTCAACAATCGTGGCACCGTGCTGAACAACGTGTTCGGTATCGGCCTTGACGATCAGTTCAGCTGGCGCAGCAATTGGATGGCGACGATCACCGGTCGTGCCGGCTATGCCGTCAGCAACAATCTGCTCTACGTGAAGGGCGGCTATGCCGGCGTGAACAACCGCTTGTCGGTAGTCGATCTGGTTCCGACCACGGGATCGGGTTCGCAGACGCAATGGCATAATGGCTGGACCGTCGGCGCCGGTTGGGAATACGGCATTACCCAGAACTGGATCGTCGGACTCGAATATGACTATTCAGCTTTCGAGCGGAAGAGCTATCAGCTCGCCGGTGTTTCGGCCGGCACCTACACCTTCGATGCAAAGCCTCGCGACATTCAGTCGGCTGTTGTCCGTCTGAGCTACAAGTGGGGCGCCCCGCTCGTCGCGCGGTACTGAGTTCGCATTCTCCATCGCGAGGCAAAGGCCCCGGTACGTCCGGGGCCTTTTTCATTGTGGCAGTGTTTGAGCGTGACAGCGGCCTTACCCCATGACCGAGAAACCGCCGTCGATCGGAATTGCGGTGCCGGTGACGAAATCGGATGCCGGCGAAGACAGAAACACCGCAATGCCCGCGAAATCGTCGATCACGCCCCAGCGTGCCGCCGGCGTGCGCGCCAGCACCTTGTCGTGCAGACCGTCGATCTGCGCGCGGGCGCCCCTGGTCAGATCCGTGTCGATCCAGCCCGGCAGGATGGCATTGACCTGGATGTTGTCCGGCGCCCACGCCACCGCGCAGGCGCGTGTGAACTGCACGATGCCGCCCTTGCTGGCGGCATAGGCCGACGCAAAACTGGCGCCGAAGATCGACATCATCGACCCGATATTGATGACCTTGCCGCCGCCGGCTTGCTTCATCGCAGGATAAGTCGCCTGCGAGCACAGGAAGGCGCTGGTGAGGTTGGTCTGGATCACGCTGTTCCATTCGGCGAGATCGAGCGCCTGCGGCGGTTTGCGAATACTGATGCCGGCATTGTTGACGAGGATGTCGATTCGCCCGAGGTCGCGGGCGACGCGCGCGACCATGGCATCGACAGCGGCCTTGTCGGTGACGTCGGCAACCACCGATATCGCCTTGGCGCCGCCGCTTTCGAGTTCGGCGGCCGCGGCAACCGATTTGGCTTCATTGCGTCCGACGATCGCGATCGCCGCACCTGCTTCCGCCATTCCGCGGGCCATGCCGAGCCCGATGCCGCCATTGCCTCCGGTGACGATGGCGACTTTTCCCTTGAGGTCGAACAGTCCTGTTTTCATTGTTGTCGTTCCGTTGTTGTTATCGACAGGAAGCAGGCACGATCAGCTCTTGCCTTGCCAGATCAGGATCAGGCCGACGGCGCCGAGCACTGCACCATATCCCGCCCATTGCAGCTGGTTGATCATGAAACTCGATTGCGGCCAGGGAAGCGCGCCGGTGCCCTGGCCGATCCACAGCAGGCCGACGGCGAGCGCGAGGAAGCCAACGATCAAAAGCGTTTTGGCCATGGATGTTCCCCCGTTGCCGCTTTCGAACGGCGCTCCCGGAAACCGTTGCCGGGACCGGCCGTAACTGTCGATCGAATACAAAGCGGGCGGGCTCGGCAAGGGTGGAAATGATCAGGGCTGGATCTGAGGTGTCCTCATGCGCCGCAGGGTAGTCGTTTTGGTTCTTGCGTTGGCCGTGGCAGCCATCGATGCCTACGCCTGCTGGCGCGAAAGGCGGATTTGCGACGAGCCGGCCGCGATGGCACGGCTGGAGACCGCGATGTGGCGCGATTATTACGACAAGTATTATCCCACGCTGTTCTGCCATGCTTGGATCAGGCGCCGTGCGCGCCGAGGCGATGGCTGAGCAGGACTGGCTGTGGAGATCGAGGGCCAACTGCTCCGCGCCTACCGACAGCTCAAGGCGGCCATTGCAATGGGCTAACCGCAGGATCGGTCAAGCAATGGCCTTACGCATCAAGGCACAAAAAAAGCCCCGGGCGATGCCGGGGCTTTTGAGCTGCTGAATCAGCAGAGATCAGTACTTGGCAACGACCGCACCACCCCAGTTGAAGCGGTAGACCAGCTCCGAGCGAACGGTGTGGACGTACTTATGCGAGTCGACCGAGATGCCGGTCAGGGCATTGGTAGCCGTTACGCGGATCGGATTGTTCCGGGTATCGAGGTCAGAGAAGCGATATTCTGTCTTCCAGAACAGGCCCGGCAGGAAGCTCAGTGCGTATTCGTCGCCAGCGCCAAGGAAGTAACCGGAATAGGTGCGCCCGCCGATATAGTTGCCAATGGGGGCACCGATCGGACCGATGTTGGCCAGCAAGTCAAACGAATTGAAGTGGGCTTGCGTGTAACCGGCCGAGAAGTAGGTGAGCAGGCTCGGGGTCACCAGCACGCCGACGCGGCCACCGGCCGACCACTGCGAGTCCAGCTTCTCCTGGCCATAAGCGAAGGCAGCAACGGTCGTGTTGCCCTTCATGCTGGCGAAGTCGTAGTCGCCAAAAGCACCAACCACCATGTTCCAGTTTCCGAGCGCGAACTGATAGTCACAGCCGCCACCAACTGTACCGAAATAACCACGGCCACCCGCGGTATTCGTGCCGGTAATCTGGGTGCGCGGGTTGGTGGTGTCGTCGTACGTGGTATTTTCCTGGTTCCAGAGGCCATAACCACCGCCGCCTGCGATATAGCAGCCGGTCCAGTTGGCAACAGCCACGGGCATCGGCGCCGGAGCCTTGGCATAACGGGGCGCCATATCGGCCGCGAGAGCCGGAGCGGCAAACGCCGCAACCGCGGTCAAAGCGAGCACTAATTTCTTCATATCCAGACCCTCAATCTTTGGCGTCATAACCGACCGCTCAAATGGTGCGCTTGCACCGATTCCCGAAACCCAGTGTCAGGACTATACTTGGTTCCATCCGAAAAGCTGTTGCGGGGACAACACACACGCCCGAAAACGAACCGGCAGAAAAGGCTGGGAAATGGGCGCAATCGGGCGCCCGCCGATCAAAATCGGCCGAAAGGCTGCGAGTTCTCGGGAAATCGGCGGGGCTCAGACGCCCAGCAGATCGCCGCGGGCGAATTCGGCCTTGTCGGAGATAATTCGACCTTGTCGGAGATGAAGGCGGACCGGGCCTCGCCCCTTGTGCCCATCAGCCGTTCGACCGAATCGGCGAAGCCTTCGCGGTCGTGGGGCCAGCAGCACCAACACACGGGAGGCGAAATGGAACGAGGGGGGGCAAATCGAGAGCAAGTCGTTCGCCGGGCCGTAGGGATGATTGGAAGCCCTTCGACGATGTCGGCCCGGGGACTCGCGAAATCCGAATCCGGGAGGCGAGCGGAGCCTGGCGGGTGATGTATGTCGCCAGATTCGAGGAAGCTGTGTACGTCCTGCATTGCTTCCAGAAGAAGACCCAGGCGACGAGCCGCCGGGACAAAGCTATCGCCGAGACTCGCTATCGAGCCGTGGTCAACATGCGAAAGGTCGGGAAATGAAGATTGATACCGAAATCCGCCATGTGACGAAGCCGGGCGCGAACCTTTTTCTGGAGTTGGGGTTCTCGGCCGCGGAGGCCAAACGTCTGCACGCGGCTTCGCGCAAGCAGATCAACGACACCAGGCGGCTCAAGGTGCAATTGATGACAGAGCTGGCGGCGTGGATTGGAAAACACCGGCTCAAACAGGCCGAGGCTGCGGACATTTTGATGGTCTCGCGGCCCCGGGTATCCGACGTGGTGAACAAGAAGGCCTCGAAGTTTACCATCGACACGCTGGTGGAGATGCTTAGCCGCGTCGGCAAGGCGGTCAAGCTGACCGTGGATTGAAGTCACAGTTAAGCCCGCGTCATTGCGACCCGATGGCTCGCAATGACGGCAGGGGTTGGCAACGAGCGTAAGCGCTTAACCCTTACGATCAAACGTCCAGCAGATCGTCGCTGGCGAATTCGGCCTTGTCGGAGATGAAGGCGAATCGCGCCTCGGCCTTGGTGCCCATCAGCCGCTCCACCGAATCGGCGGTGCCTTCGCGGTCGTCGGCCAGCAGCACCACGCGCAGCAGCGTGCGCTTGGCCGGATCCATGGTGGTTTCCTTGAGCTGCGCCGGCATCATCTCGCCGAGGCCTTTGAAGCGGCCGACATCGACCTTGGCGTTGGCGTTGAATTCGCTCTTGAGCAGCGCGTTCTTGTGCGCGTCGTCGCGGGCGTACACCGTCTTGGCGCCGTGGGTGAGCCGGTAGAGCGGCGGCACCGCCAGATAGAGATGGCCTTCGTCGATCAGCCGCGGCGTCTGCCGGTAGAAGAACGTGATCAGTAGCGATGCGATATGCGCACCGTCCACGTCAGCGTCGGTCATGATGATGATGCGGGAGTACCGCAGGTCTTCCTCGCGGTAATGCGCGAGCGTACCGCAGCCGAGCGCCTGCATCAGGTCGGAGAGCTGGGCGTTGGCGGTGAGCTTGTCCTTGCCGGCGGAAGCGACGTTGAGGATTTTTCCGCGCAAGGGAAGGATCGCCTGGGTCTTGCGGTCGCGCGCCTGCTTGGCGCTGCCGCCGGCCGAGTCGCCCTCGACGATGAACAGCTCGGAGCCTTCGGTGGCGGTGTTGGTGCAATCCGAAAGCTTGCCCGGCAAGCGCAGCTTCTTCACCGCGGTCTTGCGCGAGGTCTCTTTCTCGGCGCGGCGGCGCAGCCGTTCGTCGGCGCGCTCGACGACGAAATCCAGGAGCTTGTTGGCCTGCAGCGGATTGCCCGACAGCCAATGATCGAACGGGTCCTTGATCGCCTGTTCGACGATCTTCTGGGCTTCGGCGGTGGCGAGGCGGTCCTTGGTCTGGCCCTGGAATTCGGGCTCGCGCACGAACACCGAGAGCATCACGGCGGCGCCCACCATCACGTCTTCCGAGGTGATCGGGGCGGCGCGCTTGCCCTGGCCGATGCGTTCGGCGTGATCCTTCAGGCCGCGCAGCATGGCGCTACGCATGCCGGATTCATGGGTGCCGCCGTCGGGGGTCGGAACGGTGTTGCAGTAGGAAGAGAGGAAGCCGTCGGCGTCGGCGGTCCACGCGACAGCCCATTCGCAGGCGCCATGGGCGCCGTTGCGCCCCGATTTGCCGGAGAAGATGTCCGGGTGCACCAGCGTGTCGGCGTGAACGGCGGCGGCGAGATAGTCCTTCAATCCGCCGACGAAGTGGAATTCGTCCTCGGCAGGCACATCTTCGAGGCCGCGCAGCAGTTCGGGATCGCAGCGCCAGCGGATTTTCACACCGCCGAACAGATAGGCCTTCGAGCGCGCCATCTTGAACAAACGCTGCGGTTTGAACGCAGCTTTGGCGCCGAAAATATCGGTGTCCGGCTTGAAGCGAATGCGGGTGCCGCGGCGATTATTGATCTTGCCGAGGTCCTGAATCTTGCCCTTGGGATGACCACGCTCGAACGACATCTTGTAGAGCTTTTGCTCGCGCGCGACCTCGACCTCAAGCAACGAGGAGAGGGCGTTGACGACGGAGACGCCGACGCCGTGCAGACCGCCCGATGTCTCGTAGACCTTGGAGTCGAATTTGCCGCCGGAGTGCAGCGTGCACATGATGACTTCAAGAGCAGACTTCTTCGGGAATTTCGGATGCGGATCGACGGGAATGCCGCGGCCATTGTCGGTCACGGTCAGGAAGCCGTCGGCGCCCAGTTCCACCTCGATAAAGGAGGCATGGCCGGCCAAGGCCTCGTCCATCGCGTTGTCGATCACCTCGGCGAACAGGTGATGCAGCGCCTTTTCATCGGTACCACCGATATACATGCCGGGCCGGCGGCGGACCGGCTCAAGCCCCTCGAGCACCTCGATGTCGGCCGCGGTGTAGCCGGCTTCGGCGCTGCCCTTGCTGGCGGCGACCTTGAGCGGGGCTCGGCCTTTCGGTTCCTCGGCCCCAAACAGGTCGTCGCCGGATCTTGATTTGGCAGGTTTTTTCAATGGCTTGGTCATGGTTCTTCATGTATTGCGCGCGAAGTCGCGCCGCGAATCGGTCTGCCTGACTATGCCATGGATGGGCTTAAAAAGTGACGGCCAGCCCCGGCAGAGCGCTTCTGTCGGGCGCAGCAATGACCGGAACCTCAGTGGTTAACAATCTCTAAAGATGGACGAGGCGTCGGCTTGCTTTCAGCCAAAGGTTGCGTGAAGGTCGGAGTGGGCTTGGGGAAAATAATCAATGATGAGGCTGTTTTTGGCCGCGGCAATCGCGCTGCCATGTGTCGGGTGTGCGTCGGTAACGCGTGGAACGACCGAGAATATTTCTATCACGTCGACACCGCCGGGTGCGACCGCCGAGCTATCGGGGCTCGATAATCCCACCTCCTGCGTTACTCCCTGTGTTGTCGTGGCCAAGCGCAGCGCCGACATCACCGTCACCGTCAATAAGGAGGGCTACGAACCGCAGGTGGTCCCTCTCACCAAGGAAATTCCAGGCACGGGCGCCGCGGGATTCGCCGGCAACGTCCTGGTCGGCGGGTTGGTCGGGATGGGCGTCGACGCCTACACAGGCGCCGCCCAGGATCACAAACCCAATCCGGTGACCGTGACCTTGCAGCCGCTGGTGCCGACGCAGCCCCGTCCTGCAAAGCCGCGACCGCCGAAGCGACCGCCGCCACCGCAGAGCTAAGCGCCGTTCGGAACCCGATTAACGCCGAACCCCGCCTCTTTTGCCGGTCCTGGCCGTCCGGAAACGCCCGTTTTTGGACGGAGTGAAGGCCCGTTCGGTGCGAGCGGGCGGTTGAAATCACGTTCCATATCCGCCTTTGTGACTTGAAGTCACGCAAGCGGCTGGCTTACCTGTCCGCGAGGCTACGAGCCCGCAGGGAGATTCGACGGCCGGAGACGGGGCGGGAAGGCGTTCAAAATATGGAAGATTTTGCGCGCGCCTTGGCCAATTTCGTGCGCGATCATCAGGCCTGGGCGGCACCAATTGTTTTGCTGCTGGCGTTCGGTGAATCGCTGGCCTTTATCTCGCTGCTGGTTCCGGCATGGGGCGCGCTGGTCGCGATCGGCGCGCTGATCGGCGTCAGCGGCATCAGCTTCTGGCCGATCTGGATCGCCGGTGGCATTGGCGCGGCGCTCGGCGATTGGGTCTCGTACTGGTTCGGTTTCAAATACAAGGAACAGGTGGCAAGGATCTGGCCGCTGTCGCGCTATCCGGAAATCCTGCCGCGCGGCGAAGTCTTCGTGAAGAAGTGGGGCGTGCCGTCCATTTTCATCGGACGGTTTTTCGGACCGTTGCGGGCGTCGGTGCCGCTCGCCGCCGGCATCTTCGAAATGTCGTACTGGCCGTTCCAGATCGCCAATTTTGTCTCGGCCCTGGTGTGGTCGGCGGCGTTGTTGCTGTTTGGCGACGTGATGGCGCAGATCGCCGAATGGCTGTGGCGGGCGGTGTGAGGCTAACGACTATCAGCTAAGAGATGCGGGGAGGGATCCCCGCATCTCTAGAACTCATCGAAACTAAAGCGAGGCGTTCCAAAGCGTCGGCACCCATCGATAGCCGGTACCGTCCTTTTCGACGCGCACCAGCCCCGGGAAACCGGCATGGAACGCCTGGATCGGCATCTTTTCGGCGATGGCCATGTCGTAGAGCTTGCGCCTTGTTTGGACCGCGAGCGGCTTGTCCACGTCGAATAGCAACTGCCAGTCCGGATTTTTCACAAACAGAAACGCAGCGCCGGCGGTGATATCCACCTGCACCAGCAATTTTTCCGAGCCGGATGCGACGATATAGGAGGTATGACCCGGGGTGTGACCGGGCGTTGCGACAGACGTGATGCCGGGAGCGATCTCCTTGCCGGCGTCATATTGCGTTACCTTGCGTCCGAGCGCATCGAATACGCGCCGCGCATTCTTGAAGTTGTTTTCGAGAATGGGATTTCCCATTCCCTTGCTCATCTCGCCGTCGTCCATCCAGAATTTCCACTCCACGGATGGGACCATGATTTCCGCATTTGGATAGGCGGACTTGTTGTCGGCCATCAGAAGTCCGTTGATATGGTCGCCGTGGAAATGTGAAATAATCACGGTGTCGACATTGTTGCGGTCGATGTCCGCTGCAGCGAGATTGGTCTGGAACTGTCCAAGCCTGCCTTTGCTGGATTCATAGGTGGCGGGGCCGAGACCGGTATCAATCACGACAAGCTTGGACCCGGTGTTGACGACGATCGGGCTATAGCTCTGGGTGGCCTTGTCCGCCGGCATGTAATTGTCGGCAAACTCCTTGCTGACCTCGTCCTTCGACGCGTTGGCGACATAGTTGTCGGGCCTGGGGACCACCGTGACGCCGTCATTGACGACGGTGATCTGGTGGGTCCCGACGTTGTAGCGATAGAAACTGGCGGCTTGTTTGGTGGCTTGCGGCGCTGCGGCACGCGCGGGTGCCGCTAAGGCGAACGGTATCAGCGTCGACGCGGCGGCACCTGCCAGCGCAGCCCTGCGTGTTAGTTCATTCATTGGGTTCCCTCCTGATGTTGGTGACGTTTCGTGGGATCGTACGGGCATCCGGCGACTACGATCGAGCTTGCTCGAGCACAGCTTGCGTGAGCATGACGCGTTACCGGAGTATGACTTTCGATCTGAAACCCCTCATTGGTTCCGAAATTCCCCGCTATTTGTTGATTTCAAACCCGCCCGCCCGAGGGGGGCTTTGTATTTTGGCTTGACGGTGGAACCGTCCGGCCTTATAGCCCCGCCCATGATCAACGCTTCGACCAGCATCATCGCCCGCCGCCGCCGCATTATCGCGGTACGGGCGGTTGTCTGCGTTTAAGATCATCGCCCCTGCCGCCGGATACGATCCGCGGCTCTTTCCCTTCCCTGAGATACGCGGTTTGATCTGGTGGCTCCTACGTCAAGCAGGAGTTTGAAATGTATACGCCGCCTCCGTTCAAGCCCGACCGCGCCGCCAGCCTCGCGTTTGCGGAAGCGCGCGGCTTTGGCCTCGTCTGCGCGTGGGATGGCGTCAAGCCGATGGCTTCGCCGCTGCCGTTCTATCTCAGCTTTGCCGCTGACGGCACGCCGCGGGCGCTGTTTCATGTTGCCCGTCACAATCCGCTGGTAAAGCTGGCCGATGGGACCACGTCCTGGCTGCTGGCCGTGAATGGCGCGGATGCCTATGTGTCACCCGACTGGTACGTGTCGCCCGACCAGGTGCCGACCTGGCTCTATCAGGCCGTGCATCTGACAGGCACGGTACGGGCACTGTCCGACAACGAACTGGCCGAGCAGATCGAGACGCTCAGCACCAAGTTCGAAAACCGGCTGTTGCCGAAGAAGCCTTGGTTGTCCTCAAAAATGACGGCCGGGCGGCTGGACGCCATGAAGAAGGCGATCGTGGGTCTGGTGATGACGGTTGAAGGGATCGAGGGCAGCTTCAAATTGAACCAGCACAAATCCGAAGCCGACTATTCAGCGATCAGCAACGCGCTGGCGTCACAAGGTGACGCTGATGCAGCCGAGATCGCCGGCCTGATGCGCGAGGCGCGCCCGCAGGCTTTTATTACCGACACGGCAGCAACGAACCAAGCGACGACGCCTGAAAGGAACGTGCCATGACCCTGACCGACACCAAGCCGCAATCGATCGGCGCCACCAAAAAACCCACCATCTTTGTCGATGGCGCATCGGGAACGACGGGCCTTGGCATTCAGGAACGGCTGCGCCAGCAGGGCGACGTCGCGCTGAAAAGCATTGCGGAGGAGAAGCGCAAGGACGCCGGCGCCAAGCGGGCGCTGATGGAGGAGGTGGATCTCGTGATCCTCTGCCTGCCGGACGATGCCGCAAAGGAGACCGTCGCCTTGATCGACAGCATGGGCGCCAAGGGACCCAAGGTGCTGGACGCCTCGACGGCTTTCCGTGTCGCTGAAGACTGGACCTACGGTTTTGCCGAACTCACGCCTGACCAGGCCGACAAGATCCGCAACGCGCGGAAAGTTTCCAACCCCGGCTGCTATCCGACCGGCGCGGTGGCGCTGTTGCGGCCGCTCGTCGATGCGGGACTGGTGCCGGCCGACTATCCCATCACCATCAATGCGGTGAGCGGTTATTCGGGCGGCGGCAAGTCGATGATCGAAAGTTTCGAGGGCGGCACCGCGCCGTCCTTCGAACTCTATGGTCTCGGCTTCGAGCACAAGCATCTGCCGGAAACGCAGCTCTACTCACGCCTGACGCGGCGGCCGATCTTCGTGCCGTCGGTCGGCAACTACCGGCAGGGCATGCTGGTGTCGGTGCCGTTGCATCTGGACGCGCTTCCGGCCAAGCCCGATGGGGCCCAACTCCACGCCGCACTGGCGAAGCGGTACTCCGGCAGCAAATATGTCTCGGTCATGCCGCTGCAGCACGCGAACTCAAAGACCGGTCGCATCGAACCGGAGGCGCTCAACGAGACCAACATGCTTGAGCTCTACGTCTTCGCGAGCGAGCAATATCCGCAAGCCGTTCTCGTCGCGCGTCTCGACAACCTCGGCAAGGGCGCGTCGGGAGCCGCCGTGCAGAACATGCGGCTGATGCTGGGTCTTGCCGATACGTAGAGGGGCAAGGGGGCTCGTGGACGAGGATACGCTTCGGTTCTACCGGGCCAACGCATCAGCCTATGCCGGGCGCGAGATCACCTCGCGTCAGGCAAGGCTGGCGGCTTTCCTGGCGCTGCTTGCGCCCAATGCGACCATTCTCGAACTCGGATGCGGCGCCGGCGGCGACACCGCGGAGATGCTGGCCAGAGGCTTCAACGTCCTGCCGACCGACGGATCGCCTGAGATGGCCGAGGTCGCCTCGCGTCGTCTCGGCCGCCCGGTCGGGACGCTGTTGTTCCACGACCTCGACGCGGTCGAGGCCCATGACGGCGTGTGGGCCAATGCGTGCCTGCTTCACGTTCCCAGAGACGAGCTTGCGCCAATCCTGAAACGGATCTGGCGCGCGCTGAAACCCGGCGGCTGTTTCTTCGCGAGCTTCAAGGCCGGCGACGCCGAAGGCCGCGATACGCTCAACCGCTACTACAATTTACCCGTCGCCGGACTGGCTGCGCGAAACCTACGTCAGCGCGGGCATCTGGACTTCACTTGAGATCGAGTCCGGCGAGGTCATCGGCTTCGACAATAAATGGGCCCCGATGCTGTTCGTCGTGGCCCGGAAAAGCCTCGGACCTGATGCCGTTTCCTGAGTCCGGCAAGTCGATCGCGCGCGTCCTGATTGTCCTTGCGATCACGCAAGTCATTGGCTGGGGCACGGTCGGACTTCTTGCGGTCGTCGGCGGGCAGGTTGCCGCCGATCTTCACATGGACATCTCGGCGGTCTTTGCCGGCAACTCGATCTTCTATGTCCTGATGGGGCTGTGTGCTCCGATCCTGGCAAAACCCTTCACGCAATTTGGCGCCCGCCGGGTGATGATCGCGGGGACCATCATCGGGGCGCCGGGCTTCGTTCTGCTGTCGCTCGCCCACGGTCCGATACAGTTTTTCGCCGCGTGGGTGATCCTCGGCACCGCCGGCAGCGCAACGCTGGCCACAGCCGCCTACATCATGCTCAACGAGATCGCCGGGCGGGATGCGAGGCGTGGCATCGGCGCCATGATGCTGGTGACCGGGCTATCCGGCAGCATCTTCTGGCCCACCACGTCGTTTCTGTCTGATATTGTGGGTTGGCGCGGAACGTGTCTGGTCTATTGCGGGATGCTGCTGCTTGTAAGCCTTCCGCTCTATTATTTCGGATTGCCGCGCCGAGCCGAACCGAAAGGTGAGGCGATATCCGCGGTGCAGTCGGCGAGTGCTTCGCCCATCGTGCAGAAGAGTACGTTCTACCTGATCCTGGCTGCGCTCGCACTCAATGCGTTCGTCGCCTTCGGATTCAGCGCCGTGCTGATCGAACTTCTGAAGGTGGAGGGCCTGTCGCCGGCACACGCCGTTACCTTCGGCTCGATGTTGGGCGTGATTCAGGTGAGCGCCCGCGGGCTCGATTTTCTCGGTGGCGGACGATGGGATGGGATCACGACGGGATTATTTGCCGGCTCGGCGATTCCTGTGGCGATGCTACTTCTCATGATCGGGGGCGGATCGCACTGGGCGATCGCGGTCTTCATTCTGCTGTATGGCATGGGCAGTGGTGCGTTCGCGGTCGCCCGTGCGACCATACCCCTGGTGTTCTACGACAACGCCGAATTCACCAAGGCCACCTCGCGCATTGCGTTGCCGCTCAATCTCATCTCAGCGGCTTCGCCGCCGATTCTCGTCGGCCTTTTGACGCAGTTCGGCAGCAATGCGTTGCTTGGCCTCGCCATGCTGTGCTCGTGCGGTGCGCTCCTGATCCTGCTCTGGCTCAGGAAACTTCGTCCAACGAGCCGTGCGATTGCCGGAGCCTAGTTTGGGCCACGGTCAAAACACGTGGAAGATCGCCAGCGCCAGCACGGCCTGTGCGAGGAAGCCGACGGTGAAAGCCAGCGTGCGGAACACCGGCAGGCCCAGCGTATAGACGATCAGATGCGCGACGCGGGACCAGAAATACACCGCGCAGGCCATCACGGTCCATTTGGTGGAATAGTCGGCCGCGTTGAGGATCAGCACCAGCGGGGCGAAGATGATGAGGTTTTCGATCGCGTTGTCATGCGCGAACATCAGCCGGTTGGCCCATTCGGCATGCGGCTTGTCGTTGCGCGACGGATTGGCCATCGCGCCGGAAAGTCCGCGGACCTGACAGCGATTGATGATGTAGGGGACCCAGAGAAGGCCGGTCAAAATCACCGTCAGCGTCAACCAGAACAATTCACGCGTCATCGTTTCCCCCTCACTCGATTTTCGAATCCCGATACGGGATGTCAGGTTATAGCCAACCGCGCGGGCTTGCGCTACGCGCGGACGCGGACGTAGCTGCCGGGCGCATCCTCGATCGGCGGCATCGCCTCGGAGCCGACCGCGCGCGCCGGCACCATTTCGGCGTCGAGGCCCTCCAGCCACAGGCGCCAGTCCGGCCACCACGATCCCTTATGCTCGGTGGCGTTCTTGAGCCAGTCGGCGAGCGTGACATCCTTGATCTTGTCGTTGGTCCAGTACTGATATTTGCCCGACGCTGGCGGATTGACCACGCCGGCGATGTGGCCGGAGCCGGACAATACGTATTTGACCGGGCCGCCGAAGAACTGCGAGCCGTACAATACCGAATCCGCCGGCGCGATGTGATCCTCGCGCGTCGCCAGATTGTAGACGGGAACCCTGACCTTCGACAGATCGAGCAGCGTGTTGTCGAGCACCATGCTGCCGGTGGAAAGCCGGTTCTCCAGATAACAGTTGCGCAGATAGAAGGAATGATTGGCAGCGGGCATCCGTGTCGCGTCGGAATTCCAGTGCAGCAGGTCGAAGGCCGAGGGCGGTTTTCCCTTCAGATAATTGCTGACGACGTAGGACCAGATCAGATCGTTCGAGCGCAGCATGTTGAAGGCCATCGCCATCTTGCTGCCTTCGAGCACGCCGGCGGACTCCATGTCGCGCTCGATCGCCGAAATCTGGTCTTCGTCCACGAACACCAGCAGGTCGCCGGCATGGGTGAAGTCGACCTGTGCGGCAAAGAACGTCGCCGAGGTGACGCGCTGGCGGCGCTTTTCGGCGAGCCAGGCCAGGGTCGAGGCGAGCAGGGTGCCGCCGACGCAATAGCCGGCGGTATGAACCTTCATCTCGCCCGTAACCTTTTCGATGACGTCCATCGCGGTCAGCGGGCCTTCCTTCATGTAGTCGTCGAACGTCTTCTTGCCGAGTTCCTTGTCCGGATTGACCCAGGAAATCACGAACACTGTGACGCCCTGATCGACGCACCATTTGATGTAGGATTTTTCCGGCTTGAGATCGAGGATGTAGAACTTGTTGATCCAGGGCGGCACGATCAGGAGCGGCGTGCGCAGCACGGTCTCCGTGGTCGGCGTGTACTGGATCAGCTGCATCAGCTCGTTCTGGAAGATCACCTTGCCCGGCGTCGTCGCCATGTTGACGCCGACGACGAGATTGGAGGAATCGGACTGGCGGATGCGCAGCGTGCCGTGCCCGGCCTCGATATCCTCCGCCAGCATCTTCATGCCGCGCACCAGATTGTCGCCGCTGGAGGCCAGAGTCTCGCGCAGCACTTCCGGATTGGTCAGCACGAAATTCGACGGCGCGATCGCGTTGGTGATCTGCTGGACGTAGAATTCGGCCTTCTTGCGCGTGTGCGGGTCGAGGCCGTCGGCGTTCTTCACGAGCTCATGCGCCCATTTCGTGGTGAGCAGATAGAACTGCATCACGAAATCGAAGAACTGGTTGCTCTTCCACTCCGGGTCCTTGAAGCGCTTGTCGCGCGGCGACGGCTCGATCGCCGGCTGGACCTGTTCGCCGGCCATGCGGCGCACCGTCGAGCCCCAGAGATCGATATAGGCCTTGGCCAGCTTGACCTGCAGGTCGGACGCGCGGTCCTTGTCGGAAAGCCAGTATTCGGCGACCGTGCTGAAGGTCTTGATGACTTCGCCGACTTCGTTGGGCGGCTTGTCCCTGGCTTCGCCGTTTTCGCGCGGCTTCAGATAGGCCGCGAGCGCCTGGCCGCTCGTCTCCATCGCTTTCGCGATATTCATGGCGAAGGCTTCGGCGTTGAAGGATTTCGCAGTCTTGGGCTCGGTGCTAACGTCGTTCATGACAGGGACACTATAGCTTCATTTCGGGTTCGTCACCGCGCCTGACGGCGGCGGTAATTTGGGGTTAATCCTGTTGCACTGCGACAAAATTTTCGCCGTTCGGACACATTGAAGCCGCACCTATTGAGTTTGCTCTTCTGGCTTTAATCGTTTCGGGCGACAATAGTTTGAACGGATGGGTTCGAACGGTTGCGGTGAAATTGACGCAGGCGGACGATTTGGCGTTGCAAGGTGCATACCAAAGGCTTCTGTCAGCACGCGCCATGGAAGCGATATAAAGCGACGGGACAGGTTACTGGGGACTTCCGGACGGATGCCGGTGGATCGGACTTTAAGGCTGTGGTCGATGGCCGCGCTGTTCGTGTCAGCGCTTGCGGTCAGCGGCTGCTCGACATCGATTGGGGATTTGCCGGGCGTCGGCCTGCCAGGCGATGCCCCCGCACGTCCGAAGGAAGCCAGCGGCTATCTGCCGGTCCATGACCTGCCGCCCGAGCGCGACGAGGCGGTGATCAAGCCGGCCGAGCAGGCCAAGATCCAGGCCGAATTGCTGGCTGCGCGGGACCGCCAGGCCTCCTCGGGTACATCAGCCAAACCCGCCGCCAAATGACTTGATCGGGCGAGCTAATCTCTGGCGCTGCAGGGCGCCCGTGCTAAAAGAACCCCAATTCAACCGCATCACGGTCCGGAGTTTGGGGATCCTGCGCCTGAATTCGCTCTAAATCATTGATTGAGCGCGATTTTTGGACGAAGCCGAATTCGGCTTCAAGAACCGCAGATTCTCACCGATTCTGTCCCGTAGGGTTGTCGGAGCAAGGGTCCCATGGAAGATTTTTACCGCATCCGCCGTCTGCCGCCTTACGTGTTCGAACAGGTCAACCGGGCCAAGGCGGCCGCGCGGAATGCCGGCGCCGATATCATCGACCTCGGCATGGGCAACCCGGATTTGCCGACGCCGGCCCATGTGATCGAGAAGCTCAAGGACACGCTGGGCAAGCCGCGGACCGACCGTTACTCGGCCTCGCGCGGTATCACCGGGCTGCGCAAGGCGCAGGCCGCCTATTACGAGCGCCGGTTCGGCGTGAAGCTCAATCCGGAAACCCAGGTCGTCGCGACGCTGGGCTCGAAGGAGGGCTTTGCCAACGTGGCGCAGGCGATCACCGCGCCCGGCGACGTCGTGCTGTGTCCCAATCCCAGCTATCCGATCCACGCGTTCGGCTTCCTGATGGCGGGCGGCGTGATCCGCTCGGTGCCGTCGGAGCCGACGCCGCAGTTCTTCGAAGCGGTGGAGCGCGCGATCGTCCATTCGATCCCGAAGCCGATCGCGCTGATCGTCTGCTATCCCTCCAATCCGACCGCCTATGTCGCCGATCTCGATTTCTACAAGGATCTGGTGGCGTTCGCGAAGAAGCACGAGATCTTCATCCTGTCGGATCTGGCCTACGCCGAAGTCTATTTCGACGACAAGAACCCGCCGCCCTCGGTGCTGCAGGTTCCGGGCGCGATCGATGTCACCGTCGAATTCACCTCGATGTCGAAGACGTTCTCGATGGCCGGCTGGCGCATGGGCTTCGCCGTCGGCAACGAGCGGATCATCGCGGCGTTGGCGCGGGTGAAATCCTATCTCGACTACGGCGCGTTCACGCCGGTGCAGGTCGCGGCCACTGCGGCGCTGAACGGGCCGGACGATTGCATTCGCGAGATGCGCGACACCTACCGCAAGCGCCGCGATGCGCTGGTGGAAAGTTTTGGCCGCGCGGGATGGGACATTCCGCCGCCGGCCGCCTCGATGTTTGCCTGGGCGCCACTTCCTGAAGCATTTAAGGGCGTCGGCAGCATGCAATTCGCCACCCTGATGGTGGAGAAATCGGGCGTGGTGGTGTCGCCGGGCGTCGCCTTCGGCGAGCACGGCGAGGGCTATGTCCGCATCGCCATGGTGGAAAACGAGCAACGCATCCGCCAGGCCGCGCGCGGCGTGCGCCGCTTCCTTGAAAGCGGCATTGAAACGTTGCACAACGTGGTTCCTCTCGCCAATCGGCGCTAATTCCTCTCGCAGGTTCTTCTGGTCATGGTCGCACCCCTCAAAGTGGGCATCGCGGGACTCGGCACCGTTGGTGTCGAAGTCGTCCGCCTCATCGAGGCGCAGGCACGCACGCTGTCGGCGCGCTGTGGCCGTAGCATACGCGTCGTGGCCGTTACCGCGCGCTCGAAGGTGAAGAAGCGCAGCCTCGATTTGCGCGGCATCGAATGGGCGAAAAGCCCGCTGGCTTTGGCCAATGATCCCAACATCGACTGCTTCGTCGAACTGATGGGCGGTTCCGGCGATCCGGCGCTGTCGGCGATCGAAGCCGCGCTGAAATCAGGCAAGTCGGTGGTATCGGCCAACAAGGCGCTGATCGCCAAGCACGGCGTGCGACTGGCGAAGGCCGCCGAGAAGCACGGCGGCGCGTTGAACTACGAAGCGGCGGTGGGCGCTGCGATCCCGGTCATCAAGACCCTGCGCGAGGGATTGGCCGGCACTTCCGTCAATCGCGTCTACGGCATTCTCAACGGCACCTGCAATTACATCCTGACCCGGATGGAGCAGGAGGGCCTGTCGTTCGCCGAGTGCCTGAAGGACGCGCAACGCCTCGGCTATGCCGAGGCTAATCCATCGTTTGACGTCGATGGCCACGACACCGCCCAGAAGCTGGCGATCCTGGCCAGCCTCGCGTTCGGCACGAAGGTTGCACAGAGCGCGGTCTATGTCGAAGGCATCTCCTCGATCGCGCCGGAAGATCTGCGCGCCGCGGAGGAACTCGGCTATCGGGTCAAATTGCTTGGGGTCGCGGTGCGCACGGCGAAGGGGATCGAACAACGCGTGCATCCGACCATGGTGCCGAAATCATCCTCGATTGCGCAGGTGATGGGCGTCACCAACGCCGTCACCATCGACGGCGAAGGGATTCCGCCGATCACACTGGTCGGCCCCGGCGCCGGAGGCGCGGCCACCGCGTCCGCTGTCGTCGCCGACATTGCCGATGTCGCGCGCGGCATTCGTGCCAAGCCGTTCGGGCGCCCGGTGGAACGGCTGCGCGCGACCACAAAAGCGCCGATGGAACGCCACGAGGGCGGCTATTATATTCGCTTGATGGCACGGGATCTGGCCGGAACCGCCGCTACAATCGCCACGCGCCTGGCGGAACAGAAGATTTCGCTGGAATCGATCGTGCAACGCCATCCCGACGGCGTTGACGCCAATGGTTCGGCGAAGAAACCGTCACCGGTTCCGGTTATTCTGATCACCTATGCAACGTCCGAAGATGCGGTCTATCGTGCGCTGGAGGCGGTGCAGCGCGACAAGGTGATCAGCGGCCGGCCGCAGGTGATACGGATCGAGAAGAACTAGCTGCGCGTGCGCAGCAGGTAAGAAACGAATAGGCGGGTCGCATGATCCGCTGCGAAGATTCAGAGGAGAGTTTGGTATGTCGACCCATATTTCCGTTCCGCCGCAATTGCTGCTCGAGCGCATTCTGACGCTCGAAATCGTGCGGGTGACGGAACGCGCGGCGGTTTCGGCAGCGCGTTTGCGCGGCCACGGCCAGGAAAAGGCGGCCGACCAGGCCGCGGTCGATGCGATGCGGCGCGAGCTCAACAAGCTGCCGATCGAAGGCACCATCGTGATCGGCGAGGGCGAGCGCGACGAAGCGCCGATGCTGTTCATCGGCGAGAAGGTCGGTCTCAATGCCGGACCGAAGGTCGATATCGCCGTCGATCCGCTCGAAGGCACCACGCTGTGCGCCAAGAACATGCCGGGCGCGATCGCCACCATGGCGATGGCCGATGGCGGCACGCTGCTGCACGCACCCGACGTCTACATGCAGAAGCTCGCGGTCGGTCCCGGCTACAAGAAGGGCGTGGTCGAACTCGATGCATCGCCGGCCGACAATGTGCGCCGGCTCGCCAAGGCAAAAGGCGTCGACGCCTCGGCGATCACGGTGCTGGTGCTCGACCGTCCGCGCCACGCCGATATCATCACCGGCATTCGCAGCACGGGCGCCGCAGTGCGCCTGATCACCGACGGCGACGTCGCCGGCGTGATCCATTGCGCCGACCCCGATAACACCGGCGTCGACATGTATATCGGCACCGGCGGCGCGCCCGAGGGCGTGCTGGCGGCGGCGGCATTGCGTTGCATCGGTGGCCAGATGCAGTGCCGGCTGATCCTCGACTCCGAGGAAAAGCGCGAGCGCGCCCACAAGATGGGCGTCACCGATCCGAAGATGATCTACGGTATCGAGGACATGGCGCGGGGCGACTGCCTGTTTGCAGCAACCGGCGTCACCACCGGTTCCCTGCTGTCCGGCGTCAAGTTCCGCAAGGACGTGATCGAAACCGAAACCGTCGTGATGCGTTCGGTCACCGGTACGGTCCGCTACATCAAGGCCGAGCACCGGCAGCTGGACAAGTTCCACCTCGATTAGGGCCCTGGTTCTGATTGAAATCAGAACCAATGCTCTAATCTCTTGAAGTTTTGACGCGTTTTCTTAACGCGAACCGGTGCCCACTTCGCTTGAAAACGCTTTGTGAGGCGATGGAAAATGGCTGGAGCAATCATCATCCGGCCGATCGGCGAAGACGAACGCGCGGAATGGAATCCGCTGTGGGACGGCTATCTTGCTTTCTACAAGACGGCGCTGACGCAGGACGTCAGCGATCTCGCATGGTCGCGGTTTCACGATCCCGACGAGACGATGTTTGCGCTCGGCGGCTATGTCGATGGCCGGCTCGCCGGCTTCGCGCATTATCTGTTCCATCGCTCGACCTGGGCGCCGAAGCGCTATTGCTATCTCGAGGATCTCTACGTTGCGGAAACCGCCCGCCGCGTTGGGCTTGGGCGCGCGCTGATCGAAGCGGTCTATCAAAAAGCCGAGGCGGCGGGCGCGAGCCGGGTCTATTGGCTGACGCAATCCGACAACGCGCAGGCGAGGGCGCTGTACGACAAGGTTGCCGACAATCTGGGCTTTATTCAGTACCGTAAGGTGCTTTGATGTCGCCCGTCATTCCGGGCTCTCGCTACGCTCGCCCCGGAATGACGAAAGTAAAAGCGAAGAACAACAATACCAAGGGAGCAAACATGTCCGATATTTCCGCCGTCAAGGCACTGGTGTTCGATGTGTTCGGCACCGTCGTCGACTGGCGCAGCAGCCTGATTGCGGATTTCACCAAATGGTCCGAGACGCGCGGCATCAAGGCCGACTGGACCGCTTTGGTCGACGGCTGGCGCGCGGTTTATATCGCCTCGATGGATGAAGTGCGAAAACATCCCGAGCGCGGCTACATGATCCTCGACACGCTACACCGGCAGTCGCTGGAAACGCTGGTCGCGCAGCTCGGCATTTCCGGGCTCAATGACGCCGATCTGCATTATCTCACCATGGGCTGGCACCGGCTGCACGCCTGGCCCGACAGCGTCGCCGGCCTCGCGCGGCTAAAAACAAAATACATCATCTCGCCGCTCTCGAACGGCAATGTCGCGCTGTTGACCAACATGGCGAAATTCACCGGCCTGCCATGGGACCTGATCATGTCGGCCGAACTGTTCGAGCACTACAAACCCGATCCCGAGACCTATCTCGGCGCGGCAAAGCTGCTCTGCCTGCCGCCGGAGCAGGTGATGATGGTCGCCGCGCATAACCAGGATTTGAAAGCCGCGCAGAAATACGGTTTGAAAACCGCCTTCGTCGCGCGCCCGACCGAATACGGCCCGTTGCAGAAATATGATTTCGAGGCGAAAGGCGACTGGGAAATCGTCGCCAAGGATTTTGGCGAGATCGCCGATCGGATGGGGTGCTAGGACAGGGCCCTGGTATCGTCGATGCGTTCACTGTTCTCCCGGTGCCAAGCATCGGTATCATCACCGTTAGCGCAGTTCGCGCCTCGAAGGTTTGAGGTCACGTAACGTGTCGTGAGAAAGGCCGCCTTCGGGCGGCCTTTCTCTTTGCGGTATCCCTGTCAGTCATCGGCCCGAAGGAGTTGCGTTCCTTTATTGAGCTGCCGGTTGAATCTTGAAGTCATCGACCCTTCTTCCTTCGCGTAGCTGTGACGCGAGCCAACGCGGTTGCTTGCCGCGACCGGCCCAGGTTTGTGTGGGATCCTCAGGGTTAAAGAACTTCGGAAACACGGTCGGATACGGCCGACGCTCCGGTTTCCGAGCCTGGTGCTTGCGCTCGGAAGGATTCCTGAGTGCAGCGAGACGGCGCTCAAGCACTTCTTGCTCGGCTACGATCTTGGCTTCAAGCTTGTCAGATAATTTTTCGTGTAGCGTCCACAAATCATCGACGCTCATATTCCCAAAGTTAGCTTCTTTCATGAAGGTCCCCATTCATGTTTGAACTGCATGGACGTAAGTTAGAAGCTCAATTGCGGTGAACACATGGCCGTGACGCGGCGCATCACCGACGTTTTAGGCCGCTCGCAATCGTTGCAAAATTATCCCGCCCCGCGAATCGACCAGCAGCAAGCGCCGCCCACAGCCACGATCTGAAGTTCGCGCAAAAACTCGGTTTAAAAACCGCTTTCGTCGTGCGCCCAACCGAATACGGTCCGCTCCAAACATACGATTTCAAAGCCAAGGGCGACAGGGACATCGTCGCCAAGGACTTTGGCGGGACCGTCGATCGGATGGGATGCTAGCGCTTCTTCGGCGTCGCGGGTCGTTTGCCCGCGCGCGAAGACTTCGACAGTCCTTCCGTGGTATCGCAAAGTAGCGATAAGTGGACCTTTTCGACAAACCACCAATCAGGCTATGCCGGGCTTGATCGCGATTCAAGACGACGCGCCAAACGGCTCGCGCGCTTCAATCCGAATGTTCGGGAGGTCATGATGAGCTCGCCCAAACTGCGTCGCACCGATCGGATGATGTCCGATGCGCGGGCGTGCGCAATGCTGGAGCGCGGGTTCAGCGGACGTCTCGCGACGGTAGGGGAAGATGGCTATCCCTACTGCATTCCGCTGCTCTACATCCGGATGGACGGGGAAGTCTACGTTCACACCGGCAGCGGAAGGGGCCACTTCCGGACCAACGTCGAGCGCGAGCCACGCGTTTGCTTTGAGCTCGATGAGCCGGATCAGGTCTTCGACTACGGCCGCTTCGAATGCGATTCAGGTCTGGCGTATCAAAGCGTGATCCTGTTCGGCAAAATACGGATCGTCGAGGACAGGGCCGCCAAGCAACGTTTCTCCGAGGCGCTGATGGCGAAATACGGCAAGCCGGAAACCGAACGGCCCAAGGGCTTCTTTCCGCGCCTCGACGCGATCACGGTCTATGCCATTGCTGTCGAGCGTATGACCGGCAAGGAAATGGCCTTGCCGCCGCTCTCCGAGCAGTGGCCCGCGAAAGACCGAACCAAAACGCCGAACGCGCGCCAGTAACGACCTCCGCTGTTGGCTCGATCCGCACAACGGGCTAACTGGTCATGGCGTGCCGGACGATGCGGCGAGCGGCCGGCGCGACGTATGGCGCATCCTCTGAACGATAACTTCATCGTCAGTGACGCGATAAAAGATCAGATAGGGATAAGGGCTGATGGTCAGGCGCCGCACGCCGGGAAGATCGGTCGCTTGCCCCGCGTAAGGGTGTTGCGCCAGCAAAAGGAAAAGGGTCTGAATCCGCTCGCGCAAATGGTTTGCGCCTTGGGGTGATTCCGCCTCGATGTAGTCGAGTGCCTTCTCGATCTGAATAGCAGCGCGCCTTGTGACGCGTAACCTCACACGGTTCGCTTCGCCAGGATCGAACGCATCTGTTCATCCGTGGCGAACTCGCCCCGCGCAATCTCCGCATCCGCGTCTGCGAGGTCGGCGCGTTCCTCGGCGGTCAACTGAATAACAGGCTGCTCCTCGCCGGCCACCTGCAGAAGCAGGCGCGCAAGTTCGTCCTGCACTTCAGGGGGGAGGGCGCGCACGCTATCAACCGCATGTTCAAGCAGTTTGGTCATGATTGAAAGATAGACGTTTCCCGAGCGACGCGGAAGGATTTTGGGGGGATATTTTTGAGCCTGGGAAGTGGGATTACGGCAACAATGCGCGTGGTTACGTCGCGTTGCTGAGGATCACCCCATACCAGCCAAGCCCCCGGTACGTCTCGTAACCGGGCGTGGCGTGGAACGCGACCAGCGTGCCGGAGCGGTCCTGGTAGAAACCGCTACGCCGTCCGTCCAACGAAAGCTGCAGGCGTTCGGTGAGGATGCCCTGGCCGTCGGAGGCCGCGATCACTCGGAAATGGGAATCGACCAGCAGCACGCGGGCCTTGTCGGCGTCGCCGACGCGCACGCCCTGGACGATGGCGCGGGCCTGCGCTTCCCAGTCGAA
>Ga0307517_10001342_pt1 | contig 41329 bp, 35 predicted proteins | sample 23_EM_MG_FD_194515 | JGI IMG/M metagenome (GOLD analysis project Ga0307517, IMG submission 194515) | Populus trichocarpa ectomycorrhiza microbial communities from riparian zone in the Pacific Northwest, United States - 23_EM | ecosystem: Host-associated > Plants > Roots > Unclassified | place...
TCCAGTCTAGTCAAGTCCTACAATTATGACTGTTTTGTCGGTCTAATCTCCACCATTTGACTAGACCTGACTTTCGACTGAACTGGCCGGTCCAGTCCAGTCTTCCTCCGACCATTCGGAACCTTGGTATCGGGGGAGATTTCTATGTGCGGTTTATCTATCTATCTGCCACTCACTAGCAAGGGGGAGTAAAGGGGAAATAAATATGTAAAAGAGAGATGAAAAAAGCAGATTATGAAACCGGGGGCCTAGGAATGGTGACTAAGATAAATCATAGAACTTAGAAAGTGAGATGTTACCCCTACTAACTTTACTACTATACCTGAGAGACTATGAAAGGGAATTCGTGAGCCTTGGTTCATAAAAAATTGACAAATATCTGAGGGTGCTGAGGGGTACATGCTAATGTACAACTGGCATTCCCGCTAATGCTGTCGGGGGAAATTCAAAGATCGCATTAATCGAACTGGCGCAAAGGGGGCACAGGAAGAAGGGAAGATAATGATGCCAGAAATGGCGTATATAAGACTCCCGGAGGCTGAGGAAGGCCAATGCAGGAAAGGGGGAATCCCACCGGATTGGTGTGTGATTGATAGAGCACTGTACCAGTGCTTTTTTAAACGGGTTAAACGGGTTAAACGGATCGATGACGGCGACAACCAGACGAAAAGCTAGGAGCCTACACAACGAAAATGCGATCGCTAGCGTATGGCTTTGGGGTGAGTGGGGAAGCTCTCTCGTCCTCCTCTTCCCTTTGTATATATCGCTTTCTCCCCTGTACTCTAACTAACTTTAAAAACAGGGGTATATATATAGTAGATGGCAACGAAGTTCTCCCATCCTTCCATAGATGACTGCGCACATCCATTGCTGTCTACGTACATCTCTGCTCCCTCTTGCGTACTCCCGTGTTAACAAAAGAAGGACAAAGACTCGCACTGTTCGTGACCTCCGGACATCCTACTCTCTCATGTACGCTTCCGGCTCTTCCGGCTCTTCCGCTTTCTTTCCGTGGATGTATCAAGCGTATTCCCGAACCTAAGCCGGCTTAGCAAAATTATCCAGATGAGAGAACGATGGTGCGAGCATGCCGAGCAGCATCTCACGATTCCCAATATGCTTCTTCCTCACCTTAGTTACGTCACAGCTGGTGCGGCAGCTGCGCATCTGGTGTTACAACGGATTCCAGGGCTCGGAATAGCTGCACGATTCGTCCATGTCCCTCCCTAGCAGCATAACAGAGTGGCGTACAGCGGTATTTATCTGGACGATTGGGGTCAACATCTCCCCGTTCCAGAAGTATATTGACCTCCCCCTCTTGTCCCTTGATAGCAGCCCACCCGAGTGGTCCTACATGATTCTTATCCCGGCGATCGGGTTGACATCTTCCCGTTCGAGCAATAACTTGACCACTCCTTCGTGGCCCTTGGCAGCAGCCCATCCGAGTGGCGTTATGTTATTTTTATCTGGGTGATTGGGGTCGACATTTTCCCGCTCCAGCAATAACTTGACTACTCCTTCGTGTCCATCAAAAGCAGCACATCCGAGTGGTGTTCGATCGTTCACATCTTGGCAATTGGGGTCGACATTTTCCCGCTCCAGCAATAACCTGACCACTCCTTCGTGTCCCGTGACAGCAGCACATCCGAGTGGCGTTAGATGATTGACATCTTGGCAATTGGGGTTTACACTCTCCCGCTCCAGCAATAACTTGACCACTCCTTCGTGTCCTGCAAAAGCAGCACATCCGAGTGGCGTTATGTCATTCTTATCGGGGCGATTGGGGTCGACATTTTCCCGCTCCAGCAATAACTTGACTACTCCTTCGTGTCCCTCAAAAGCAGCACATCCGAGCGGTGTTCGATCGTTCACATTTTGGTAATTGGGGTCGACATTTTCTCGCTCTAACAATAATTTGACCACTCTTTCGTGTCCCTTGATTGCAGCCCATCCGAGTGGCGTTAGACCATGCTTATCTGGGCGATCGGGATCTACATTTTCCCCCTCTAGCAATATCCTGACCACTCCTTCATGTCCCTCAAAAGCAGCACATCCGAGTGGTGTTCGATCGTTCACATCTTGGCAATTGGGGTCGACATTTTCTCGCTCTAACAATAATTTGACCACTCCTTCGTATCCCTTGATGGCAGCCCATCCGAGTGGCGTTAAGTTATTATTATCTCGGCGATTGGGGTCGACATTTTCCCGTTCCAGCAATAATCCGACCACTCCTTCGTGTCCCTTGATAGCAGCACATCCGAGTGGCGTTAGACCATTCTTATCTCGGCGATTGGGGTCGACATTTTCCCGCTCCAGCAATATCCTGACCACTCCTTCGTGTCCCTCAAAAGCAGCACATCCGAGTGGTGTTCGATCGTTCACATTTTGGCAATTGGGGTCGACATTTTCCCGCTCCAACAATAATTTGACCACTCCTTCGTATCCCTTGATGGCAGCCCATCCGAGTGGCGTTAAGTTATTATTATCTCGGCGATTGGGGTCGATTTCATGCTCCCTTAGCAGTATCTTCACTACTCCCTCGTGTCCGAAGGCAGCAGCGCACCCTAGTGGCCCATTGCCACTTTTATTTGGGCGATTGGGGTCCACGTTCTTCTGCACCAGCAGCACCTCGACCACTCCTTCGTGTCCATTGAATGCTGCCCATGCCAGTGGTGTACTACCTGTACAATCTTGTTGGTTGACATTGTAATCTCCTGCATTTATCAATCCAGTCACAAGTTCAACAATCCCGAAGAATGATGCACAGTGTAGCCCGGAAAAAAGAGTAGAAGGAGCGACGAGTCCTCTACTCATAGGGGGTATTATCTCCCACAGAAGGGTAATAGCGGATATGTGGCCCTCGTACTGATTCAAGAGCTCCAGAGCAAGGGTCTTCGCATTGTCCGAGAGATCCTTATTCGCATGTGTTCCCCAGTATCTCGCAGAATATTTGAGGAATGGCATACTTCCATGGTCTAGGAGAGAATGGGATGTGAGGTTCTTGATCTGTTGTGAGTTCAGATAGGTTAAGCAGGTTTCTGCTAGAATCGAGTGTGGTTTACTGAAGAGACCAGGATGACTACAAAGGTACTCTTGAACGGTATAGTGGATTAGTCGCACGGTCGAAGCCTCCACGTCGACTGTGATTAGTCCTTGGCAGTATTCTAGCAATGCTCCCATCGAAGGAACATTTTCCGGATCAAAATCTGATTCCCCTATTTCCACTGCCAGCGCGTGGCACAGCTCATCAACCTGTAACGGCCGCTCTGAATGGCAGACCCATGTGAGAGCCGTAATCGCAAGCGTCGCCTTTTCCCCGCCCTGAGCATTTATGCGCTCCAGCGTCGCACTGTATGCATCCCCTAGCCCTACCCCATCTTTTATTGCCTTGAGTGCTTTCTTTCGCCGGGCAACAGTTGTATCTCTCAGAATTAGCTCGATGTGGAGAGATGCCAGTAGGAATCTAAGTTCAAATATATCAGCCATCAATTTGGGATAGAATTTCCCTTGACCTCGCGCCCACATACGTTTCGGAACTTATTGCGGGAATGCTCTTCATAATATCCTCCTCCAATGTGCTGCTCATCATACTTGGGATCGTGTCCTTCCTAATTTTCTCGCGCAGAAATCTAACGACCCCATCCTTCCTAGCTCGTATAAATAAAAAATTTGCCGCCCCATGCAACTCCCTCTCTACCTCACTCCGCACATGCCCTCTCCCAGTCATAAATATGCTAGTACTCGGAGACCCCCGGAGAATCTGGCCTAATGATTCAAGAACCACCATCCGATGCTCCGGCACACATTCATCAAGTGCATCTACACATACGAATGTGCGCCTCGTGGCTGCGATTGTCTGGAACATCTTCAAAATTCCCGCAACTTGGAGTCCTCTACCCCCAATCGACATTTTCTCCTTCCGAAAAACCTCGACTATCGCTTCAGGAATTTCCACCAGTCTGCTAACAACTTGTCTCAGCAGGGAGCCAAGCATATTTACGGGTGATTGTTCATTCCGGGCGGCAAAGTCAAAGTAAAAACACACAACAGTAGGATCTCCCTCGACGGCCTCATCGCATAGCTTGTCTATAACCAGTGAACTGTTGTTGCAACCCATTAGCCATCGTATTTTTTGATTCCGCAGCGATACATGCTGTCTTACATGATATAGCTCTTTCCCACTCCCGCGTTCCCGTCGCAAAATAAGGTCGGATAATAAGATCCATCCCCAGTACTCTTGTGCCAGCGTTTGAATTCTTCAGTTTCCAGTAGCCATGATCCTATGCCGTCGATCCGCCGGGATGCAATGTCTCGATGCCGTAGCCGTGGCTCTAATGGAGATAGCCATGCCAGTATTTCCGATCTATCATCGACGGTGGTGTAGCTAACGGTAGTTGTGTTGTATGTGTTTGTGTTGAAACAGTTATCGTTATTGTTCAATGAGTTCTGGTTATCGTTGAAAGAGTCTATGGTGTTGAATGAGCTATTGGCATTGTTGGGGCAGTTATCGCTTTTCCTGAATGCTTGCGACATCTTTCAATTTTCACCGCCGTGAACGTTGAGGAAGGTGTTGATTAACTTGGAGTCTGTCGAACGCAGTTACTTGAAATTGGGGAAAAGCGGGGTAGGTAAAGTCTTGCGCCTACCGTATCATACCCCCAAAACTGGCAAGAACCGTCAGGCGCTAGGCACGTCCAAATAAGATTTTTACCCTAGTTTTATCTCGAAATCGCAATGAGACGACATACGCTAACTCTTTGTAGCTAGGACTAGGCCTTTCAAGGCTCTTATTTTGACGCAATCGTAAGTTTCACCTCAGCCGCTTCTTATTTCAACGTACTTGGCGCCTGACGGCTCTTGCCAGTTTTTGCGGTAGTTGACAACACTGTTCCAATCACAAGTCCCAGAACTCGTTACACACATCCGACAGCTGATCCCTTCGGCAACCCTGATGGGATTCACATTTTCCTTAGCCTCATCTTCAATCATGCCTTCTCATGCTCTTTTTTTCTGTTCTAACATACCAAGGAAGTAGAAATTTCGGAAACCCACAACCCTCCGCTTGTACCATTCAAAGTTGTTTTCGGTATCTATCCGCGAAGCCATAGATTATTATCTAAACATCATTTGTTGCTCCGGCATGCCAACCCTCGGAGTTGGTACCTGAGCGGGCAGGCTGGCACCAAGAAACTCGTTTAGGTATTGTAAGGAAACTTGAAACACCAGCCCGCTTTTGGACTACAGACTTTAATGAGGCGCAGGCCACGGAATCATTCGAGGCCGAGAAGCATTTTCACGGTTTCCTCTTGAGAGCCAATGTTTAGCGACATGGGCCCTGTAAGGAATGCATTTCGGCACAGGAAGTGGTGGCGATGGAAGGAAAGTTGAGGCGAAAGGGGCGCAACTTTACGAAGCTTATGACTAAGGAGGGTTAGCTCACCCAGCCAGGCACAGCAATAGCCACAACAATTCAACCCGCCGTAGCACCGGCACCGGTAGCGACGCCCAAACTACGGCCTCCCATAGCGAGATCGAGGGCTTCCACAATCGACGCCGCTCTCAACTCTCCAACTGCAGCATCTCCAGCAGTCCTAACGGTCTAAGCCCAACCTCTGCTTCAATTGCACTCCCAACCCTGGCCCTCGGGTGCCTATTTTCCCAACTCGCTACCCCCCCCCCCCCTCTAGTAGTACGCCCCACCCTGCATTCCCATGTAAACGCAGCCCCTCCAATTAAATCCACTACCGTAGATCCCACGACCCCGAGCCATACCAAAAATCCAAAATGAAATAAAAGCCACCGACTTTACCATAGCATCCCTACATTCTCCCTATTCCGGTGACCCGGAATTAGCGGTGTATAACGCAAGCGACAACTGGTGATCCGGCACACCATACCCAGCGCACTGGGTGACCGCGCGGGGACCAAGTGAACGGAATAAATAGATAGGTTTAGGCGACTTGCCTGTGGTTGGAGGGTGTTTCTTTCTTCCGCAATGAAAAATTACGGCACTCCCCTCACGAGAGCCAGGAGTGCGCAGGAGATACACACCACGCATCTCTTGGGGTGAAGGCGACCCATGGCTGTTTGGAAATGCTGGCGTGATGGGTTTTTTGTTTGGGGCAGACTTCGGACAACTTATCGCGTGAGCCCGCACGCTCCAGGGATTGTGAGTGTTGAAAGAATTTTAGTTGGAGCGCTCTTCGTGTGGCAACCTGCTCTGCTAGCACTTTACTGCACCCCGACAAAAGTCATCGTTAGTTGCCCTTTTTTACACCAAAAACAATGATTTTCAGAACACCGGAACTCAATTCTTGGGGAAATCGCCATTCTGACTATTCTGAACAGCCTACTAAATTTTAATATTGGGGCGAACGGTGTAATATTTGGTGAACCATGGTGATCCAAAATTGGCGATTTTGAAATCATTTATCTTTTTCTATGCTACCCTCCATCCCTCCTTCTGCCCTAAGTCTGGCATGTGCAAATCCTTACGCGACTGAATGGGCGCGGGAACAACCAAACTGGTCCCCGTCTTGGGAACCGCCAGAACAATATCATACCTGCATGCGATAAGTTAAGCGATAGGGAAACCTCCGTGCCCCGCTTATAGTTACCCCTTCGTAAAAACTCTGTCAACTTGTTTTTAAGACTTTTTTTTGGCTGTTTCAGGAGATAGCGAACGACAAGAGTTTTTGAGCTGCACCACACCGAACCGCACCTACCAGATTTTACATTAAAAGAGAAACTGAGATAGTTCTGGAGAAATGGCCACGGATTCCAAAACATCAACAGCCTCCGCAGCGACAATAACATTTCAAAATACAACTCTAGTAGCGATAATAGTACTATCGTACCTCCGCCCTCCTTCTCCTGCAAGGGGTTTGCGGGGCGCTGTGGTTGAAGCCACCCCAGAATCTCTACCCGCAGCACCTGCAATGGTTGTAGCGGCGCAACATCGACCTCCGCGTATGATACCTCCCTCAATCGACATTGGGAGCCCCTGGCATCCATCACTCAGCCCTATTACCCAGCTACCTCGCTGCCAACCGATTCCACCACCCCACCGGATACCGCCGCTGGCCGATTTCTAAGCGGATGCAATCCTTCTCCGTCGCTTAGGGTGAGACTCTACTACCGGAGCCCACCATCACAACACTCCCGCTCGTTTCCTACACCGGCAATTCCGTGCTCTAGCCAGCGCCATATCCACCCCCTTTCGCACACCGCCAGCCCCCTCCTCCCATCCCAGTCCTACACCTAGCCCTCCTCGCAAACTGGCTGAAAGCAACCCGGCCTGCACGATATACTCGTAGGGGTAACGGATATCTCTGCACCGCTCTGACCTATGCACGGGACATCATCCTGGCAGATATCCAGTCGCCTACGGCGAGCACAAGGGAACCGTCGGCGCCTAGATAGTTGATATGCTCCTGCGCCCCTGGATGGGTGAGGGAAACTTCAGGTGAAAGAAAATGATGGAGAGCCTCGTTCGTATGACCAAGCTCATACATGTTGGATTGCCTATAGGTCATGCGGTCACGTAGTTGCGCGGATAGGTGGATATGCGGGTATGCGTATATGCGGCCAGGAGTGATACTGTCATAAAGCATGAGGCTTTCTGATTTCCGACGGTTAAGCATTCTCCCATGGGTTATTGTGCTCGCATTCTATGCCTCTAGGCATAGGATATTTCTTTGATGGGATCGTTGATGTTTCTAGCCATAGGTTATGAGGTATCGGGTATTTGGTTTCATTGTTTCTTTCATACCCTATGTCACTAGGCATACGAGAGTTGGCACACTGGCAGGGCATAGGCCTTAGGATCATGGAGGATCATGGGATATCAGGATGGGTCTAGATTGTTTGTGGTCATTAGGGATCAGGTTTTGTAAGCCGCGCGTGTGCTTCTAAAGAGTCCGCTGAGTCCCGGGAGTGTTCGGTTGTGGTTAGTTAGACGGAGATATATCTCCCGGCCCGTTATTGGCTGGAGAGAGTAGAGCGAATAAGAGCACCGTTCCTCCATCTTCCGCCTTTCTTCCTAGAGCATATTGCGATTGTGGTTTTGTTCTTTTATTCTTTCGTGCTTTCCTTAGGCTACATCATTATAGATCACACCTATGCGGAATAAATATGTTGTAGCAGCGACTTTTATTGCAACCAACATTTCTGGCATGTTTGCAATGGCGTATTTGGGAGGCTGGTGTACAATTACGACTCTCTAAGCTAATTTAATCATTCCGAATGAGTGCGGCCTGGTTAAGAAAATGTGGAGAGTTTATCCTCTTTTTAATGCTGGCCGTCGGGAAAGCCTATTTTAAAACCTCTCGTATAGGAAAGGAAAATCTATCTGCAGTTTGCCTATCTGTTGATCTAGCTATCCACCAACAGTATGGGAAAATAGGGAGAAAATAAATAACGGCGCGGAAGGGAAAGTAGAAAAGAGAGATGTTTTCTAACACGGGACTTGTTTCGGCGGGAATGATGATTGTGATAAATAGCGCATGAGAAATGAAGCAGTCCTCGCGAGATAAGAAATAAAACAGCCCTCCAACTGCTGCATGCTCAACACAATTGACAGGGATTTGTGTCCCTTCACTTATAAACATTAATATATATCAGAAAGTTTAAGAGTGGTGCAGGCAAGTTGGATTTCCACCAATGAGAGCCAGAGAGAACTTGAAGGCCGGGTTTTGGGACCAGGGTAGAGGACGCAAAGGGAAAATCGGAGGACGGTAATGGCGACAACAACGCTGAGAAGGCGCCAAAAGGCTGAGCAAGAAAAAGAGCTGGAAAAGAAGGAATCCCATCCGGTGTGAGCGTGGTCAATTGAATGCTCCAGGTTTAACTTAGTGCTGATCATTTCATAGCTGGTAAGGTGGCTGCGCTTTCCGTAGATGTTCGGGCCTCCAAAAGCTTGACCACTCCATCATGGCCATTCATAGCGGCACAAGCGAGTGGTGTTCGGCCATCCTCATCAGGGCAATTGGGGTTGACATCGTCTCGACCTAGTAATAGATCGACCACTCGTTCATATCCCTTGCTCGCAGCCCACCCGAGTGGTGTTTGATCATACTTATCAGGGCGATTGGGGTCGACATCATTCCGGTCTAGTAGGAGCTTGACAACACCTTCATGTCCTTCGAAAGTGGCACACCCGAGTGGTGTTCGATCATTATCATCTGGTCGATTGGGGTCGACATCTTCCCTGCCAAGTAGCAGCTTGACAACCCCTTCGTGCCCCCCTACAGCAGCAGACCGGAGCGGTGTTCGACCACTACCCTTGGGGCGATTGGGGTCAACATCCTTTCGGTCAAGTAGCAGCTTGACAACCCCTTCATATCCGCCATTAGCTGCCCAAAAGAGTGGTGTGCCACCTTGGTCATCTGGGCGATTGGGGTCAATATCCTTGCGGTCAAGTAGCAGCTTCACAACCCCTTCATGTCCGCTATTAGCTGCCCAAAAGAGTGGCATACCGCCTTGGTCATCTGGCCTATTGGGTTCGACATCTTCTCGACCAAGTAGTAGCTTGACAACCCCTTCGTGCCCCTTTCCAGCAGCATACCCGAGTGGCGTTCCGCCATGCTTGTCTGGCATATCCGGTTCGACACCTTTCCGTCCAAGTAGTAACTTGACAACCACTTCGTGCCCCTCTAGAGCAGCACACAAGAGTGGTGTTCGACCATTCTTCTTGGGGCGATTGGGGTCAACATCCTTTCGGTCAAGTAGTAGCTTGACAACCCCTTCATATCCGCCATTAGCTGCACAAAAGAGTGGTGTGCCACCTTGGTCATCTGGGCGATTGGGGTCAATATCCTTTCGGCCAAGTAGCAGCTTCACAACCCCTTCATGTCCGCTATTAGCTGCCCAAAAGAGTGGCGTACCGCCTTGGTCATCTGGCCTATTGGGTTCGACATCTTCTCGACCAAGTAGTAGCTTGACAACCCCTTCGTGCCCCTTTCCAGCAGCATACCCGAGTGGCGTTCCGCCATCCTTGTCTGCCCGATCCGGTTCGACACCTTTCCGTCCAAGTAGTAACTTGACAACCACTTCGTGCCCCTCTAGAGCAGCACACATGAGTGGTGTTCGACCATTCTTGTTGGGGCGATTGGGGTCAACATCCTTTCGGCCAAGCAGCAGCTTGACAACCCCTTCATATCCGCCATTAGCTGCACAAAAGAGTGGTGTGCCACCTTGGTCATCTGGGCGATTGGGGTCAATATCCTTTCGGTCAAGTAGCAGCTTCACAACCCCTTCATGTCCGCTATTAGCTGCCCAAAAGAGTGGCGTACCGCCTTGGTCATCTGGCCTATTGGGTTCGACATCTTCCCGACCAAGTAGTAGTTTGACAACCCCTTCATGTCCGTTATGAGCAGCCCACAAGAGTGGTGTACTATCTTCGTTATCTGGCCTCGAGGGGTCGACATCGTCCCGTTCGAGCAGGAGCTTGACCGCCCCATCATGCCCATTCCTCGCCGCCCATGAGAGTGGTGTATTTCCGCCGCAATCGCCTTGATTAATCTCGTAACTCTTTGAATTGATCAATGCGGCTACAAGTTCATCGATCCCAAAGAAAGACGCGCAATGTAATCCAGAGAAGCCGTTTGGGGAACAGGCGTTTAGTGGAGATCCAGCAGGCAGGATTTGCTCCAAAAGCGACACGGCAGATGGGTGGTCTTCGTACAAACGTAATAGCTGCAGCGCAAGGGCCCCCACGTGGACCGAGCGTTCCCTATTTGCGTGTTTTCCCCAATATCTCGATGAATATTTGAGGAATGGCATGAGTTGGTGGCCTGAGGGAGGGTAGGATGGGAGGTTCTTGACCTGTCGTGAATTCAAATAGGTCAAGCAGGCTTTTGCAATTACCAAGTGGGGATGGCTAAAGTAGTCTGGATGAGCGCAGAGATACTCCTGGACTGTAAAGTGGATCAACCGGACAGTCGATGATTCCTTGTCGACTGTGATCAGTCCTTGACAGCAACCTAGCAATACACCTATCGAAGGGGCATTTTCGCTATTGAAAAAGGTCGATCCTATCTCCACTGCAAGTGCATGACGCAATTCATCGACTTGTAACGGTCGTTCTGCATGACAGATCCACATGAGAGCGGCCATCGCAAGCTTTATCTTTCCCCCACCCTGTGCCTTTATCCGCTTAAGGGTTTCGCTATATGCTTCCCCTAACCCCGCCCCATCTTTCACTGCCTTGAGTCTTTTCTCTCGCTGAGCGATAGTAGTTTCTCGGAGGATTGCCTCGATGTGAAGAGAAGCCAGTAGGAATCTAGATTTGGATATGTTAGCCATCGGTCTGAGGTAGCTTGCGTAACATAGCCCTTGCATGGTTTCTACATACGTTTCCAAGCTGATTTGGGAAATGCCTTCCAAAATATTCGCCTCGAGTGTACTGCTCATCAGCTCAGGGGCAGTGTCGCACCTGAGTTTCTCACGTAGATACCCAATGATACCATCACCCGTAGGCTCTACCAACAGAAAGGCTACCGCTCCACCCAACCTCCTTTCCACCTCACTTCCGACATGCGATCTTCCGGTCATAAATATGCGAGTGTCAAGCGACTCCCGCACAATCTGCCCAAGTGATTCGAGGATTACCATTTGATGCTCCGGCACACATTCGTCAAGTGCGTCAACGCATATAAATGTTCGTTTTGTCGATGTGATGGTTTGGAACATCTTCAAAATTCCTGCCACCTGTAGCCCCCTACCCCCAATAACTTTCTTCTGGTTCCGAAAAGATTTGACTACCGCTTCAGGAATTCCCTCCAATGCGATAACAAGCTGTCGCAGCAGGGAGCCGAGCATATTTACTGGGGACTGCTCATTCCTGGAGGCAAAGTCGAAGTAGAAACAGGCAACGGGGGTATCCTCCCCCCCCGCTTCGTCGCACAACTTGTCTATCACTAGTGAGCTGTCACCCAGTCGGTTAGAAATAACCTTATTTGACTTCCGGCAGTCCTAAGCTCTCTCTTACCTGATGTAGCTCTTTCCCGCCCCTGGGCTTCCGTGGCAAAATAAGATGCGATGATCAGACCCATCCTCCCGATTACCACGATACCAGTGTCTGAATTCCTGGGCTTCCAGTAGCCAGGATCCTATACTGTCTAGCCGTTGGGCTCCGATGTCTCGATGCCGTACCCCTGGCTCTAGCGGAGACAGCCAGGCCAATATTTCAGACTTATCATCGGGGGTGATGTAGTTAAAGGTATTTGTGGTGGTGTTGAAGGAGCCCGTGGTATTGAAAGAGCTTGTGGTGTTGAAAGAGTTTGTTGTGTTGGAAGAGTTATAGTTATTGCTGAGGCCTTGCGACATTTTTCGATTTCCACCGCTGTGAAGGTTGTTGAGAGTAAAGTGTTGGCTGGCTTGGGTCTGCGAAGGGAATTGCTTGAAATTGAGGAAAAGCGGGGTCGATAATAAAGCCTTGCGCCTTGCTGACAACATTCCGACCACAGAAATCGTTACACAAACGCCCGAGGGCCATCTGTCTCAAAACTATGAGCTAACTCCAGTTTATCGGAGCCATCTGTTGATCACACTGTTATTCCATGCCTTTTCCTTGATATATTACGAGCAGTAGAAATTTGAGAAACTGATACCCGCAGCGCTGCCCCCGTACCCGTTTTAATCCCCTCCCACATTACTCGAGCATGACGTGCTACCGCTTAAGCGGAGTTCAAACGATACGTCGTTTGGGATAGTGGAAAATTAAGACCCAGGCACAGTTTTTGGTAAGAAATTAGTGATGTGCAGGTTACAGAATCATTGAGGAACAACAAATATTTGCAGAGTAATCTCTTGAGCGTACAAACTTAGGAACAATGGCACCACCGAGAACGCATCTCAGCAGGGGTGGTGGTAGGGGCGACATAATCATTCAGGTGCTAAGGTCTATTATAACTCCTAGACGCTCCTATGATACAAGAAGTAGATACAGCACCAACAACCCCGGCAATAGCAATAACCTTTCCAAATAGAAACACCAATAGCAAAAATAACATTACTTTCATCCCACTTCTGCCGGAAGTCCGTGAGACATCACAATTGAAGCCGCTCTCGGACTTCCGACCCCAGTACCTGAAGGAGTCCCAGCAGGGCAACACCAACCTCCGCATCCTTCCTCCCACCCACGCCGAGACCCACTAACCTCCGTTTCCCTGCCCTGCCACCCCGCTACCTCCCCGCCTTCCGCCCGTTTCCTAAACCCGCAATACCACGCTCTGACAAGGGCCGTGCCCCAGGCCCTCGGCAGCGCAAACACCTGCCTTCCATCTCCTCCCAGGTCTATTCCTAACCCTTCCTGAAAACTGGCCGGAAAAGCCCCAGCCCATACAAGACGGCACCTGCGAGAACCGCCATCTCCGGAGAGCTCTAACCTATGTGCGGCGCATCCTCGGATGGGTATTAGGTGTCTAGATAGTGGAGGTCCTCTTGCGCCCGGAAAAGATGATAGAAACCTCGGGTGAAAGCACCTGATCGTGAGCTCCACCCTCACAACAAGGCCCGCAAACACACACAATCCGATCCTTGGGTACACGAAATACCATATGGACAACTGTGCTGCGTGCGATTTCCGCGCGATAGTGGTAGATCACGACAAAGCGGTGGTAAGGTTTCGGAAGAGTGATGGCGTGGGTGCCGTACCGGAATTCCGCATAGGACGTGGGTCAAATCTCCGAGGCGCCGCACCTAGCGATATCAAGACCGCTTGGACAACACCACCGTAAAAACTCGTTAGATCCACCATCAGCAATCGGGCGCCCGGCGTCTGTAATTCGAGATGAAGCGCCCCGGATGAGGGATGGCCTGGAAAGGCTAAGCTTGTTGAATCTCACTCGCCGGCATCCGTTACCCCGCCAACCCACCCCGCTAAGCATAGCGGTATTGTGGTTTGGTGAAGTGGTGCAATTCAGGTCTCCGATGGCGGATCTAGCGAGCTGTTACGGTACCGTACGTGGTCAATCGTGGAACCGCGTTCTCGTGGCTGGGTACAGCTTATCGCCACGTCTTCCCCGGGCGGCGGGTTTGGACTCGCAGAGAGGCCGGGGGCTAAGACGGAGCCGACCGCGTTAAGGCACGTGGGTATGGATGGAGGCCGCCGGGGCGCACCAGATCGTAGAGTGCGGGAGGGGGTGATCCGCTGTGAAGGGTTCCATGCGGATTGATTAATGCCGCAGGTATGGTGAAGGGATTATCGGGAGGAGGATCTCAGAACGGGAGTAAGAGTCATCAGCCGACGTGTGGTCCGTTTAAGGTTTTCACTACGCAACTCAACCCTGTCATACCTTCCCAGGAGACATTAATATCGCATTTGACTACGGTATTAATCGGTCCTCAATCCGTGTCGGAGCAATTAATTATGCACAGGCACTAACACAGCATACAAGACTGAAGCCCGCCACCAACCGAGCATACAATTTCCGAAACGCGAATTGGGAATTCAGAAGCGTGAGCCTCGCAAAAGCCTGTTGGAAAAATAGCCCTCTAGATCCTCAATGACTGACCAAAGTTTCCTAGCTAAAATCTTCGATAAGCAAGTCACGTGAATACCAAGAACTTTGGTTAGTCACTCAGGCTTCCAGTCATCCATTCATGCATATAACCGCTCTTACTTACCAGCGCGTGATACCTATAACTCTGTCGGAGAATACAAGATAGGAGTATAGATGCTAGGTTAACTTAAACTCAAGTCTCACCGCATCGCGGGATTGTATTACCCCATGAATGAATGACGCGGGTGCACCAACGCGGCCATGACGAGAAAAAGCCACCAACTTCTGTTGGTCGCTAGGCTGATTGCGAAATCACTCTGTGCGGTTATATGGAGTTAAGAGTGCCAAGAGATGTACTGCAGGAGAGAGATACGGTACTGTAGTGGGGGGGAGGTTGGAATCCGAGGGAGATTACTTATAGAATTCGAATCGGAGGTTTCGCATCAATTTATTTCCCTGTTTACCGTTTGTTCTTTGTTGTTGTGCTCGAGCGGTTGTGTCTGGAATAACGTATCCAAATATGAGATCTTTTTTTTTTCCTCACTGGTTGGGTGGCCGTGTAACAATAACGGCGTTTTTGGACGCATATATTCAGAGACAAGCAGAATGTCGCTGCAGGTTGCCCTGGAACCTCAAGTCGTTGGACCGTGTGCTACCGGCGCGTCGTTCGAGTTGCCATATCTAACACCGGTAGAGTGTAGCATTTTTTCGCATTTTTCGAGGGGGGAGGAGCACGACTCATCTTTTTTCTATGCTTTTCACGCCTTTTCCGGAGAAGGAAATTCTAAACTTCCCAGCACGCGATTTAATTATTTGAGGTACAGATATGGATGGGGCGAAAAATTGGGAGGAAAACATCGGTAAGATCCGAGGGGCTGTGAGTATGCAGTGAGTATTCCCTCAATTGTGAGTTTTCAGAGTGGTTATTTGAAGCGATATGATTGAAATTTGTGCCCTCTTGTGTTTCGTGCTGCGAATACCACACGTTGGATGAGATAAATTGAAAATAATGAGTTCCTGTGGATAGAGAAAACTTAGAGTAGATACCGAATATATTTTCTCGTCAACACGGGGCACATGTCAATAATTAAAAATTAACCCCAATAAGGATTGTCTATAATTTCATAAAGATGAATAATGTTTCTAGAAGCTATTTAGAATTCTTAAAACATGTTCCAGAGTAGCCACTAATTCGGTTGGTCTGGGTTTCTTTCCACAAAGTTTACTCATTGATCAACACACATCCTAGCTCCGCCACCTCGCTTGCCGATTTTTTCATCGCTACCGGCACTTGAGCACCCGAGCTCAACGGCAGACGACCCGGACACCCTCATCCGGATACTGGTAGCTACTGTAAATCCAAATAGGGAACTCTCAAGTGGTTACGATAACTTGGATGAATTGTGGCCACGGTACTCGTACTCGTACCATGCTGACCACGGCTCGTTTCCTAATACGAAACCCACCAATCAGCAACTTCCCGGGTAGGAAGGTGCCCACGCTCTCCTAGAAGACCATCCACTCGCTCGAGGGTATTATCGAACAGTGATGGGGTGTGCATGTCACGCTTAATTTCAACCCCAGGATACCATAACCCACAAGCTTGTGAAGGGAAGCCGGAATACCGACACCGCAGGAGACAAACCCCCGGAAACCTCACCCATCTGTCGAACGAAGAAAAAAAAAGGCAAATTTCATGACACACAACCTGTCATTCATCTCATCTTTGCTCCCTCCCTTCCAATGCGGTCATTCCAGCCTTGCATCCTTCCGGCGCGCCAGTACCGGTTGCCCTACTTACTTACTCGCAAGAAAACCTCAGAGGATCCGCGCCGGAAACGGAAAAGAATAAATTGCGTCCCTTCGGATGATCAAGCATCCGAGGGAGCTAATCTTGGCAGTGGATGAAGGAGGCACCGTACCGTTAAGGTTTTGCTTGGTCTCGGAGCGTTGGTGATCCGTGCCGAAGTGGATACTAATACAAAATGGAGGGCCGGAAGGCGGTGGGTTAGGGTTTTTGGTTGGCGAATTGTTTCTCTTTGTTTTTTTGCTGTAGCGCAATTTTGATGGACGCAAAGTCTATCTTTTATTTTTGACTACAGGCTCATGCTAAAAAAAATATTCCTGTGAGATTAGCGTGGATCGCAAGAGGCCGACCGGAAACTGTCGAAAGTTTAACGATGTTTTTCGACGTCCTGGCATTGGGTTTCGCCCGATTCAACCGTGTGAGGTCAGATCAGGGCTGATCGGCCACTTTGGATGATTCATAGAACTAAATGCACTGGTTGAAGATCTGATACCGCTCTTCACATGGCTTTCAGGATCTTGGCGTCGGGTTGTTGGGTGGATACCAATATCATATCAGGTCCTTCCCATTCTTGCTTATGCCCTACGCGGATTGTCGCTAATCTCCTCGCTGCAACAGGCTAGGCTTAATTGAGCAATTGGATGGAATGGGTTTGGGTCCGCCAGATACAGCACCGGCAGCCGACGAAGCTCCATTTCATCACACTGATTACGTAGCGGGACGACGTTTGATGTTTTTTCTCATCCCAGGAGCTACGGAGTTCCGTGAACGGTAGTTAATTTGGATCATTGGGCTGGTTGGTTGGTTGGGTGTGCTTTTGGAAGTGAAGGCATGGTAGCGAGGGAACAGCAGGAGCAAATAGAGAATAAGGACAAGGGCACAATTATTATATTTGCACTTGAGCATGGTCAATTGGCGATTTCATTGGGTTAGTTTTTTTGGTGACCTCGAGTAGAATAACTATTTTGTTGTTTAGACTATCGTACAGAATTGTGGAGCTGCATTATTTGCGTTAGATCTGGACCACGGTATGGGACTCTACCCTTGCATGTTGGCACGGTGCGATTGTTCCGAACTTGCCTCATCTGTTATACTATCTGACATAATCAATATAGTAGCTTTAATACCTGAATTGGCGAGTGGTTGGGGTGCTCTCTTTGTACCGTAGACGAAGGACGGTTATAACCTGACGGTAAATTTATATGAATTCATATCCGCAACCAGGCATGAAACTCAGTCACAAAGACCGAGTTTGGGGCAAGCAGGGGGGAGTCATCCTCTTCTGCAGGCCAAGAGAAGTAAGCCAACAGGGTTGCCGGGTTCGTGATCGAGCGATGTTGATTGGCGCGCCGAGCCGTCAACCGGAGACAACCCGACTGGATGTTTTTGTGCGACATTGTTCCAACGATGGACTGTGCTTAACGGCAACTCATCCGCGCCACAGAGTAATATCAACTTTTGAACCCAAGAAGAAAAAAAGGGCTTTCCGGAAAGTGCCCAATCCTCAACGGCGGGGGGGGGTCCTGCCACACCACCAAAGCAAGAGAAATGCATTGGTAAAATGATTACGGGTGAGGGTGGGGGAAAAAAGTGACCTTTTTTTACCTCAATTGTGACTAAAATCAACTAGCTCCGTTGATCTGGGGTTTTCCCGAGGACCTTCAGGATCTCCGAAGATATCCCTCCGGCACAAGGAGGTTCCTTCGCCTCCCTCTTCGTGAGTCAGGGTCCTTTGTTTTCCGGTGCTACCCACCCACCCTCACTACCCCTTAGCTTATAGAACTAGTAGGCTAGCTCACGGTTGCTTATTTTCCCGGGCTCGTAGGGAAGGAATTGAAAAGGACCACTCCTTCCTCCTTCCATCGGGGTTTTGTTTTGGTAGATAGATCACTCCCGTCCTTCAACCTTTGATCTGCATCCATATTCGCAGTTTCTTGGTCGTGGGGTTTTTCTCTCCTGCTTCTCCTTAATCCACTCTTTTCCTTTTTTATATATATAGAGAGCTTTTGTTATATATATTGATTCCTTCGCTCAACTTCATCGGAGCAGTTCTCCTTTTAATTCGGCGTTTCGCCTTCCAAGGCCCGAACTACAACTTCCGTAAAACTAACACAAGCAGCAGACAGGGGGCAATGTCCGAAAAACGGGTCCCTATGGCTCCTGAGGATAGCACGATGGACGACCTCGAAAAGATGCGCCAGGAGCTGAATGCCTCCAACCCAAGGGGGAACAGCAACATCCACACTGGCGTCGATGTCGCAGCGGCGGAGGCGGACTTTCAAGAATTGAGTCGCCAATTGACGGAATTGTCCAAGACTACTAGCAGGCAGACCCGGAGGATGAGCCGTACGCAGAGTAGAGTGGGAGGGAGAGTGATGGGCGGAGGAGATCCGGAGAAGGTTGGGGTTGAGGAGGAGGGCGAGGGGCAATTCGATTTGGAAAACCATTTAAGAGGCACCGAGAGCGCTGATAGGGAAGCTGGGATAAAGCCTAAACATATCGGTAAGTTTACCATTTTTTCCCTTCTTTCGGGCTTTTGACTTTAATCCGGAGTTTATGGATTATTGTTGTGTGAACTGAGCGAGAATTGACAAGTACTAATTCCTTGTGTCACATAGGCGTCATTTGGGAAGATCTTACAGTCTCCGGAATCGGCGGAGTGAGGAACTTCATATCGACATTCCCCGATGCGGTCGTTGGCTTCTTCAACATCTTCGCTACCGCTAGTAGTATTTTGGGGCTGAACAAGAAGGGTCGCGAATTCGATATCCTTAAGGGTTTCCGTGGTGTTACTAAGCCCGGTGAGATGGTCCTGGTTCTTGGTCGTCCCGGCAGCGGTTGTACCACTTTCCTTAAGGTTCTTGCGAACCAAAGGACCGGGTATACAAAAGTGGGCGGCGAAGTGCTCTATGGGAAATTTCCGGCGGATACTTTTGCCAAGACGTACCGTGGGGAGGCGGTGTATAACGAAGAAGGTGGGTTATAAATAATTAATTTGTCCTTTCATGTGGCATGCATCGTAGTTGACACGAATCATAGATGATGTTCACCACCCGACGCTCACTGTCGGCCAAACCCTCGGGTTCGCCCTCGACACCAAGACCCCCGGGAAGCGCCCTGCCGGGATGTCAAAGCAAGAATTCAAAGACAGCGTGGTAAAGCTGTTGCTAAAGATGTTCAAGATTGAACACACAATAAACACAATTGTCGGAAATCCCTTCGTTCGCGGGGTCTCGGGCGGTGAACGCAAACGTGTTTCGATTGCCGAAATGATGATCACCAAGGCTACCGTCTGCTGCTGGGACAATTCCACCCGCGGACTTGACGCTTCTACCGCCCTCGACTATGCAAAGTCCCTTCGTATCATGACCAACATCTACAAGACTTCTACTTTCGTATCGTTGTACCAAGCCAGTGAGAGCATCTACGCCCAGTTCGACAAAGTTCTCGTCATCGACGAAGGCCGTGAAGTTTTCTTCGGTCCAACTAGCGAGGCAAGAGCCTACTTTGAAGGACTCGGATTTTTGCCCAAACCTAGACAGACCACTCCCGACTACCTTACCGGCTGCACAGACGAATTTGAACGAGAATTCGCTCCCGGCCGTGATGTGACAAACGTCCCCTCCTCCCCAACAGCTCTCGAAGAAGCCTTTCACAAATCCCCGCACTACGTTCGTCTGAACCAGGAAATGGCAGCCTACCGGGAGTCCCTCCACGAGGAGCACTTCGAGAACTTTGAGGTCGCCGTTCGTGAGGAGAAGCGTCGTGGAGCGCCAAAGACCTCCGTCTACACCATTCCCTTTTACCGGCAGATATGGGCACTCATGCAACGACAGTTTTTGCTTAAATGGCAGGACAAGTTCTCGCTTGTGGTCTCCTGGATCACCTCTCTGACTATTGCAATCGTTCTTGGCACTGTTTATCTTGACCTTCCGAAGACTTCCGCTGGGGCTTTCACCCGCGGGGGGTTGCTGTTCGTCTCACTGTTGTTCAACGCTTTCCAGGCTTTCGGCGAATTAGCTTCTACCATGTTGGGGCGTCCTATCGTGAACAAGCATAAGGCGTATACATTCCACCGGCCGTCCGCATTGTGGATTGCACAGATTGTGGTCGATGTGGTGTTTGCCGCTACGCAGATTATGGTATTTAGCATTATCGTCTACTTCATGTGTGGTCTAGTCCGCGACGCGGGGGCGTTCTTCACTTTCTGGCTTATTATCATTACTGGATACCTTGCCATGACGCTCTTCTTCCGAACGATCGGGTGCATCTGTCCCGATTTTGATTACGCCATGAAATTCGCCGCTGTCATTATCACCTTGTTTGTGTTGACTTCCGGATACCTGATTCCATATCCAGCTCAGGGAAAGTGGATTTCTTGGATTTTCTACATCAACGGATTGGGGCTGGGATTCTCGTCGCTTATGATGAACGAGTTTAAACGTCTTACTTTGACTTGCACTTCTGACTCTTTGGTTCCGTCTGGTCCTGGCTACGAGAACCTTCGGTACCAGACGTGCACTCTTCTTGGAAGTTCCCCTGGTTCGAGTGATATCAACGGAGGTGATTACATCAACCTCAGCTTCCAATACGATCCCAAGGACCTCTGGCGTAACTTTGGTATCATCATCGTCCTTATCGTAGCATTCTTGGCCTCTAATGCGCTTCTCGGAGAATACTTTTCCTATGGTGCCGGCGGAAAGACAGTCACTTACTACGCTAAGGAGAACGCCGAACGCAAGGCGCTCAATCAGAAACTAGCTGAGAAGAAGGAGCGCCGTCGCCAGAAACACGCTGCAGAGGAAGAAAAGGCGGCATTGAAAATAGAATCCAAGTCAATCCTTACCTGGGAGAAACTCGCCTATGAAGTTCCCACCCCAAGCGGACAACTCCGCCTGTTGAACGATATCTACGGCTATGTCCGCCCCGGAGAACTCACCGCTTTGATGGGTGCCTCGGGAGCTGGGAAGACTACTCTCCTCGACGTATTGGCCAGCAGGAAGAACATTGGCGTGATAACCGGAGATGTGCTAGTAGACGGCAAGCCCAAAGGAACCGCCTTCCAGCGTGGCACTTCGTATGCAGAACAACTTGACGTCCACGAACCCACGCAAACCGTCCGCGAGGCGCTCCGCTTCTCCGCTTACCTCCGTCAGCCTTATGAAGTCTCGCGCGCTGAGAAGGATGCATACGTAGAGGAAGTCATCGCACTGCTGGAAATGGAAAACATCGCAGATGCCATCATCGGAGACCCAACCAACGGACTAGCAGTCGAGGAACGCAAGCGAGTGACGATCGGTGTCGAACTCGCCGCCAAGCCACAACTCCTTCTCTTCCTCGACGAGCCCACCTCCGGTCTTGATTCCCAGTCCGCCTTTAACATTGTCCGGTTCCTCAAGAAGCTTGCCAAGGCCGGCCAGGCTATTCTCTGCACAATTCACCAACCGAACTCCTCCCTCTTTGAGAACTTTGATAGGCTCTTGCTCCTTCAGCGTGGTGGGGACTGTGTTTACTTTGGTGATATTGGAAAAGACGCGCAAGTTCTCTTGGGCTACTTTGCCAAGCACGGAGCATACTGTCCTCCCGACGCTAATCCTGCGGAATGGATGCTTGACGCTATAGGCGCTGGACATGCGCCTCGCATTGGAGATAGAGATTGGGCGGATGTGTGGCGCTCCTCGGAAGAGCTTGCAAACATCAAAGCCATGATCTCCCAGATGAAGGACAGGCGCATAGCAGAAGTTGGATCCGCGCCCCCGGTCGAGGAAAGGGAATACGCAACACCGGTCAGCTTCCAAGTCAAAGAGGTCATGAAGCGAATGAATCTGTCCTTCTGGCGCACCCCGAACTACGGCTTCACTAGACTGTTCAACCACGTTGCCATCGCGCTCCTCACCGGACTCGTCTTCCTACAGCTAGACGAATCCCGCTCCGCCCTGCAATACCGCGTCTTCATTATCTTCCAAGCCATCGTCCTCCCAGCCCTCATCATCGCCCAGGTGGAGCCAAAGTACGACATGTCCCGCCTAATCTTCTACCGCGAGCAGTCCTCGAAAATGTACGGCCAATTCGCATTCGCCCTGTCAATGGTGGTGGCGGAGATGCCGTACAGCATCCTCTGCGCCGTCGGCTTCTTCGTCTGTCTCTACTTCCCCCCGGGCCTCAACCCGGCCCCCTCCCGCGCGGGATACCAATTCCTGATGATCCTGGTGTGCGAGCTCTTCTCCGTAACGCTCGGACAGATGCTCGCCGCGCTCACCCCCAATTCCTTCTTCTCCGCGCTGCTGAACCCATTCGTCATCATCACCTTCACCCTCTTCTGCGGCGTCACCATTCCCAAGCCAAACATTCCAAAGTTCTGGCGCGCGTGGCTGTACCAGCTCGACCCCTTCACGCGTCTGGTCGGCGGGATGGTGGTTACGGAGCTCCATGGCGCCCCCGTGACCTGTGATCCGCACGAGTATAATACCTTCCCCATACCGGATGGCCAGACGTGTGGGGGCTATGCGGCGAGGTTTATGGACATGGCGCCCGGGTATATCCGCGACTTGAACGCTACGGGGTCGTGCGATTATTGCGCTTTCTCCGTTGGGGATGAGTTTTTCACCCCGCTGGGGATGAAGTTTGATGATCGGTGGAGGGATTTGGGCATACTTATTGCGTTTATTGGGAGTAATTTGGTGATTTTGTTCTTGGCGGTGAGTTTCTTCTTGATTTTTTGTTCCCTTGCCCTTCTCGACCGGCTTGCTAATTGATTTCTTTAGTCGAGATATCTCAATTTTGCCCGTCGCTGAAGGAAAATAAATTTTGGACTGAGCAAAACTATGGACCCCCCAAGTTTCTAGCAGGGAGTGTATATCTATCTGAACTCTTAATATTTCTTTTCCCCCCGTTTATCCGATTGTTTCTTTCCCTTTTAAAAAAAAGGATGCCCCACCGGAGGCAAAATCATCCTTTTTTATAATCATATAGATAGACGCACTTGGCTTTCTTTCTTTCCAACTTTTGGTCTTTCTCATCGGTTTGATGGCGTTTGATTTTCCTTTTTATCATAGATTTCAAGGTTAATACGGCATGTTATTTATTGGGAGGGCGAGGGGATGGGTATTTGATTATGTGTTACTTGATTGTGTTTTGTATGAGAGGGTATGTTGTACGGGGTAAGTCAAGTTGATAATGCGATTGGATGTTTGTACTTCTTTGGGAAATTTAGGTGGTGTTTTTTGGAGATTACTTCGGGTTGGTCGTGGTTTGGATATGTAGGCTCGCACGTGAGATAAGTATAATAGCTGGAATCGGATGATGAGTGCGCATGCTGGAATAACACTTCAACCCCCCTCTACCGGTATTTAATTCACATCGCGACAGCCGGCACTACACTAATTTTCCTTGATGAGATTGAATCCAGTTCGTAAGACAATTGATGGCGGAGCTGCGAACAACAAAGAACCTCTAAAGCTAGGTAAAGTACGGTAGCAAAGAACCACACTACCGGTATGCGGCAAGGGATTTAGTTTTTACCATTTTCTGGGTGTTTGTGTAGCCTTCGCCTAAAATTTCGTGTATGTGCAGCTGGGGGGTTAGGTTGGTTGGGAAGGCTAGGATATATTATTAGGCATTGGAGTTGGCGATACTCCTCCGGGATGCCTTTTATCGCACTCTGAGGACGTGAATTTGAGCGCGAGAGAGTACTCGAGTAGAGTATTTTAATAGCTGACTAAGCAATGCTATCGGCGGGATTCCTTGTGCTCTAGTAACTTTAGACTTGCCATTTCCATTAGTACAAGTCCAAGGGATGATAATTAGTAGGAAATCTTCATCCCCTAGTAGTCTATGATAAGCGAATTCCGGCTGGGCAAGACTGCGACGACCTGCTCTAAAAAAAACCCCTCCTAGAACACGAACTTTTCGTTTTTCTCCACAAGCAAGAATTCTGATTCAGCTCTTTCTGCTCGGGGGAGCTTGTGAACTGGTGGAGCAGAGGGAGGGATTGACGCTATTGCCTTGCGGCGGTGCGATTTGGGTATAAAGAGGTTTCTGCTAGGTGGCATGCTACGGTATCCCCTCCTCCTCTTGATCAATTGTGGGAGGGAGAAATAGCTGGTGGCGCTTGGTATACTGCAGCTAGTTATGATAGGTAAGCGAGGCGCTAAGCTGCCACCGGCTTGCGTGCAATACACCCCCCGATCGGAGGTCTTTCTATGATGATTGGCTATTACTCCGCTAATCCCAGGTAAACCACCATAAAAACAGAAATACTGTAGTCGAGAACAACGCTCGGACGTCCAGGATTCCCCCTTCGTATCAGGTCGTGAAAACCCCCCCCTCCCCCCTCCCCCCCAGAAGGTTCTCTTTCAGCCCTCATCCGAGACTAGGAAAAAGAAAAGCTACGATAGACCATACCAGAAGAGGCGACTCCAACGTCCTAGCGAGATTCTCAATTATTTCGGGTTTTACGGTTGGCTGTGTTGGTGGGCGGATTTTGTTGTTGTGGTTTTGCTATGGGGGGTTTGGTCTGGCTGGGGGGGTTAAGGTAATGGTTTTTATCTAGTTGGTAAAGGTTACCTCATCGTAGGCTGTGATACCAGTGTCTGGGAGATAGGAATCGTTTCTGTCAACAAAAGAGTGTCGGTGCTTGAGTAGGTAATCAGGGCTGTGGGAGTATTACACTTGGGGAGTGAGTAGAAATTGAAAAAATACCTCTGATGATAGTGGAAATTGTCTATAAGCTAGAGGCAAAGGTTGCATTCCCCGATTTTTAGCGACTCCCCCGAGAGCGAACTGCAAGGCGTTTGTATCGAGGGGTGGCAGGTAGAGTACAGTGCGGTAGTTTGGCTGAAAATCTGCGAAAGTATTTCTGGGCTGTTTTCGCAATCTGGCGAGGGGCATGCCTGGGGGGGGGGGGGGTGGGTGGGGGCTGTTGTTGCACTGAAGATGGTATGCACCCGAATACGATACCGTACTCGTGCTCGCGCCAAGGCCCTGCCGGTATCAGGATCCCCGAGCGCTCGAGATAGCTTTGTGGTTTAATGGGGCTTTGATGAGAAGGCTCATGCAGAAGACAAACGTGCTGTTCACGCGCAGAGGTGGCAAGTGCCTAAGCCGATAAGTGCGGGTATCATATTAGGCGACAGGTAAGGTTGGGAGAATTGATGCAGAGTAGATTGCTCTGTGCGGTAGATTCCAAAATGTCACGCTGAGCCGCAAAGTTCCGTTGAGTAGCAAGGTTGGGTTGAGCCGCAAAATTACCATGAGCCGCTGGACACTCTTTAGAGTGCCCTTGGTTGAGAGCCAGCGAGGATGGGGGGTTGTGGCGCGTGATGCTCCAGCCGCAACCCTGGCAATGGTGAGCGACAAGGGATTGATGGCTGGGGGCTGAGAATACTTGTCGGGGTTGAAAGCAAGCTCCCCCGGCTATTAATGAAGATGAGTGCTTATGCTAATAGGGTAACATATCGCGGGCCACGGTGTACTTGGCTATTTTAAAAGTCTCCGGACACCTTGCCCTTTTTAATACCCATCTTTGTACAAAGCGTCCGGAGACTTTTTAAATTATCAAGTACTACCGTAAAAACTTGAATAATTGAACCGTGTGCTATGAAGTCCAGAATTTCCTTCTCTGGAACGGGGGAAAAAAACACAGCAAAAACACACCCCCTTTCCCCCTTCCGTGACAGATAAAAAAACAAAAATTTCTTGACCTTACTGAGAGAGGAAAGTCCAACGACATAGCACACGGTTCAATTATTCAAGTTTCTACGGTAGTAGTATCTGTGAGTGGAGTATCGCATTTTACAATTATGCATGATGCGGAGTCTAGTAACTAGAATTTCTCAAAGACTCGAATGCCTTGGCACAAGTATTGCCTTGGCATGGAGATGCTTGGAGGGTTATTGTTACACAACGAGCCTCATCGCCCCGCTTTTCTTTAGCGCTGCTCGCTAGAAGTTTATAAGCTAAACTCCCTCGACTCCGCTATGGTCGCTCCACTATCCCTACATTCGGCTGAAATTCTGGAGGAAATATCATGGCACAAGATGCACATATACTATCGGTCAGCATTGGAGGCGGAAATGTCTACTCCGGTAACATAACAGGCACTGTGGTTTCAACAATAGCTATGTCGCTCAGACTATGCGCTGACTCTCTCCGCTGGAGACAAATAACAGACATCAAGGCGCGCGCACCGAGCGATTCGATGGTGTCGGGGATTGGGTTTTGGAAGCAAAAGAGATTCGGGAGTGGAGGGGCGAAGAGGGTGGAGTTGATAAGTCTGGATTTTTCTGCTCCGGGAATCCGGGAGTGGGTAGGGCATACCTGGGGTAAGTGGCGGGGCTCTTTGAAAGAAGCGAGTATTACTGACGGCCTGGAATGGTAGTTCCCTAGTGATTGGCAGCCTGTGCGATCGGTTGGGGGGGGGGGATATCGCGGCCCCGGACGTGCACTACGACTTCCTTACCCAGCAAGAACAGACAGTTGCCAACATCCTGGGAGCCATTCTGAAGAATTTTGTAGGTAGAGGAGATACCCCGGAATATCTACGCGGGGCGTTTCAAGAAGGGAAAGGGAAGGTTGGTGGTAGAGAACTACGAACTCCGGATCTGATGGGAATGCTGAGGAACACTATTGCTTCGGCACCTCGTGTTTTCATTTGTATTGATGCCCTAGACGAATGCTTACCGAACCACCTGCCAGAGTTTCTTGAGCTATTGGGGAATATTCTTTGCGAGTCACCCAGGGCGTGAGTATTCCTCACCGGAGGGCCCTTTTTACGGAAGATATTCAAAGACATCTCACCAAAGAGATTGTGGCGCCTATTTGTCTTAGCTTGGATAGTATGAGGAGTTATGACGCCCGACGGTCATAGGTATCAATGAAACCGGAAACCAATATCCTATGCCTAGCGGTATAGGACCTGTGGTCAACAATCCACTGTGATGTCCCCACTAATTGCGCACTTCAAAACCAAGTCCCCAATACCCGCAAATCCCCTCGCCACATAAACCCATTACCGTATGTCCTATAGGACAAACGGTTTCGTCGCTTTTGTTGCCTTTCTGTGCCCAAGGAATGGTTGGCTTGTCGCGCGTAGATGAGCATTGATATAGCGGTGAGGGGCCAGCGGAGATGGCCGGACAGCTTTCATTCTTGCTCTTGACATACTCTGCTTGTTTTTTTCGCTCGCTAAGCGAATACGGTAGTAACAGGCCCGGACGGTTTCATTAGCAATGTGCTGTTCTTATGAAAATTGCTATGCTCTGTTGTACATAGCTGTTCCAAGTGTATGGTGGAAGTGCCTCAATTGTGCTACGCCAAAACCGTATCGCATTCCATTGCCGACGCCGTTGGTATCCTATTTCTATCTTCCTGACTTAGCATTACCTTCACTATACTGGCGTTGATTCTCGAGTTGTTGCGGCGGTAGCGCTAGGGCTCTACCGTAAAAACTTGAATAATTGGACGGTGTGCTATGTCGTTGGACTTTCCTCTCCTAGTAAGGTCAAGAATTTTTTTTTTTTCTGTCTCGGAAGGGGGAAAGGGGCCATGTTTTTGCTGTGTTTTTGCCCCCTTTCCAGAGAAGGGAATTCTGGACTTCATGGCACACCGTCCAATTATTCAAGTTTTTACGGTATTCACTTCGCTTCCTTTTTTTCCTTCCTTCCATGTTTGCTGGCAGACAGTAGACTGCCTCCCTAGCTACCCGGACAGATGCTGATTGGTGGGTTTTGTATGAGGAAACGGGCGGCAGTCAGTGCGGTCGCCAGAGTTTATCCAATCAAACCAGGAAAACCACTCGAAAATTTCTTATTTGGGCTTAGCTGTCCGGGTGGGGGGGGGGTGTCCGGGTGGCTAAGGATGGAGTCTACTCGAGTAGAGGTGGAGATGACAACAATCTTTTTTTTCCCTCCCGTTCAACTTTCTCATTCTGTAAGCTGACATAAGTGGTCTTTTGTTAGCACTAGTCCATGAGTTTTACGGAAATATTGATTAGAACGGCCGGCATAAATAACTTGACTCTAAATTCGCGATTAGCAGAGGAGTGATCTTCCGTGAACAGGGTTTTAGAACCCTGGGCAACCTCAAGTAGTCCACATCAAGTAGTCCACAGCGAGGTCTGAACATGGTGGCGCGAGAACACCCATAGAACTCCTATAGGATAGGGATTTTCCATATGGGCGTTCTGGCTATACAGTAGGCTCGCTTTGCCGTAGAATACTGCAGCGTGCTGGCCCGCTTTACTGGCTGGTTTTGGTTGATGCTTCGGTGGATCTCATACGGGACATGCTGGTTTGGGAGGCGAGTGGTTAATCTAAGTGCATCAACCATGTCGCCCGGGGTTGTTTGGTAAGCCGGCCGATCGTAATCACTCACTTGGTACTACAATAGGAGATCCCGATTCTTTATGAATGGTAGCTGAGTTGAAAGTAGTAGTCGGAGGTGTGAAATGGAAATACTGTATTACTAGATATCCAATCAATAGGTGCGAGAGAGAAACAGCTAGTTCAACCGGTTGTTCCCAGAGGAAAAGGGAAATCCTCCGGCAAAGTTCTTTGGTCTTATGCATTAGCAAATTTGTAGATGGAAGTCACTGCACGGAGGGGGACCTGTTGGACGCAGGACGCAGGACGGGAATGTGGTTGTAGGGATGGGTTTCTTGTAATCCACTTTAGATCTCCAACAGGAGAGTGCATTATGGCATCCACAACTTCTGTATTGAATTTTCTCCGGAAGAGGTGGGAAATTTCACCTGCAGAAGTCTCTAAGGATTATAAATGGCGGCTAAGAGTCTTGGGATCCGATCATGCCATGGCAGTCTTTTAGCGACCGTTGTTATTGAGATGTTTTATTAACTTTAACGGGTTTTGTCTTTAGATACCACCGAGGCTTGTTGTAATATCCTAGTGACTACATCATAACTTAACGAGACACCACCGTAAGCTTACCTTGAAGCTGAAATATCAGGGTTTTATATTAAATTGTGGCTAGAGATGAAATGTGTTAACTTAACTTCCAACGCTTGATTCTCGTATAAATGTGTAGTGAGTCAGAAACCCAGACTCACCCCAAAGCTCTTAAGGAGGTACCGTAAAAACTCGATAGATCCACTAAAGTTCATCGACCTCGGATCACCCCGATCAGAGACAAAACACCCCGAGAAGGAATAGTGTTTTCCAGACTGGGTATAGGTTGGGGAGGCGAGCTTGCAGAATCTCATTTAACTTATATTCGCAATTTTATTAACCTACTCCTCTAAACCTATTGCGGTTTAGAAGGTGACTCATGCTAAGATCCCCTTTAGTGGATCTATCGAGTTTTTACGGTAGGTTTGTAAGGCTAAAAAGTGTAAACGAGTCCGGTCGCACAATCGCTGGGGTCTACCGTTCTGAAGGGTTCGCGTAAATCAGGAGGTGCGAGCGCGTCTCGGTACTGCATAGGTGAAATATCCGCCACTGTTAATGTCAGTACTCACGCGGCCGGATTGAAATCAGAAGGGCCTATTTTGGACTAGTGCATGTTTAGTGATTGTTAACCATATATGGTATAAACACGCCAAACTCGATGGAAAATCCCACCATTCTTGTGGCACTGCACTCATAGCAGCCTTGGCTGCATAGCGAGTTTGGAAAACTTATACCATATGTCGTTAGCTGTCACCTGGCAAGCACTAGTCCAAAACTAGGCCTTCTGATTTCAATCCGGCCGCGTGAGTAGGGTAGTATGTCGTAGATCGTAGTGCGCTATGCTAGGGTAGAATATCGAATTTTACAGTTATCCGGAAAATGCTGACGTGAGAGTTCTTAACCGGAATTTCTCCAGCCTTCCACCGCCTTCCTATTCTAATTCTTGGCATGGAGATGATTGGAGAAGAGTTGTCACGCAAAGCACCATCGCCCCGCTTTTCTTCAGCCCTACTCACCGAAAGTTTATAAACTTCCTCGATTCCACTATAGATCTCTCTACCGCTTCCACTTTCGGCTAAAATTCTGGAGAGCATATCATGGCACAAAATACACATATGCTGACGGTCAACATGGGCGACGGAAACGTCAACTCCGGCAACATAACAGGTAGCTTCAACAACAACTTCTATAGGTCTGACAAGGATACCGAGATTATGCGATGGCTCTCTCCACTGGAGCCGAGTAATAGACATCAGGGTGTGCGTACCGAGCGATTCGACGGTATCGGAGATTGGGTTTTGGAAACAAAAGAGTTTCGAGAGTGGAGAAGTGGTTCGGGTGGAGCGGATAAGGCTGTGTTGTTTTGTTCCGGGAACCCGGGAGTGGGGAAGACGTATCTGAGGTAAGTGACTGGATTCCTTGAAAGTAGCGGATATTTCTAACCGCCTGGAATACTTAGTTCCCTAGTAATCGATAGCCTGTGCGATCAGGCAGCGAAGGACGATATTGCCGTCGCGGGCTTGTACTGCGACTTCGCCACCCAGCAAGACCAGACCATCACCAACATGCTAGGTGCCATTCTGAAGCAGCTGGTAGGGAGAGGTGATATCCCGGAGCATCTACGTGACGCGTTTCAAAAAGGGAAAAAGGAGTTTGGTGGCCGAGGACTACGACTTCCGGATCTGGTGGGAATGTTGAAGGTCACTATTGCTTCGCTACCTCGGATCTTCATCTGTATCGACGCCGCGGACGAATGCTTACCAAAGTATCTGCCAGGGCTCCTTGGATCACTGAGAGATATTCTCCAGGAGTTACCAAGGACGCGAATACTCCTCACCGGAAGGCCCCATGTTAAGCGGGATATTGATAAATATTTCACCAAGGCAGTAGTGATACCGATTAACCCAAATGCGGATGATGTTAGGAGTTATCTAGAGATGAGGTTAGACATGGACGCCGAACCGGATGCGATGAACGATGATTTGCGGGCGGATATCACGAGAGTCATCTTAGAAAAGATATCTGATATGTGCGTGAGAGTGTTTGGCACCCCAACTCTATCAAATGATAAATACTTACCAATGGTTGCACGCAGATTCCTCCTTGTTTCGCTCCACATCGACGCTATTCTTGGAGAGGTGACAATTCGTCAGAGAAGAAAGAAACTTGAAGAGATGGCGCAAGGCAATGGACTTGGCGATGCGTACACGGGGACTCTAACGCGACTGAAGGCGCAGAAGGGAAATAAATCAATACTCGGACTCAAAGCCCTGATGTGGGTGTTGCATTCCGAACGACCATTACAGGCCGAGGAGCTCCGACATGCCCTGGGAGTTGAGATAGGATCTGTGGATCTGGATCTTGACAACGTTCCTACATTACGGACAATCCTAGCATCCTCTCTCGGTCTTGTCGTGGTCGAAGCGTCTTCGTCTACCGTCCGACTCGTGCACTTTACCCTTCAGGAGCATCTCTTAGGTGATCCGACTCTATTCAATAGTTCCCACTCAGCAATCGCTGAGGTTTGCCTAACATACCTCAATTTTCGATGTGTCCGAGCTCTTTCGCCAACTCTTCTCTCCGCTCCCCCAACAATGCCCCTGCTCAAATATGCGTCTTGTTACTGGGCACAGCACACAAGAAGGGAGATGCCAGAAAATGTGAAAAGGCTTGCGCTGAAGCTTCTCGATGGATTTGAGGCACATATATCTGCCCAACTAATGTTATTGGATTACCAGACTACCAGTGCCCCCCGCCTTTATTTCTCCCTAGAAAATGGACCTAGAGGATTCACAGGACTCCACGGAGCAGCATTTCTCGGGATCACGCGGATATTGGCTGTTGTATTGAGAGTAAAGGAATGGGACGTTAATGCAAAAGATAGAGTCATGAGTGGGGTGACCAAACGTATGATTAAGCCGTTGTGGAGGCCGCTCACCAAGCGCTGGCACGACCGGCCAGGGTATACCGGCCGCGACCTGGCGGTGACTATATTTGGCCGGACACCACTCTTGTGGGCCGCTGAGTGTGGGCATGAGGAGGTAGTAAGGATGCTTTTAACCCGACAGGATATCAATCCCGACCTGGCGGGTACCGGCTGGACACCACTCTTGTTGGCGGCCAAGCACGGACATGGGGGGGTGGTAAAAATGCTATTGGAACGAGAGAATGTCGATCCCAACCGGGCAGACACACAGTATGGTCGGACACCGCTCTCATGGGCAGCCGGACATGGACATGAGGGGGCAGTAAAGATGCTTTTGGACCAAGGGAATGTTAATCCCGACCATGTAGACACCATCCATGGCCGGACACCGCTCTCATGGGCGGCCGAATATGGACACGAGGGGGTAGTAAAGATGCTTTTAGACCGGGATAATGTCAACCCCGACCATGCGGACACCAAATATGGTCGGACACCGCTCTCATTTGCGGCCGAATATGGACACGAGGGGGTAGTGAAGATGCTTTTGGGCCGGGATAATGTCAATCCCGACCATGCGGACACCGAGTATGGTCGGACACCGCTCTCATTGGCCGCTGAGCGTGGACACGAGGGGGTAGTAAAGATGCTTTTGGACCGGGATAATGTCAACCCCGACCATGTTGACACCCAGTATGGCCGGACACCACTGTCATGGGCTTATGGACATAAGGGTGTAATTAGGATACTTTCCGAAGCAAAGAGGTTGGCGCCGGCACCCCAAGCAACAGGAATCAAACGCCACTTTTCAGAAGAAGAGACGCCGGCACCGACATTCCATGGACCAGGAGCTAAACGCCACTCCCATGGGCCCCCACCAGACACACCATAGTGTTGTGGGAATGGTATCGGGACGGGACATTATCAATTCCGGCACTGCAAATCGCGGTATCCAGGAGTCCCTCCTGCCGTCACCCTTACATGGGGATGGGTGTGTGGCGCAGGTGCAAATCAAAGGTCATCACCTCAGCATTAACACCAGAGACCCTAATGGCTAACCTACGCTCCCATTGGTTGGCCCTGTTTCCATCTCCCTCCCCCATCAAACCGTCTAGCATACCCCAACAACCCTCCATGTCCTCTTTACAGCTCTGGTATTATATCTCTTGAGGCAAATTTACCCCCATCCTAATCCATCCGATTAACCCTCTTGGTCGATGCCGCCTCGCCTTCGATTATCCCTCTTTCGTTTGCCTTTAGTTTTTCTCGCTTACATCTTTCATTTTTCAATAGCAAATTAATTCCCATTCCATAAAGAATTGCTGGGTTAGAGATTGGTGTTGGTGGGGCCTCCGTAGATTTAGGTGTAAATAGGCTTTGATAACAAGCGTTTTTCCTGGTTTCAATGGCTATTTTCCAGGGTATTTGTCCAGTTTTGTCTTCTCTTTTTTCTCGGAGTTCTCGTTAGACTTGGTCCACATAGTGGTGTTTCTTATTCTTCGTTCCTGTTATCTGTTAATATATGTCTTTCGTTTCTCGGTGTGCTGTGGGGCTCTTTCCCCGCAAACTAGTAGGAGCCGACCGTAATTTTGAAGCCCGTCCATACATTCACAAGCGGCGGGTTTGCCTCCTCCAAGTAATACCCTCCACCACCGTCAAGTGGCCACCATCAATTTTTTTCCCGACAGCGTGCTACAATACCAGTTCTGTTTTATGTGGTAGATAGCTTCTTAGAAAGAGCGCGAAGAGGTAGAATAAAACCCTAACCCTGCCTGCTTCTACTAGAAACAAAAACAAAAATAGGTAAGAGTGCTATACTAGTATTCTTATAACTTGGACATAATATTATTAGTCAAAGCGGAAAAGGAGTGCGACCGATTGCAAGGGTTTCTACCAGCAAGATAATAGCTAATCACTCTGCCGCCCGAATCTTAACCTACACTGCAACCTCGCCTCCATATGGACTACGATATCGCGACATTATCTGTGGCACTATTGCGATCTTTCACCCTCGCTTCGGATACCACCCCCCCGTGTGTGGGGAATGACTGGCTTGTATCATATCAACAGGCGTTAATACCATAGTGAGCGAGCGATTGCGCGAGGCCGAACATCGTTTATAACTTGTCTTGCCACGCTCTGTTTTTCCTTCTTCCCTAAATAAGTAATGTGGAGACTTTGCTATTGTACCAGTACCGCACCGTACAGTGCATAGGAGTTTCTAGGATGCTATGGCGGAACTCTCTCAATGCTGGTACCAAGATCGTATTGGAATGGTGGTTGTTGATTGTGCTTGCAGGATGCTGTTGCTATCCCGGTTTTACTTTCCCGGCGTGACCTTCGCTGCGTAGCACCAGCATCGAGTTTGTGGTTACCGTAGTGGTAGTAGTGTTTGGCCTCTATTTCTTTCATTTCTTGCTTTCCTTCGTTGCTTGGGGTGAGATTGAATGCACTGAAGCGCCAACTGCTAACTACGGTACAACCTCAACAGCACAAAAACGACTCCGAAGATATTGAAAAAAAATGGCAAGGCAATTGGTTCCAGGTAACAAAGAGTCAAAATATACTCGGTAGAAAGGGTTTGTGGCATTATTCCGGTGTTTGGTCTTCGGCTGTTGGTCCAACTGTTGGTCGGCGGTTCCGGACACTTATTTTCGCTGGGTATTGGCTGGCAGATGATAAAGGTGAACCAAACAGCAATCTTTCTCCACCTCATTTCTTTCTGTGTGCTGCTGTACAGCGGTAATGAGATATTGGTCGATGCCCAGCTCTATAGATGATTATTGGGGTGAAATGATGTGACAAATATTACAAATAAAGGAGCAGGGGGTAATGATCGGAGAGATGGATTATATGGGGTTGAGTAGAGCGGCTCAGGCAAACAAGGAACTTATATTAAGCGATGAAAGAACCCAAGATACAGTATATTGAGCCGGGTGTAAGGAAAGAAATGAAAGGGAGGCCGAGGCAAATAGGCGAATTTCTTTCCAAGACTTGCGTGCCCCTCTCGGTGCATACGCGTTCCATCTAGGCCCATGAGTGCGGGCATTTCTAGCAAGAAACTCAAGCGCAAATCCGGAAGTTTGGTGATCAGAGTTTTGCGATCGGAGTTGGGTGGCCATGCGGGTGGGGTTTTTGGGGTGTTTTTTTCTTTTAGCTGGGACCTTGATGAGTCGAGGACTCTAGTGCATTCCCATCCGTCAAGCATCTACTCGGAGGTCGATCTGGGTAATCGGATAGACAGGGATTAAAAATCCATGGAGATAAATAGGTTTTTAATCCCTGTCTGTACGATCACCCTCACCCATACCCGAGTACGGTAGCCGCCAACCGCCCAAATCATGTCTTCTGGAATTCTTCGGCAACTACACCGTCCGCAATCACTATCCTGGCACTACCACAGAAGATCCCAATTTTGAAGAAATAATACAGGGAGTAGCAAGTAATAGCGGGTGGTGTGAAATAAAATACCAATTGCCCCAATACCAATAGTGAAAGTGTCTCACAAGGTATCTAATCCATAGGCCCGAGAGAAGCAGTTAGTTCAACCTGGTGGTCCCGAAAGAAAGAAAATCATCTAGTCGGATCTTGTGCCCCCACGCATCATCAAATTCGCAGTGGGGAGACATTATAGGGGGGGTCTGTTGGATCAGGATAGAGTCTTTTAGATGTGTATCGACTGCAGCAACGAAACGAAACGAAACGAGGGCTGCGAAACGCCAAGAGTTCCCACGTGAAAACGATCGCACACTCATGAGATGAGCGGATGACATTCAAAAACATCTATCACAACAACAACTAACCAACGGCAAAGGCAGGATTATATATCAATCACAAAGACTATCCCATCCATGAACTACTGCGCATGGCCATGCTATTCCATGTACACGTGTAAGTCTCCCCTTCCCCTCGCTCACTCCCGCGCCAACGGAAGGAAGGATAAACTCCCACCGCCCATAGCCTCCGGGCATATTGTATCCATGTGTCGGGCTCTTTCACTCTTTCCTTATAGGGTCCCCGTTTTTCTCTCATCTTTCCCGGCGGCTGCACGGTTCCCAAACCCTCGCGCATTCCTGCATTCGAAATGCGCTCCTGAAAAACACAAATCCATGCCCGAAGCCAAAGCACACGCCCGAATCCAAGGCGCATTTCCGGAGCCACAAACAAGCGCGTTCCGAAAAGCTATCCGATCAACAAAGGAAGTATTGTGGGGGCGTGTCGGGCGGCGTATCATGGTTTTCAAGAGGGTCGGAACGTGGTTGTGCTGAAGGGCTCCTGTAGTCCAGGCTTTGATCTTTAACAGGATATTACATTGAAGCATCCCTAGATTTCCGCTATATCGAATGTTTTCCGGAAGAGGGGGGCTACTTCGCTTGCAAGGTTTCTAAGGTTTGTGCATGCTGGATTTTGAACTTCGATGGCGAAACGATACACGGCGACACGAGATGCGGCGAGTGAAACGAAACGAAAAACTCCAAGCAACTGACAACCTAAACGATCGCACACTTCTGGGGTCGGGAAGAATCTTTTCACTAACAACCTCAGGCTCACGCTCAATGACACCCTCGATTCGATGCTCAACTCTCTACCCTCTACCTAACTAAGGGCGATCACAGGAGTATATTATCAATCACAAAGACATCATATCCATCCATGAGGCACCAGACTAGTCCATGTGGGTCTCCCCTTCCACCGCGAGCACTCCCGGTTAACCAAAAGGAAAACATACTATCCCACTGCCACTAGGCTTACTGCTTATAGCCCTCTCACGTTGGCCTTACAGTGCTTCCGCTTTTCTCCCGGCTTTCCCGAAAGCTGCGCGATCCCAAAACTATCGCGCATTCCTGCATTGGCAACGCTTTTCCGAACGCACGAACCAAACGCCCAAAGCCGAACCATACCGAATCCTCAGCGCATATCCGAAGCCACAAAAAAGCGCGCTCCCGGAAACTATCTGAACAAAGTATCATGAGAGTATGGCGAGCAGCACCATTTTCAACACTGGATAGGATCCCGGGAGGTAGAGCCATGTCGTGGTAGTCTTTTAGCCACCATTGCAGTTGAGATATTTTTATTCACGAGCTTTTGTCCCCATATACCACGTAGCTAATTATGATATCCTAGCGACGACGTGACAAGTTGATGAGAGACTAATAGAAGTTCATCTTGAACCCAAAATGTCAAGATTTTATGTAAAATTTGTGTATGGTGATAGTTGGGCATTGGCTTCTATGGTGTGTGGACAAAATTAACCGCGCACCGACGATTGATAGCAACCGCAACACTCCCGATCATCCAGCACTTCAAACACCACCTAAAGAAATTTCCCCAAATCAAATATTAGTTTCTACGATGTATTGTGTCATACTGTGAATTTACATTTTTTAATTTGCATGATATTGGGGTTGGTGGGGGGGCTGCTGTCATGGCCAGAGTTTTTCACGTTCGTTGATGCGCGGTTAATTTTGTCCACGAACAATAACAACACTTGGTTGTCACATACAGTACCGGGATGAGAGCAGTACGGTAGTTTGTGGCTATTCACACTTGATTGAGAGGTATCATAGAAGGAAACGTAGCATGAGTGTTGTAGTGGCGTGGGAAAGGAAAAGTACGCGTTCTCGGAGACACAGATTCGCCTCCAAGCTTTTGAAGCGTTGGTAAGGAGCTAGATCTGTCAAGCGCGGAAGTTCAGCAAAGCACATAGAAATCCGGGGAGCTACATTCTCTCGAGTGAGGGTGGAAGGCAAAGGGGACTCCCGGGTACGAATTAAAATGTGTGTCTATGCCAGTAGGGTAACAGACGGTGGACTACCGGTACGGTAGTTCTTCTGCTCGAGTGGAATATCGTATTTTAGAGTTATTCATAATAAGGGCTTGAGGGTTTTGTGACACAAAGTTGTCGAAGCCTCCACCGCCTCTTTATTTCCCTGGCATGGAGATGATTGGAGAGCAACTGTCGCACAACGAGCCTCATCGCCCTTAGTTTTCTTAGGCCCGATTCTCACCGAGAGTTTATTTATTCCCTCGGTTCTACTATAGGTTGCTCTACTGTTTCCATGTACGGCCAAAATTCTGGAGAGAATATCATGGCACAAAATACCCATATGCTGTCGGTCAAAATGGGCGACGGAAACCTCAACTCCTGCAATATAACAGGTAGTTTCAACACAAACTTCTATAAGCCCGATGAGGACGCACAAATTATGCGTTGGCTCTCTCCACTGGAGCCAAATAGCAGACACCAAGGCGTGCGCGCCGAGCGATTCGATGGTATTGGAGACTGGGTTTTGGAGACAAAAGAGTTCCGGGAGTGGAGAGGTGGTGAGGGTGGAGTGGATAGGGCTGTGTTGTTTTGCTCCGGGAATCCGGGAGTGGGGAAGACGTATCTGAGGTAGGTGGCGGGATTCCTTGAAAGAGGCGAATATTTCTAATGGCCTGAAATACTAGTTCCTTAGTGATTGACAGCCTGTGCGATCAGACAGCGAAGGAGGATATTGCCGTTGTCGGCTTGTATTGCGATTCCCTTGAGCAACATGAGCAGACCACCACCAACATGCTAGGTGCCATTCTGAAGCAGCTGGTAGGGAGAGGGGACATCCCGGAATATCTACGTGACGCGTTTCAAAAAGGGAAAAGGGAGTTTGGTGGCAGAGGACTACGGCTTCCGGATTTGGTGGGAATGTTGCGGGTCACTATTTCTTCGCTACCTCAGGTCTTCATCTGTATCGACGCCCTGGACGAATGCCCACCGAAGCACCTACCAGGCCTTCTTGGGTCACTGAGAGATATTCTTCAGGAGTTACCAGGGATGCGAATATTCCTCACCGGAAGGCCTCACGTCAAGGAAGATATTCGCAGATATTTCGCCAAGGCGGTTGCGATACCCATCTGTCCTAACGCGGATGACATTAGGAGTTATCTAGAGATGAGGTTGGACACGGACGCCGAGCCGGATGCTATGAACGATGACTTACGTGTGGATATTGTGAGAATCATCCTGGAAAGGATATCTGATATGTGCGTAAGCGCGTTTAGAACCGCCACTCTATCAATGATATATACTTACTGATGGTTGAATGCAGATTCCTCCTTGTTTCGCTCCACATCGACGCTATTCTTGGAGAAGTAACAATTCGTCAGAGGAGAAAGAAACTTCAAGAGATGACACAAGGGAATGGACTTGGCGATGCGTACACGGCAACCCTAACCCGACTGAAGGCCCAGAAGGGAACTAAAGCAATACTCGGACTGAAGGTCCTGATGTGGGTGTTGTATGCAGAACGGCCATTACAGGCCGAGGAGCTCTGTCATGCCCTGGGGGTGGAGGTGGGTTCTACGGATCCGGATCTTGAAAACGTTCCTACATTACGGACAATCCTAGCATCCTCTCTCGGCCTTGTCACGGTCGAGTCGTCTTCGTCTACCATCCGACTCGTGCACTTTACCCTCCAAGAACATCTCTTAAGTGATTCGACCCTATTTTATGACCCCCATTCCACGATCGCAGAGGTTTGTCTGACGTACCTCAATTTTGGATGTGTCCGGGATCTTTCGCCAGCTAGTTTGTCTGCTCCCACAACAATGCCCTTTCTAGAATATGCTTCCTGTTACTGGGGAAAGCACGCAAGGAGGGAGATGACGCAAAGTGTGAAAATACTTGCACTAAGACTTCTCGATGAATTTGATGCGCATATAGCGGCTCAACTATCGTTATTGCATTCTAGTGGTGGTGGTAGTGCGGGCTACTATTTTGACGGGAGAGGAGGACCTAGAGGATTTACGGGACTTCACGGGGCAGCATTTCTGGGGATCGTGGAGATAGTCGCTACCGTATTGGGGACAAAGGAATGGGATGTTAATGCAAGTGACAGCACAGGGAGCACGGCTCTCATATGGGCAGCGCGAGGGGGATATGAGGGGGTAGTAAAGATGCTTTTAGACCGCGAGGATGTTAATCCCGACCAGCCAGATGGCAAATATGGCCAGACACCACTCTCGTGTGCCGCAGAGCATGGCCATGAGAGGGTGGTAAAGATGCTTTTAGATCGAGATGATATCAACCCGAACGCGGCAGACACCCAATATGGCCAAACACCACTCTTGTGGGCCGCTGAGGGTGGGCATGAAGGTGTGGCGAGGATGCTTCTGGCACGAGAGGACATCAATCCTAACCAATCGGACACCGAGATTGGTGGGACACCACTCTCGTGGGCGGCCGGGAGTGGACATGAGGGGATAGTAAGGATGCTTTTGGACCGGGAGGATGTCGATCCCGACCATGCAGACTCGGGAGACGGCCGGACACCGCTCTGCAGGGCCGCTGGGGGTGGGCATAATGGGGTAGTAAGCATGCTTTTAGACCGAGAGGATGTCAATCCCGACCGGGCAGATGTCGGATCCGGCCGGACACCACTCTCGTGGGCGGCGGGGGGTGGGCATAATGGGGTAGTAAACATGCTTTTATACCGAGAGGATGTTGATCCCGACCGGGCAGACACCGGATCTGGCCGGGCACCGCTCTCGTGGGCCGCCGGGGGTGGGCATGAGAGAGTAGTAAAGATTTTTTTAGACCGGGATGATGTCAAACCAGACACAGCAGACACCCAATATGGCCAGACACCACTCTCGTGGGCCGCCGGGAGTGGGCATGAGGGGGTAGTTAAAATGCTTTTAGACCGAGAGGACGTCAATCCCGACCGGGCAGATACCGGATCTGGCCGGACACCACTCTCGTGGTCCACCGAGCATGGCTATGAAGGCATAGTAGAGATACTTTTGGGGCGTGAGGATGTCAACCCCGACCGTGCGGACTCCAGAGATGGCCGGACACCGCTCTGCCGGGCCGCCGGGGGTGGACACGAGGGGATTGTAAGGATGCTTTTGGAACGAGAAGGGGTCAATCCCGACCACGCAGACACCGAATATGGCCGAACGCCGCTATCGTGGGCCGCTGGGAGCGGGCATCAAGGGGTAGTAAAGATGTTTTTGGGCCACCAGGATGTTGACAGTGTTCCCAACGGGCCAGGCCGGCCGGGCTTCGGTAAAGCCGGGCCCGGCCTATCCAAATTCTCTCGGATCTAGCCTGGCCCGAGCCTGCAGGCCTGGTTAAGCCTGAGCCTGGCCTGGCCGGGCCCGCCTATAGGCCATATAGGCTTTTTCCCGGCTGCCTGATAGGCCGGCCTATACGGCT
>Ga0307517_10001343_pt1 | contig 41315 bp, 40 predicted proteins | sample 23_EM_MG_FD_194515 | JGI IMG/M metagenome (GOLD analysis project Ga0307517, IMG submission 194515) | Populus trichocarpa ectomycorrhiza microbial communities from riparian zone in the Pacific Northwest, United States - 23_EM | ecosystem: Host-associated > Plants > Roots > Unclassified | place...
TGCATTCCTACATAGGAAATGCTTTCCACAAACACACGCCCGGAGCCATATCCATATGCCCGACTCCACAGCACTTCCCCGGAAGCTAACTAAGAACAAAGGAAATACCAGGAGAGCCTGGCGAGCATCATTTCCAATAATCAGCAATGGTAAAAAGAAGACTCTTGGGGCACAACACTAATATAAACCATTTAGTAAGGCTTAGGAAGCGGATTGTAAGTCAATTTAGGGTTTACGGGTGATTTTCTGCACTCCCGCGTTCCACTCCGCTAGCGGGTATTAAAAGGAGGAAATAGCCTAATGAACGGGGTTAATCAAGTACTCGTACTATTGCTCTCTTAATCTAGAACTTAACGAGATGCTGTACCAGCCCCTGTTTCCCTTTTGTACGTCCTCACACCCCTATAGCCTCACGCGGTATCTCATGCGGCAGACTGCTCTTGTACGTGTACCACGAGTTGTAAGAGTGGATCTTCGGCCCACCCTGATGGTAAAGCTAGCATCATCTAATCCTAGGACAAGCAACTAGGTGATACCGAAAGCACACGGCTCTTTTACATGTGGGCGTGCAAGGGAGTCCTCGGTCCAAGGATCACTAAACCAAGCTCTTCTGTATTCCTTGCATGGGCTCAAATTGGCGAGTGACAACCTATGAAATGTCATTCATGCTGACCAGAATTGAGCGTGCAGAATCCTCACACCCTCTAAGAATTACTACAAAATATTTTCTGTTGTTATAAAAGAGGATATTTATGGCATATGCTCCTTAGTAGAATACCCCTAACTTAACCATTAAATAAACTCCGCCTGAACCAATATACATATAGCACCAGAAGCACCTGGCCCAATCGACCACTGCTTAATCCTCTACCCCCTGCTCCCCTTACTCGGAGAGCCGAATCGGGCAATCTCCAATTCTTCTCGACCGAACAGGTGTATCCCCCACCCCGACGGACCCCCAAGTTCTCTTCCTCCTACAAGTGCGATTCAAGCCTGTCCACTTTGCAAGGCCCCGGTCTCCTCCTACTCCAGCTAGTCGGGCTCTATTAGGTTTCGTGATTTAATAATCGAGCGATCATGTCTTGTCGGCTTCTGAGTAGGTAAGTGGGGTTTGGGCGGTAGGCGGTGAGCAGCGAGAAAAGTAATGTGAGGTAGAATTTCCTATAGAAGACGATATGCACCCAGGGTTCTCTCTGCCGAGTTCTGACATTTGAGATCGAGATGGGTTTAGGGCGGGATAGAGGGGTCGAGGGATGCTTTTGAACCAAGGGGGTGTTTGGCATGCCGTGTGTTCAAATAACCGTTATTTCAAAACGCGTTTTGCAGATTAGATTGAGATCAGATTTTCAACAGCCCAATCAAAAGAGATGAAAAGGTATTACATCATCAGAAAATGTCCTTACATAATCCCTTTGTGTGCGTTGTGATTGGTCTGTTTGGAATCTGATCTAAATCTAATCTGCAAAACGCGTTTTGAAATAACGGTTATTTGAACACACGGCGTGCCAAACACCCCCTAAGATTTGACCTCTTTTAAGTGATTACTGGAGATTTGTTCGGAGAAATGGTATGGCCCAGCACCTGTGATGCTCGGGCCTACGTGTAGTAGCATTTTGCCCTAATCCTTGCGTATGAGCACATTTTGGAGGACAGTATTCCTCCGTCTAATGGCTATCGACATTTCTTCCTCCCAATGAAGAGCTCCGTTGCTAGGCAATATAGAAGAGTTTGATTGGTTCTCATCCCAAAGTGCTTGTAGGGCTGCGGTGACCGTAATTTGAGCGTCAGCTACCGTACCCCACCGTGGTTGGAACATGGCCGGCCACGAGACTGGGTTCACGATTTTTCACACCCCAGCAAGCGGATGCTGTGGCGGTAGCCAATCATATTTGTGGTCTAAGATCCAGGGGATCGCTTTCTGGTGCCAGAGGTTTAGGTAAGAAAGATGCAACCATTTCTCCTCCACTCTGGGGTGAGAAAGTGTCGGCACCTTGTGGGGAATCCTCCTATTTCTGGTGTGGTCCGACCGGGCACCACGGGGATGGATAAATAGCCACACGGGCCGCGATAGCCCAAGATCGGTAAATCCCACTATCACTCGATCTCTCTCGAGTGCTTGCCTCGCTACAAGCCATCGGGCTTGAATCTTTGATGTAACCTATGATAGACCCAACTCCAAAGCTAGAGCCAAGTACCAGAGACCAGCTGTCAACTGAAAGGCACGGCTGTGTAATACCATGACCCTAATTAGAAGAACTACTGCTATCACCAGCTTGACAGTAGTAATAGAAAACAACAGAAATTTAGGTAGCGTACGGTACAGTACTTCCGATAGCGGAGTAAGGGTCCCCCCACAGCACCCCCTACGCTTAGCTAATTCCTAAGAGAGACACCTCGATAGTGAACCAGTGTTAATTTTTACGTTATTCCTTCTTATCTGGTCAGATGACCGAGTCATATGACTCGGCCACATGACCAAGTATACTGTTATATTCTAGTAGTTTCTAGAGATTTCCTTGGAATGGGCTGTGCTTCGTGTAACGGAGGAAGTGTTTATAAAAGGGCAGTTTTCACCCTCTTGTTAGAAAGAGCGCGCAAGCTTGGATTAATCTTTAAGTCTTAAAGTTATATTTTGAGCATCGTGATCACTTCATCTTCTTGATAGTTAGTGACATAGATACAAATATTTTCAACCAGTCCACAATTCACCACTTGTCAAGCCGACGCAGTGTCCCGACCAGCCTGTCTCAGCCACCCCACCCAGAAGCTCGCCGGTTCCTCAAACCGCAATAGACACCGTCGTATCATCGTTGGCCTCTCTTAACCGCACTCTCGGGAGCCCGCCTGTGGCCTGGCCAACATGGCTGGTTGTGACTTGGGTGTTTTGAACTCCTCGATTCGAATTGGTGACTTTGGACCCCCAAATCCCGACATAATGCAGGGAGGTGCACGATCCGTAAATATAGTATATACGAGAATAAGTTAACCTCAGCCAAAGGAATAGAGACCTGGCTTTGAAAAGCGAAACGCTGCCGGAATTCTCTTGCACCGAGAGCCAAGCGCGCTGAGTTCTAGGATTCCCGTACTAGTACAAGCGGCGACGATAAAACTTCGCGGGATGGGCCCAACTCCGGTTAGCGCTTCCGGGCAATGAAGGAAGAGAGGGAGGGAGGGGAACGATCATTGATGGACCTGCTCCGACACAATTCCCAGACCTCCCACCAGAGGGGACTAATTCTCCCTCCATCCGCAATTACTAAACCCAACGTGTCGTAGCAATTGTAAGATCAGCGATGCCGCACCCGTCCGAACCATCGAACGACGCCATATGTCTTATCAGTGCCATACAGTATACACGATACAGCACAGCACATCTGCCCCCCACTATCCACCCAACCGTCCTTACCTGACACCTTATAAACTCTCACAGATAGGTTACCACGAAGTCTTGATTTACAAGACTGCACAAGTATGTATGTGATCATGTTCCCCACCTCGGACGCATTCGGTACCCCACAACCCGGCCCCTAATACCTCACCCCGACATCCCGCCCTTACTTGCTCACATCTTTTCCTTTTCTACGACATCGTCTCGAATTGCTACAAGTATTGTTACCAAAGCCGTCAGCTGGTACTACAATTTATCTACGATATTCAACCAGGTCCTGTACTAGTGGGGCCACGCAGAATGGCATATCACATCATATCGTACCAGGCCTTTCCTGGGCTCCTTGCATCGTCCCCAATATAACTTCGGCCACCAAGTTACGATCTCCCTTCCTGCTGTGGGCCCGCCGGCGGTGTTGAGCGGATCTTCCGATACCTTACTCAATGTAAGGTCCGTCCTATCTGGAGGATTGGAAAGGTACGCTTCGTGTCCCTGAGAGCTATACGGACACAACTCTGATCCCAAGCAATAAGGCAGGCCATAGTGGAAATCAGCGGGAACTTAGACCTGACAATGGTCATAAAAACTCAGCCGTCGATTATTTTTTATCTACTCCCATGAAATTATAGCATTAATTACAAATATAGCATATTAGAACCTCTACGTCCTGACTTCAAAAATTCCCGGGAACTCCCCTAGGTTCTCTATCAGATTCTGCCCTGAAGCTCCCAGAACGCTCACGAGCCTCATCAAATCCCTTGCTAGACTCCCCCCTGCATCCACATCCTTGATTATATCCCCACAGAAGGCCATGACTTCCTTTGGCTTCTCGAGGGGTATAAATCTGTCCGCAAGAGTGAGTACAGGTATCCCCTGTTTACCCTGGAAGAAGTTTGCCATCACGTCGCTCCATGGCTGGTCTACATGAACAAGCACATCTAGCGGCTGAACGGGGGAGGGAGCGGGAGTTGAGGATTCGGAACCCTGGCGATGAATGCGCATCACGGCCTGCAGGATACCGTAGGCCCATAACACTAACCCAGCATGGAAGAGGACCAAGGGGAGATAATGGACTACTGTTGGAAAGGTTAGTATCCACTACCAACAGCCATGGAATTTCTCTGAGAACATACCTCTTTTCTCAACAACACATTTTCTCGCAAGCGTGAAAATTTGCCCGCAATGCCAAACAGCGAGTCGAGCGTCCTCCTGGCTCGCCCACTTTTGGAGCATCGGTAATGCCCTCTTGGCCGAACTCGCGTCCTCCCGCCCAGCCAGCATCAGAATACCTTGTAAGGAACAGAAAAGCGCGAGAGCATTATAATGAACAAATATAGCACTAATATTATTATCTCTATGGTCGGATATAGGCCCGAGCTCAGCATTCAACGCCTCTTCGCAATTTTGAAGGATTCTCTGAAGCTCTAGCTTCCTTGCTTCGACACTAGGGAACACCGCCCCCACTGTAGTCCTTAGAGGGGTTTGGATTGGGGAGGCATCGTATTCCCGAAACTCATATAAATCTTGCATTTGGCGTTGCTCGAATACAAGTGAGTGCACGACGGCAAGAAGGGCTCCTTTAAGGAGCTGGGAGGAGGAAATCCAGTTGTGGGATAGGACACCTCGACTACAGTCGTGGATAAAGCGACCGGCAAATGTGCAGAAGGACTGGTCGAACCTGAGGTTGAGGCTTGCGGAGTTGTATCCGAGCTCCTGTTTCGCTAGAGAAACCCAAGCCTCTGCAGTCGGGGCATTCCAGAGAGTGTCAGATTGAGGTAATGGGAGACTCAGCTCTGAGAATGCAACAAAGTGAGGTATGTGCAGGAGAGCGCTAATCTGGGAATCCCATATCTGGGTACAGTATACGAGCCTATATGGCCATTGTTAGGATATTTTATAGCAGCATTTTTCAGACATGATATCTCTACCTTTTTCGTTGTTCATTTACACTCCATTTTATCCAGGTACTTGTTACTGAGCCCGTCCGCTCATTCAGAATATCTTCCAAAGATCGATAAGAGCAAAATCGAAAGGCTCCAGCCCGTCTAATCATAGCCATCAAGGTCCCCGCGAAGGCCTCGGCCAATTCCATCTTTCGTTTTGCCCCAGCCCAACTCTGGCCTATATAAGTTATAAGGGAAGCTTGATGCCCCTCATAGTCCCGGATCCTGCTATTGTCAGATTCATACTAATGGGCATATCTATTAGCAAATTTAATCCAGCCAATCAGAATAGTTTCCCTCACCCAATGCCCTAATGACCGTCTAACACATTCTAGAATCGCGTAGCCAATCGCCTTGATTGATCGGGCTTCCTCTGCTGATACTTTGTGTTTCTCCTCATCCCCGGCCAATCCACTGCTCCAGATTGCTCCTACCGCCACCATAACCGCGGTAAGTAGAATAAGTGCCGTATTGGGGTTGAAGGTCCCCCGATGCAACAATGGATACTGAGGGTGAAAATATTTGAAGTAGCATTCAAGTGCATCTTCGAGGAAGTCTTTGTCTGGTAATGATGCTAGGCCTTGGTCCCCCCACTGCTCACGCGAGTGAGCTTTAGTGAGCATAATCACAATTTTATCCCGAGTTTCACTAGTGATTGCTAATGAGGGCAGTTCGAGCATTGCATTTCTCGTCGAACGTTGACTCCGGATGGGAAGCCGTATATGTGTTCTAGGGGGCTGTGCATCCGGTTGCGCCCGTGCGTAGATCAGATCGGCATCGGTATCGCTGGATGTCGGGTTACGCCATACAATTGAGGATGCCTCGAAAGCGCGCGAATGGGCACCCAAGGTTTCTTCTGTGCTTGATGGCTGGCTTGTGTCATGCACCGGAGGCGCCTGGGGTCGAGGGTGCTCTGGGATTTTGCCTTTGTTGACAAAACTCTCATCCAGGACTTTCTCTGGGGCTTGTTGGGATTCTTTTGGCTCCATTTGCTCGGAATTCAGGTCAAGACCTGGCTGTACCGAATTTGGGCAGTCTGCACCTGTCTCAAAATGGGGGGCCACGTTGAATATCATTGAAGGGAAGTTACTATTCCCAAAGGAATCCATTTGAAGTGGGTGACTCTCCCGGTCAAATATGTTGAGCAAGAAAACGTCTAAGTCGGCTGCACTCATCCCCTGGTAGAAGTCGTGCATAGGGGGAGATTCATTGGATGCAAACATATTGCTTGTTCCCCCTAGAGCTGGGTCTACATTCGAGGTAGGGAAAAACGTGCTGGGTTCTGCACTAGCATCCGTCATACGTGGTGGGCTCTGAGAGACATCCGGCTGCAGAGGATCTGGAGTCTCTGAATTCCCTTCACCCTCAACCACTCCATCATCGGTTCCAGCACTCCTCCTGGTACCCTGGTTGTAGCTTTTTTGAACCCTAGACCCCCTGCTTGTATTCCCAACTGAAAATTTGCATTCAATCCCTTTTCGTAGACATCGATCACACGTCTGTTTTCCGGAACACTTTTGCTTGGATGCCGCACAATTTTTGCATGCCGCAAGAGACCGGGGGGCAATCGGGCGCCGTGAAGCCAGTGCATCGGGCCGAGATGGATCCAGATGGTTTCTTTCATGCCGAGTCAGAAGATCCCGGCGGGAGAATGATTTCAGGCAGGTATGGCATTTGAATGGCCGTTTGTTAAGATCTAAACGATGTCGTCAATCAAGCGACGTTTGTCGATCCAAGGAGAAAACATACGTGACATTGTGTGCCGTTCCAAGTGCTCCTGACGCGTGAATGTATCCTGGCATATTTCACAGACATATCCCCCCATCCTGTCTAATCGTTTAACACAACCGTTACCAGAGGACCGATTAATTTTTTCGCGGGGGCAGCTCGGCGGTTTCAGTGGGTTGGAAGGGAACCAAAATCTTGATAGCTACAGCAGAATGTTAGCCCAGCAAAAGACAGGAGAAGAAATGAGACTTTAAGAAAATAGGGATTGAACCTTGACAATCTAACCGATTTTCGGTCTGTTGGCACCCTTAATAAGGATTGTTATTTATTTAGGCTTTCTCCTCTTCCTCCCCCACTCTGTAGGCGCGCAAGACTCGAGAGCACTTGTGCAAACCAGCGTAGCGGGCTGAACAGCGATACAGTCGTGTGGAGAACCTTGCAGAGGTCGCTGCCAGGATTCACCTTGCACCTAGGCATCCTGGATAGCAAAAAAATCTGTGCGTACAGCATTTGAGCGTCAATGCGAAATATACCCCCCTATTGCCGGTTACCACTTGCCCAGGACAAGTGCTCCAGTCTCCCATGAACACAGTTAGCCCTGAAAACCAGCAGGGAGGGGCTGCCCTTCTCTACGGCCGGTATCGTTCCTCCCCGACCAGAAAATCAAACGGCTTCTTGCCCCTGCCAACCAGTGTACCGGTATTGTACTATTTGATCAGTTTTGAACCGTGACATTCAATAGTAGGATTTTACCGGTAGCCTATCTAAGATAAAAATTTTATCTTTAGCAAGGATTACTAGAGTTTGGTGATCACTTCGTGGTCCATGGTGTGATACGGTAGCAAATAAGGTGCTCTTGAGAGAAAGAAAAAAAAGATGACCTGGGTGTCTCGTCCCAGAGTTGCACAAGAGGAATAAAAACGAAAAAAGAGGTGGGAAGATTATTTATCATACCCGCATAATCTGGCAAGTGGTGAAGTTTTTGGTGATGAAAGCAATAGCAATACCTCAGCAGGTATTCCGACTCAAGAGGTGACCAAGAATACTCCTATCAGACTCATCTATACCGGCGCTAGGACAATTGTTCACTGTAAGTTTCTACGGCAACAATACCGTGTATGATAGACTTGTCGAGCTCGAGCATCTCTCACTTCTTCTGATGCTGTGCAGTGCAATTTGCGCGTCAGCCAATCTCACTGCAAGCTCTGCCCCATCCAGTGAGGAACATCTGGGCTAGAACTGGATGACTTTGCCAAGAAAATAATATTGTTCAATCGTAGTAGAATATTCAACCGACATCAATGAGAATTATGCCTCCCTTGGATTCTCTGCAATCCAGCAGAGGGAATATATACACCTCCAATTTTCATGGAAAGGTTAGTTTCGATACTGCACAGTATGATAGATACTTTGCAGAGCTTATCGAAGGTTGTCGAGGGAGTTTTTTTTATAGTTTTCTTGAGGGCAACAGTAACCAGCCTAGGAAAAAAACTATGGGCAGGGCGCTCACAGGGTCTCAGGGCCGTATGGTTAGATTCCTCAATCTAGAATGTTTAGTTTTAACTCCCAGGCTACTAATTGTATTAGGCTAACGCTGTGAATTGAGCCCGGATCGTCCAAATCTGGTGAATGGGTTCCTGTTCCTGTATAGTACAGTACGGATTCCAGAGATCATAAGGGCCGGGCAGCGTCCAGGACACTATTACCGCAGTTCACTAAAAATCAGCTGCTAGTGGGCTTTTCACAAGATACGAACTGAGCATAAAGGCAGCCCTGAGCAGGTCAACATAGCATCACTAAGCCAGGTGAACATCTTCCTCTCCAGATTATAGAGACTCCTCACTACACAATACTATATAAAAGTACAGAACAGTTAACTTGAACAGACAGGGATATATTTGACTAGTTAACCTTAAATAACTGTTCAATCGCTTCCTACAGAACCCTATTCTACTAGTACAGCACTAGGCCGTACCCGCACCGGAAATCATAATGGCCACTCCAGCGCCTCGACGGCCCGAATCCGACACCCGTCCCAGACTGGGCGACGAGGGCAAGGACTAACGCAGTCCTACTAAAGTCGGCGCCAGTCGACAACACTACCCGTACTCTACCTACTTCAGTACCCCACTAAACCAATCTTTTGTTTTTGTTTCTCGAATTCTACGGGATCGCGAACCGGAAGGATGTACTTCTCTACAAATATATAATACTTGAGATTGAACCTTTTTATTATCTTTCCTCATCGCATTACGGTAACTTATCATGTCTAGACCTGTGATGCCAAGTTGCTCAAACACATATATTAGTAAGTTAACTGGCTAATGACACAGCAGAGCGAAGGCACCACCTGTCAGGCACATGGCTCACCTACCGGTATGGCATTGCAGTGGGCAAGCCAACGGGGTCCCATCTAACTTATCCCACTGCACTCGTTCATCTACTCGAGTAGAAAGTGCTTCCTGCGTACCCCTAGCAAGCAAAGGGGCCGGCAGGGATATGGGCCACCCCCCCAAAAATGAAACAAAAACAAAAAATCATTGCTAGGAGGGCTCACAGGCACTCACCGAACACAGGGCAATCCCGGAACCCTGCACAAATGCAGCTCCCCCCCCTGCAACCCATACTCTACAAAAGCAAACAAGTGAACAAATTGACCGCGAAGGCATGTGGCCACCGTCACTCACGTTGTCGACCAGGATGTTGAGTCGAGAGTGCTCGAGATACCTCCATCATCCATCTGTGAGTTGCACAACGCACGCTTCAGCGACAACAAGACAACATTCCTACTAGTAATTGAACGACATTCGCGAACACGGCCGCTATTACATAACGCCAAAATTAAGCTTCTTTGCTCAGGCCTTGGTGTCGTATAATAGCGGTACAAGTAGTGTTCACGAACGTTGTTCAATTACGAGTGAAGGACGGCTTTGCCAGCATACCGGTATGAGCCAGACATCGTGCACTTCTCCTGTGCGTAACGATTCAGATCAGCTTTTATTGCATTATCCCCGCAGTGGCACCATCACAACCGTTCCTAGCACTTATCCTAGCAACAGCTGGGCCCAAATGGGTCATGCTAGACTTCTTGGCTCTAGAGATAGGAGAGGAAGTATGACTAAAACTTCGAACATCACCTTCCTAGTCAACCGAATCTTCCTAGGCAACTGGGTCCATGGATCAACCTTCGTCTGGGGGTTTCCGGACTTCCCGGACTCTTCCCCCTTCCTATTTCTTCGTGTACACTCACAGAGCCACCGCGCAGGCCGGATGGGCCGACAGTGAAATCTCGTATAGTCCACTATCAGATTATCAGTGGGGATTGCGGCATCGGCCCATGGTAGGTTTAACCTAACAGGTTACTAGAATTGCGACCACCAGTTGATGAGATCCAATACACAGCATGCTCTGGCTTTATTGTGCGAGGAAAAGACTAATCATTCTGAGGGTTGTCTGAATATGGAGTTTAGAGGTCTGGCGGAGATAGTGGATTATACGGCTGCAGCAGCCACAGGGCAGCTCTGGTCCGGGCCTGACCTTCCCCTCATACCGTAGGATGGCAATGGCTCAATAACAGCTTCAACAGAAGGTACTACAACAGTCGTATCCCGGACTGGCAACGGCTCCACCAGATCTTTGCTGCAGGGAGACGACGACTTGGCAAGCTTGGAAATTCTCATGCAAAGAGCCCGGTTTCAACTCAGTTGTCCGAGTCGACACGCAGTTAAAGTTTTTTTTTACATTTATGACCTGTAGTGATACTGTGTGCCCCACTTGGTTCATCGGCCAAATCTACCGGTATTCATGTGGCCGACTGTCCGACTGTCCGCCCTGTCCCGGAAGTGTTAACGCCGTCTGACCCGCCCAAAGACGAACCCTTCTCGTCCTTCCTTGCCCTCACCCCATTTTTGACGGACTGGACGACTGGTTGTTCCCTCAATTAGCTAGAACTCCGAACACATGATCGGGAATGGCATCCTGGGAAGAAATCGGCCTTTTCTAGTTGCGCGGCCAGTTACGGCTGACACGGTATCGCTCTTGTCAACCTTCTTGGGCTTACTGCTTTTATGGGGAAGGCCAGCCCCTCGTGTTGCCGAGAGTGTTACAATTTGCCACACTTGGTCTACGCTGCCGGTACTGTCGGATCTTTGGGAATGGCGTTCTTTTGTGGGTGTTGGCAGAAGAGTCTATCATGGTCACAAGGCTCGGAAAGCAAGACAGAAAAAGTTGAAAGAAAGAAAGGTCAAACAACATCCACTGTCGAGGATCCTCGTCTCTCACTTCTCCTGATGTCGCAGAGCCCCAAGTTATACAAGGAATCTGAAAACAAATGTCAGGCTGGCGAGGAACCAATTACGTGTGCGTACGAAGCCTTGCACGCAATCCTAAAAGCCTCTCGGCACCTCCGGCAGCACCAGTCCCGGACTTGTCTTGGGTAACCGCGCTAGGGCCGTGTTAGGGGAAACACGCCGAGCCTTATCTTATTACTATTAGAAAAAGTCCTGTCAGCTGAGTTCAACTAGAGATTTCTAGTGGTCCCAGAGCTCCACAACTGTCATTTTCTTTGCTTTTGGGGCTCCGATGATATAAAATGCATTCTATTTGGTTTAGCAAGAGGCTTGAAACCAGCCCCTAAGCTCTCTCTCTACTCGAGTATAGTACCAGTACTCACTCTGAGTTGAGCTCAACTGACAAGACCCTTTACAATCAATAGGCTGCGCATAAGAAAAGGCCATTAATTAGGAACGTTCACGGACTAACGTTGATATCCAGGTACTACAGTGTGGTGCCGTGCTTAAGTATCCTAGTGAGACTTTATGGGCGCTTATTATCTTATCCCGGACAGCTTGGGGGCCTCGGATAAACCGTCTGGCCGCCGAAACCCTACCGGTATGTGACCACACTGAGGCGTAGCCGGCCTTGTTGATGCTATCAACAACGAGATTAGATATGGACAAGTTCTTATACCGGATTCCTGGTATTGGTGATGCGCTATGTAGATGCCGTGTTCATATCAGACGAACATTTATTCAAGTAGCTACCTATAACTAGTGCCTAATGTGTATGGCATCGCCCCAAAGGAGGCATAAATCTTATAACAAAAGTCCAGTCGTGATTAGAAACAATACCCGCATTCCTAGACTCCACGCGGTGGTAAGAAATGCCATTTCTCGCATTTCCTGATCTGTGAATTCTGTCCCTTTGCCACCTAGTGAACCACATTTTGGGCCTGGTGGGTGAGCGAGCGACAGACTGATCATAGAAGGCAGTGCTTACCCTCATTATGCCCTTTCTCTTCCCTTAAGAATTGGCCAAACCTCTCGCATGCACCGACGTGAATCGTGGTCATAGTTCTATTCCACGAATTGTAGGACTACGATTTAATCAGCAGCAGGACCTGGAGCCTACCCAGGAGTTCTGCATACTGGGCTTACAATTGAGTTTTTTTTTGCTCCCCGCGGGACCTATACCCAACATTTGTGTAGCATCTTGCATTCTTGTTGCCCGTTTGTACCTGAATTCATGATACAATTTAGGACTATCTACGACATCCTTTTTCTTCACTCCTAAGGGAAGAGCAGCTACCAGGGCCACGCCATCCTCGATTGCCTGCGCACCTCCTTGTCCCTGATCTACCGCGCTATCGTTAAAATATTCCAACCATCTCTAGCATAGCCAAAACTTACGTGGCAAGAAAGGGTGGGCAGCGCTGTCCAGGCAAGTTACATTGCCCTTCACCCACGCGGGCAGCGCCGGTAGATCCAGAATCTGCTAGAACTTAATTTCATTTGCAGGCACCTTTGAAAGCAATGCAATCGTAGGCGGAAAGAAGTCTTTTAATATGTCCAGCATTTCCCCTTATTTGCGTCCTAACTCAAATCCTTTCTCCGATCAGTGTAAGAAAACCGAAGGCAAGATTGATACAAACCCCGGGCTGAGGGGGGGGGGAACCTTCTTCATGAGAACCATCTCCGGTGTCAGGACAGAGGCACACGAAGTTGCGGAGAGGATTATATCGATAGGGGTATGTAACCATCCTCTTGTCCTCCACCATCCATACTTGCAAACTTCCTGCCTTTGCTGCCAATTGTGCCGTTACAGGATCAGTAGGGATTCCGTTAACCGGGAGTAGGAAATGGAAGGCAGACTTCCCACTTGGGAGTGCGAGACTATTTTCCCTAACGACTGCTGAGCGAAGTGTGGGTTTTGCAATGGCGTCAGTCCCCTTCAACGGCTCCCACGTAGCAAGGGAGCTTGCCGTCGGCACTGACGTCTCCACTATCCCCCTCGCTATTCTCCTAAACAGGTGTATTCTTCTCGAAATCGACATCCACAGCTCGGCTGATAGCAATGGTCGCTGAGACTCCCCCTTTGCTATCACTATTTCATTCGATGCTGGGTGCAGTTTGATTTGGTGCATTAACTACCATAGCTATTGTTATTCTCAATACAATCCTCAGTGAGACCAAGTGATAGGGGAGTATGTATGAGAGTATCTATCCGCTATTTGAGAAGCATCGGTCCCAAACCCTAACAATCCACCCAGCCTATGCTCTGCTATCCACTCTGTTCTTACGCCACCTTTCATCCCGGAAACGAGCCCGAGCCTCTAGACAAGACAGTTCGCTTTGTACACTAAATTTGCTTCCACCCTGGATTCGTTTAGAAATCGAGATTTTTCAAAAAGGTATATTTGCGTAAGTTTGGATTTATTTTAGCAGGTGTTGCTACCGGTGGTTAAGGGAGTCACTATAACTCTATGGCCGGTCCGGGGGAGCACAATTGCGGCCGTCGGCCCACCGATGCCGGCATCGTTGATGAGGACCCGAAGAGGCTTGATTTCGGAGCTCTACGTGATTATAGCTTCGCGGAGTTTTTTTTCCCTCGAGTAGAGTATTTTCGGGGAATTATTAACCAGCTACTCCAGAAATGACCCTTACCAAATCATCTGAGGGAGAGGTCGCGAGCAATATTTCATAATTATATAATCTCTAGTGGGGCCTGGAGGTAGCGCACCGGACGTCATGATGCCTAACACTGAACCTTCAACAAATATGCCTTCCGGCTTCGCCCTAGGCAGGGCGGTTGCTTTCCTGAATGGCTTTTTAGGAGAAATTTTCTCCGAAGTATCCTTCGTCAGTCGTAGCACCCTTGCTAGTATTCCCTATTGAGGGAGAAAATAGGGTGGTTGAGTGGGGCCGATACTATATACATCACCCACCATCACTCGCCAAAGCAGCGAGTTACGGTACTTGGGGTGAGATCGTTTGGAGGTCGCAACCGCCAACTACCAACTCAACCGCACAAGAAACGAGTCTGGAGATACTAAAAAAACGACAAAGCAGTTCCTGGTAGCAGAAGAGTTCCGAATACACTCAAAGGGTCTGGAGTTTGTATTCAGGTGCTTGGTCTGCTGTTGCCAGCCTAGCCGTCGATCCCCGGTTCCAGATACGTGTACTTGCCCCAAGTAGATAGCTCATTCGTTGCCGGGCCTGCGTCACTGGACGGTTCATCGGTGCCTAAGAACAGATAACGGGGAATGCTACGTAGTGTATCTTGGCTTGTATTACATGAAGATACACGATCAGACGCGACTCCCAATGGGGGGGGGGACGGCAGTTCTCTCAACCACTTTATATCACGAGGGATCTTGGGGAAGTTCGGGATATTTGTGAGAAAAATATTACTATCCCCCTGCGGCCACGTTTTCATGAAGCATTCACCTCCCTGCCAAGAACAGAACTCTATCTCCTTCTTCCATTCAGACAACTCTCAAACTTACCCATACTACACTTCTAGCACGGGAGCCCGGATGTGCACATTCACACGCCTGCATCCCTCCCCCCTCCCCCCCCATAAAAACGGCTGTTGAGCACCGGGAGTAATTTCCCTCACACAGCACCGCTTGTAGCGCAATTTCGCCTCGGAGGGCAAAATAATAACAATTAACGTTATTAGTTAGCTGTATTACTGTTTCGTGTTCCCGGCCCCCATCTACAAAGCCTTGCGATAGTAAATTCCGTTACCCGGAATATTGGTTTTCACCACGTGGTATCTGGGAAACACCGAGGACCGTGATTCAAGGCAAACAACGGGCGGATCTTGACCTATGCCATGAGGAGGGGCCATGCCAGTCAGTTGAGTGTCGGGGGATCCTTGAGATCTCCTACCAGGTATTGCTATACATTTCATTAGAAGTAGTTGAATTAATAAATTAATGGATGATGTAGGAGGTGTCACAATACGGAGGGATTGGAATACGGTAATAATCTATCCCGGATTCCTTTACTATAATATGTTGTGTCACTGCCGGATTCCAACAAAGGGGTTGGAAGAGGGGGAGCATCAGTGGCCAGGGGCATTGCTCCTTATAGGGGGAATTAATAACTAACCTGCGGAACTATTGCACCCGATATGGGTATTTGGGAATCCTTGACAACTTGTGGGACAGACTCTAGTAGAATATTCGGTGCTTGGTAATCCTGTGTGGCGGGCGGAGGGGAGTGAAAGAGAAATCGGAGTTCGGATGCTGTGAGAGGCGAATTGATTGATGGATGAGGGAGCAGCTAATCGCAGGAACGGCGGGGACAAAATAACGGATATTATTTAAAATCATCCCAGGTCGTGATGCAAGTGCTATGCTTTCTTGGAACAACCAATGGAAAATCACGAAGAGTCCAGTTCAGATCTAGCAAACCAGGAGATGGAAATATACCAGGATGTGGCACCACTGGCCCAGAGCTAAAGTACAAATATAGCATGACTCCATTATATTCTATCGTAGTACGAGACGCGAGGTTTGGCTCTTTCACGATCCTGCATCGAACTAAGTCCAGTGTTCAACCTTGGACGTACAGAGGAAACTAACAGCATGTGATATCTTACTAGAAGTAAACCTACTCCAATAGGCACCGTCCCACGCAAAGGTAATTCCTACTTCTCTTCCAGAAGCCTACGGTGCGCTAGTCAAGTCATTACTTCAATTACTATTTTACTGTGCCATATGCCCCAGACGGCAGGGCAAACAGCACAAGTACCAGTACGACCTGAACAGGCTTGGAAGGAGTCAATACAGTTCCTTCCGCCGGTTGCCCTGGCGGACCTTTGAGCGGGTTGCAAACTCTCGCACTTGCTCTCTGATGGCTTGCGGAGCAAAGAGATTAATGAGGACTTCTCTGGCATTGAGACCCTGCCTACCTGTAGAAAGTCCTATATATTCAGTATTTTCTAGAGACCTAACTTCCGCTGATAACGGGCTACAGTAAGCTTGTTCCACATCGTATCTTCCCACGCCGAGTAGTCTTGACAATCCTGAAATGCCACTTTGGTGTAAGGGCTTGCTCGTAGAATCCACCGAGAATGAGGGGAGGGCGCTCTGCGAGTGAGGGAGGGGGAGATATATACCAACAAAGTGGAAGCCTACGAATTTCAACCCAGTGCTGTGGGCCGTCAGGGCCACGCGATAGTCGGTTACTCTGAGCCACGGCAGAACCCAGAGGGGGGAAAGCTGATCGAAGCGGGATTTTATTCCCCACACTTACTGCTTGCTCACCGTCGAAGGTTGATCTTTGGCTGCGGATCGTCCAATAGAAAAGTGCCAGTCCCACTGCGCCTCCCCACATACACTGGCGGCATTATTGATTCAATTAAAAGTGTCTCCCATATTGGGCACTTTTGCCTAGTTGCTGGGAACGCACCGTGGGGAAAAGGTGAGGGCGCAGGTGGGAGGATTGTTCAAGCAGACTTGAGTGGGGAGTAATTTCCTTCACCAATTGTGGAATACCATGCTGATCGGGTGGCTCCAGTTAGCCACTTAAACTATGGTAATAATATGAGCCGCAGCGCTTGCTCATCAGATTTTGTTTTGAAAATTTCCTGTCCAAGGAAGATGACACTCAAAATTCGGAGAAGAGAGGTGATTGTCGACCAGTCCCAATGGTCTAGCAGCTAAGGGACTGGTCGGTACTAATTTGAAACAGGGAACATCGCACCTTCGAATCCCCGTTGAGTGGATGTAGTTGGACATTGGAAAATGCCCGGCGAATCACTTTTGCAGGTTTGGGTATTGGGGTTGGTTGAGGCCCTATCGAATTTGGTATTATGATAGTATATACTTCCTGGTATGATAATATATACTAGAAACTAAGAAGCCATATTATATGAATGGTAGAAAGATAATATACCTCTATATGGAGTGAGCACCGGAGACTTTTGACACTTAGGACCACCTAGTTATTCACTTTACTCCATTTATTCTGTAAGCTTTCATGTTCAGCCCCTGCATTGTTCAAATATTCCAGTGGGGGCATTCCGAATCTGGTAGTGCGCTTGTTCATATTACGGTAAAAGCTTTTGAAAGTGGGTTTTGTCACCAAAGATGAAGCTAAGGCAAAGGAGCTAGTAGAAGGGCATGAAGAACCCCAGCTTAGTATATAACAACTTAATAATAATAACTTAACCACATAGCAAGAAACAATTTGGTGTATTTAAGAAAATTCTTTGAAGCCCGGGCCCTATTCTGACATATAGGAGACTCAGATTTAACTATATACTGTACCAGGTTGAGGAACGATAATCAGCCATAGTAGGACTATATGGAGAAAGCAAAAGAGGCATAATACAGATCATCCCCTTACAACATCCAAGCAAGCTCGAAGCGAGATCTATAATCTGTTGATCTTGTAATTATAACCATAATAGAGTTTCAGTTGAGAAGACAAGTTTTATTAAAAGACAGTTCAAAGAAATCAAGTAGTAAAGTTTCTTCATAAGAGAAATAAGATAGACAGATTCACCTGTTGCCAACTAATTTACATATTGAAGAGATAGCAGTGGGCTAGTCTACTCTTTCTATTATACTAGTTATTCTTCTAATTTTTTTCAACATCCTTCATATAAACCTTCTTCATATGGTTTAGAAATGGAAGAATGTGAACTAGGTGGTACAGAGAAATGCAGCTGTGGCTGTGCAAAACAATTGCCAAGATTGTGAGTGTTATATTGTGATGTAGTATAAATAATGGAAGACATAGGAATAAAGATTAAATGTTAGGATCATTTTCCCGCCCCAAGCTGCCCCGAGTTCCTTCTAAGATAAGAAGACTAAATTCAGAAGCGAGTGATGATCTATGATTTCTTGGCGACTTCAGCAAAGGACACTTAAGCCCCTGAGCACGATTGGGGGTATACCAGTAGCCTCACCGTGACCTTGCTGACAGCTGTGATATTAAAAGTATTACCAGGCGTGAGTATCATACAAAAAAGAAAACCTGAGAAGTAAGAAGAAATGTTCTTGGTTGATGTCAAGGAAGTATATAAGTTAGCCCAGAAGAGTAGGGAAAGTTTGGGACAGAAGGGTGGCTTGGTACTGCATGATAGATGATACTTTGAGGAAAACACTTTACCGGACCGTAGTATCATATCTGCTATTCCATAAAACTTTTGGCCATTCGGAAATTACTATAATAATACTGGCATGAGAAGTTTTCAGTATTCCTGGTAGGATTGGTGATTGATCTCTTATTTTGCCCTTTCGTCTCTCTCTTGTTGTTCTCACATTTGGTAAAGTAACACCTTGCACACCTTCCGTATCCGATTGGTTGTTGCAAACGCTCTGTACAAATTGACTGCTCTTTAAACAGGTCTCGCTCGCCTCTTATTATTTCTAAGACCCTTCATCCGTTGCCATATCGATTGTCCCCTCTACGGTAAAAATTAGAATAATTTGACCTACGCTAAGATGTCTAGAATTCCATCCTTCGGGTTTGTGGGAAAAAACAGAGTGTTATGGCAGAAACTTTGTTTTCTTATGATATATACAGACGTCATAGATCTAATTTATCCTTAGTAAGATTAGAAATCTTATGTCCGAAAAATAACTATGAAACCTATGGTAATGGCAACCTCTTAGCTTGGAATCCTACGCTGGTGCTATAATGTCCTGAAAGTGCTGCTGAGAGCTTTTGTTTTCGAATCATTAAATATATAAAGTGGTGTGAGGAGCAGAAGGCCACGGAGATGCCGCCCAATGCTCAGGATTAATAATGTTATCACGAACGCTAAAACATACATCATTACCTATCAAGAAGAACCGAACACCTATAAGTTCAATTCACTTTCGTGGCGACTCCACATCCCTTACCCTTCAGATCTACAAGACAGGTGCGGATGGATTGACCAAAAAAGCTCTAATTGCGACGGTTTCTCTACCCACTGAGCACTACTTACAGTGCCATAGAGATTCCTGCCCACGGCCATTGCTAGCTAACAGGTCCCACAAAAGTTTTTCCCATTGCCGCTGGAACGTTTTTGGTTATTTTCCATAAGTGACTGGTATGATATCACGTCCTAGGCTGGGGGAAAATTGGTCTTACCAGAGTGCAAGCCTGTGACCCACCCCGCTTAGGAATTGGGGCCGGGCTGTGCTTGCATTATCGTTTTGTCGTCTGGTCGGTTGGGTCTGGGGAATTCAGGATATGAGCCGGCACGCCGAGGGAGACTATCGGATGATAGCTGATGGATCAAAGTGGGGTTGATGTCGTGTTTTATTATTGCTTTTAGCGGGATCATTATAGAGGTGTAGACAAAAGATTGGAGCTTAAGGTAGTTTAAGCACAGGGAAATGCTGGTTATCGGGTTGTATGATGTGATTCTAGTAGCTAATGCGCTTCTGAAATGGGGGGAAACAAACAACATCATCGCCAGGCTACCCGGAACCCGTGTTGCTGGGATTGCGGTGTTGAAATAGCCCTTTCTAGCATGCATTGTGGTTTCGAACACGATAGAGCCTGTCGGTACTCTTTAGTCTCGGTTTAGGGCTATCCGGGTTTAACTTTCTTGCTCACTTTTTCACTCATGTTATTTCTCGATCAATTGATCAGATATATTGCTGCTTCGCTGCACGAATGGTGGGTTTCTCTGACCCTCTCGCACAGGATTAAGTTCTTTAGTCTCTTTCACTCTCCTGAATTCTCTAGTTTATAGTTTAGTAGTCCATCTTTTACAACATGGGGTGTGAGGGGCGCCTTCGAGTGATAACTCATGGCGGTGGCGTGTGGCTTCATTGGGTCCCGGGGGTGGTGGAGGAATGAAGCAACTCACAAGCCTGAAAGCATCCAGTGTCATCAGTTGATTGAATTGAATTGATTAATATTCTTTACCTTCTATTGGGTATAACCCAAGTGAGCCATCCTAATTCACGTACAATTTCTGCGATGAGTCTTAAGGTCGCGCTGACATCCCCACGAACCTCCACTGCCCTTAACTATTACCTATTATAGATCCCTCGAAGATGGGTGGGTGGGTGGATAGATAGATGGGTGAACGGACCGCAATCGATCACTCGCTGTAGATGAAGTTTATAGTAAATAACGTGGTTGTTTCATTTTGTTTTCCCCCCTCTCACTTGAGCACTTATCGATAAACAGTCTCCAGACAAATCTAACCAATTAAACCTCGCACCCGCGCCCTTTAACTCCAATACCCACCCCAATTATACTTGATAGCTTCATTACCCCACGTCACCCACCCCTCCGTCAAATTCCTCCCAAATATCTCACATGCGTTATATTCCAGGGGTAGGTACTGCTCAATAAGTCCTTGCACAAATTAGCAAAGAATCAATAGAAAGCCAGTCTACAGGCTTGTAAGCACGAAGTCACCTTTAATGCACGGCTTCCGAGAATGGATATCCGGGACCGCAAGTATAGTCTTTCTCGGGAACGCTTCCATAATGGCATCTCCAACGCTGCCACTACACTCGCTACCCTCTCCCTTCTTGGGTCTCCGCTCTTTCGCAGCACGCCGGCTAACTCTATCCCCCCCCACACTCCCCCCCGCCCGCCCAAACATCAACACTTCGTACGGCCTCCTCATCCGACTTCCCATATCGAAAATCGGTTCCCCGGAGGAAGTGATCTTAACCCACACCCATTCGCCAACGGGCTCGACGCCCCACTGGGGAAACAGGCTCTCAAGAACGAAGGTGCGGAATTTGGGCTTGTTGGTTATCCAGATTCCCACTAGACCTCCTTTAATGCCGGAGGCGGAGTCAGGACGCACGAGGGTTTGAGAGAGCGGTATACACTGGAGTTGCTGAATGTCGAATCTATTTAGGGTAGTGTAAGTTTTGTTCCGGGCTGCGGACTTGTTGGGCCATGGGGGATCGAGTAGAACTAGATGGAATTTTCGTAAGTGGGTGGAGATGGCAGTGAATGCCGGAACGGAGGTTCGGAAGTCTGAGAGGAGGAAAGAGGAGTTCGGAGGGATGTAGAAGTGCTTCCGGGGAGACGGGTGGAAGATAGTTAGCGTGCGCCAGGCTCCAGACCTCGAGAACACCGGTGCCGAGTATATATCTGAGATGTCGTCAACAGCTTCAATCGGTGGTTCTTGCTCAGGGGCAAGATTTAGAAACTCTAGGGAGGATGAGGGGACTGGATTCTGAAGTAGTAATACGCTCTCATGGAAGTCCAATTCTCCTGTTATCTTGACCCCGGCTTCAAACGTTATTCTAGGGTGTAGGAATGGACCACTGTAATTCTTGTAAACATCCTCCAGGGCCTCCAATATCGATGTTCGGATCTCGTCTGTACTTTCTACTGAGCCCTGGTTTAGAGAATTATCTTTGGGCTCTGGAAGAACGTACCGAGCTTCCGGCGGTGAGCTAGAGCAGAGGCGTAGTCCTGGAGGACCAGATATAGACGAGGGTATATCCAAAAGGACAACGCACCCGGAAGGTGATTCGTAAAGTATTGGGGAACTCATTAGAGATTTTCAAAAGGACTAATCTTGCGTTGACCTGAAGCCCAAGCAGGAGGTGGGTAGAGAATGTGGAGCGCTATTCATGCACCATGTTGCAATAATTAAGCATGAACCCGAAATGAAGACCAATTTCTACGCTGCCAACCGAACACTCCATACTACCTTAGTAGTACTCCCAAGCCCGACTCCCGAAACCCGCGGTTGCACCTTGACGGCAACAACACCCTCAGTAAAACCCAAACCGTTACGTGCCGGCGGTACTCGAGTACATCCGGCGTAACAGAACAGCAACAAGAATCTTCCCCACCCTCCATTAGCCCTCCCAAAACACCCTCCCCCATCATATACACAATAGGCCCTAATACCTCCCAAAATAACCATGGAGTTCATGTCCAACGTCTCCTCAGGCCTCGACGAGTCGAAACCGTCCCTCTTTGAGCTAATATCCGAAACCCAACTTCGCGACCTCCTGGAGCCATCGGTCCGCTACTTGTTGGCCATAATCACGCAACGACATCCGCGCTATCTGATCCACATCTTTAATAATTTTGATGAGGCGTACGCTCTGCTCATGCTCTTGATTGAGCGACACTACATACGACGATGGGGCGGGAGCTTCACGGAGAATTTCTACGGAATCAAGAGGGAGAGGGTCATTGCGAAAGAGCTGCCGAGGGCCTCAAAGGCAGCGCCAGATATACTTGCTTCAAGCACAAAACTGAGAAGGTTGGATGTCTGGAAGAGTTTGTTTATCATTGTAGGTTTTCTTTGTCTTATTATGCCGGGGGTGGTTGTCTGGGTGAATTGGGGGAGATAGCGCTAACAGTTTTTTTTTGGGGGGCGGATAGGTTGGGGTTCCGTATTTGAAGAGAAAACTAGATGATGCGTATGAGATTCACGCAGGAGGTGCTGCTGCGAACCTGTTCGGCGCGGGATATCGCGGAGGGGGTGAGCCGGAAGAGAACGTGTGTTTCTACGCTTATATCCTCGCTACTCTACTTTGGATTATAAACTAACACCCGCAAAGGCTTCACCCAGAGAAAAGATAATCTTCCAATTGAAACGGTTACTACGAAAGATCTACCCAACCATCAACGCAGCGTACTACTTCTCAACATTAGCCTTCAACCTAGCCTACCTCTTCGACAAATCTCAATACCACACACCATTCCACTGGCTAGTCAAGGTCCGCATGAGACGGCTGACGGAAGCCGATCATGTAACTTACCCTTCCCCCCCCCCCTCTCTCGCCCTATCATACTAACTAGCATTCTGGAAAAAACAGCGAGCGTTCGAGGCTGCCTCTCGCACACTCCCACGACCCGGCTCCACACCACTAACCCCATCATCCCTCCTCTCCGCATCAGCCCTAACTCGCCTCGTCCTCCCGCCGATCCTCGACTCACTAAAAATCCTCCTCCCAACCTCCATATTCTTCCTCAAGTTCCTGGAGTGGTGGCACGCATCCGACTTTGCCAGACAACTCTCTGCCAAGACCGCGGCCTCGATAGAACTCCCACCACCAGCCATCGTGCCCCCGCCCTCCAACGATGAAGATGAGGACGACTACTACCTGCGCAACAGGAATAGTAGAGAGTTGGACAGACAGGGGAGGAAGTTAGTCCCCTTACCGGAGGACAGCGGGGCGTGTCCGATTTGCTTGGAGGAGTTGACGAATCCGACAGCTTTACAGACGGGATACGTGTTCTGCTACCCGTGTATTTTTCGCTGGGTGCAGGATGGGCAGGAGGATCCAGCGAAGGGGTATTGCCCAATTACGGGGGTCAAGTTGCTGGGTGGGACGGAGGGGCTGAGGAGGATAATGGTGTAGAGCCGAAGGCAGATTTTGTGGGGTTGCATTCAAGCACAGCATATGGTGTAGAAATAGGTTGATTCAGTTCAGTAACACGGCTATAATTTTAATTTGGGATATCTTTTTTGGTGACCGGGGATACATTTGCCGGCTGGAGCTAAAATTTGATGACTTTGTTGGGGGATGGCGTCTTTTTCTCTTTCTCTTTTTCTCTTTTTCTCTTTCGACATTAAACATCCTAAATTGCAACCGTGCTTCACCTATCAAAATATGTGGAATCGCAAAATTGGACACCAGTGGCCGACTCCATTCCTTACCCCATACACTCTTGAACCCGACATAAACTCCAGAGTGGGTCCGTCATGCCCTCTTCAAAATCAACTCGCAAAAACAAAGGTATCGAATGAGAAAATATGCACCGCAAAAATTACCAATACCATACACGGGGTTCCTCAAACCAAGCCCCCCTGAAGGGCCCGGATGAACAAACCCTCACCGTTAGTCATGGTGGTGACATTGTAATCACGTATCGGGTTTCATCTTGGCATGAATTGACAAAAAGAGCACACTGCGATTATTGACGACCCCTCCAATCAGCAATCCGAGCCTGTCAATATGTGCTAGGGTAGCTAGTTAGCTAGTATAAAACTCACCATGCCGCAACAACCGCCACCGCAACTATCACCATAACCTATTCGACAGTCAGTCCCAGGACCACATGTAACAGGCAATGGATGATAACTACGCATCATTGCCAAGAATACTTTTGTCAGCCAATACTTTGCGGGAGTCCCCACCAAATAGGGCCGTTACGGGGGGGCGGTGTAAGTGAAAAACAGGAGCAAATGCAAGGAGAAATCTTCTTTGGCTATAAAAATCACCTAGTTAGTCTTTCCACCTCCTCCCAGTAGAAGTGATCTAGGCTCTCGTCCGCTCCTGTTCACAACCATCCCCCGCAGCGACAGTATTTGCTGAACACCCGTGGGGTATCGACTGGCGAAGTTATTCCTGGGAAAGATGCGTGAGTAAATAGAACTCACAAACTGCGTCTTCGGTCCCGACTGCACTAATGCAGCTTTCCTTGAGTACATCCTGATCCTGCTCCAGCCCACGAAATTTAGTTGCCTAGAATATATGGAGGTGAACAGGGTGCTACAAACGTCTTGAGGTAATTGCCCAACCCCGCAAACAAACACGCAAGACTCAAAACCCAAAAGCATATCCCGAGCGGGAGGGAGAGTCTCTTTTCCAACTCGGTGGGCTCATGCTTGAAGTGGAAGGATATCACGATTGCGATGCTGACGACGCAGAGGTACATTGAGAGGCGGAGCCATGACAGGAAGTCTTGTTCGTGTCATTGGTTGGTTAGTTAGTTGGGGGTGTGGGGGGGGGCTGGCCGGGGGAGGAGAAGAGGAAGTACTTCGTTCGTTTGCACAATGGTCTCGTGCATCGCTGGCGATGTTATCAAAGACTAGCGGGGAAATGAACGGGCTAGAGAGGATTAGAGGGGAGTTTGGCTGGAGTCTAGAGGGGGGATTATTAGTTTTATGGAAATAGGGATCGTATCGTCCTTGCTGGGAGGCGCGGGAGGGGGGGAGGGGATGTACTCGTCTACAAGAACAGGTTTCGGAAGATATTTGTTCATTATTGTGGAATCCGTTGTTCTCTGCTCGTCTCGTCGGCGCTGTGTGTATCTCTGCTAAAGAAACATTTGTCGCGTTGCATCCTATTGTCGACTGGGAGAGTAGCATGATGCTCGCAAGGCCCCCGGTGTCGAAATTTGATCGTGTGATGATACTCGGCAACTTGCTCGAGTTGCCTGATTGGAGGTGGACTTTGTCTTGGTTCCTTTTTGGTGCTAGACACCCATGGAGTTACGTTGCTTATATAATAAGTACTCGTACATAATGACGAGGGAACATCACCATTCATGAGAATCCGGAATTTACTATCTCCATGAATATTGCCCTTATCAAAAATCAGAACAGATGGAACTAGATAAGAGTGCCTTCTGAGCACTCCCACAAAGCCGTAGATCCTAAAATGTATTTGTGGTTGGAAATTTTCAAAGCTGCTTGTATCGGGGTCTTGGTTGTTCCGGTCATTCCAAGTGGCCCGCACCGCCAATCCCGCAAAGACCTGGGTAGACTACAGTGCAAGCGGTTCCGCAGCGCGGGCCCGCAAGCAAATCTGGGCTAGCGCGGAACAATTCAGTCGGCATCGGGCTTTCTACAGTACTCGTACATACGGGTATCGTACAGGAGATGGGCAACTGCAACCTACTGGGGTGAGTTGCATGGATAAATCCCCTCTCGAGTACACATTATTGATGCAGTTATGTCTGGGTTGGCTCTGCCCTTTTCCTCGCTTTTTTTTCTCTCCCCCCCCCCCTCTTATGATATATTTTCCTGCTGCAGGTCGCAGGGCGAGCAGGCATGCGGATGGCGTGTGACACCCGGGTACTGGCGCATCGTAAAATCTCGCTTTTAACGAACTGGCCCATGGGCTGAATTAGCCTGAGCTAGATCTTAACGAGTGTGTGTGCGGTGCATGCGATTGTGTTGCCTGAGCTGGCTTTGGACTGTCCGGATAATGTTAGCCTGTCTAAATTACTGTCTGCTGTAGTCTGGCTGCCGCCGAAGATAGATTGGGCACTGGATAGTACTGATGGCCACTCCGTCGTCCCAATTGCGGGTATAGAGTCCATCCCACATTATGGAATTGGCGAGGTAGGCTGCCTCCTTTCACGGATATGGTATGATAGAGTATCCGTGTGGCGACTGGACATGCGTGTGCAGATGCAATGTCAGCAGAAGGTGGGGGAGTTGAGGAAGATGAAGGACTTTTTCTGGCTTTCGTCTCCGGGCTTAATTACTACACCGGGGTTTTACTACAGTAGTAGCTACTCGCTATATGCTCTAGCTAGACTATAAGGTCCGCGTTCAAGTTGTCTTGTTTTCCTCTTATTTGAAAGTTCTTTTAAGATACAGGTATAAAGGGGAGAGGAAGATGATCTGATTCATCAGAGCAATACTAAAGAGTTTATATCGGTTTATATCTAAAGAATTATTACTAATTTTGGTTCCACCACTAGCTGATAGTAAATTTGAGTTTTGTGGATTGAGTCTCATCTGTAGGAAGATGGAATTGCTGAAATCACTTTAAAGTTTATTGAGTGAAGGATCTGGAACTCATCTACTAGTATGTAAGAAAGGGGCTTTCTGGGTAATAGGAAATTTTGGACTTTGGCCTCATCCATAATAATAATATTATATAATTATTATAAGAAATGAGGTTTGTTAAATGGTAATCCTATTGCTTTTGTTCGCCATTCTCCCTTTCTTCCGTTCACAAGACCTTCTCTTTGACTCTTCAAACTCCCATGGATATATACAAAGTATTTACATTCAGTTCAAACAGGTTACCAGTTGTTACAATTTTATTTTAACATTAATGTTGTTTTCTCATTTTGTAATAGTAAAAAAGTGTGGCTACCAGGGATTATTTTACTGGCTGACGGCCCTTGTCTTCTAGGAAAACACCTCCAATAGCACTTGTGCGTGGTAATCAGGCCCTAAGCATTTCTTCTCTAGAGTCCAGACTTTTCGCACCCCAGTCCTATTGCGGGGTCCTGCATCCTAGTGCGTGTAACCACTCCGAACGCAGTTTCCCCAACCGATCCTGCACAAGTTGAATTTCGATTGCGCGTGTACCCATCTCCTGTATGGAAAATGGAGATTGGGGAGAAATAGATCCGCAGGTATACATACTCACAGGGAATGAACCTTGGTGATGTCTTCTCATTGATAATTGAGGGCCGTCGGATCCGTTACCAAGGAATTGGCGGACGGAACAGGAACCGAACCAGCTCTAGAGAATCTGTGCGGCTCTGAGAGGGTGGGGAGAGCAGATGTTTGCATGAGAGATAGAAATAGCCGGAGCGACTGGACCGTGGCCTATAGTACTCAAGTAGGTCAGGTGGCCACTTTCACTCAAGACAAAAATTCTGTAGTCTAGACCGCCTACAGTATTCTCACTCTTACTCTTACTCTAAGCTACCGGCAGCTCCCTGATCCTTTTCTATTGCTTTCTATCTCTCCCTCTCCCTTCTTCTGGGGGCGGGCATTCTCCCTGATTTCCCCGAACTATTATATACGAAGCAAACCCAATTGGAATCTCAGATATTCTATGACAATAAAGTCTCCTATCGGCCGATTGCCACTGCAAATGACGTCCAGCGAATCTCTTTGAACCACATGGGTGAAATGAAAATAAGATAAGAACGATTAGAGGCTCCTCAAAGGGATTCTCGCCAAGTCACTACTCGTACTTGTCCCAGGCAAGAAGTACCCGAAAATTTAGGAAGACAACAGGGATAATTCAGGGATAATTCAGGGATAGAGCAAGGGGATTTTGTATGGCCGACCGTCTGTGCACATCAGTGCGCCCATACAAAAAAGGTCAAAGTCCAATTTTCGGGTACTTCTTGCCAGGGACGAGTAGAAGAATTATTTTTAAAAAGGGGGTTTCTCGAAGGCTCGTAATTCGGCATGCCTGGATATTCTAAGGACTTCTCGTGGAGGGTAATTAGGTTTTGATTGACAAGCACCATAATATTATGTTTTCCCCGAAAGCTGAGGTGTATGGATGGAACCTCACCAATGGGGTTAGATGCTCTGGAACGCAGATCATACGCTATGATACTCGTACAGTACTCGAGTACCTCAAATCCCCGACCTAAGACATGGCAGATCCTGAAACTTGCTTGACTGCTTTCGTCCCTTTGGCAAACCCGTTGTGGTCACTTTCCCTTTTCTTGTATCACCACCCGAGTCTCTCTCGAGTTTCTTCAATTCACCTCTTCTGGGGCCTTCTGGGACATCTTTTTTATATATAATAATATTATTATCATAATATTAAAGAAGAAGAAAAATCTTCCCCTTCCTTTCTCTCGTCTAGCTTTCCCTTTTTCAACTAGAGAGACCTAACATCTTGCAGATCACTTTACTCTCTGCTGTACTCGTACTGGTACTACAAGACACTTGCTGCACCTTCGAATCCTCCCACCTCACCCCACAATATATTTTGCCTCAAGCATCACATCTGCTCCCGAATACCTGCACAGCATCGAGGAGCTGATTCCTCCTTCCGTGAGATACTCCGTCTGGATTCCTCCTGTGCACCCACAGCTATTTTTCTGGCCCTTGATTGCTGTTTGCTTTCACCGTGCTAGAAGGAGAGACAGAGCAGGGGGAGATCAAAATCTGACTCACACAGCCCGAGTCGGCGACCCTCGGCTAGGCGGGGCAGCGGACTGTTGAACACCCTACGAGTGGCCCGTATGAGGCATGCCCGGCATGTCCAAGCGTAATGCAGATGACCATGGCAATGGCGGCGAAGGTCCTGCCGAGGGGCCCAATGGTCATAAACCCTCCTCCCCTCTGCCCATTGCCAGTGAGAGTCGGAGTGGGGAAGCATTTCCCAACCCAGGAAGACCTTTACCTAGCCCAGTCGCCCATTGCCAGCCCGGGCCTTCAAATAGGTCGCTTATAGGCAGCTATCGTCGTCCTTCTCCCATCTTTGGTACTCGCCCCGTGGTTATTCCTTCCGCGCCAATTCCTAGAGCCCTAGAGTCCCTGTCACCGTCTGAGAGAGAAATAATGGGTATCGAGGAGCAAGGTTTGTTGAGGGATAGTAAGGGGATTCCGTCAGACTATGGAGCCCTCAGCACGTCGTCATCTTCGTCGTTGTCGACAATACCGAACGACGCCAACTTAGAGGCGGCATTTGCTGGAGAGACAGCAGCCCTTCTCGGAGGTCGCACTGACGACATATCGAAGTGGGATGAGGCAATCGCTGCTGGCATCGCTCACACTTCCTACACCAGAGAGGCAAGGACGCTGGTGAAATACGCTGCGCCATTGTGGCTCACCTACTTGCTACAATACAGTTTGACGTGGGCCTCTCTCTTTTCAGCGGGAAGGCTGGGGAAAAATGAACTTGCTTCTGTTACCCTGGGTAGTATGACTGCAAGTATTACTGGTTACGCTGTATACCAAGGCAAGTTTTTTTTATAAAGAAAACCCTAACCCACGACCTCTTTTTCCGTTGAGATGTTTGCAAAGTGTTTGGGCTCACCCCTTTGCTTATACATAGGTCTTAGTACGTCGTTGGATACACTATGTGCACAAGCGTATGGGTCGGGAAACAAGACTCTTGTGGGTCTTCACTTGCAACGAATGGTGTGGTTCCTTGGACTAGTTTCTGTTCCGGTCGTTGCCGCTTGGTATTTTGCAGAGCCGATTCTTAATGCCATAATACCCGAGCCAGAATTGGCCGCACTATCGGGTACATACTTGCGTATCTTGACTATTGGAGCGTAAGTTTCCGCCTTGCTATTCATTACCCCCCCCCCCCGCGCGTGGGCTCTAGCTGAGCTTGTTGGAATTTTGCAGACCCGGGTTTGCGCTATTCGAAGCGGGGAAGAGGTTCACTCAAGCCCAAGGCAAGTCCACCCCTCCTCTTTTTTCCCCTTTTCACATACATTTTCCCCCTAATCTTAATCCTAACTAATTTTTCTTCCAGGCCTATTTACTGCGTCGACATTCGTACTCCTCATTTGTGCACCTGTCAACGCTGTCTTGAATTATCTCCTTGTCTGGGTGTGTCGATATAGAATCGATTGTTATGAGCGAGGGGGTTCCCGCTAATTTTGTGACTTTAGCATCCAAAAGTGGGACTTGGGTTCAATGGGGCACCGATTGCGGTTGTTATTGTTGATTGGCTTATGCCAGCCCTACTATTCTGCTATGTCTACTTTGTCGATGGTCGTGAATGCTGGGGTGGGTTTACCAAGAAAGGATTTCAAAACTGGTGGCCTATGGTATTCTTTCCTCCCATTTCCTCCCATTTCCTCCCCGCCCATCTCGGCACGAGAGCGCAAAACAGCGTGCGGCTAACATTCATATAGATCAAACTCAGCCTTCCCGGCCTAGTGATGATAGAAGCAGAGTATCTAGCCTTCGAGCTTCTAACGCTAATGTCCGCCCGCTTTGGAACCTCGTATCTCGCTGCCCAATCGATTCTCTCTACTGGAACGACAATTTCCTACCAGCTATCATTTGCCCTCTCTATCGCGAGTTCTACTCAGATAGCAAACTTCCTTGGTGCGGCTATGGGTGATGCAGCAAAAGTTTCCGCACGCGCGGGCTTCCTGGTCGCAATTGTCGCCGGCATCTTCAATTTCTGCTTAATGCTCGGCGTACGCAAGCAGTTTGCCAAGTTATACACTGCCGACGCGGAGATTATCTCGCTTGTTGTACATGTCATGCCCTTAACTGCGGCTTTCCAGCTCTTTGACTCATTGGTGTGTCTTGGGGCTGGGGTTCTCAGGGGACAAGGTTGGTTGCTCTGTACTCTGTGCATCACTCGGCTCGAAATACTAATGGTACCGCACTAGGGCGACAACACATCGGAAGTTACATCAACATCGTCGCGTACTACGGTATCGCGATACCCATATCTATAACCTGCGGTTTCGCCCTTGGCTGGAAACTCATTGGTTTGTGGTACGGTGTTGCAGTTGCCTTGGCATTCGTCTCAACTTTACAGACTTTCATAATCCTTAGGACCAACTGGGATAAGGTATGGGCACTTTCCTCACATACTCCCTCTACTGACAGCACGGTGCTAACTTGAACAAATAGTGCGTTAAAGAGGCCCAAACAAGAGTCTACGCCGGCTAGGCTAGGCTACTTCATGAATGCAATCCCCGAATAATGGTTCTCTTTGTCCGTTAACTAACTTTATACTTTTCGTTGTAACTATTGGGATTTGAAGGGGAAAAGAGATATAGGACTGGGGCTCAACCTGGCGAAACGTAACGTAGATGGGGCTCGCGGGGGTGGAGTTTGGGTCATTTTGATGCAAAAGAATCATGAGCGTTTCTCTACTTTTTTTACTTTTTCTTTCGTGTTTAATCTCGTTATTAAAGACTAGGGTGGTGACGACGGAGGAGTGCTATGACATGGCTGTTTTTTACTTTCATTCAATCTTTTCTCCACTACCCTTTGAATAAGGAGAGGGGAAGGGGGTGGAGGCAGTAACCCACAGGTAGCTAGGGTAGTTGGGATAGACTGTTCCAGAGTGTCAGTCTTATTATCTACGGTGGTGTTGTGGTTATGGTAAGGGAACTCTGTAGTCGGAACATGCGGACATTCATTCTCGTTTATTAACTGTAGGTTAATGCGCCAAGACCGTGCCCTGATAGGTTTATATCTTGGCATATATATCAATTAATAGTCGCTGTCAAAGAGGTTAACAGTAATTAACCTACCCCGGACATTCCCTTTGAAATTGGCAAAACTTTAAACTCCCATATCTCCATGAAAACTTGAGATATTTCTATTTTCTCTCTATTAACGTGTAGAGAATCACCCACTCTATCACCTAATAGAGCCACAATTCTCATTAAACTTGTGGTTGAAAATCCTTTGGTGGTTGAAGATGAACAATATTTTCTTGGCAAAAACACAGGCTACAGAGTTCCCTCACCATACCGATAGTGTCCCCTTCAATTTTTGGCGGTAACTGTCCCATGTGACTACGTGTCACAGGAAATGATAAGCCGACCAACTACACCACGAAACCACATGACACCTTTGGTGGGATGAAAAACTTTCTCTTCACCTTATCCCAACGCTGTCCTAACGGCCCCCTACTGTCCCGCCTCTCCACCCCGCTGAATAGCCGAACCTCTTCCCCGAACCACGCTCTGATCTACTTCCTTATAGGTCTGCATTTTCCTCCGGATCGATTCTCGACTGATGCAGCAGGAGAGCCAAGCCCACGAACCTCAACCGGATATCTTGTCTGGTCCAGCTCTAATATCACACCTCACGGAATTCCATGTCCTTCTTGAATAATGATGCCTCCGATTTTGCTGTCCCCCCCCTTCGCTTCTCCTGCCCGCCCCGTAGCGAGCCACTCAAGCTTGTTAGAATGACCTTGCCTCGTCCTCTGCGCATCATGGCGGCCTCGGGCCCGCGGGGAGGCGGTTGCTTTCACCAATCTCAAACGCCGCATTGCATCAAATGCAAAGATTGGCATCCCTGCAATCCTCTTCTGGACAACGGGCCTCTCCTCCCCCGGTTGCTCTCAACCGGGTCTCCAACCAGGTGACTGACGATGCCGGTCTCCCACTCGATTTAGAACATGCCAATACCAAGCTCTAGATGATATGCTCGCAGGATCAGGTGAAGCTTCGCGAATCTTGACGGAGCGCAGGTCAATTACCACTTGTGAGGGGGAGTACGGCCGCGCTGGCTCTAGGGAGTCATTAATGAGTAGAGGGTGTGTGGGATTACTGAGGGACTAGGGTGATGTCGATGAACGTGCAGTGATTGATTCCTCAGATGAAGACAAGGATAGTAGTGCCGAGGAAAGCGTTGAATCAAATTCGCTTGTAAGTAAGGAAGTGGGGAGGGGAGGGAGGGCTGCTGCGCTCAGAAATGCTTCCGGCACCAGCAGTAAAAGTAGCACCGTGAGAATGGAGGAGACAGTGGAGAATGGTCTAAGTATGATCAAATTATGATCGGAATTGTGGGCGATTCCGATGGGGGCGGAAGTGAGAACAGGAAGGAGGTTGAACAGACGCCAGGAAGGGGGCTATTAGTATGCGGAGAACAAGCATGAGTTTACTGACTGCTGCGGAGGCAAAATGTATGTACTCCTGGCTACCTTCTAGGGGTGGCTGTGACTTTTCCGATAGGGAAGGCTGTGAGTGCTAGGTATACTGATAGCTCCCTCCTGCCCTCAATATCGATTAGCCCGTCGGGTAGTGTCCCAGGAGCAACATCTCCTACAATAGATAGACGATTGGGTGTGCATCCTTTTACAAATTTCGACCCACTGTCGCATAACTCTACAGCACTGCCCTTGGATACAGAAGCGGACGCCCGTGACCTGCATCGTGCTCAATCAATGGTGATAATCTTCTCTCCTATCACTTCCATACCGGAGATTCAACATGTCGGCAGGACAATCCTGTGTGAGGAATATGAGTCGATGGTCAAGGAGGCAGAGGAAAGTAATAAGTGGGTGCAAAAGTATCTTTTTGCTACAGATTTGAGTGGGGAGGCCCAGCCTGCTTTGGAGTGGACAACCGGGACAGCTCCCCGAGAGGGTGATACCCCGATGGCCATACACGCCACCAATCATGATATGGTGGGAGACGGCAGCAAGACTACTCTGGATGACAGGATAGCAGGAGAATTGAGCAGCGAAGCTGCCGCTATGGGGTCCAGCCCTGCGGCTATGAACATGCCTCATACACTCGGAACAGCGTCTCCGTTATCCAACATTGGAGATATTTTGGAGAGGGGTAGGGAGTGCACTGAGGCTGAGCGGAAGCGGTACGTTGCAGCAGAGGGGATCACTATGCTGGTGGGAAAGCTTTTGGGGGAGACCAGGTTGCAGGTCGGAGTCGATGGGGGGGTAATTCACTGCTGGAGTCCGAAGCGTCTTCTCACTCAAATCCTGAGTTTGTAATTTATTTCTCGACTAATATGAAATAGATCGACTTTATGAAACCTACACTTGTGTTCCTTGGTTTCCGTGGTAGAAGGGCACTAGAGGGGTGCCCTGAATTACACTCTGTTTGATTACGTTATAAACTAACTTATCACCTAGCGGCCTTCTGGGATCCTTCACGAACCACCCGGCCACCAAACCCCCTGCCCCCGCCATAGCTGCCCTGGGAAAGAATTCAAACACACTAACAAGTTTTCCAAAACCAATGGCCGGCGACCCAATAAGCTCACGACAGGCGCTCAGACAGGCCGTCTCGCCGGTGCAAAGGTAGGCTAACTACTGTCCCAACTCATCGGAGGGTTAGTGGTGCGAGGTCCGAGCTTGGGAAAACAGAGCATTCTCAATGGATTTCCTTTTTTTCTCTTTCTCTTTGTTCCCCTTTTCTCTACTTTAACTATCATCGTCATCATAATAGAGGATTACTACTCACAGGCTCTCACTCGTGGGAATAAATTATGCTATTAACTGTATTAATGACCACTTCCATTCCCGTTGTTCCTTTATCTAGTTAAAAAGTTCCCCAGCCAGATAAACGGACCAGCAGCTTATTAGAGCTAATGAAATAGATGCCGTTGTGAATGAAGGAAAAGTGAGAAAAAGTGAATGATGTCGGCCAGGCTTGAACCAGAGACTCGAGTACTGTACTGTACTCCCACCGTGCTTCGGTGGGTGGTTGTTTTCCTGCTCGTGTGAACTTATATATGACATGTCTGGTGGAGGGGAATAAAAGTTTGGTGTTACGATAAGGTGGTGTTGACGCCCCCACCGACATCAACAGTAATATTAGATCCCTGATCCCCGTGCCCGAAATTCCCATTCACCCCGTTGTACTCCCGAGAATCCTATCACTAGCACAGCTGCGCCGTGGGCTAGAAACCCAACGCGGTCTCCTACGATTGGTTCAAATACAGAGAAAAAGAAAAAAGAAAAAAATGTAGTAATCCTGTGGATGCTAGGAGGAAAGAATGAAGGAATGGTAAGGAACAATAAGTACAGTATCCCCGCTCCCTTAACCCCAAGCACCGCTACAAGAATTATGCAACCATGTCCTGAAAACCCGCAAGTCACCGAAACCACAGACACAAGTCACATGCACAAAAGGAGAAACAATGGAAATGAAAAAGAGCTTCAAAGAAGCTTACAGCTAGCAATCCAAGATCTTGAACAAGTCCTGGGGGTGGCTATCTTGGTCGTCGTCATCGAATTTTTGTAGATCGTCGTCGGTTGCCGTCTTAATCCACTTGACCAACTTACGAAAAGCTGCTTCCCGAGCCGGGCTCCACCATGCCCAGGAGTCAGCGATGGCGGAGGCGCGGATGTTCATAGCGGAAATAAATTTTTCGCATCCTAATAGTAGCCCCAGTTAGAAATACAAATAGTGCGATCGCGGAACACCCAAATATACAACCTCCCGAATACAGAGTCCCCAGGAGCGAGCTGCATATTCGAGGGGGTTGTGTATTTGGGTGTTTTGCGATTGTAGTAGGGGACCCAAAGGAAAAAGGAAACATACTGAAAAAAGACTCTGCGTCTAACCAGGACAACCCGTACAGGGCTAAGAAGGTATCCTCATATTCGATTAACCCGTTCTTAAAAAGCCTAGCATCCAAACGTACATCGCCATCGTGTGCAGCAAAACTTCCGGAACGGATTGTGGTCCTGTCGTTGCGCTTCCCTCGATGCTTCCGACGGCGATAGATAGCAAAGAATCGCTTGCGGATCTCGATAGTGTTCTCTCCTAGTGGACGGAGCGTATTTACCTCTTTGGTCAACGCTTCCGTCGTTTCGGTCAATGCTTTTATTGACGCATCCTTCGTTTCAGTCAATCCTTTTATTGACTCGTTGTGGTTGTCAACCTGCTTCTGTAAGGCATCCTTCGTTTCGGTCAATCCTTTTATTGACTCGTTGTGGTTGTCAACCTGCTTCTGTAAGGCGAGAACATCGTTGTTCATTTTGTGCATCAATGTGAGCAAGGACCGACCACCTTCGTTTCCGTAAGCGATCTGATTCGCTAGGGTTCTCACACCCGTCCGAGAGATTTTTGTAACTCCGTCCTTCAAAGACCTTTTAACCCTAGATACCTCTATTTTTGGATCTGCACTTCGGTCAACCTCGGTGTACACTATTCCGGTTGCCATCTAAGCAATTGATGGGTAGTTAGCAGGTAACACTACTTTGATAGGTAATACATATTTTTAGAGAGATGGGTATGATATACTGTAGTCTTTAGAGAGGCTGATACCCAAATGGTAGAATTTGTATCCGTGTTTTTCTCAGTACCTTGCCACAAAAAGAAGCTCAGTTCTAATCTAGCGACACAAGTGGGTGGGAAAGGAGGAAAAAGGAAAAAAAGAAAGAAAAAACAGGCCCAGCACCGCACCGATACCAGTACCGATAGATAATTGTATTTAGGGATGTCCGAGTAGAAAAAGAAGGGGAGAGTGGGAAAAAGGAAATGTTTGAGAAATTCTAGCTCCGATGACCTTTTCGAAATCGGTAGCTTCCTGCGTACTCGAGTAGTACAACCACCACGATTAACCAAATCAAATTAAACAGGGGGGTGATGAGCGTCTCAATCAGCGGAATTGGCAGAGGCAGTTAATACTGTGAAAACAGTGGCTAGATGAGGATGAGGATGAGGAGAGGAAGAAGATAGGAGGAGGAGAAGGATGGAGGAAATGGAAAAGGAGAAGGGTGGGACGGAAGAGAGACCAGTCACAAGCGAGAGACTCGAGCCAAGCCAAAGATCTCTAACTGGACCAGGCTTAACCCCGCGTCCGTTCTGCCCCATGCGGCTACAGAAATGGCGCCAACCCAAAAATTTAAAGTGACCACTCGTATATTCGGTGTCCCGGATTTTCTCCTTATCCTAGCCTAAAATTCCAATCACAGGTGTACCGTAGTACCCTGTCCAGGAATACAGGTAAAATTTCCCTCCTTGTCCGAGAAAAGCGCTTATTTGATCCAGGGAGGCTTGGGGGTGATGTTCCTGAGGAAACGCGGTATGTGTCCTTTTTTGTCTAAATATCCAATGCCCATGAATGCTTACCGATTATAGTGGGGACCTGCCCCTACCACTAAGCCCAAGTGCTGCACAGTCGACCTTTTCCACCATAAGCCGTAGGTTACCTTCCCGAGGCCAAAAGGAAGGAAGAGACGACAAGACGAGTGATTCATTTGAGTAAGCCTCCCGCATTAGTGGCTTCCGCTTACTAGGATATCAGCTGACTATGCCCTAGTGATTATGGAAACCGTAGACGTCTATGGTCTGGATTCTCAGAAGATCTAAGCTTCCGACCAGAAGCTGATGTCCCGGAGACGGCAGAAACTAACCCCGAGACTCGAAGCCCGAACTTTGGCGATGACTTGTACCAAGTTGATATCCCAAACTCCGTGGGGGAGGACACTAAGGATATGAGCCACGAGGGTGATTCCAGCCAGCCTCGCCGGGCATTGTTTTCAAGGATATCACAAGCCGAGGCACTCAACGATAAGCTGTTAAAGCTTCTTCAAAATAATAATATCAATTCCGAGCAGCCAGAGGGTCAATCGGAACACATGAGTCTGTCTACAGTAGAGCAAGGCAGCGCTCCAGGGCAAACCCTACCCCCAGAAACTAAAACAGAACCGCTCCGAGCAAAAAATGCCCAACTTGAAGGTGTTGTCAAACTTCTAACCAAGCAGGAACAGGAACATCGACCGGCCAGGTAAGAACAAGAAACACTTGTTTTCCACTTGAAAAAGAAACACACAGAAGATCACCATACAGTTCAAAATTTGGAAGGTTACATCAGCAGACTTGAAAAAGAAGTCCGGAAAAATATGGGAGAGTACGAGGTCCAAACTGAGTCATTCTACCATCGTTGACAAGATGAATACCAAGCATCAAGAAGAGGTTCTGAAACATAAACAGGCTCCAATAGGTCTAGAGGAACCTATCAAGTACTATGGAGATACAAGCAGTACCAGCAGGAGGCAGAAGAAAAGGATCGCACCGTAGCCCATCTTAGGCAATCTCTGGAAATGAAAACTCACAATTTACAGCAAGCGGAAGGGGTGGGAGGCGATCAGCAGCTTCACAATGTTATAATCCAGCTTCAAAGCAGATTAAAAAATGCTGAAGAGTCACACCGCATGGAATCGGAGGCGCGAGAAGCGAAATATACGAATCTCCTGGAGGAACAAAGCGCATTGGTAAAGCACCTACAAGCAGAACCCGACGAGATGGTGAATCTCATGCCCGTCGATCACGGTTCGTCCAGAATGATGGAGGAGGAAGAAGCCGATAAATAGCTTGAAGAAAAGTCTCGAGAGATTAGTCAATATTACAACGATGGTCTTGATCAGGTTATCACTGAACTGCACGGAGGCGGTGAAAGGGAGGACTTTAACGAGGCTGCTGAGGAGGCAGAAATGAGTCTTTGACGTATTGCGGAGGAAGCTGGTATGCATGAGCCACTCGACAAAGCCACCCTCACAGCATTCGGGATCAGGAAATTGAGGATCGAATATCTATTACTAAAACGACTACTAATCGAGAGCGAAGGACATGTCAAAGAACTAATGCAAACCAATGACAAGATAGGTAGACGCGGGGAACGAATGAAGGGTAGTTGGAGTACTAGAAGGTGAAAAAGAAGCCATCAAACGTACTGTCGCAGAAGCAGAAGACAAAGCCAAGAAGTGTTCCGAAGAGCATGAGGCACTCAAAGCGAAACGAAGAGAGATGGAAATGCGCATCAGGCAATTAACCTTAGAGAGGGGTGAACTAAGCAAAAGAACCGCGACCTCGAAGGCCGAGTTAAAGCTCTAGAAGGCGACAAACCATCCCTCCAGCAACTGGTCAATGACACCAAGCGCCTCAACGAAATCCTCAAAACCCAGCACTCCGAAGAAGAAAAGCGAGCTCAGTCTTTTGAAGAAGAAATCCTCGGCCTCCGTCCCCAACTCGTTGAGGAAAACGAGCACATCGGCATGGTCGGGAGCCGAAAGACTGTCCCTCCGGCAGCAAATCGCAGAGCTAGAAGAAACTAGCACTCTCCTAAAAAAGTCCAAAGATCTCGAAACCCGCGTCAAACGAATACCAACCTTTGAAAAAGAAATCCGTCTCTTAGTGTCCAAACTCGCTAACCTGGAGGCTGCCGGCAACGAAAAAGCAAACGAAGACTTCAAGGCCCTCTCTCTCCAGCTGCAATCGCTAGAAGAAAAACACCGCTTTGCAAAGGACCAGCACCAAACCTCAACCTCTACAATAACTCACCTCCAGCAAACCCTTTCCGCCACTGAACTCGCCACCCACAAACTCACCAAAAAAAAGGAATCCCTAAAGAATGGCCTCGACAAACCCACCCAGGAGTCTAAAGCCCCTCGCATCTGCTTTGCCCAACTCCTCCACGACACAGCCGAGAAAGAAGCGAAGTGGAACGTCTCGCGACAAGCCCAAGACTTACAATCTCACCGCCAAGCCACCGGGTTTGAAGACCTCCTGTCGGAAATTTATGACGCGGAGATACTATCTCAGGTTGTGGGTGATAAAGTGGCTATGCTCCGTGAGGTTCTTGAGCGCAGGGGAAGGGCAGCGTGTGAGGGTGAGGAGAAGATTAGAAGGTATAAAGCTGCGGGGAAGAAGTGGGCTAAAGAGTGTGAGAGGAATAAAAGCAGGATTGAAGAGCTGGTGACGGAGACGAAGGAGTTAGATTTGAAGCTGAAGGCGGAGAAGAAGAGTTGTGATGAGAAGATGGGACAATTGATTCTTGCGCTGAGGAGGGAGTAGATTGATGAGATAGTATAAAGGGAGGGGGATACTCTCGTCACGAGTAGTAGTGAGAACGCGGTTCGTGTCACACGTCAAGTTATATCCATAATTCTAGTGATACATACCTTGGATTTATTTGCCGGACCGCCACTGGCGCCCTGAAGTTTGGGCCCTGTTTGGCGAGCGACTTTAGTAGGGAAAACCCTTGTCAAGTGCATTTTATATAAGGTTTGGGCGTTTGGCAACGCAGCTATGATAATTTATGATAGTTAAATCTGAGAACCCTGTAGGGATTCCAAAAGGGTGAGTTACTACAAGTGCCGGTAGCACAAGGTTATTACCTCCTCCTTCTGAGACTCGTGTTTTCATTTCTGTTCCAAACCAAAGAATAAATCCTGCTCTCCCGCGCAAAAAAAAAAAAAGAAACAAGAAACAAGAAAAAGAAAACAAAGACAAAAGACAAAGACACTAGAGAGAAGACTGGAACAAAAGCTATGATACAACTCTCTATTGCCGTCCCATCTTCACCGACCAGACAGCAAGCCTTAACGTCTTCCCCATACCGTATTCCACAAAACAGTGTAAGTTAGTTTTTGGCAGCAGGAGCCGATGGATGTGGGTAATTAATCAAGGGAAATTGCCGGAACAACGGCCAAGAAAGAAGGGAGAGAGGAATGGATAAATAAAGTTATCATACCCGACAATGGGGATTTAATTGAAAGAGCAGGAGGATCAGGAACAGGAAATCAATTTCGTGATTCTTAAACGAGTGATTTATGGTGATGGAATTGTTTTTTTAGTTTTTTTTTTACAGCTGTTGGGTTTTTGTATTATCATATTATGCAGGGCTATATCCATTTTTGTGTGGACTGCCTGCCTGGGAGAGAAAAACGAGAGAGAGAGAGAGGGTTTGGGAGGGAGGGAGGCTTTGTTGGGGGAGTATGTGTCTGGCCCATTCCCTCAGCATTTCTTCCTTCCTTCCTTCCGTCCGATGCTTGTATAGCGGTAGGTATGCTTTGTACATAATAGAACTCTCTAGCATAAGTTAGTGCTAACCCAACTGCTCCCATAATACCAATGTAACTTCCTTCCTCCCTTTCTTTCTCTCTCTTTTCACTTGTATCATACAGCAACGTAATATCATAACCAATTCAACAACAACAAACAAGAACCCCCCCCCCCGTCCCAGGTATCTAACTTAGGGGGGAAAAAAATCTCAAACAAAAAATCCAAACCACCACCACAGCTCGTTCCGTGAATGTGTTTATTTCACGGGATATTTTGATTTTTTTTTGTGCTTCCCCCCCCCCCCCCCCGCCCCGAAAAAAAAAAAAATAA